>Ga0209415_10000771_pt1 | contig 60388 bp, 51 predicted proteins | sample PeaSoiSIISIP2007_FD_187696 | JGI IMG/M metagenome (GOLD analysis project Ga0209415, IMG submission 187696) | Peat soil microbial communities from Weissenstadt, Germany - SII-SIP-2007 (SPAdes) (version 2) | ecosystem: Environmental > Terrestrial > Soil > Wetlands > Peat | place: Germany...
ACCACCGTCGTACCCGAGGGGGACGTCATTCCGCGAACGCTTCGTTCGTTGGGTTGCGGGCGTCAGCCCGCGCTATGACACTACCAGGCCGGGCGATCTGATCGGGCCGCTACCGCTGACAGAAGCGCTCGCCGTCGAAGTGGCCGACCCCGTAGCGCCATGCGAAGGGGCGGAAGCGGATGCCGCGGCGGCGGCAGAACTCGCGCACCTCGTCGGAGAAGCCGTCCTGCACGCCGCGCACCTGCTGGCCGGCGAGGTCGAACATGGTGGCGACCGGGATGCTCGCCGCCTGCACCGCTTCGATGTCGAAACTCAGCAGCACCACACGCGCATACGAACGTGCCGCCAACTCAGCGACCAGCGCCGCATCTGCGCGCGGCGTGAAGACCACGGCCCGCCGCTTCACGCCGTCAGCAACCTCAACGATCAGTGTCTCCCCCGCGCCGGCTTCCTGCACATGCAGCCCCTTGTCGCGCAGCGTTTGCGTGAGCTCCGGAAGCCGCCGGCGCATGATCGCGACTTGCTCATCGAGCGTCGGCGTCGCCGCGTGTTTGATCACTTGCGCCGGTACACCACCGACGGTGGCGCCGGCGGGCACGTGCATCGCCACGAACGAATTCACCATCACGGTCGCCCCCACACCGATGGTGACGTCGGGAAACACGAAGGCGTTGACACCGATGAACACGTGGTTGCCGACGGTGATCGACCCGAACACCGACGGATATCCCTGCAAGGCCGACTGCCAGTGGCTGTGCGTGTAGAGCTGCGCATGCGCGGCGATGCACACCTCGTCGCCCAGGACGATCGGATACCCGGGATTGAGAGAGGCGCCTTCGCCGAAGAAACATGCAGCGCCGGCAGTGAGCGTCGCGCCGGGCTCGTGGCTGCCGCCGCCGCCGATCACGACGTCGTCCTTGGACCACAACGCGTCGCCGACGTCGATGGAACGGCAGCTCACGCGCGTGCGCTTGCCGAAGGCGACCAGCCGCCCAAGCGCGACGCGGTCGCAGTCGAAGCGCGACTCCTCGCCGATCACCGAGGCGGCGCCGATGTCGATGCTGTTGGCGACAATCACCGCGCCGCGTTCGAGGCGCACGTGGTCGCCAATGCGCGCACCGTGCTGGCGATAGAGATGCACCTTCATCTCCGACGACAGCCAACGGAACGGCTCGCGGTCGCGGCGCAGCAAGCTCACGAACTCCGTGTCGAGCACGCCGGTCGCAGGCTCGCCAGCAGGCTTGCCTGCAGGCTCGCCGGCGTGCACGGCCGCGGTTGCCGGCCGGTACGCCTCGACGTCCGCCGCGGTGATCTCGCCGCGCCGTCCGGTGCCGGCAATCGCCTCGATCGGGAGGTTGCGCTCGCGCGCCAACCGCCGCGCCGCGGGAGATGCAGCGACGCGGGCGCCGGTGGGTCGAGCAGACGCCTGTGGCGCGCTCACGGGCGTTGGCGCGGATGGCGGCGCAACGTTCGAGGCGTCCTCGGACCGCGGCGCCTGCCAGAGCTCCGGCGGCGGCAACGCTTCGTGTGTCGTGCCGATCAGTGCCAACGTCGACAGCGCCGGAACCTTTGAGCCCGCGGGGACGATCACCTTGCGCAGCACGCCGTTGTGCTCGGCCTCGATCTCGGCGACGATCTTGTCGGTCTCGACGTCGGCGAGGACGTCACCTTTGGCGACGGCGTCGCCTTCCTGCTTGTGCCAGGCGCGCACGACCGCCTCGGTCATGTTGGCGCCGAGAAACGGCAGGATCACGCGCTCCATCACAGCTCGGCCGGAAGCCGACCGCCATCACACGATTTCACGCACGGTGCGCACGATCGATGCGCAACTCGGGAGGACGATTTGCTCGAGCGGATGGCTGAACGGGATCGGCACGTCGTGCGCCGCGACGCGGCGGATCGGCGCGTCGAGGTACTGGTAGGCGTGCTCGGCGATCTGCGCGGCGATCTCGGCGCCGACGCCGCCGGTACGGTGGCCTTCTTCGATGGTAACCAAGCGGCCGGTCTTCTGCACGGACGCCACGATCGTGTCGGTGTCGAGCGGCGCCAAGGTGCGCAGATCGATCACCTCGGCGGAGATGCCCTCCGCCGCCAGCTCCTCGGCTGCGGTGAGCGCGACGCCGGCCAGGTAGGAATAGGCGACCAACGTGACATCCGTCCCGGCGCGGCGGATCGCCGCCACACCGAACGGCACGCAATGCTCGCCGTCCGGCACCGGTCCGCTGGCCGCATACAACAGCTTGTGCTCGACGAACAGGGTGGGATTGTCGTCGCGGATGGCAGTTTTGAGCAGGCCTTTGGCGTCGGCGGGAGTACTCGGCACGGCGATCTTCACGCCGGGAACGTGCAGGAACCAGCCCTCCAAGCTTTGCGAATGCGTCGGCCCGTACGAGCGCCAGCCGCCCGCCGGTGTGCGCAGCACCAGCGGCACACGCGCCTGCGGTCCATAGACGTAGTGGAACTTCGCCGCATGGTTCGCGAGCTGATCCATTGCCAAGGTGAGGAAGTCCATGAACATGATCTCGGCCACCGGCCGCATGCCGGTGAGCGCCGCGCCGATGGCCGTGCCGACGATGGCGGCTTCCGACACCGGCGTGCAGCGCACGCGCTCGGCGCCGAAGTCGGCGAGCATGCCGCGGGTCACGCCGAAGGCGCCGCCGTAGACGCCGATGTCCTCGCCGATCAGAAAGACGCCCGCGTCGCGCTCCATCTCCTCACGCAGGGCTTCCTGCAAGGCCTGCCAGTATGGAATCTCTCGCATCACGATATCTCGACGAGAACGGTAGGCACTCAGCCGGAGAAGAGGCCGCGCAGGGCGATCTCGGCGGACGGGAACGGGCTGCGCCGCGAGAACTCCACGGCTGCGTCGACGGCGGCGCAGGCCCGCGCCTCGATGTCTTCCAGCTCTTCGGTGTCGGCCAGGCCCGCCTCGGAGAGCTGTCGCCGCAAGCGATCGATCGGGTCGCGCTGACGCCAGGCCGCCTCTTCCTCCTTGGTGCGATAGACACGCATGTCACTCTTCGAGTGTCCCAGGTAGCGATACGTCTTGTACTCGATCAGGCTCGGTCCGCCGCCGCCGCGGGCGCGCTCGATGGCCGGCAGTACCGTAGCGTGCACCGCCGCGACGTCCATGCCGTCGCCGACGGCCGCCGGCATGTCGTACGCGGCGGCACGCTGGGCGATATCGTGGATGGGAAACGCGTCGCGCACCGGCGTAGACATCGAGTACAGGTTGTTCTCGCACACGTAGACGATCGGCAGGCGCCAGAGGGCCGCGAGATTGAGCGATTCGTGGAACACGCCCTGGTTGGCGGCGCCGTCGCCGAAGAACGACACCACCACCTGACCGCTGCGGCGCATCTGCGCCGACAGCGCCGCGCCGGTGGCGATCGGGATGCCGCCGCCGGTGATGCCGTTGGAGCCGAGGTGACCGATCGCGAAGTCCGCCATGTGCTGGGTGCCGCCCTTGCCTTGGCAATAGCCGTCAACCTTGCCGAACAGCTCGGCCATGATGCGGTTGAGATCGCCGCCCTTGGCGATGAAGTGCCCGTGCCCGCGGTGCGTGCTGACGATCATGTCGTCGGGATGCAGCGCCAGGCACACGCCGACCGCGACGGCCTCTTCGCCGATGTAGAGATGCGACGTTCCCTTGATCGCGCCTTCGCCCACCAGCTTCAGGACACGCTCTTCGAACAGGCGAATCACCTGCATCTGAAAGAGCGCGCGACACGCCTGCTCCTTGCTCAACGCCGGCAGCGGCGCGACGTTCGCTGGCACACGCGCCGGCCGTGCGCTCATGACGCCAGCTCGATCGGGCAGATGTCCTTCACCACCTCGAAGGCCTCGGCGTAGCGCGCGCCGATCTGAAAGCCGCGGTGCGCGGCGCGTCCCTTGATGGCCTCGACCCACGGCTCGCCGTAGGACTCGAGCTGCGTCTCGTACGCCCGCAGGCTGTCCAGCTTCGCGTCGATGGTGTCGCTGATGTCAATGAACTTCTGCGCCCGAAAACGTTGCGGGGTGATGCCGCCGGGGATCGTCGCCTCGTACATGTAGACGGAGCAACGGTTGCGCCGCGTCGCCGCGAACACGGCGCGCGAGGTGGCAATGTGCTCGGGATGACTGTCGCCGACCCAGTGCGTGTAGATGGTGTCGGGACGGAGGTCGGCGATCAATCGGTCCATGACACCCACGAGGCGGCCGCCCGCATTGATCGCGTCGCGCTGCAGATCGAAGGTAATCAGCTCAGCCCCAAGCAACGCCGCGGCGTGCTCGCCTTCGCGCCGGCGCCGGGCTTTCTGCTCGGACGACGCGTCATCCGGGCCGCCGGGGATGCGCAGATTGACGATGACCACGCGGTGCCCGCGCTGCGCGTAGGCCGCAACCGTGCCGCCCACGCCGATCTCGGCATCATCTGGATGCGCTCCAAACACCAGGATCTGCATGCATGCCTCCAGTGCCCCGCCTCCGGCGGGTGCATCGAACAGAAGGTTCAGCAGTACCAAGCGCAGCGGTTTTTTTTCAAGCGAATTCCGCATGGCGATGCTGACAAAGGTCATGAATTTCGCTGCCCGACATCAAGCTTATCCCGGACGTTCTGGCGGGCTCAATAGTTTTCGACGTAATTCCTGATCACCACGTCGCGGACCAGCTGATTGAGCTCGTCACGCTGCTCGAACGGATAGCGCTTGGTTTCGATGGGGTCGCCGAGCACGATCTTGACGTGGCCGCCGGGTCGGATGACGACGCTGCGCTTCGGCAGGAACTTGCGCGTGCCGCTGACGCTCATCGGCACGGTGGGCAGGCCGGTGCGGATCGCAAGGGTGACGCCGCCCTTCTTGAAGGGATGCACCTTGCCGTCGAGGCTGCGTGTCCCCTCGGCGTAAAACAGGATGCAGAAGCCGCGATCGATGTGGTCGCCCACGCGCGCGTTGATCCGCGCCACCGCCTGCTCGGGGTGCGAGCGATCGATGACGATATGGTCACTCAAGCCCAAGGCCTGCCCGAACACGGGAATCCGCAGCAGCTCCTTCTTGGCGACAAAACGGATCCTCAGGGGCAACGCGGCGACCGTAGCCCAGATGTCGAAGTTGCTCAGGTGATTGGAGACGATGACGTAGGACCGCGCCGGGTCGATGTGCTCCAGCCCTTCGACGTCGACGCGAATGCCGCACACGCGGATGACCCAGCGGCACCAGATCTTTCCCAAAACGTCGGCGGGCCAGCCGCGGCGGGTCACCAGCATCAGCAGGATGCACAACAGGCCCCACCACACCGTGATGAAGAAGATCGCGACATCCGCGGCCAGTCCCCACAGCAGCCGGCCGGCGCGCCGCCGGACAGTCGGAGGCGCGATCGTCATGCGTGCACGACGTAGTCGGCGAAATCGGGACGCATGTACCCGAAGGTCATGTGCGGCGTGTTCGAGGCGTAACCGAGGCGTCCGAACGCGTCGACCACAATGATCCCGCCGCTGGCGGCGCGCTCGCCCAGCAGGCGAATGCCGTAGTGTGCCGCCAGCGCCGGGGCGTTGCCGTCGCGCAACGCATCCACGACGCTCTTGGTCAGAACGATGCGCATGATGGCTTCACCCTCTCCGGTTGCCGATGCGGCGCCGAGGCAGTCGTCGGCATACGTGCCGGCGCCGATGAGCGCGGAGTCGCCGACGCGTCCTGGCAGCTTGCCGGAGATTCCGCCCGTCGAGGTTGCCGCGGCCACATGTCCGTTACCATCGACGGCGGCGGCCCCCACGGTCCCGAGTGCTGCCTGACGTTCGCGCCAGCGCTGCCGCTGGGCTGCGGTCACCAACGCTTCGGGAGCGCACGTCTCCACGCCATGGGCGCGGGCGAACGTTTCTGCTTCCGGCCCGGCAAGCAACACGTGACGCCCGTCTTCGAGGATGGCGCGTGCCAGCCGCACCGGGTTCCGAACGCTGCGGACCACAGCGACCGCGCCCGCCCGCAGGGCGCTCCCCTCCATCACGGACGCGTCCATTTCAACCGTGCCGGCCGCGGTCAAGCAGGAACCGAGGCCGGCGTTGAACGCGGCATCATCTTCCAACACCGCAACGGCCGTGCAGACGGCGTCGAGCGCACCGCCGCCCGCCAACAGGACCTTCCATCCCGCCGCCAGAGCGGTTGCACACCCGGCGCGCTGCGCGGCACACAGCTCCGGCGGCGCGGATCCGGCGCCGCCATGGATGATCAATGCGGGACGCAACATGTCAGCGGTCTATTCGTAGTCGGCTCAATGCGTCACCGCACAATGAACCAATGGCGCAACGAGTCAATCACTGCCCGGCATCGGCCTCGGCGTTCCTCCTTCACCGTACCGATGTGCTTGAAATTTCAGATCGTCCGCTGGAAATTGTGCAGGCCCTGCAGTTGCGCTATATGTGAAACCGTCATGCATGCCCATGCACAGGACGTCGATGGTGCGCTGACTGAAGAGACGGCGGCGCTGACGGCCGAGCGGCTGCCGCTCGGCGCCCTCGCCTTCGTGTTGGTGTTCGGTATGGCCTGGGTTCTCGAGCACCGGGCGCATCCCGATCGCGACGCGACATATGCGTTCATCTATGCGGCGGAGATCGTGGTCGTGGTCGCGGGAGTTTGGCTGACACGGTGGCGAGTGGGCAGGCCCCACAGCCGCGGCATCGCCGTCGTCATGACCGTCATCCTGTTCGCATTGGTCGGCGTGTACAACGTCCACGTGCGCGGTGAAGCCGAAGTCATGAACATGGCTTTCATCTATCTGCTGACCGGCTTGATGGTGTTGCTGCCGTGGGGATGGCGCGGACAACTGCCGGTCGCCGCGGCCGCGCTCGTCGTCTTTTGTACCGCCGCGTCCTTTGGGTCGCGTGTCATGACGTCGTTCGGGTTGAACGTGCTTGGGCTGGGTGCGGTCGGTGCGCTATCCGTCAGCGGCGCCGCGTTTCTGTGGCGCTACCGTGCGATGTCGTTGCAGCAAGCGGCGGAGCTGCGCGCGGCGAACGCGGCGTTGGAGGAAGCCAGCCGCATGAAGAATGAGTTCGTGGCCGCGGTGTCGCACGAGCTGCGCACGCCGTTGAACATCGTCGTCGGGTATACCGACTTGCTCTTGGAGGACAATTTCGGCGTCTTGCCGCCGGAGGCTCATGAGGCGTTGAAGCGCGTCGACCGCAACGGCCGGACCCTGGTGTACCTCATCAATGATCTGCTCGACCTCGCCCGCATCGAAGCCGGCCGCCTCACGGTCAATCTGCAGACGGTCGAGCTGGCGCCGGTCTTCGCCGAGATGCAGCGATTCGCCGAGTCGCGCATCGATGGAAAGGACATTCGCTTTCATGCGTCCGTTCCGGACACGCTCGCGGTGACCGCCGATCGCGAGCGTCTCGACGAGATCTTGGTGAATCTCCTGTCGAACGCGGCGAAGTTCACCGAACGCGGGGAGATTCACTTGCGCGCGCACGCTGCGCACGCCGGCACCGTGGCCATTGAAGTCCGCGACACGGGCGTCGGCATCGATGGGGCCGAGCTGTCCAAGATCTTCCAGCCCTTCGGCCAGGGAGTCATGGGCCGGAAGCTCGGCGGCGTCGGCATCGGGCTGTCGCTGTCGCAACAGCTGGCACAAGCGATGGGCGGCGAGATTTCGGTCCACAGCGAGCTGGGGCGTGGCGCCACATTCACGGTGCGATTGCCCGCCGCGTCGAGCTCGTGACACCCAGCGCGGGTCTGCGCTTCAACGTACGGTTTGGCTTCTTCGGCGGGCGGCGCTGGCGATGCGGTCGAGATGCTGGCGCGCGTCGTCGCTGCCGAGCGTGGGCATCGAGATGATGAGGTGATCGGTTCCCGCTTCGGCGTATGCCGCGATCATGTCGGTGCTCGGCATCATGTCGAGCGCGGGCGTTTCCATACCCGGCGGTGCGCCGATCATCACGTTCAGGGATATCCGCCGGGGATCGCGCCCGGCACGCGACGCGAGCCCATCGATCTCTTGCCGTGCCGCGCGCACGGCGTCGGCCGGCATGGCGATCGGCATCCAGCCGTCGCCCCACGCGGCGACGCGTTTGAGCGCATTCGGCCCCATACCGCCGAGAATCACCGGCGGATGCGGTCGTTGCACCGGACGCGGCCGGCAGACGGCGGCGGGAAACCGAATCCACTTGCCAGAAAATTTCACCGGCTCGCCCGTCCATAGCGCACGCATGGCCGCCACCGCCTCGCGCATAAAAGCGAAACGATACGCAAAGTGCGGCGTGAACAGATCCATCTCTTCTTTGAGCCAGCCGGCACCGATGCCGAACAGGAAACGCCCGCCCGACAGCCAATCCAAGCTCGCCACCTGCTGCGCCAGCAGCACCGGATCACGCTCGGGCACCAGGCAGATGCCCGTGCCGATGCGCAGCCGCGTCGTCACCGCGGCGGCCGCCGCCAGCACCGCAAACGGGTCGGGCAGCTCGGTGTAGGGCCGCGGCAGCTTCCCGTCCTCGGTCAGCGGGTAGCGCGTCTCGTACACCGCCGGCACCACGGGGTGCTCGGGAACCCACAGCGATTCGATGCCGCGGGCTTCACATTCCTTGGCCAACTCGGTGACCGGCAAGGCGCGCTCGGTCACGAACGTCAAGATTCCGATCTGCATGTGTTCCTCCGCTTCCCGACGGCCCCGCCTCTTTGTCACACTATCCGGTGTGATCACAAGCCCGTCAGGTCTCATCCTCGCGGTGTTGCGATTCTTGACAACCGCGCAACCGGCGTCCCATGGTGCATGCATGAGGAAGAATCTTCCAAATGACCTGCTGGCCGTGCTCGCCGCCTGCTTGAGTGGCTGTGCACTCTTGTCGGTAGGACGGCCCGCCGCCGCGCCCGCCGGAACCGGCGGCACCGTCGTTGCGCAGTGGGTTGAGGTCGTCTCGTATTCGGTCAACGCGCCCGATGGCGGCAACGCGCCCCTGCTCCTGGCGCGGGCGATCGTCGACGCGCCGCCCGGGACGGCTCCCTGTCCCGCCATCTCGATCAACGGCGCCGCGCTCGAGATGCATGCGCGCGAGACCAACCGCGATCCGGTTCACTTCCCGGTGCTGGTCTGCGAGGCGTTGGTGCCGAGCGACGCCCGCTCCGTCTCCATCGCCGGCGGCGCAGCGTTCACCTTCTTCCCGATCGATTTCCAGAACCTCGCGAATCGGATCTATGTCATCGGCGACACCGGCTGCCGTGGCGTCGATGGTCACCGCTGCCAGGTTGCACAGTCGCCCTACCCGCCCGGGAGCTGGGCCTTCCCGGGGTTGTCGGCGGACATCGCTACGCACGGATCGCCGAGCCTCATCGTGCACGTGGGCGACTACCTGTACCGGCAAACGCCCGAGCAGACCGGCTGTCCGCCGGACCTACCGTGCGACACGTGGGGAAATTGGCAGGCGGACTTCTTCGCGCCTGCAGCCGCGCTGCTCCGCAAGGCTCCGTGGATCTTCACGCGCGGCAATCACGAGGAATGCGCCTCGACACCGCTGGCCTGGGGCGGGACAGGATGGTTCCTCTTCCTCGATCCGCACTCGGCGTGCGTGTCGCCGGGTGTCGCCGCGCCGGCATGTACCGGCGGCCCGCCGCCTCCCGATTGCAACCACGGCAACGCACAGTATCCGATCCCTTACGCCGTCGACGTCGGCTTCCAATCCGCGGGGCAAGCGAGCACTCTCAGGATGATCGTACTCGATTCGATCTATGCCGCTGACACCCCTGCCCACAAGACGTACGATCCGCAATTTCGAGCCATGCAGTCGCTGGCCGCCGGTGCCCGGCAGGCGTGGGTCCTGAGCCACAAGCCCTTGTGGGGCATCAGCAGTCTCACCGGCAATCGCCCCACCGCAACCCAGTCGCAGGACCTGCAACAGTCGGAGCGGGATTACCCGTTGCCCGGCAACGTCCAGCTCTTTCTCTCCGGCCACATCCACGCGTTCGAGGAGCTCACCGTCGGCATCCGCGCGCAAAGCCTACCGATACAAGTTGTGGTCGGCGGCAGCGGCGTCAATCTGTTGGAGACGCTCGGCGGCATCCACGATGTGTCCACGCGCATCCAAGCCGATGAGGTCTTTGCCGGGCAACCGATCACGGGACACATCCGATCCGACCACGGCTTTGCCGTGTTCACTCCCGCCGCGCCCGGCGCGAACGGTTTCGCGTGGCAAGGGAGTTACCGGGGCAGCTCCGACCACAGCCTGTTCGAGTTCATGATCGCGGCGCCGGGCGCGCGGTCTACACGCACCCAAGTCCGACGCTAAGCCGGGAAGCGATAGGCGGTGGACCTTGAGGGGCTTGACGGCGAGCAATGGGCGCGCGCGCCCGATTTGGGAACACGGCCTGACGCTTTGCGCCTCATTCGTTCGTGCTGCTGTTGGGCTTCACGCGCGCCGGTGAGCCACTGCATGCAGTGTAGGCAATTCATGAGGGTGCGTAATCGTCACGGTCTATCGCCCTGAACCGGAGCTGTGGCAAGATAGTCGGGTCCGCCGAAAAGGAACGAAATGAAGATTTGCTATTACTGCAAGGGCCCGCTGTGTCGCCGTACGATCCAGCACATGCATCATTGGGGCGGGCGCCACTTCCTCGTCAAGAACGTCCGAGCTGAGGTCTGTGGGCAGTGCGGAGAGGTGTTCCTCTCTCCGGCAACGTTGAAGGCTATCGACAGGCTCGTTGGCACTGAGTTCCCCAACCCCCCGCGGCTCCGTAGCCACTCGCACTCCGGCAGATGAATGAAATTCGAAATCGTTGGCCGCATCGCGAACGTCGAGGTCATTGCGTCAGGATCCGGCGTGCGTGTCCGTCGGTTCCTCCGGAAGGCATACGGCTCGGGGCGGTGGCGGAAGATGAAGGGTACTGCGATGGTCCGGCTGCCGAACGGTGCGTTGCGGCGGGTTGAACTTCACTGGTATGAAGCGCACGGTATTGGACGAAGGGACGTGAGGATCAAAGCCTACTTGGAGGCGATATGAAACAGGCGCCGAAGCCGTTTGCCCTGTGCGTCGACAACAGCGAATACGAGGCGTCCCTCGTCCTTGGGAAGGTGTACCGGATTCTGCCCGATGCGAAGGCGGCGAGGGACGATTTGATTCGCATTGTCGACGAGAGCGGTGAGGACTATCTGTACCACAAGAGCCACTTCGTGTTCGTGGACTTTCCAAAAGCCGTGGCGAAGAGGATTCTCGCCCTGCAACCGGTCACCGCCTAGCTGGATGGTTGGGCGCCCGTGAACCAAATGCGGGAACAAGAACTGGAACTCCACGCAGACGACCTGCGTGAGCAGCTGTTGCCACTTCTGCGAGGTCGCGTGTTTCATGTGACTTCGGCGGATCGACTCAAAGCCATCGAACGAAGTCGCTTCATTAGGGCCAATGTCGATGGGAGCCTCGGGAATACGTATCCGCAATCAGCCGCCAGCCTCGGCCGCCGCAACGGCTGGGTCTGCCTTTTCGATCTCCGAGAGAAGAGTGAATCAGCCATTGATTGGGGCTTGCACTGTTTCTATTTCTTAGCGCCTCCCCCGCTAGGTGACCACGTCGCGTTCCTGATGGCCGACGCCGAAATCCACCATCGGCTTGTGCTCTCTGACGACGTGGTGCGGACCGACGGTGAGTTTATCCCGAAGCTCGGAGACGGGTTCGGGTCCCGCGAGGGCGTTGCTCCCGCTCCGAACCAAAATCGCCTTGCGCCACAGCGAGTCCTGCGGTAGTCCCTCCGCACACGGAGGGCACGGCATGGACGACCTGCACGAGATCGAGGCGATCAAGCGCCTCAAGTATCGTTATTTCCGCTGCCTCGACTTGAAGCGCTGGGACGAGCTGAAGGAGTGCTTCGTCGAGGACGCGACGTCAGCGTACGGCGACGGCAAGTTTTCGTTCGACAGCCGCAAAGGGATCATGCAGTTCCTCATCGACGCGCTCGGCCGGCCGACGATCATCACCGCGCATCACGGCCATCACCCGGAGATCGATATCACGGGCCCGACAATGGCAACCGGCATCTGGGCTCTGGAAGACACCGTCATCGACGTGCAGCACGCCGTCACCATCCGCGGCGCCGGCTTCTATCGCGACGCGTACGTGAAGGTGCAGGGCGCGTGGAAGATCAAATCGACAGGCTACGAGCGCACCTTCGAAGAAATCGAACGGCGCGCCGACACACCCAGCCTGCAGCTCACGGCGAACCGCTTTGCCGCTGCCTGAGCCATGCGTTGGAGGACACACGAATGAATCGTTTCGAAAAGCAGACAGCCATCGTCACCGGCGCGGGCTCGGGGCTCGGACACGCCACCGCGGCGCGGCTCGCGGCCGAAGGCGCGGGCGTGGCGTGTCTCGACGTGCTGCTCGACACCGCCGAGAAGACGGCGGGCGAAATCCGCGCGGCGCACGGCAACAGCCGCGCGTACAAAGTCGATGTGTCGGATCCGACGTCCGTGCGCGCCGCGGTCACTGCCGCGGCACGCGACCTCGGCCGCCCATCCGTCCTGGTGAACTGCGCCGGTATCGGCAAGTTTGCCCACTCGCACGAGATGCCCTTCGAGGATTGGTCGCGCATCATCGCCGTCAATCTCACCGGCAGCTTTCTCATGGCGCAGGCGGTACTTCCGTACCTGCTCGACGGCGGCGGCAACATCGTCAACGTCGCCTCGAACGCCGGGCTCATGGGGCAGCCGTACAGCGCCGCGTACTGCGCCTCGAAGGGCGGCGTGGTCCAACTCACACGGGCGTTGGCCGACGAGTACATGAAGCGCAACGTGCGGGTGAACGCCGTGGCCCCGGGTGGCATCGCAACGCCGCTGCAGCACGCCTTTAAGCTGCCCGAGGGCGCCGATCCCAAAGCCATCCGCAAGCTCATGACACCGCTCGGCAACGCGCAACCGGAAGAGGTGGCGTCGCTGATCGCTTTCATCGCCTCCGACGAAGGCCGCTACATGACCGGGTCGATCGTCTCGATCGACGGCGGCCTGACGATCTGACGGCGACCGTGATGACACTGCGAGACATCGCCGATCGCATCGAGATCGACGACCTGCTCACACGCTACGCTACCGCCGTCGATACCAAGGACTGGGACCTCTACGCCAGCTGCTTCACCCGTGATGCGTTCATCGATTACAGCGGGGCCGGCGGGATCAAGGGCACGCTGCCGGAGGTGAAGCGATGGCTTGCCGAAGTCATGGCCCTCTTCCCGATGACGCAACATCTGGTCACCAACCGCACGGTGGTTATCGATGGCGACTCAGCGACGTGCCGCTCGTACCTGTTCAACCCGATGGGAGTGCCCGACGGCGACACGGGACTGATGCTGTTCTTCGACGGCGGCTACTACCACGACAAGCTCGTGCGCACCGCCGACGGTTGGCGGATCGCCGAACGGATCGAAGAGCCGACCTACTCGACGCGGAACCATCGCCTCGTGAATCCTTCGTGAGGGAGCCAGATCATGCGCTTCTCGTATGCGGAGTCGATGTGCGACCCAACCCACTACCTGCCGCTCGCCAAAGCCGCCGAGGAGTCGGGATGGACGTCGTTCATCGTGCCTGACAGCATCTGCTACCCAGAGGTGTCCGACAGCAAGTATCCCTATACGCCGGACGGCGACCGGCACTTCCTGGAAGATAAGCCGTTCATCGAGCCGTTCTCGTTGATTCCAGCGCTGGCCGCGGTCACCACGCGGTTGCGGTTTACGACCTTCGTGGTGAAGCTGCCGATCCGGCAGCCGGTGCTGGTCGCCAAGTCCGTCAGCTCGATCGCAGTGCTCAGCGGCAACCGGTTCGGTTTCGGCGTCGGCCTGAGCCCGTGGCCGGAGGACTTCCAGGTGTGCGGGGAAGAGTGGAAGTCGCGCGGCAAGCGCATGGACGAGATGATCGCCATCATCCGCGGCCTCACCAAGGGCGGCTTCTTCGAATTCCACGGCGCGCACTACGACATCCCGAGCATCAAGCTCTGCCCGGTGCCGGCCGCGCCGATTCCGATCCTCATCGGCGGGCACTCCGAGCCGGCGCTGCGGCGCGCCGCACGCATCGGCGACGGCTGGATGCATGCGGGCAGCGACGATCTCGCGTCCATACTCGGACGGCTCAAACAGCTGCGGCAGGAATACGGGCGTGACCGCGCGCCGTTCGAAATCCACGTGATCTCGCTCGACGCCTACACCGTCGACGGCATCCGCCGTCTGGAAGACTTCGGGGTCACCGACGTCATCGTCGGCTTCCGCAATCCATACTACGAAGCGATGGATTCGCAGACGCTGGCGCAGAAGCTCGACCTGCTGCGCCGCTATGCGGATACGGTGATCGCGAAAGGCGCAGTTGATCGCGGTCAATAGAACAGCCGCGAAACTATGCGAGGAGTGGCTTTCTCGTTCCGCTCTCTTGACGGAGCTTGTATTTCTCAACCCGCTGCGATGGTGTCTTCGGCAGGGAGTCGCGGAACTCCCACACGCGCGGCACTTGAAACTTTGCCAGGCGTTCGGATGCAAACGCGCGCAGCTCGTCTTCGGTGACCGGGCCGTTGGCGACGATGAAGGCTTTGACCTCCTGGCCGAGGACCGGATCGGGCATACCGATGACCGCCGCTTCAACGACGCGCGGGTGCTCGCGCAGCGTCTTCTCGATGAGTACGGAGGAGATGTTCTCGCCGCCGCGGCGGATGACGTCGCGCTTGCGGTCGACGAAATAGAGCCAGCCGTCCTCGTCGAGATAGCCGAGATCACCGGTGAAGAACCAGTCATCACGAATCGTATGCGCCGTCTGCTCCGGATCGCGGAAGTAGGCGGCCATGCGCGCCGGCGAGTGTACGGCGATCTCACCGACCTCGCGCGTCTTCATGTCGCGCCCGTCATCATCAACGATGCGCAGGCGCACGCCCGGCACCGGCGGACCACATGAGCCTGCTCGGGGCGCCGCGCCCAGCGGCGTGATCGTCACCACCCCCGCGTCGGTCGCTCCAAAGCACTCGGCGACGTCGACCACGCCGAAGCGGCGGATGATCTGGTCGCGAATCGGCGCGCTACCCAGGCCGAGGATGACGCGCAGCGGATTGTTGCGCTCCAGATCCGAAGGCTCGCGCGTCAGCAGCATCGCGAGGATGGTACCGAGCGTGTACAGCACGGTGGCCTGCACGTCGTGCACGAGCGGCCAAAACTCCGAGGCGTGGAACGCCTTCGGAAACGCGACGCTGCTGCCGGCGTGCAGCGCGGTCACCACCGAGCCCCAGGCGTTGCCGTGAAACAGCGGCGTCACGGACAGAATGGTGTCGTCAGGAGTCAGGTGCAGCGCCTCGATGAACTGCGGGCCGCTGGTGCCGGTGCGGCCGTGCGTGAACAAGACACCCTTGGGCTTTCCCGTCGTGCCCGACGTATAGAGCAACGTCGATGGATCATCCGCGCCAAGCACAACTGACACTGGGTCTGCCGGGCTGCGGCCGACGAGCGCGTCGAGGTCGACGGCAGATGTGCCGCCACCGAATGCGGCCACGGTGGAGCCGCGCGGCAGCGTCAACTTGGGCGACAGAATGTGTGCGATGCTGTCGGCGTCGGTGATGATCACCCGCGGTTCGGCGTGACCGAGGATGTAGCTCAGTTCTTCGGCGCCGAGCGCGGGGTTGACCGGGTTGAGGATCGCACCCGCCTTCAGCGCGCCGAACGCGGCGGCAACGTACTCGACCGAGTTGCCCAGTGCCAAGGTGACACGATCGCCCTTCACCACGCCCAGTGCGCGCAACGCGTGCGCCGTGCGGTTCGTCAGGCGATCGAGCTCCGCATACGTCACCTGCCGCCAGCCGTGCTTGATGTACGCACGGTCACCGCGCGCGGCCACGTTGCGGGCCAGCACATCGAGGATCAGCATGTCACGCCATCGTCCCGAAATCCGCGGCCAGTGCAACGCCGTTGATCATGCGCGCCGACGCTGAATCGCATCGCGGAAGGCAACCGGTCATCCCCAGGCGGCGACGACTTGATCCACCGTGGTCACCGTCGCCAGCAACCGCAGCGTGTGTTCGAAGACGCTGTCGACGTACTCGTCGGGTGTTCCGGTGACGGCGTCGCGTGGGATGACGATTTGATAGCCGCAGTTCACCGCTTCGATGGTCAAGCCCGTGATCCCGACATTGACCGAGACGCCGGTGGCCACCACCGTGCGCACGCCGAGATTGCGCAGCAATTGATCGAGCTCGGTGCCGTGGAACGGCGTGACGCCGTGAAAGCGGTTGACGACGTAGTCGCCCGCTTGCGGCGCCAGCGGCTCGACCACAGCATGCTGCGGCGAGCCGGGAATCAGCGGCGTGCCCTTGCGTCCGATGGCCAATAGCAGGCAGTTCGCCGTCGAGCCGCCGCTGTCGGCGCGCCGGCCGACGGTCAGATAGAAGATCGGCACGCCCGCTTTGCGAGCGGCGGCCGCCACGGACGCGATCCGTTCCACCGTGCGGTGTCGCGCCACGGCTTCGCCGAGCGCGCTCAGCCGGCCGCCGCCGCTGCCGATGATGCCCTCCTGGCACTCCATCAGCAGCAGCGCGCAGCGCTGGGCGGCGAGCACTTCTCTCAAATCGACCGGCATCGCGCCTCAGGACAGCCCGTACAGGCTCGCCGGGTTCTTGTGGAAGATGTGCTCCTTGCTGGTGCTCGACAGATCGCTGCGCTCTTCAATGATCTTCACCGTGTCCGGAAAGCTGCAGTCCCAGTGGCAGTAGTCGGAGGCGTAGACGACGACGCCTTCACCGAGCGCCTTGACGACGTACGGGATCGTGCGCTCGTCCGGGTCGCAACCGATGAAGCAGCGGCCGGAGAGGAAATACTCGCTCGGCTTGCGGTCGATGTTCGGTGCCTGTTCTGGCGTGAGCTCCCAGTGCTCATCGAGGCGGTCGAGCCAGAACGGCAGCCAGCCGACGTTGGCTTCGAGAAACGCGACGCGCAGCTTCGGGAAGCGGTGCAGGATGCCGCCGACGGTGAACGACATGACCGCCAGCATCTGGCCCACCGGATGCGTGAAGGCGTGCGTCTCGAGCCGCGTCTTGAAACGGTCGACACCGATCGGCACCTGATCGATCGCCTGGCCGCCGCCGTGGACGCAAACGGCGGCGTTGAGGCGCTCCGCCTCGCGCCACACGACATCGAAGCTCGGGTGGTCGAGGTTCTTGTCGCGCACGTGCTGGGGCGTGACCATGCCGACCATGCCGAACTCGGTGACGGCGCGGCGCAACTCGGCGGCCGCGGCCTCCGGATCAATCATCGGCAGCTTGGCCACCGACATCAGCCGCTTCGGGTTGAAGCGCTTGTACTCGGCGCGACAGTCGTTGAGGGTACGGCAGAGAGCGACGGCGAAATCGCGATCGAGCCCGGCCCATTCCTCGCCGGCGCCGCCGGGGAACATGATCGTCTGGTCGATGCCTTCGAGGTCCATGTCTTCTAGGCGCGCCTTCGGGTCGGTCATGCCGGGGCGTTCGAGGCTGTCGAGCTTGGCCTTGCCTTGCGTCGTCTTGACCCCGACGCCGGGAAGGTTGGCGAACTGCTGCTTGATCTTCTCGCGACGCGCCTCCCAGTGGGGTTGGAACTGGCTGGGGATGCGTGCCTGCCAGTTCGGCAGATCGCCGCCGTGTCCGTCGGCGTCGATGACGTAGTGACCGAATTTGCCCATGGTTGTCCTCCTGTCCTATGCGCCCGCGCCGATACGGAAGACGCCGCGCGCCAAATTGCCTTGTCGCAGATCGTCGAGTGCGGTGTCGAACTCGTCGAGCGGGTAGTGCCGCGTGATCAATTCGTCGATCTTCAGTCGGCCGCTGAGATAGAGATCGGCCAGCATCGGGAAGTCGACGCGCGGCCGCGCCGTGCCGTAGCGGCAACCGAGAATCGCTTTGTTCTGGTAGAGCGCGTGGACGACGAAGTCGAAGCTCGTGCCCATCTTCGGGACGCCGACGATGGTGAGCGCGCCGCCGGGGCCGAGCGCTTCGAGCGCTTGCTTGATGACGGCGACATTGCCGACAGCTTCAAACGTGTAGTCGGCGCCGCCACCGGTGAGATCCTTGACCGCGGCGACCGGATCGTCCTTCGAGCTGTCGATCGTGTGCGTGGCGCCGAAGCGCTTCGCCCATTCGAGCTTCTGCGGCATGACGTCGACGGCGATGATCTTCGCCGCGCCGGCGAGCACGCCGCCTTGCACGCAGTTGAGGCCGATGCCGCCGACGCCGAACACAGCCATGGTCGCGCCGGTTTCGACGCGGGCGCGGTTAATCACGGCACCGAAGCCGGTCATGATGCCGCAGCCGATGAGGCAGGCGCGGTCGAACGGCACGCGGGAATCGATCGGAATCGCGCCTTGCTCGCGGACGACGGTGCGCTCGGTGAACACCGAGGCGTTGGCGAACTGGAACGCCGGCTTGCCGCCGACGGTGAACGGGCGCGCATCCTTCGGGCTCGGCGCGTTGCGGCACTCCGTCGGCCGGCCGATCTCACACGCGGGACAGCGCCCGCAGTGCGACAGCGTCGACACGATCACCGTGTCGCCTTCCTTGACCGCAGTGACCCCGGCGCCGACCGCGTCGATGACCCCGGCGCCTTCATGTCCGAGCACTACCGGCGTCGGATACGGAATGGTACCGTCGATCACGCTCAAATCGGAATGGCACAGGCCCGCGGCCTTGAGCGCCACGCGGACCTCACCGGGGCCGGGATCCTTGAGCTGTACGTCTTCGATCGCGACCGGCCTGTCGACGCCGTAGAAGACAGCGGCTTTCATGCGGGACTCCCAATCGCGCCGCCGCGTAGCGGCCGCCAACGCATCAAACGCGAAAGAGGCGCCCCTCGATACGCCGCCAAGAAACGGCGCCTCGGGGTGAACGGTTGGATGATGATTTCCGAAGCCTTTTCCCGTTCATCCCGAGTAGGCCCCATCTTCTCAGGGGACGTATCGAGGGACTGCCTGCCAAAATCGACAGTCCCATCCGGGAGAGGGGAAGAAATGCGGAGTCGGGAAGAAAGATGCGGGTGCAGTACCATTGTCAGCTCGTCGGATTGCCGACGCGCAGTACGCGTCCGGGCCGCTCGCCGCTGAGCGTGCCGTTTTCGACGATGGTCTGTCCGTTGACGATGACGCGCACGACGCCCTCGCAGCCGACCTGCCAGCGCTCCTCGCCGCCGGGCATGTCGCGCACCAGCGACTTCTTACCGAGCGCGATACGCTTCGGATCGAACATCATGATGTCGGCGTGGTAGCCGCGTGCCAGCAAGCCGCGCCCCTTGAGGCCGGTGATCATCGCCGGGATGTGCGTGATGCGCCGGATGCCGTCTTCGAGGCTGAACTGCTTGCGCTCCAGCAGCCACGTGCGGATGAAGTAGGTCGACCACTCCGCGCCATCGTCGCGGTCGGCGTGGGCGCCGCCGTCGCCGGTGCCGATGATCATGTGCATGTTGCGCTGCGCTTCGGCGTTGGCCTCGATCCACGGCGCCGCTTCACTGTTCCACATGAACTGCGTTTCGAGATTGTCCGCCACGGAGAGATCGGCCATGACGTCAGCCGGATGGACGCCGCGCTCGCTGGCGAGCTGCGCGAGGCTCTTGCCTTCGGCCTTTGAATCGGAGCGTGACCGATCGACGAACACCGCGGTCGTCGCCGGCATCGGCAGCGTCGAGCCCTTGCTGGGATCCTTGTTGGGATTGTCGATGCCCGAGCGCAGCTTCTCGCGCCATGCCGGATCGCGCAGGCGCGCAAGGCGCTCATCGGGCGACATTTCCGCCAAGTCGCGCCAGTGGAACACGCCTTCGAAGAGTGACGTGCCGCGCCGCCAGTTGAACGGCCGCATGAACGGTTGTGTGCGCAGCATCGAGTAGATGGCGGCGCCCTGATCGCGTGCTTCGGAGAGGAACTTGGTCTGGTCATCCCACAGCGCGCGGTTGCCGGGCCGATAGCCCATGCCCTGGATGACGACCGGCAGCCCCGAGCGGTGCGCGATTTGGATGAGACGCCCGCGGTCGCGCCCGTCGACGCCTTGCGGCGCTGACTCAGGCAGGTACGCGATGCTGCCCGCTCCGCCTTCGCCGGCGGCTTCGGCCAGGGCGAGCACTTCCTCGAAGGTGCCATGCCGCGACGGCACCGGGCGTTTGAACTGATCGACGTGCGTCGGCCCGTTCGACGACGAGAACCCGGCGGCGCCGGCGGCCATTGCGTCGCGCACGAGGCGCTTCATCTGCTCGATCTCGTCGGCAGTGGCGGCGCGCTCCGACGCGGCCTCGCCCATGACGAAGCGGCGCACCGCCGAGTGGCCGACGTAACAGGCGAGGTTAATGCCGAGCCGCTTGTCCAACTGGTCCAGGAACGACGGGAAGGTGTCCCAGTCCCACGGCAATCCTTCGCGCAGAACGCTCGGCGTCATGCCTTCGACCTTGGCGAACAACGCCGTCAGCCAGTCGTGATCCTTCGACGCGCACGGCGCGATCGAGTAGCCGCAGTTGCCGGCGACCACGGAGGTGACGCCGTGGAAGCACGACGAGGTTCCGAACGGCTCGAAGCTCAGCTGCGGATCGTAGTGCGTGTGTGCGTCGACGATGCCGGGCATCACCACCAGGCCGTTGGCGTTGATCTCCTGCTTGCCGCCGGAGAGCCGCCCGATGTCGGTGATGAAGCCGTCTTTGATCCCGACGTCCGCCGTGCGCACCGGCAAACCGGAGCCGTCGACGACGCGTCCCCCCTTGATGATCGTGTCAAAAGCCATGAGTCCCCCTGATGAGATGGGCAGATCGGACGAACCCCTTCCTTGCATCACCGTCGACAAATGCGAGCGGCCCCTCGATACGGCCCCTAAAGAGATGGGGCCTACTCGGGACGAACGGAAAAGAACTCGTCAAGCGGATCTTGATCCGTTCCCCCCGAGTAGCCGCCCTCTGTCGGCGGCGTATCGAGGGGTGCCCGCTGGGATTCCTCATGCCGTCCACCCGATGTATTTGAGCTCACTGTACGCGTTGAGCGCGTAGCGCCCGCCGTCGCGGCCGATGCCGCTCTGCTTGTAGCCGCCGAACGGCGCGTCCGGATTCATCGGGCCGCCGTTGATCTGCACCGTGCCGGTGCGCAGTTGGCGGGCGACGCGCAAGCCGCGCGCCGCGTCGCCGGTCCAGATGTAACCGTAGAGGCCGTAGTCCGAATCGTTGGTGATGGCGACGGCCTCCGCTTCGTCGCGAAACGAAATCGCCGTAATCACCGGGCCGAAGATTTCTTCACGCGCGATGGTCATGTCGTTGCGCGCGTCGGTGAACAGGGTCGGCTCGATGTAGTAGCCGCGCTCCAGGTGGGCAGGACGCTTGCCGCCGCAGGCGAGTCTCGCGCCGTCGCTGACGCCTTGCGCAATGTGGCGTTCCACGCGCTCGCGCTGTGCCGCGGAGACCAGCGGGCCGACGACGACGCCGGGCTCGCGCGGATCACCGATCTTGAGCGTCGGACCAGCGGCGGCCAGCCGGTGAGTGAGGTCGTCGTAGATCGACTGTTCGACGAGCACGCGCGTGCCGGCGATACAGATCTGCCCGCTGTGAAAGGTCCACACTTGCATGGCGCTCGCCAGCGCCTTGGACACGTCGGCGTCGGCGAAGATGATGTTGGCCGACTTCCCGCCCAGCTCCATCAGCGTGCGCTTCAACCGCGGTGCGGCGCCTTCCTGAATCTTGCGCCCGACCGCCGTGCTGCCGGTGAATGAAATCATGTCGACGTCGGGCGAGGCGGTCAGCGCTGCGCCGATCTCGGGACCCGAGCCGCACACGAAGTTCACGACGCCGGGTGGCAGCACCGAGTCGACGATGCGGCACAGCTCGGCGACGCCGAGCGGATCGACGGGCGCCGGCTTCACGACCACGGTGTTGCCGCACGCCAGCGCCGGGCCGATCTTGCCGGCGCAGTTGGTCATCGGAAAGTTGAACGGTGTAATGCCGGCGACGACGCCGATCGGCTCGCGGACGACCAGCCCCGCCGCTAGGCCACGCGCCGACGGCCCGGCAAGCTCGCGCGGCGGCAAAGCCTCTTCCACCGGCGCGCTCGCCAGCTCGGCAAACTTCGAGAGACGCACGGCGACCGCCGCGACCTGCTGCGACACGGCAACCGGCCGCACGGCGCCGGTCTCCGCGATCGTCAGATCCACCAGACCGTTCATCTCACTCTTGAACTTCTCCGCCGCCTTCTGCAGCAATGCGCCGCGCTCCGCGCCGCTCATCGCGCGCCACGGTCCCGACTCGAAGGCTTCGCGTGCGGCATGCGCTGCGGTACGCACCTGCTCGACGGAGCACTCCGGCGCGTAGCCCGCCGGCCCCTCGGTGGCGGGGTTGATGATTCGGTACGTGCCGCCAGCGGCGGGGACCCACTGGCCGCCGATCAGCACCTTGTCGAACACCGGGGCGCTCATCTCCGTTGAAGCGTGAGAGCGTGCGAGTGTGCGCGCGTGGAAGAGAGTGAAACTGACATGACGAGTGCCTCCTCGCTCTCACTCTTTCACGCTCGCGCACTCTTGCGCAATCATGCCGCCTTCGCCTTGAGCTGCGCCTCGCGCTGGCGGGTCGTACTGTGGACCCGATCCTTGTCGAACTTCGGCAGCACGTGCTTGCCGAACGTTTCGACCGAGCGCAGCACGTACTTCTGATCCAAGGTCAGCGTCAGCGGCGCGTAGATGAGCTGGTCGACGCCGAGGTCCTCGTACATCTTGATCACCTTGATGATCTCTTCCGGCGAGCCGATCTGCCGTCCGCCCGCCGCGAGCCCCACCTTCAGCTGCTCAGGCGTCGCCTTGGGTAGCGGACCGACCGGTCCTTCCTTCGGCAGACCCTTCGGCCGCGGGATGGAATCCAACCAGGCGAAGAAGTACTCGGTGAACTGCTCGACCTTGGCGTCGGCATAGAGCCGGCGCGCTTCGTCGCCGTCGTCGAGGCAGAACATGTTGGTGGTCACGGCGATGTTGTCGTTGATGTAGCCGCCGATCGGCTGCTTGCAACGCTTGATGCCTTCCTTGTAGTTGCGCACGTGCTCGGCAATCTCCGACGGTGTGCCGAAGGTGAAGCACAGCGCACCGAGCCCGAGCTCGCCGGCCTCGATGAACGTCGGCGGACTGGAGCAGGCGACCCACAGGGGCGGGTGCGGCTTGGTGTACGGCTTGGGCAGGACGTTGCGCTGCGGCATCCGAAAGTACTTGCCCTCGAACGCGTAGGGCTCGTCCATCCACATGCGCGGGATCTGCTCCAACGACTCGCGCCACATCGGTTTGGTTTCGCTGGCCGACGGAATGGCGAAGCCACCCCACTCCGCCGACGAGGAGCCGCGGCCGGTGCCGAACTCGACGCGGCCTTCGGAGAGGTGATCCATGGTGGCGATGCGCTCGGCGACGCGCGCCGGGTGATTGACGGCCGCCGTGATGTTGGTGATCGCCGTGCCGACGTGGATGTACGTCGTCTGCGCCGCGACCCAGCTGAGGAACACCTCCGGCGCCGGCTGATGCGAGTAGTGCTGTAGGAAGTGGTGCTCCGGCGACCAGTCGTACTTGAAGCCCGCGGCCTCGACCGCCAGCGCCACCTCGAGCTCGCGCTGGAAGCGCGAGTGTTCGTCGTCCCACGGCGGCACGTGCATCTGCGAGAAGATCCCGAACTCCATAGCCATCCCTCCCGTCGCGCTTCCGCGACGCTGCGATTCGTTGGATTCGAGGAAACGAATTACCATTCGGAATTATGACTTGTCAATCGTTTTTTTGCGTGATAGGAGATTTTCCGTCATGGCACCGGTCCGGCGCAAACCACGGCACGAGGCTCGTCAGGCGCGCACCGACGTGTACCGCCAGCACATTCTCGCGGCGGCCGAGCGCGTATTCGCCGAGCACGGCTTCGAGACGGCCAAGGTGCAGGACATCTCGAAGGTCGTCGGGCTGTCGATGGGCACGATTTACGCCGTCTTTCCAAGCAAAGAGGATCTGTTTCGCGCTTTGCTCGACGCGCGCGGGCGCGAGCTGCTCGGGCTGGCACGCGACGTGGTGGCGCGCCAGGCGCCGCCGCTGGAGACTGTGCGCGCGCTAAGCGCCGCGTACATCGACTACTTCGTGGCCCACCCGGAGTTCCTGCGCATGCATCTGCGCGAGGGCACCTCGTGGGTGCTCACGCCGAGCGCCGGAGGCAACGGCCGCGCCGAGCTGTGGCGGGACGCCCATGCGCTGCAGGCGGACATCTTCCGGCGCGGCATCGCCCAGGGCGTGTTCGTCGACGAAGATCCCGGTTTTCTCGCCAAGTTGTACAGCGCCATGGATCAGGTGGTGCTGTCGGACTGGGTGACCAGCGGGATGAAGGCGAGTCGCGACGAGCTGGTGCGCCGCCTGCAGGCCCTCGTCGAGCGCGCCTTCTGTCGGGCTACCCGGCCTACCCGGTCGGTCACTTCACCGCCAGCGGATTCAGCGGCGAGCCGACGGCGGCGGTGACCTTCAGCGGCGGGGCGCTGAACAGGAATTCCCAGACGCCGTCGCCGGCGCAGTCCGCGGCCAACGCTTCGAGGTCGAACATCTCGCCGAGCGTCAGGCCCATGTCGCGGATGCAGAGCAGGTGGACCGGCAACGGCGTGGTTTGGTCTTCGAAGGGGATGACCTCGACGGCGCTGGTGTCGGTGGCCACGGCGGCGACCTGGCGTGCGTGCAGCCACTCGACGCTGTCGATGCCGAGTCCCGGCATCTGCCGCATGTAACCCTCGCGGTTGCCGTCCTTGGTGAACACGGTGAGATGCCCGGTGCGCACGAGCAGTACGTCACCGGACTCGACGCGGACGCGCTGGGCACGCTCGGCAGCTTCGAGGTCGCTCGGAGTGATCGCACGCCCCGGCGGCAGACGCTCGACGCCAGCGACACGCGCGACGTCGAGCAGCACGCCGCGTGAGACGATGCCGGGGCCCAGCTTGTCGATCGAGTTGCGCGCCGCGCCGGCGGACGTCGTCGTCAACGCCGGGAAGCCATTGTAGAGCTGGCCGCCGTAGTAGACGTGCGCCAGGCTGTCCCACTGCGTGGCGCACTGCAGCGGCATGACGACCACGTCGTCGTTGTAGCGGAAACCTTCCGGGTCCGCGCCGTAACCGCCATGCAGCGCGCTCATCAGATGCAGCGGATTGACGCGCCCGCCCTGGCCGATCTGCGGCCCGTCGGCGCCGAAGGTGAGCCCCAGACTGAACACCGCGCCGCGCTTGACGCACGCGGCGGCACGCCGCACCACCTCGGGCGTGATGAAGTTCACCGTGCCGCGCTCATCCTCGGCGCCCCAACGGCCCCAGTTCGACACCTTCTTGGCGAGCGCACGTATCTTTTCCATGGGACTCACTCCACGCAGGCAAACGTCGTCGTCCGCTAACAGAGCGGCGCGAAGAGTGTCAAGACCGTGAAGCGTGAAGGGTGAAGCGTGAAGCGTTTGAACGCGTGGCGCGCCTGTGCCACGGTCTTTCGCGTGTCGGTTCCGCGCATAGCAAACTTGGGCGAACTCTTACGCCAGCTCGCAGCACAGCACGGGGAACGACCTGCCGTCATCGGTGAGCACAATGCGTTGAGCTTTGCAGCCCTCGATCGTGCGGCAGACGCGTGGTCGGGGCTGGTCGCTGCATATGGCCGTGGCGCCCATATCGGTCTCCTCGCCGGCAACGGTCCGGCGTGGCTCGCCGTCGCGTTCGGGGTGTGGCGCGCCGGTGCAACGCTGGTGCCGATCTCGACCTTCGTGACCGCACGCGAGCTCGGCGAGGTGCTGGAGCACGCCGACATCGATCTGCTCGTGGTGCAGCCGCGGCTGCGCGCACACGATCTTGTCGATCTGTTGGACCGTACGGAGAAGCCGCGCCGCTTGCGCGATATCATGCTGTTGGACTCGCCTCTGCCCCCTCGCCCCCCGGGAGAGGGTCGGGGTGAGGGCATCTCCGGCACGCCCGATCCCGCATCGATCGCCTGCATCCTCTACACTTCCGGCACGACCGGCGAGCCGAAAGGCGTGATGCTCAGCCATCGCGCCATCCTCGCGACGACGTTGCCGACGGCCGAGCGCACCGGCTTGACGGATAGCGACGCGCTGCTGTCGACGTTACCGCTGTTCTGGGTCGCGGGATTGGTGATCCGCGCACTGCCGACGTTGGCCACGGGCTGTGCGCTGATCCTGGTGGAGACCTTCACGGTCGATGCCGTGTTGGCGGCGCTGCGACGGCATCGGCCGACTGCGTTGCATCTGCGCCCGCCGCAGGTCGGGCAGATCCTGGCGCATCCCGATTTCGATCCCAGCCTGCTCGCCGCCGTGTGCAAGGGCGGTGGCCGCGCCGACTGGTACGCGCCCCATCTGCGCGACGCGCGCTTGATCACCGGCTACGGCATGACCGAAGCCGCCGGATATGTAACCGCACTGCACTGGCGGGACCCGCCCGAGATTCGCCGGACGCAGATCGGCACCGCGCTGCCCGGCGTCGAGATCCGCATCCTCGATGAAGCAGGGCGGCCATGCCCGCCGGAGCAGGTCGGCGAGGTTCGCGTCCGCGGCCCCGGCCTGTTCAGCGGCTACTACAAGCAGCCGCCGCTGGTCGGCCTCGACGCCGACGGGTTCTTCATCACCGGCGATCTCGGACGGATCGATGCGCAGGGGATCTTCCATTTCGTCGGACGCAGCAAAGATCTGCTGCGGGTGAAGGGAATCAACGTCTCGCCGATGGAAGTGGAAGCCGTGTTGGGCACGCATCCCGCAGTCGAGGCAGCGTACGTCGTCGGCTTGCCGCCCGACGGTTTGGATCAGCAACTCGCCGCACTCATTGTCACGAGACAAGATCAATCCGTGACGGAGACGGAGCTGCGGGCGCTGGCCGCTGCGGCGCTGTCGCACTACAAGCGTCCGGAGCGTTACGTCTTCATCGAGCCCGGCGCCGTGCCGCTCAGCGGTACGGCGAAGCCGCAGCGGGCTGCCCTGGCGCGCTTGGCCGTCATCCGACTGCGCGGCGCACCGATCGCGTAGTCGCGTCATGGCGGCGGATCGCAGGTACGCATGATCGCTCGATCCAACCGGGGTCTGCTGCTGGTGCTCCTGGCAACCGCGCTGCTGTACCTCCCCACGCTGTCCGCCGATTTTGTCAACTTCGATGATTACGACTATGTACGTGACAATCCAAACGTCCACCATCCGGAGCTCACGCGGATCTTCGACCTGCACACACTGACGGTCTGGGACTGGACACCGCTCGTGACGCTGAGCCACGCGGCGGAATATCGGCTGTGGGGATCTGATCCGCGCTGGTACCACGCCACGAACCTCGCGCTCCACCTGGGATGCACGGTGTTCGTCTACTTCCTGCTGGTTGATCTTGGAGTCGGTACCGCAGTCGCGCTGCTCGCCAGTCTGATCTTTGCGACTCATCCACTGCAGGTGGAATCGGTCGCCTGGATCTCGGCGCGCAAGAACCTGCTCGCGGCACTCTTCGGACTCGGTTTCTGTCGCGCCTTCCTAGCGGGGAAGCCGCTGTACGCCACGCTGCTCCTGACGCTCGCCCTCGGCAGCAAGGGGACTGCGATCGTGTTCCCCGCGTGGGTTGCGGCAGCTGCCGCATTCGGTTTCGGGGCGTTTTCGCTGTCGCGCGCGATTCCGTGGCTGGCGGTCTACGGCACACTTGCGCTCGGGCGTGGGCTGCTCAGCGCGGCCGTTCAAGCCCCCGTGATCGTCACGCGCAGCGCGGCCGACATGAACCTGAGTCAGCGAATGAGCGTCATGGGTCCGGTGTTGGCGACCCAGCTCCGGCAGTTTTTCCTGCCGTACGACCTCTCCGTGCGCTATTTCTGGTCGGCCCGTCCGTGGCTGGATCCTCGCGTGCTGCTGAGCTGGGGGGTCGTGATCTGCGCCGTCGGCGCGTGTGTCTGGGTGGCACGGCGAAGCCGCGGCGTCGCCGTCTGCGCAGCCTTCGCCGGCATCGCGTTGCTGCCCACACTGAACATCGTTCCGGCCCCGGAGTTCCAAGCGGACCGGTACGTCCATCTTGCCTTGGTGACGGGGTCAGTGCTCGGGATCGCGCTCCTGCGTCCGTTCAGCCGCATCCACCGCTGGTTGCCGGGCATCGTGTTGCTGCTCTGGTGGGCCACGGTCGGCGTACCGGCCACGCGTGCACGCATCGCGGTTTGGCGAAACACCGAGACGCTCTGGCAGGACGTGTTGCAGAGGACGCCCGATGACGCCTTCGCGTGGGATTCGCTGGGGAAGTACTACCTCGAAACAGGTGAGAGCGACAAAGCGGAGCCGGCGCTGCGCCGCGCGTTGGTGCTGGCGCCCGGCTACCATGACACGCGGTACAATCTGGCGCTCCTGCTTTCGCATCGTGGCGCCACCGCGGAGGCTATCGCCGATTTGCGGCTCGTGGTCGGTTTCCAGCCCTCGTTTGCCGAGGCGCAAACGCTGCTCGGGCAGCTGTTGGCGACCGAAGGGCAGACGGCGGAGGGGCTCGTGCATCTGAATGCGGCGCTCGATGTGGATCGGGCGAATGCGCGCGCCCGCTATCAGCGCGCCCAGCTGTACGCGCTCCAAGGCCGCCTCGATCTGGCGGCCCAAGATTTCGAAGCGCTCCTGCCCACTACGCCTGCGTCGCCCGTCTTCAGCGGGTTGGCCGCGGTGCGTCTGCGGCAGGGGCGTCCGGCAGAGGCGGTGGAGCTGGCGCAGCACGCGACGGAGAAAAACGCGCAACAGGCGGAGGGATGGGATGTGCTCGGCCAGGCCTTGTGTGCGGTCGGGCAGCTCGACGCCGCCGACGCCGCCGTCGCGCGCGGCGTGGCGGCAAATCCGAATGCCGCGGATCTGTGGTATCGGCTGGCGAAGATCCGCCAACAACGAGGCGACGTCGTTGGCGCGCGTGCGGCGGCGGCGCGCGCCCTGCAGCTGCTGCCGCCCGTTCAACCCGAGTGGGCGGAAGATGCGCGCGGCCTTGCCGGATAGCGCCGATGCATCTTTGAGTTCGGCCGTCAGTGAGCTATCTCTGTCCGTGACCGGACGAAAGCAGCGGTCGGGCTTGGCGTGACCGCGATCGGTTCGGACGTATCGGAGGAAGGCACAATGACAGCCGCACCGTCCGTTGAGTTCAATGCCCTGCTGACCGCAGAGCAGCTCGCGCAGCTCATCGGCATCGTCGAGACCCGGATGCCCTACCCCACGTACGGCGAGGGACGGCGGCAGGAAGGCTTCGGTGCTGGTATTCCGCAACGCTACGACGCCGCGCGCAACTTCGTGAACACGCGCGCCGGACAAGACGAAGTGTGGAAGCTGGCGTCGCGCACGAACTATTTCCGCGAGACCTTCGCGTACGAGGAGCCGCTGTTTCCGGAGATTGCGTTCTTCCAACAGCTGCCGCAGTTCATCGCGGCGGCGCGGCAGGTCACCGGGCGGCCGATCGTGCGCCCGGCAATTGTGTACTTGAACATCCTCGTCCCGGGTCAGGAGCTGGCGCTGCACACCGACGTCCCCGAGTTTCGCGGCGCCAACCGCACGCGCGAGCCGGAGTGGCTGCTGGTCGCGATGCATCATTCCGGGTTGTTCAACCGTTGGCGCCGTCACATCGCGACCGGCGTGAGCTGGTATCACGACTGCAACGGCGGCGAGTTCGTCTACTACGCCAACGGTCCGGAGCAGCCGCCGCGGCGTCTGGCGGTGCGGCGCAACACGGCCATCGTGCTCGACACCGATTCCGTGTTCCACGGCATCGATCCGCTCGCCGCCCGCGGCACCGCGCTGCCGCCGATCGAGCCGGGCGTACGCCTGCACCGCGACGACGATGGACGCTGGAGCATCCGGCACGGCAGCCAGGTACGTGCGGCGTACAACTGGGACGACCTGCGCCTGTCCGTGTCATGGAAGGCCTGGTGCTTCGCCGACGAAGCCGAGCTGCACCTCAACGACGATCACTCCGACGATCTGACGCTCGAGCAGATCCTCGATACGTTCGTCGGAGACTTGCGTCAGCGCGGGAAGATCGGCAGCCGGCCCGACGACGAGACGTTGGCCCGTTTGATCCTCGACGAATACATCCGCTTTCCCCGCGAGAGCGTGCAGTGAGTGGCGCGAACGCTCTTCACAGGAAGAGGGGTTCGCAACCCGTCCCCGCGAGTAACCCGTCGACGGCCGCGCGGTTGTCTCGGGCGAGCGCGGTGTAGCCCTCGCGCAGCCAGCGCAGGCACTTGCCCTGATACGGGAATGGGCGTTGGGTCCACGGCCGACCGGCGATGACGCACTCGACCTTCTCCGCGCCATGTTCGAGGGCCGCGGCATTGGCGAGCAGGAACGGGACGTAGACGCGGCCGACCTCCGCCAGCAATTCGCCCAGCGTGTCGGGCACGGCATCGCGCGGCGTCCAGTCTTGCTCGTCAGGCTGCAGACCGGAAAGGTCCTCCGTGACGTCGACCCACGCCACCACGCGCGGCGCGTGCCGGTGCGCGATCGCCGCGGGGGTCGGATCGACGCCGGTCAGTTGTGTCAGCTGTCCGAAGAGACCGAAGTCCGAAGACGCGGGGCGACCGCCGAACACGAAGCGCGAGCCCGTCAGGTGGGCGTCGAGGAGCAGGAGCAGACGCCGATAGCTCTCCTCGATGACGGGGGCGGTGATCGCATTCGAGCCCACGACTGCCAACCGCCCCATCTGCCGCTCGGCGAACATCTTGCCGTTGGCGACGGCGTCGCTCTCGGGTTGATTGGTGCGGAACCAGCGCGGCAGGATGGCGGCGGCATTGGCGATGTCCGCGGCAAAGGCCCAACGGTAATGGAACATCGCTTTCGTGAGCCACTCGTCGGCATAGTCCTCGAGCAACGCGTCGATGAATGCGAGTGCGCCGTCGGGCGGGATCACCGAGCGACCCGCGTACCGCTGCTCGAGCTCGCGGATGAGCGGCGTCGAATCCGTGCGCGCTTCGAGGACACCGTCGTCACCAGGCAGGATAAGCTGCGGCAGCAGTTGCACGCGCGGCTGCGGCAGGCCGCGGCTCTCCGGGGAACCTTGGTTGATCCACGCATAAGCGATGCGGCGATAGCGCAGCACCGCGCGCAACTTCCGGCTGTAAGGCGACCCGGGCACGCCCACGATTCGTAGCGGTTGATCGGCCATTGACGATGCCTCCACTCTAAATCCGGAGCGCTTTGACGAGGGCAAGCACCGCCCGCTCCACCGCGGCCTGGGCGCGCGCACTGCTGAGGGATTGTTCGCTGCGCAGCCGATCCCATGCCTCGAACGACGTGGCGAGGTCGAGCGCATCGACGACCGCGGCGGGTGCGCGCCGCAGCTCCGGGAGCCAGCGCAACAGATCGGTTCGCAGCGCGCGCACCAGCCGCGTGTGACGATCGCGCAGAAACGGCGAGCGCCAGCGCTTCAGATTTTCGGAGCGTTTGTACGGCGCGATGCGCTCAAAAAAGGCGACGCGCTGGTGAACCAAGGCGCGTGCACGCGCGGCGAGCGTCCCGTTCGGCCGGCCCCCGAGGAGCAGGGGCACGGCTTCCGCCTGCAACCGAGCGTCCATCTCCGCGAACAAACTCTCCATGTCGGAGAAGCGCCGGAACACGGTGCGGATGCCGACGTTGGCCCGCGCCGCCACCTGTTGAGCCGTCGGCTCGAGGACCCCGTCGCCCACCAAATCCATCAGCGCTTCGACGATGGCATGTCCGCTGCGTTGCGAGCGTCGCACGCGGCCGTCGGACGCCGGCTGGTGCGGGAGCTGTCTCAGGGCTGTCGCCTTTTCGACCATCGTCCGACCGGGCTGCAATCAATTGACATACGGACTGCCGTTATGTCAACGACGCGCGCACCGGCAGGATCAGCCGAGCCAAACGGCGAGGCGTTCGAAGCACCAGAACGCAGCGAGGATGCCCATCGCATAGACCGCAGGACGCATGCAGCGTGCCGCAGCCGAGGGGACCCAACGCGTAAACACAGCACCGGCGGCCAGCACCGCGCCGACGAAAACGAGCTGGCCGATCTCGATGCCGCCGTTGAAGGACACCAGGGCGAGCGGGATGTCGCCCGGCGGCAAACCGGCCTCGGCAAGCGCGCCCGCGAACCCGAAGCCGTGCAGGAGGCCGAATGCCAACGCCATCGCCCACGGAAAGCGGCGCAGCAGCGTGCCGCGTCCCGCGTCGCGCGCCAGCTCCACGGCGAGGATCAAGACGCTCACAGCGATCAGGACTTCGACCGGCCGCGACGGCACCTGGGCGAGATGCAGCGCCGCCATCGAGAGGGTGATGCTGTGGCCGAGGGTGAACGCCGTGATCGTCTGCAGCAGCAGACGGGACGCCGACACGAGCAGGAGCAGGCCGAAGACGAACAGCAGATGATCGGGACCGGTGAGGATGTGCTCGATGCCGAGAGCTGCGTAAGCACGCACGACGTTCCAACGGCTGGGCTGCGCCGGCACGGTGAACGACGGCGCGCGCGCGCTCAGGACGGTCTGGATTGTGGTGCCGTCGGGCCGCTCGATTCGCAAGAGCGCGTCGATCTTCGCGGTCGCCAGGTCGTCGACACCGATCGACTCGCCGGTGAGGCCGCTCGGCCCGCAGTCGATCGTCCAACGCAGCGTCACCCGTTCGTTGTCATTCGCTGGTGCGGCCGAAGATGTCTGCCGGCAGTGCGCCGGGAAGGCGGGCTGTACGTTCGTTCCGGGCAGCCGCAGCGTCGACGATTTCCAGGTGACTTCGAAGAGCCCGGCTCCCGTCTCGCGCAGAGAAAGCAGCGCCGGCGCCAGTCCGTGCGCCTGACTCCCGCCGGGCGTGAGCAGCACGAGCAGGCTCGCCGCCATCGCTGCGGCGAGCGCCGGCCGAAGGAACGCCGCGCGCTTCACGCTTGCCTCCGTTCCCGCCAGGCAACGGAGTCGATGCGCAGCACAGCGCGGCTCGCGAGCTCGCGGAGCAGTTGCGCCAGACGCTGTGCGCGGCGCTCGTCGCGCCACGCCTCCAGCACCCGGCCGCGGACAGTCTCGAACGGTGGGATCGCGCCGGGGTCGTGAGTCTCGATCCAGACGAGGTGCTCGCCGTACGGCGACATGAGGGGGCCGATCCAGGCCCGCGCGGCGCCGCGCATGAGCTCGTCCGCGAGGGTTGCGCCGAATATTTTCTCGAGCTGTGGCCGCGACTGGGACGTGAGATGCGCCGGAACTGGGAAGGGATCGCCGCGGCGAGCGGCAACGCCTGGATCCAGCGGACGACTGCGCAGCTCGGCGACGAGTTGCACGGCCTCCCGCCGCGCGCCGGTGCCGTGCGCCTGCGAGCCCAGGAAGACGTGCCAGAGGCTCACCCGCTCCGGCTGCTGGTAGTCGGCCTGGTGTGCGGCGTAGAACGCGCGCAGCTCGTCGTCGCCGGCGTCTTGCTCTCCGGCCCGCGAGGCCAGCAGCCGCATCTTTTGCATCAGGATGCGCCGGACGACGAGATCCTTGCGGTCGAGCTCGAGCGCTCGCGCCTGGGCGTAGAGCGCGTCGTCGTCGCCCGTGGGATCATCCGCCAGGCCGCGCATCTGCTCGATGAGCCAGTTGCGGATGCTGCGGTCGTTGCGGTCCAGGCCGCGCGCCACCGCCTCGCGGTACAGGAGCTCCTCCTCGACCGCCTTCTCGATGAGTGCGACCTCGTCCGCCGCCGTTGGCTGCAGCCCTGTCTCGCGCGTGTAGGCGGTGCGCATCCGCGCAACGTCGTCGGCAGTGATGACGACGGGGTTGGGAGCGGTGCGGACGCCGCCAACGGCCGCCGGGCGGGCGACGTGGACGAGTACGAACAGCACGGCCCCACCGGTGAGGAAGTGGACCAATGGACTGCGCAGACAACGCATCTGATGCGCGCTCGCTTTCAGCTCGTCTGCAGCTTGGTGCCCTTGAGCACCCAGAGCCGGCTGTGCGTGGCGTGGTAGCTGCCGATGCTCAGGTCGATTTCGACGAAGTGGTTGGCCCGGTCGGCGTGCGAGAGGTCCATCGGCACCGTTTGCAGGGTCAGTTGTTTGAGGCCCGACGTCGGAACCTTGAGGGTGACGCTCTTGAGACCGCCGAGCACTCCGGTCTTATCCATCAGTTGGTACGTCCCGCCCTTGTGCACCATCGTGCCGGCCGGGATGGTGACCGCGTAGATCGTATCGTCGTCGCTTACGGTGAGCGCGACGTCATCGGCGTCCGGATTGAACGCCGGCGCCGCGGCACCGATCTGCGCCGTCAAATTGAGCACGTCCGTCCCGGCTTGCTTGCCGTAGGCCACGCTCGCCGTCACCTTGCCGAACGCCTCCGGCTCGTACCAGAACGGCGACGTCCAGGCGCGCTCCTGGATCGTCTTCGGCACCGCGTCGGGACCAGTGTTGCAACACTCGGCGTACGCCGCCGGAACCGCTGAGGGCGTGCTGCAGTCGATTCCCTGGTCGTTGCACAGGTAGGTGCTCCAGCGGCACGTCGGATTCTCGAGGACGCGCGCGTAGTAGAAGGCGCGCTGACTGGCCTTGAACTTGGGATCCTTCCATACCGCGCAGAGCGAGTCGGCGCCCGGGCCTGAGGTCTGGCAGGTGGTGGTGTCGACGCTCGCGCCGTTGTTGGGTTTCTTGGTGATGTCGAACACGGCCTCCTGAGCCGCGCCATTGTCGTCGATCCAGCCCTTGACCATCTGGATGCGCTGCAGCAACGTGCCGGGCATGTCCGCCGTGCCAGCGTCCTTCATGGCGAGCACGGCAAAGCTCGGGCTCCCGTTGCCCGCTACCGGCCCGATGTCACTGCCCATCGGCACGCCCTTCTCGTAGCCGGTGGCGGCGAAGCTTGCCCCTTTGCAGATACTGGCCGGCGGCTTCCCGGCGAAGGCGCGCACGATCGGCCGCGAGCCGCTGGTGGCGTAGACCTCCCGCCGGCGCATGGCGGCGAACAGTGCGTCACGCGAGTTCTCCTCCGCCCACACGACCGCCAGACCGCCCGGGTTCCCCTCGATGCCCGCCGGTGTCACGCGCGCGACCATGAATGCCGGGGTAGCGTGGTCGCGCAGCCCGAGGTGTCCGTAGGCCCCAAAGTCGCGTTCCTCGGTACTGCCGGGTGCGGCATTGTGATCGTCGGTGCTGCCCACAAAACCGAGCTTGAACGGATTCACGCCGATGAGCTGCTCCTGGTTGAGCCCTTCTTTGAGCGCGTTGCGGACGTAGTTGAGCGGTGGGAACGTCTGGGTCGGATCCGAGATCGGCGCGAACAGCTGCAAGCGGTTCAGCTTTTCATAGCCGCAAATCTCGTCCGTTGACTGGACGCCGGGGCGGCATTCCGAATCGCCCTTGTGCTGAGTGATTTCCACCAGCGGCTCCATCGATGACCGGAAGGTGGCATCGTCGGCGGTCAACGGGCTGTTGTCCGCGTTGAACGGCGCAAACATGAGGCCGCCGCTGGCGTTCGGATTGTGCGGGATCGCCAGCACATCGCAGCCTGTCAGGCCGTCCAGGCACTGCGCCTTGAGCGTGTTCCACAGGCCCTGTGGAGTCGGTTGCTCCATGTAACTGGTCGGCAGCGCCGGCACGACCTCATTGCGGAAGATGATGTTGCGGTGCAGGTTGTTGCCGCCGGGTTGGCCGCTCCACTCGTAGGCCACGAACGTCGTGAAGGCGCACGCCGCGGTGCGGTCGTAGAACTCCTCCGCCGCGGCTTGCGTGTCCTGCCACACGAGCGACGCCTGCCCCAGGCAGTTCTCTCCGTCGGTTCCGCACCAGGAGAATCGCTGCGGTGGGTTCAACGCGCCGTAACCAAGCAGGAAGTTGAGGACCGCGGTCGGTGGGAGCAGGCTGGGAAGAGCGGGTGGCGGGGTAGCCAGCTGGTTGCGGGCCGCAACGCAGTCGCTGGAGTCGTAGCCGGAGAGGCCCGGCGTCAGGCAGATCTGGATCTCGCCGAATTGCTCCGCGTGATCGGTGACCGCGGTGAAATCGAGCGGCCGGCGCAGCTGCGCCGTGCGCGTCGGCATCCCCTGCGCGTCGTACGGCGGCAGGCCGATGGGCTGCCCCTGCGCGAACTGATAGGCGCCGCGCGGATTCTCCCGCGTGCCGGCGAACACCGCATCGGACGAATAGGCGGTGTGGATGTGCGTGTCGCCGAAGTACGGCTGGCGGAGCGTGTCGAAGTTGGTGCACGGCTCGCGGGTCTCGGTCCGCGCCCATGGTCCCTGACCAGCCGTCACGGCGCGCGTGGAGAGCGTGATAAAGAGCAGCGCGAGGCCTGCGCGCGTGGCGGGTCGTGCCCATGCGAGTCGTTGGTTCATCATCGGTCCTTCTCCCTTCGCCGCGTCAGGAGCGGCGGTCGAGATGCGTTCCATTGCGATCGTTTGGATGGCTCCGGGGCGTGCGCCACGCCGTGAGCGTGCGCTCCACGAAGCGAACGAACAACGCCAGCGCGCGGCGCCGGTCGAGGATCCCGTCCGTCACGTTGTCGGCCAGCCCCCACGCGGCGTTGATGAGCATCCACGCGAGGGCGCCGGCTTCGGCCTCGGGCTGGCCGGTCTGCTGGCGGACGTAGGGCACCCAGAGCCCGGCGATCCGGGTGCGCAGCCGCGTCTTGGCGCGCGCCAAGCGGCGCCGGCCGGGATCCATGTCGGCGGCCAGGGCGCGCAGCGCGCGGCGTTCTTCGGGCGGCAGGTCGAGGAACAGCTCGTAGGCGGCGGCGACGGTCGCTTCGAGACTGGTGCCGTTGCGGATGACCCTTTCGGTGGCGGCGTAGGTGCGTTCGAACATGTGCGTGAGCGCCGCCAGGTACAGCTCATCGACGCTGTCGAAGTGGGCGTACACCAGCTGCCGGCTCAGCCCGGCCGCCACCGCCAGCCCCTGCATCGACAGCGCGGCCCAGCCGCCTTCGCGCACCAGCCGCGCCGCGACGTCGAGGAGATGGTCGCGCCGCAACGGAGCGGCCAGGTACGAGCGGGTCGTCGTCTTGGCAGGCACGGGAGAACCTTACACAGTGTCTAGTTTACATAGTGTCTATTTCCGCCGGCCGCGAAAGTCAAGCGATTTCTTGGCGAAGAAGGCCCCCGGGACCTTCCGAGCCGCTGCGGACGTGAACAGCTCCGCAGCTGATGCCTACAGTAAGTGCTGACAGCTTCTCCGCATGGAGCCGTCTGACCCCGTGCACTACGCTGCTCGCGTCCGAACGCCTTCGAACTCGACGGAGAGTCGTCCGCCGAGCGCGCGGGCGATCCGGTCCAGCAAGAGTCAACCGCCTGGGGGCAGCCCTTGAAATGAGAAGAAATCAGAAGATAAGTTGAAGTCTACACGATCCCGCGAGCGCGAGCGTGTTTCCAGCTCAGCAAAATGGTTCGCAGCAGCACCTCGATCAGTTCGTAAGTCTCCTCACGATCCGAAGCCGCTCAAACTCAGATGTGCCCCCTGATTTCGAACAAGGAGCGTCAGCAGGAGATGCTGCACGAGGGGCTGATGCGCGTCGCCGCCAAGAACGTTGGCGATCTCACTTCGCTGGGTCGCGAACCCAGGCCCTGTGTTGGTCAGGTAGCCAAGCGCATTCGCGCCCTGGGTTTCGAGACTCTGGACCACGATGGACACGTCGCTCCACAGCCATTGGATCTTCTGCCGCAACGTCTTGTCAGCTGGCCATGAAGCCCTCATCGCAAGATCGGTCGCTTGTGCACCAATCGCGTTCATGAGGTGCTCGATCGTCGAACCCAGCCCCTCAACCTCTTTTGCCAAAACAGTCGGAGCAACCCGTTCATCAGTCTTCTTCACCTCCACCAGGCGGGAGAAGAATAGAGGCACCTGAAAGAACCCGGGCGAAGATCCATGCGAGAAACTCCTCCAGCTCGACGGCAGAAAAGCCGTGCGCGATCGGGGTGAATACAGACATCGTCGGTGCAATCCAGTTTTTCAATGATCGGTCAGCAAGCTCACGCTGCTCCTGAAACCAGTCGGGAAACATCACGTCGAGGGTCTTCCGGAAATGACCGGTCACTTGACCCACTGCCTGCACGACGTCTTGGTACTCGGCACCCGTAATGAGGCGATAGAACCAGATCGTGTCGCTGACGTTCCGTTCGTAGTCCTCACAGAGCCGCAAGCAGCCAGCCTTCGCCCAGCGATCCCAGCGTTGACACTCCCACTTGATGAATTCCAAGATGCGGGCGTCACTCTGATTCCAGCGCCACGCCGCGTGGCGGGCGATTGCTGTTTCCATGGTCCGGAAGTCCTCGAGAGCTTTACCACTCACCTTGAACGCTGCCCCAGGTTGGTCCTTCGCGGCTTCGAGGAGGGCTCGCTCACGATACGCGCGAAAGAAAGCCACGGCTTCGAAGCAGGGCTCGTTTTGGGGAAACTCGCGCTGCGCTTGCCACCCAAGAAGGCTGCATGAAAGATGGTGGATCTTCTCGGGAGGAATCTCTGCCAGTCGATGCTCGCAGACCATGCGAAACGCGTCCCCATCTCCGAAATTGACGAGCGTCGGGACAGCCATCGACAGGATCTCCGGGAGCCGCAATACCTGCCAGTAGCGGTAGTACGTATCGACGCTCGAACTTGTCATCGGATGCCCGTCGGACGTACCGGCGTGGATTTCAAACTCCCCCCAAGCCTGAAATGCGCGGCCGGCGATGTCAGTCTCCACAAATTCGCTGTGGTCCCGGTCAATGAGGTCAAGAGGATGGAACTGAACACCGCGGTCCGGTGTGGGCGGGGCACCCCAGTATCTTATCCCACGGTACAGGTCGGTTGCCGCTTGCATCCGCTCGTCATCAGCCTCCGTGGGGAGGCTCGAATCCGCCCAATACGGATGTTCGTTCGCGTACCAGACTCGAACAACTTCTGCGGGATAGCGAACGCGGCAGATCGGAATGAGGAGACGTTCCCGCTCGAGAAACTGCAGAAGATCCTTACGAGCGAAAGGGCCGTCAACGATCTGAAGGTTGTTTGCGTAGTCCCAGAACTGCTGCGGGTCCAGGAACCGATTGCCGAAATTGTTACGCAGGATGTCGCGGACGTCGCGCATGTCTGTTCATCACAGGACCATCATGGTTGCCCATGGACACGCGCTCCAACGCGCAGGGCGACAGCGCATCGAGCGCGGCGGCTCGAGCACAGTGGTTGCCGGCCAGCACGGGACTTTTTCGAGGCGCTCCGCTTCGACCAATCCCGCCGCCGGTTGGTTACCGGTGGCTCCAGATGCCGGCGATCGAATTGGCAATGCCGACCCGCTTCGAACGCGTCGAACCGCAGCATCACGCGATCGTCACCGCAAATGCGCCTTCGGGTCCGACACCGAACCACGACGCCAGCCATGCCGCCCAGTACTTCTGGCACAGCAGGGCTTTCACGTGCGCCAGCCGTTCGGCATCGACGATCTGTGTGGCGCGGCCCTTGAAAACCGTGCCGTTGATGTCCAGCTCGACGTGACCGTTCTTCACGAGGTTGCGCGGCCAATCGCGCTGCAGACGCAGCGTCGTCAGATACACCGTCCGTCCATCGACGAGGAACCACGTGGTCACCGTATGACGCTTGCCGGTCTTGCGGCCGAGCGTCGTGAGTCGCAGCGTTCCGCCGTCCTTGAGCGCCGCAAGCTCCGGCGCCTGCGCTTTCTTGGCCATGACGGCAAATATCGCAGCCGCGCTGATGAGCCGCAAGCGCCGCGCCGACCGATCGCGGACCCACGCATGGCCAGGCGCTCTCGCGCATCCTTGACCGAAATTTGTGTATGCATAAAAGGGGCGCGGTGGTAGAAGGAAGCTCATATCCAGATAGAGACGAGGCCGTCGGTCGCTAATTGCGCCGGTGCCACTCACGGAGGGAAAAACGATGAATGACCGAATTCTCCGTCCCCGCCGTCATGCAACACGGCGGCCTGCGACATACGCGCTTGGACCCATAGCGGTGGTGGCCCTCTTGGTCGTCCCGTGTGTGGCCTTCGCCAAGACAAACCGCTACTTCAACGCCCAGTTCAGCGTGCAGACCAACGCCGCCACCTTCGGGCAGGATCCGTCCTGGACCCATGACGGCCGCGTCCTGTCGAGCCAGAACGACGACACCGGCACCCAGCAGGTGTACCTCTCGAACCTCGACGGCTCCAGCATGACGTGTCTCACCTGCGGCCAGCCGGGACCCAACGGCTTTCCGCAGGAGCAGCCGCCGAAAGGCGATTGGGTCCTGTTCTGCTCGTGGCGCGGCGAGACCGTCACCTTCGGCAAGCCGTGCCTCGGTGGCCTCGGGTCCGACCTCTACGTGATGCACCCCGACGGCTCGCAGGTGACGCGCCTGACCAGCGTCGACGGCGGCGCCGATCCGCAGGACAACTACCACCCCTACTGGTCGCCGGATGGCAAGCAGCTCGCGTGGACGCACGTCACCTATCAATTCCCCGAGGCAGGCGGCACGCTGTGGGAGATCGACGTCGCCGATTTCGTCCAAGACCAGAGCGGCCCGCACCTGGCAAACATCACGGTCGTCGGTCCCGCAGGGAACGCCGGATACGAAACCCAAGTGTGGGCTCCCGACGGCAGCGGTTTCCTGTTCACGCAGGTGGGCGGGAAGGACCTGGCCGGCTGGATGAACGCCGAGCTCTACTTCATGCGCGTGAAGGGACAGGGGGCGTCGGAAGCGAATCCGCTGATCACGCAGCTGACCGACGGCAGCCCGGCGTGGGACGAACAGGCCGTGTTTACGCCCGACATGAACAACGTCATTTGGATGTCCAGTCGGGATCATCCCACGTGGTACCAGACGGTGGTCTCCGCCGCGCAGTGGCTCGCCTTCGACGCGCCGCAGGCCAACACGCTCTTCGGCCCGATGTTCATCTACACGATCCTCGATCCGCGCTTCGAGACGGAGCTGTACGAAATGGACCTGCACAGCCACGCCATCCGTCGCCTGACCCTCGACAACAACGTGATCCCGGAGTTCTATTTCGACCACACCGGCAAGCGGCTGTTGTGGACCGAGACCGCCAGCGCGGGTGGACCGACACGCGTCGGCACGTTCAACCTGAACAAGTCCGTTGAGGTGACGCCGACCACCTTCGCCACCCGTACCGCGGCGGCCGTTCCCGCAACAGTCGAGCCCGCGGCCAGCACACCTCACATCACCATCCCAGCCTCGCTGCCGCCGCAACTGATCGCGGAAGTTCCGTTGCTGACGGCGGCGCTCACCAGCCTCAGCAACCAACTCCAGGGGCTCTCACAAGGCGGAACTTGCTGTATGCTGCCCGGCCCTTGACGAGCGTATACGCCGGTAGGCCGTGATCACTCGAGCGTGACTCTGGCGGTCTTGCCGCCACCGGCGCGCACGACCTCGCCGACGACGTAGGCAAGCTCACGCCGGCGCTTCAGGGCGGCCAAGACGGCGTCGGCTTGACGTTTGCCGACCACCAGGATGAATCCGAGGCCCATGTTGAACGTCTGGAACATCTCGCCGCGGGCGACCTTCCCGAGCCGTTGGAGGAGATTGAAGATCGCGTGCACGGGCCACGAGCCCAACTGAATGCGCGCCGCACAGCCGTCCGGCAGGATGCGCGGCAAGTTGCCGGTGATGCCCCCGCCGGTGATATGCGCCATGCCCTTCACGGCGCCACGCGGCAGCGCCCGCACGATCGGCACGTAGATGCGCGTCGGCCGCAACAGCTCGACGCCGAGCGGCACCTCGAGCTCGGGCAAGCGCAGGCGCGGCGACAAGCGCCATTGGTCGAAGCAGATGTGGCGCACCAGCGAGTAGCCGTTGCTGTGCAAACCGCTGGACGGCAAACCGATGATCACGTCGCCCGGCACGATGCGCCGGCCGTCGACCACCTCGTCCTCCTCCACGACGCCGACGGTAAACCCGGCGAGGTCATACTCACCCGGCCGGAAGCAGCCCGGATGTTCCGCGGTCTCGCCACCGATCAAGCTGCAGCCGGCGAGCCGACAGCCGCGCGCGATCCCCTTCAACACGTCCGCCGCCACAGCGGGTTGGAGCTTGTCGGTCACGTAGTAGTCGAGGAAGGCAACCGGCTCGGCGCCGAGCGTCAGAATGTCGTTGACGTTCATGGCGACAAGGTCGATGCCGATGGTATCGTGGCGCTTCATCATCAGCGCGACGCGCAGCTTCGTGCCGACGCCGTCGGTCGACGCCACCAGCAGCGGCCGGCGATAGCCACGCGGCAGCCGGAACAGCGCGCCGAAGCCACCGACCCCGGCGACGATCTCCGGGCGTAACGTCGCGCGCGCCGCCGCCTTCGCCGCAGCCGTGACACGGTCGCCCGCCGCAATGCTCACCCCTGCCTGACGATACGACGCCGCCATCAATGTGCTCTCAAGCAAACGTGTTGCCGACTCCCACACCGGCGCCGCAAATGCAACCGTGAACCCCAACTTTTTTCTGCTCAGCACTCAGGACTCAGCACTCAGCACTTTCTCATCTTGGCCGCTTCGCGCTACAGTTCCCTCAGCATGACCGATACCCAGACGCCGGTCTTGATCTACGACGGACGCTGCCGTTTCTGCATCAATCAGGCGACACGGCTGCAGCGCTGGGTGCGCGGGCGCGTGCGTCTCGAGTCGTTCCGCGATCCCGGCGTCATCGCGCGCTACGCCGGGCTCACCGAGGCGCAGTGCGATCAGGCTTTGCAGCTCGTCGAGCCCGACGGTCGCATCTGGAGCGGCGGCGCGGCGGTGGCGCGCACGCTGCGGCTCAATCCGCTGCTCGCGCCGCTCGGTTGGTTCTATTTCGTCCCGGGGCTACGGCATGTCAGCAATTGGGTGTACGGCCGCATCGCCCGCAACCGTTTTCGGCTGCAGGGGGAAGTGTGTGCGGACGACACCTGCCGCATCCATCAGCCGCGTGAGCCGCCGGGCCGGGCGCATGTGCGGGACCTGTTCCTGCGGCTTCTCGGTGTCATCTTCCTGATCGCTTTTCTCTCCATCTACGTTCAAATCGACGTGCTCATCGGCAGCCGCGGCTTGCTGCCGGCGCGGGATTATCTGGAATCCCTGCGCGGATCGAGCACTCTGTGGCAGGCGCCGACGATCTTCTGGCTGACGTGCAGCGACACCGCTCTGCATGCGGCGGCGATCGCCGGCGCAGTCCTGAGCGGCGGTCTCATTTTTTATATCGCCCCACGATATTGCCTCCTGGCGTTGTGGCTGTTATACATGTCGGTCGCCACCGTCGGCCAGACGTTCCTCGGTTTCCAGTGGGACAACCTGCTGCTGGAGTCCGGCTTCTTTTCGCTGTTCGTCACGCCCGGCGGCCTGCGGCCGAAGCGCGCGCCGCCGCCGCACCCGCTTGCCGTGTTCCTGATGCTCTGGTTGGTGTTCCGGCTGCACGTCGAGTCGGGCGCCGCCAAGCTGCTGAGCGGCGATCCCTCGTGGTGGCACCTCACGGCGATGGTGAGTTACTACGAGACCGCGCCGCTGCCGACGTGGGTGGGCTGGTACGTGCACCAGCTGCCGGTGTGGGCCCACAAGGCGTGCGCGTTGTTCACCTTCGTGGTCGAGCTCGGCGTGCCGTTCTTCATGTGGGGCCCACGCCGGTTGCGCGTGGCCGCATTTGCCCTGATGATCGCGATGCAGATCAGCGTCATCGCCACCGCGAACTACGGCTTCTTCAACTACCTGACGATGGCGCTGTGTCTGTTCGTGCTCGACGATGCGCATCTGAGTTGGGCCGCCGCTCGACTCGGCTGGCGGCTTGCTGCGCCGGCACCACGCCGGCGCAGTTGGCTGCGCACGGCGCTGCTGACGGCGCTGACGCTGGTGCTCGTGCCGGTCTCGATCATTCTGTTCCAGCCTTTCTTGCGTTCGTTCACGTGGCTCAACGCGGAGCTGGTGCCCTTCCAGCGCCACATCAACACGCTGCGCTCGGTGAACATCTATCACCTGTTCGCCAACATGACGCTGGTCCGGCGCGAGGTGGTGATTGAAGGATCCAACGGCGGCGTCACGTGGCAGCCGTACGAGTTCTGTTACAAGGCGGGCGATCCGCTGCGCCCGCCGCGGTTCGTGGCGCCGCATCAGCCGCGCGTCGATTTTCAGCTGTGGTTTCTGCTGCTCAGCGGCCCGCCGCGGGCGCAGTACTTCAACAACCTCGTCGAGCGATTGTTCGATGCCCCGAATGTGGTCGCGCCGCTCTTCTGTGGCAATCCGTTCCCGGACACGCCGCCGCAACGCATCCGCCTCGCCTTCTACCGCTACACGTTCACCGACGCGGCGACCCGTCGCGCCACCGGCGCCTGGTGGCGTCGCGAGCTGTTGGGATACTCGAAGGTTCTGACGACCGACGCGTTCCGGAGGTAGGCAACCTCAGTCGTAAGGCGAGATCGACGCCGCCGTTCGAAGCCGGGCGAGGGGTGCCGGCAATGTCCAGGGGCAGCGGTCATCACTTGGTCAATTGACCTTCGGACATTCTTGTCCGATGCTCGGAAAGTGACGGGAGCCGAGTTCCTCCGCAAGTTGCAGAAGATCGGACGAGAACGCGGCGTCCGCGTCGCGTTCCGAGCCGAACGTGGAAGAGGAAGCCACGGAACGCTGTACTATGGAGATCGATTCACCGTGCTGAAGGACCGACGCAAGGAATTATCTCCCGGGCTGTTGCATGCCATGCTGCAGCAGCTGGGGCTGACGCGCGAGGATCTAGGGTAGCGCGCCGTGGGGAATGGAGGGCCTATGAAACCGTTCGGGTTTGTGTACACCGCCACATTTCAGCGTCGCCGGGGAGGCATCTTGGTGCGGTTCCCAGATCTCCCCGAGGCACTCACCGAGGGCACGGACGAGAATGATGCACTCGAACAGGCGGCCGACTGTTTGGAGGAAGCAATCGCCGGACGCATGCGCCGCGGCGATGAGATTCCGCCGCCGCGGCTGCGCCGCGGGCAACGCGGCATTCCAGTGCCGGCCCCGATGGCGGCGAAGGCCGCCCTGTACGTGGCAATCCGTGAGGCCAAGATCACGAAGTCCGAGCTCGCGGCGCGACTTGGCTGTCACGAAAAGGAAGTGCGCCGACTCCTCGATCCGCGCCATCCCTCGAAGCTGCCCCGCCTGCAGCAAGCTCTGGGGCAACTCGGTAAGCGACTCGTCGTCGAGATGCAAGCACTTTCTGCCTTGTGAGTGGAGCGGCTTCCCTTACGCGATCCGCATAGCCGAGGAACGCGGCGCGAGCCAAATTCACATCCAACCTCGGGTGACAGATCCATCTATCAAGGGGGATGTGCGACCAGACGTGTACGCGGAGCGACCAGGCCGAGCCCCCCTGATCGTCGAAATCGAAAACTCTGTTGGGCAGAAGTTCCAACGAGGTGGACCGAGGCAGCGCGAGTCTCGCCTCGTGGGTAAGGCAGAATTCGTGTTCATAATCGGGCCAAGGGCCAAAGGATGTGAGAAGAGATTGCGCGAGTGGTTTGGTTCGTCGACAGAATTTGTGTACCTGAAAGACCTCGTCACGCGCTATGGGTTGCTGACGATCAGCAGCAAGCGAATGGTGGCAACGTCGCCACCCTGACAGCGTGCTGCAGCACACCGCTGCGTCGTGAACCGTGGGCGCTGTGGCCCAGCGCCGGCAGGTGCCGCGATCTGCTGAGTTACTCGCGCCTGCCGGCGGCCAGCGAATTTCGGTCATAGTGCCCTATTGGCAGCAACGCCCGTCGTTGATATGGTCTTCGCTACACTTTCGCCGCAACGTGTGAGGTCGACTCGGTGTTGAACGGAACAACCTTTCATCCGCTCGTCGCGCGCTGGTTCGCCGAACGCTTCGGTGAACCGACGGCGCCGCAGGTCGAGGGCTGGCGTCATATCGCGGCCGGCTCCGATACGCTGATCGCTGCCCCGACCGGATCGGGAAAGACGCTGGCCGCTTTTTTGTGGGCGATCAACCGCCTCATCGAAGCTGCAACGAACGGACACGTCAAGGATCGCACCAGCGTGGTCTACGTCTCCCCGCTCAAGGCGCTCGCCAACGACATCCAGAAGAACCTGCAACAGCCGCTCGCCGAGATTCAGCAGCTCGCTGCGGATAGCGGCGTCGCGCTGCCGGAGATTCGCGTCATGGTGCGTTCCGGCGATACACCGGCACATGAACGGCAAATGATGGTGCGCCGGCCGCCGCACATTCTCATCACCACGCCCGAGTCGTTCTACATCCTGCTCACCGCCGAGCGCAGCCGGCAAATGCTCAAGAGCGCCGAGACGGTGATCGTCGACGAGATCCACGCCGTCGCCGGCGACAAGCGTGGCGCGCATCTGGTGCTGTCGCTCGAACGCCTCGACGCGCTCGCCGGGCGCCGCCTGCAGCGCATCGGTCTCAGCGCCACACAAAACCCGATCACCGAGATCGCCCGCCTGCTCGTCGGAACGGAACGCGTCATCCTCAACGGTCCGCCGGATTGCGCCATCGTCGACGTCGGCCACAAGCGCGCCCTCGACCTCAGCATCGAGGTCACCGGACACGAGCTCGGTCCGATCGCCACGCACGAGCTGTACGCCGATATCTACGACCGCATCGTCGGGCACGTCAAGACACAGCGCACCACGATCGTCTTCGTCAACACCCGCCGACTCGTCGAACGCGTCGCGCATCAGCTCGAAGAGCGCCTCGGGAAGGGCAAGGTCGCCGCGCATCACGGCAGCCTCTCGCGCAAGATCCGCCTGGAGGCCGAAGAAGGATTGAAGAGCGGCGCCGTCCCGGTGGTGGTGGCGACCGCGTCGCTGGAGCTGGGCATCGACGTGGGGCACGTCGATCTCGTGTGCCACCTCGGCTCACCGCGTGCGCTCGCCACTCTGTTGCAACGCGTCGGCCGCTCGGGCCATTGGCTCGGTGCCGTGCCGAAGGGAATCCTGTTCCCGCTGACGCGCGACGATCTCGTGCAATGCGCCGCGGCGATTCGCGCCGTGCGTGCCGGCCAGCTCGACCGCGTCACCATCCCCGAGAATCCGCTCGACGTCCTCGCGCAGCAACTGGTAGCGACGGTCGCCGGCGGCGAGTTGAGCGAAGACGAGGCGTGGCAGCTCGTGCACCGCGCGTATCCCTTCCGCAACCTCCGTCGCGACGACTTCGAGGCCGTCCTCGAGATGCTGTCCGAAGGCGTAGCGACGCGGCGCGGCCGGCGCTCGGCGCATCTGCACCGTGACCGTGTGCACCGCACGCTGCGCCCGCGGCGCGGCGCGCGCCTCGCGGCGATCACCAGCGGCGGCGCGATTCCCGACACTGCGGACTACGACGTCATCGAAGAGCCCGCCGGCACGTTCGTCGGCAAGGTGAACGAAGACTTCGCCGTCGAGAGCATGGCGGGCGACATCTTTCTGCTCGGCAACCGCTCGTGGCGCATTCGGCGAGTCGAGATGGGAAAGATCCGTGTCGACGACGCGCACGGCGCGCCGCCGACGATCCCCTTCTGGCTCGGCGAGGCGCCGGCGCGCACGGCGGAGCTGTCGGCGGCGGTCGCCGCGCTGCGCGCCGAGGTGGCGGCGCGGCTGGACGTCAGCGGGCAGGATCACGGCATTCCACCTGCTCCTGGAGAGACTGTCGATCTTCGCGAGCAGTCCCTCGATACAGCCCCTGAGAAGATGGGGCCTACTCGGGATGAACGGAAAGGAAATTGCGAAATTCAAGTTCCACCGCTCACCCCGAGTAGCCGCCCTCTTTTGGCGGCGTATCGAGGGACGTCCTTTTCACCTCTATCGACACGCCCGTCCCCTGGAACGGGCGAGGTTGACCCGGTCACCTGGCTCATGGCCGAGTGCGGCGTCGATCAACCCGGTGCCGAGCAGATCGTTACCTACATCGCGGAGACGCGTACTGCACTTGGCACCCTGCCGACCCAGCAGACCATCATCGCCGAGCGCTTCTTCGACGAAGGCGGCGGCATGCAGCTTGTCGTCCACGCTCCGTTCGGCGGACGCATCAACCGCGCCTGGGGTTTGGCGCTGCGCAAGCGCTTCTGTCGCACCTTCGACTTCGAGCTGCAAGCGGCGGCTACCGACGACGGCATCGTGCTGTCGCTCGGTGAGCAGCACAGTTTTCCGCTGGAGAACGTGTTCGCCATGGTGCGCTCGGCGACGCTCGCAGACGATCTGACACAGGCGGCGCTCGCCGCCCCGATGTTCGGCACGCGCTGGCGTTGGAACGCGACGCGGGCGTTGGCGTTGCTGCGCCACACCGGCGGCAAGCGGGTGCCGATGCCGATCCAGCGCATGCGCGCCGAAGACCTGCTGGCCGCGGTGTTCCCCGCGCAGCTCGCCTGCGGCGACAATCATCCCGGCGGGCCGGTCGAGCTGCCGGACCATCCGCTGGTCAACGAAACCATCGACAACTGCCTGCATGAAGCAATGGACCTCGACGGCCTGCGCGAGCTGATCGAGTCCATCGAGCGTGGCGCGCTGCAGACGGTGGCGATCGACACCGCCGCCCCGTCGCCGATGTCGCATGAGATTCTCAACGCCAACCCCTACGCCTTCCTCGACGATGCGCCGCTGGAAGAGCGCCGGGCGCGCGCCGTCTCGTTGCGCCGGGTTGATCCGGATCTCGCCGGCGGCATCGGCGCCCTCGATCCGGCGGCCATCGACGAAGTGCGGGCGCAAGCCTGGCCGGATGTGCGTGACGCGGACGAGCTACACGATTTCTTGTTGAGTGTGGGGGTGTTGCCGACAAGAGCCCTTACCCTAACCCTCTCCCAAAGGGAGAGGGGATCGGAAGGGTTCTCTCTTCTCCCTCGCCCCTTAGGAGAGGGTCGGGGTGAGAGCGCCGTGTGGGCGACGCTTGCGGACGAACTCATCCGCGATCGCCGCGCGACTCAGGCCAGTTGGGGCGACCACTCAGCCCTCGTTGCCGCCGAGCGCATCAGCATGGTGACCGCCGCGGTGTCGCACGTGCGCTTCAATCCAACGTTGCCGCCACTGCGCGGCAGCACGACGCCCGAGCCGGAGGACGCCGTGCGCGCCATCGTGCAGGGTTGGATGGAGTGCCTCGGTCCGGTGACCAGCGCTGCACTGGCCGCACATCTTGGTCTTCCCGAAACCCAGGTGGAAGCCGCACTGCTGCGGCTCGAATCGGAAGGTATCGTCTTGCGCGGGCAATTCACATCGAGCAAGAGCGAAAAGCGGAAAGCGGAAAGTGGAAAGCCGGAAAGAGCGTCTGACTTTGAGCTTTCAGCTTTCCGCTGTGAGCTACCGATCGAGTGGTGCGAGCGCCGACTGCTGGCGCGCATTCATCGCCTCACGATCACGCGCCTGCGCAAAGAGATCGAGGCGGTCTCGGCCGCCGATTTCATCCGCTTCCTGCTGCGCTGGCAACACGTGCAGCCGGGCACGCAGCTGCACGGGCGCGACGGCGTCTTGCAGGTCATCGGCCAGCTGCAGGGTCTCGAGCTGCCGGCGCCGGCGTGGGAGCGCGACGTGCTGCCGGGGCGCATCAATCTCTACAACGGCGGCGATCTCGAGCACCTGTGCCTGGCCGGTGAAGTCGCCTGGGGCCGATTGCGCCTGGCCGCGCCGGCTGCCGCCGACGAGGATGACGGCATCACGCCGGTCCGCGGCCGTCGCCGCACCGCGCCCAACCGCGCCGCCCCGCTGGCGTTCGTGCTGCGCGAGTCGCTGGCGGCGCTGTTGGAACCGGCCCCGTTGCAGCTCGACGTCCGCGAGGATCTGTCGACCGCAGCACGAGATGTCTTCGCGCATCTGGAACACCACGGCGCCAGCTTCCTCACCGACATGGCGCGCGTGATCGGACGGCTGCCGGGGCAAACGGAGGAGGCGCTGTGGGAGCTGGTGGCGCGCGGGCTGGTCACCGGCGACGGCATCGCCGGATTGCGCACGTTGCTGCTGCCCGACGTGAAGCGGCGGCAGCCGCGGCATCGGCTGCGCGCCCTCCGCGGCGGCGCCGGACGGCGGCTCATGCCGGTCGGCCGCTGGTCGGTCCTGCGCACGGCCTCTACACAACTACGAACCGATGATGCGCCGGACGAAATGTTCGCTCGCCAACTCCTGCGCCGCTACGGCATCGTCCTGCGCGAGCTGTTGGCGCGCGAGGTGCGCGCGCCGGCGTGGCGCGTGCTGCTGCAGATCTATCGCCGCATGGAAGCGCGCGGCGAGATTCGCGGCGGCCGCTTCGTCGCTGGCTTCGTCGGCGAGCAGTTCGCCTTGCCCGAAGCCGTCGACACGCTGCGCGCCGTGCGCCGGGCCCCCGACGACGCCGAGCCGGTGATCGTTGCCGCGACGGATCCGCTCAACCTCGTCGGCATCCTTACGCCGGGCGCCCGCGTCTCTCCGTTCTCGAATCAGGTCATCGCCTATCACCACGGCGTACCCGTCGAGGTCGGCGAGTTGGGGGCCGTCCTGAGCCGAGTGCGGCGCGGCTCGATGAGCGTCCAAAAGTCTCCGAGTTAGCGCACCTCCGCCGCTCGCCCGTATGGGCCGCGCGTGGTAGACGAGCGCCATGCAGGACGGAGCGCTCCTCGAAGCGCGCGGTCTCGTGGCGCGGTATGGGGCGACCACAGCCTTGGATGGTGTCGACCTCACCCTGTACGCCGGTGAAGTGCACGCCGTCGTCGGCGAGAATGGCGCGGGCAAGTCGACGCTGCTGCGTGTGCTGGCCGACGCAGTGCGACCGGCAAAGGGCACGCTCCACTCGCGCGGCGGAACGCGCCTCGACTGGGTACCGCAAGAAACCGTGTTGCCGGCCGATTTGACCGCCGCCGCGTGGATCTTTCTCGGTCGCGAGATACGTGGAGCGCTCGGAACGTTGCAGGAACGAGCGATGCAACGCGACGCCGCAACGGCGCTGCAAGCGGTCGGCTGCAATGTGACGCCCACCGCGCGGCTCGGCACGTTGGCGGTCACGCAGCGCAAACAGGTGCAGCTGGCGCGCGCGCTGCACGCGGCGCCCGACGTGTTGCTTCTCGACGAGCCGACCGCGGTCCTTGGCGAGGCCGAAACCGCGGCGCTGTTCGCACAGATCCGCGCCCGGCGGCAGCGCGGCACGGCCGTGCTGTACGTCAGTCACCGCCTCGACGAGGTGCTGGCCATCGCAGACCGGGTGACAGTGCTACGCGACGGGCAACGCGTCTCGACCGACACGGTCACCGCCGTCGACGTCGCCACGCTGGTGCGTCGCATGGTCGGCCGTGACGTGCAGCGGCACTGGAACGCGGAGCGGTCGCCGGGCGCTGTGCTCTTGCGTCTCGATGACGTAGCGACCGCGCACGTGCGGGGACTGTCGCTCAGCGTGCGGCGCGGGGAAGTGTTGGGTCTCGCGGGCTTGGTGGGCGCCGGACGCAGCGAGGTCCTCGAAGCGATCGCCGGGCTGCGACCCCTGCGTGGCGGACGCATCGATTGCGCGACGAGGCCGGTGTTCGTCCCCGAGGATCGAGGCAGCAAAGGTCTCGTGTCGACGCTGAGACTGCGGGAGAACCTGTTTCTGCCGGCGGATGGATGGCTCTTGCATCGCGCACGTGAGCGGCGCGACGCCCGCGCATGGATCGAGCGACTGGGCATCCGCGCGAGTGGAACAGAAGCCGCGATTGACGCGCTCTCCGGAGGCAACCAGCAGAAGCTGCTGCTGGCGCGCGCGCTCCGACATACACCGCAGCTGTTGCTGCTCGACGAACCGACCGCCGGCGTCGACGTGGGTGCGAAGGCGGAGATTCACGACCTGATCGCGCAGTTGGCGGCACGCGGCACGGGGGTCCTGATGGCGTCGAGCGATTTGCCGGAGCTGCTCGGGTTGTGCGACCGCATCGTGGCACTGCGCGGTGGGCGCAGCGTTGCGGTGTTGGCGGTGACGGACGCCACGGAGCCGCGCGTCGCTGCCCTGATTACAGGAGCGGCGGCGTGAGTCGACGTCTCGTCTCCGGCTGGAGCGCGGCGCTCATCTTGCTGGTCGAGTTCGGTTTCTTCGCCGTGCTGCTGGCGCCGCGCCACGGCGGTTCGCACACCTTTGCCAACGTTGCGAACGTGGCGTTGATCCTGAAGTACTCCAGCATCTACGGCATCGCCGCCATCGGCGCGGCGATGATCATCGGCGCCGGCGGCATCGATCTGGCGCCCGGCGCGGTGATCGCGTTGACCTCGGTCATCACCGGCCACCTGTTCGTGCTCAACGGGTGGCCGCTGTGGGCCGCGTGCGCAGCGGGGCTCGCCGTCGGATTCGCCTGCGGCGCCGTCTCGGCCGCGCTCGTGGTCGCGGCTAACCTGCCGCCGTTCATCGCCACGCTGGGGATGATGGGCATCGCGCGCGGCGCCGCGTTCCTCATCACCGAGGGCCGCTTCTACGATCTGTCGTCGCGGCTGCCGGCCGGCACTGCGCCGCTGGGCGTGTCCTTGTCGGCATGGCCGGGCGTCGTCATGCTGCTGCTTGCCGCCGCGTTTCAACTGCTCATGACGCGCACGGCCGTCGGGCGGCACGTGCTGGCGACCGGCGGCAATGAGGTCGCGGCCCGCTACGCCGGCGTGCGCATCGGCCGTGTGAAGACGTTCGTCTACGTCGCCGGCGCGGCGTTGGCCGCTCTTTCCGGCGTGGTGCTGTCAGTGGTACAGGGGCAGGGCAAGGCGGACTTGGCGACGGGGTACGAGCTGGACATCATCGCCGCGGCGGTCGTCGGCGGCGCATCGCTCTCGGGCGGACGCGCCTCGGTGATCGGCGCGGTCATCGGCTCGTTGATCTTCGGCGTGCTGCGCAACGCCCTGGCACAGATTCCGGGCGGCACGTTTGCGGATCGATTCATTCTCGGGGTGGCCGTGCTGGTCATCGTCGTGATGGATCGCCTGGCAACACGGGACAGGGCATGATTTCGGATTGCGGATTTCGGATTGCTCATTTGAGAATCCCGGTAGCCGTGGCGCTCGTCACGTCTCTGCTTTGCGCGTGCTCGCAAACCTCGGATGGACCGCGCACGCTCCGCTTCGCGTTCATTCCGAAGGCGCTGCACATTCCTGTGTTCGATTATGCGCGCACGGGCGCTGAGCGTGCGGCGAAGCAGCTTGGCGGCATCGAGGTCATCTGGCGCGGGCCGGAGAGCACCGACGAGATCCGGCAGAAGGAGCTGCTGGAGTCCTTCATCGCACAGCACGTCGACGGCATCGCGATCTCCTGCTTGAACGGCGATCTGCTGACCGATGCCATCAATCGTGCGGTGGACGCCGGTATTCCGGTGATCACCTGGGACTCGGATGCGCCGAAGAGCAAGCGGCTGGCGTTCTACGGCGTCAACGACGTCGAGGCCGGGCGCGCGCTTGGCGACGGCTTGGCGAAGCTGATCAACGGGCGCGGACGCGTGGCGATGATCACCTCGCTGGGTGCCGACAACTTACAGAAGCGCCTCGACGGCGCGAAGGACGCCCTCAAGGCTTATCCGGACATTCAGATCGTCGAGGTCTTCGACGTGCGCGACGACGCCGTCCGCGTCGCGGAAGTGATTGCTTCGGCGGCGCAGCGCTATCCAGACCTCGACGGCTGGCTCTCGGTCGGCGGTTGGCCGGTGTTCGTGCGCAACGCGCTCGATCCCATCGATCCGGCGCGCACCAAGGTCGTCGCCTTCGACACCATTCCGCCGGCGCCCGATCTGCTGCGCGCCGGGAAGGTGCAGCTGCTGGTCGGGCAGAAGTACTTTGGGTGGGGCGAAGAATCGGTCCGCCTGCTGAAGCGCATCATCGGCGGCGATCGGCCGTCGCAGCCGTACCAGTACTCCGGCATGGACCTGGTGACGCGCGACAACCTCGATGCGTATCTCGAACAGTGGAAGCGCTGGGAGGCGGGCGGCTGACCAACAAGGATGGCGGGCAGGGACGCCCGCCCCATTTCATCTCATCTTCAGAGACTCAAATGATGGTGGCCGCAGGCGTCCCTGCCTGCGCACCTCATTGTTCCAGTGACGCCTGCGCCACATACCCGTTCAACGCGGCCAGCGCGTCCGCTGCAGTTACGGGTATCATGACGTCGGTGAACAGCCACCAATCCTCCGGCAGCACGATCTCCTCCCCGGGCGCGATGGAAGTCAGTGGGCCGAGGTTTTCCAGCTCGAGAAATTCATGGCTCGAATACACCTCGACGGTCGCGCCGCCATCGGGATACTGGCCCTTCGCCTCGTGCGGAAAGCGTTTCAGGAGCAGCGTACCGTCGATCAGGTAGGCCGCCCAGCCCTGCGCCGAGTCGACGCCGATCTTGCTTTCGTCGTCACGGCGCCCCGTTTGTGTCGGCGGCGCCGGCTTGACGCGCGCGTGATCGATCTCGATCAACCGATCACCGAAGCGGTAGCGCGGATCGGCGAACTTCGTATAGCTCCACAGAATGTAGCGGCGCGTCGCGTCGAAGGCGGTGAGCGGGCCGACGTCGAGCGGCACGAAGGCGCGTCCGCCCGGACGCAAGACCGGAAGACTCCACGCGGCGTACGTGAGTGGATGATCCGCAACGTTCTTGATGTGTGACACGATGCGCAGCCGGCGCTCACCGGGCATCAGGGTCACGTCGACGCGCTTCTGGACACCCGCCGCCGGCTGCGATGGGCCGGTCACGCGTAGCGTCGCATCGTTCACGATCTCGACCTGACCTGGCGAGTTGTCGAGCGCATAGGTGGTGTCCTTGCACTCTGGTGAAACCCACAACCGCCAGCCGCCGCGCTGCACCCAGTCCGTCTCGCCGCTCTTCCCGGCTTCCGACTCGCGCACGTACAACAGATTCGCGCCACCGGCCGGCCGCACGTCCATGATGCGCGGGCCGATGTCGGTCACGATCCGGGCTTCAATCAGCCCGTTGCTGAGCCGGTACGTGTTCGGCCAGCCATGGAAGTCTTCCTTCACGATCTGCGTTGATGACATTCCTGGTGTTCCTTCCGCCGCAACGACAACATTCGCGAAGACGCCCGACAACAGCAGTGTGACGATCGTGGCGACTCGTAGCATGGGCGGCTCTCACGCGCCGACAACGCGCTGGTAGATCTTCGGCAGCTCGCGCGGCAGCGCGTTGATGTCTTCGATGACCATGTATCGCGAGCCGTCGCACATCTCGCGCAGATAGTCGTGGCCAGCCTTGTCGACGGTGATGCAGAAGGGCGTGACGCCGGCGGCCTCGGCCTCGCGCAGCGCCACCGTGGTGTCGCGCAGGCCGTAAACGTTGCTGCGCCGGTCCTGGCCGTAGTCGAAGTCCTGCGGGAAGCCGTCGCTCAGTAGAATGATGTGACGCGAGCGCGAGTTGACGCTCGCCATCTTCTCGGTCGCATGCCGCAGCGCCGTGCCCATGCGCGTGCTGCGCTTCGGTTCGAGTGCGCCGATACGTCCCTTCACCGACGACGACAGCGACTCGTTGAACGACTTCACCATGTAGAACTCGACGTTGTTGCGGCCGTGCCCGGAGAAGCCGTAGATGGCGTAGGCGTCGCCGATCTCCTCCAACGCTTCGGCCATGATCACCAGCGCCTCCTTGGTGACGTCGATGATGCGCCGCGATTGTGCGCGACGGCCGGTGCGACGGCTGAGCGCCGCGAGCACATCGTCTGGGTCGCCCACGGGTGGGGATGGCTTCTGCAGCGGCTCGTCGGTCGAAGCGCTCATGTCGATGAGGAACAGCGTAGCAACGTCGCGTTCTTCCCGAATCCGCGCCACGTAGAGCTTCGGCGACGGCGGCCGGCGCGCACGGCGGTCGACGCGGGCGTTCACCACGGCGTTCAGGTCGAAGTCTTCGCCGTCCTCCAGACCTCTCACGGTGCGATACATCTCGGGACGGATGCGTTGGAACTGGCGGCGCACTTCGGGGATGAGCGGCGCGTATTCCAAGAGCGTGTGGTTGAAGAACTCGCCGGAATCTCCCTCCACCGTCATCTCGAGCAAGCGGCACCAACGTTGGCGGTAGTCGGCGATCTGGTAGTCCCACTCGTCGTAGTAGAACGACAGGCCTTCGCCGCGTCGTTCGAGCCAACGGCGCGGCGGCGGACGGTCGGTGACGGCCGCGTCGTTGAGCAATCGCCGCAGCTCCTCGAGTTGCTCTGGAGGTACCTTGCCGAGCAGGTCGGTGATGTACAGCCCGAGGCCTTCGATGTCGTCGTTGTATCCCTGCTTCAACCGCAGATCCGCGCCTGCTTCGATCAGGCGCTGCAGTTCCTCCGCGGACAGCGGTGAGGTCACGCCATCCACCTCGTCGAGCTCATCGAGCTGCAGCCGCAGATCCTCCTGGAGCTCTGCCGGCGGAGGCGCGACTGGCGGCGTTTGTGCCTGCGGTGCACCGCTCGGCAGCAGCGGTGAATCGTCGTCTTCAAAATACGGATCGATGAGCGCGTCGCCGGTGATTTTGTCCAGGAACAGATCGCCGAGCGAGGCTTGCCGCTGTTCGGCAGGCTCGATCAACTGGTCGGTGAGCAGCCGCGCGACCGCGAGCGAGTCGTTCACGGTTGCGTCGCGATTGGCAAGCGGCACGACGCACGGTGCCACCAACACCGCCATTGGGCGTAGCCAGACAGGCAGCCCCACCGTATCACGAGCCGACAGCAACCAGGCGAGCAGTGCGTCCAACATCACTGACTGTGATGGTATCGCGTCGTTGCCGACGCGTGACAGCAGGTGCGCCACCAGCTCGCGCTGCTCGCGCGCCAGCCCCGGATAGGTGCGCGCCAGCGCCGCCGCGATGCGGAATCCTTCGGCGAGTAGGAACAGCTCTTCGAGCAGCTCCGGATGCTGGGGCACACGCAGGAATGCCACCAAGCTACCATTGGCCTCCGCCGGCAGGTCCGCCAAGTAGGTTCCGAACTCGCGGCGGCCGGCGAGCTGCGCTGCTAGGAAGCGATAGACCCGCACGTTGTCCTCGTGCGTCCCGAAGAGATCCACCTTGTGCGGTAGCGCCACCTCGGCTTCGAGCGGAAACTCCTCGAGCGGCGAACGCAGCTGAAACGTGTCGGCGGCGCGAATGGTCACCGGCTGGCCGGCGAGCATCTGCACGTACTTACGCAGCAGGCCTTGGACATCCGTCAGCACCGCGGCGGTCGACGACGCCTGCAGCACCTTCAGGCTGGTGCGTGATTCGAGCGCGAAGTAGGCGGCACCGGCGTCGGCGTTCTCGGCGGCGATCTCGAGGCCGCGTCTGATCCATTGCTCGACCGCGGGATGGCGCGCGTCCTCATAGGCGACCGGCAGGGCGCGCAGCAGCGCCACGCTGCCGCGCGGAAACGCGCGCGCCACGCGAACGGCGAGGTCGAGCGCCGCGAGTCGATGCGGCGCGGGAATATCGTGCACCAGTGCGCCGACGACCGGAACGACATCAGCCACTGCACTCGCCGCCGTCGATCCGACCGCATAGAACACTTCCAGCAGCTTGAGACGCGCAGGCCCCTGCAGGCGCCGCAAGGCGGCGGGCAGCTGGGTGTAGAACGTTGCCGCCGCAGCAGCGTTCACGGCGGCGATGACCAGCGCGGCCGCGAAGAACAGGTGTCTTTCGTCGGGCTTGAGCGTCGCCAGTCCGGCCGGTAGCGCCGTAAAGAACTGGCTCTCCTTGAGGGCCGGCTGCACGGCCACGCCCAGGTCAGCCCACGCCGCGAAGTCATCGGCATGCAACGCCGGCAGGACCGCACGCGCCGCATTGAGGTAGGCGTGCGCCAGGAACTCGCCGCGCCAGCCGGCGATGCCGTGCAGGCGCGCGCCATGGCGCGCCCACTCGGCGAGCGTCTCGCTATCGACCTTGTCGAGCAGCGGCGCAGTGCCTTCGAAGAAGGTGGCACCGAGCTTCCGCGATACCGATCCAACTTGCTTGCCGGTCGCACACCACGTCGTCAGCCGCTCCATTCCCGCGTTCGCGACGGCCTTGGGCGTGATGGAGAAATACGCGAGGGCGGCGTCGCGCTGCGGCGCCGCGCCGGTGAGCAGATCGTGACCCAGGTCAAACCAGCGGTCGAAGTCGCGCGCGCCGAGCGCTTGCCACACGGCGGCGGCGTGCCGATAGAACTGCTGCGCAATGGCGGCGGACGCCGACGCGAGACGGTCGCCGTCCAGCAGGATCTTCTCGTGGACAGCCGAGCCCAGCCGTTCGCCGGCCTCACGCGCCCGTCGCCCGGCGCGGTCGGCGAAGAGATGAGACTCCAACCAGAGAGAGCGGGGGGTGTCCACGGTCAGCAGCGGGTTTGAAGAGAATGGAAAACCGGATGTGCAAGACTGGAAATTGGCGTCGCAGATCGAAAACTCTTCCCTCGCCCTCCGGGAGAGGATGAAGGTGAGGGGATGAGATACTCTTCAACCATCTGTCGTAACAACCTGATCTCGCAGATGGGCGTCGCCTTGATGGTCGAAGCCATTCAGTCGATCACCTCACCTGGCCCTCTCCCGAAGGCCGAGGAACCCGACGCACCGGCATGTTGGGTAAAGCCGCTTCACTCAAAGATCGCTCCCACCAGCGCATCGATGGCGCGCTGCGACTCGACATCGTCGGTGAGCGAGGTGCTGACAGCGACGCGGCAGGCGCGGCGCGCGGGGACTTTGCGTTGCATGAGCTGTCCCGCATAGATCAGCAGCCGCGTGCTGACGCCCTCTTCGAGGCCGCTGGCCTTAAGGTGGCGGACCTTCTCGCCCAGCTTCGCAAGCGCCAGCGCGGTGTCCATGTCGGTGCCGCTTTCGTGCGCGATGATCTGCGCCTCCTTGTCGCGCGGTGGGTAGTCGAAGTCGATGGTTACGAAGCGCTGCCGCGTCGAGTGCTTCAGATCCTTGAGCACGCTCTGATAGCCGGGGTTGTAAGAGATGACCAGCAAGAAGTCGGGATGCGCTTCCATGATCTCGCCCTTCTTGTCGATCGGTAGGATGCGCCGATGGTCGGTGAGCGGATGGATCAAGACGATGGTGTCCTTGCGTGCTTCGACGATCTCGTCGAGATAGCAGATGGCGCCGGCCTTCACCGCTTGGGTCAGCGGGCCGTCGATCCAGATCGTCTCATCGCCTTTGATGAGATAGCGCCCGACGAGGTCGCTGCCGGTGAGGTCCTCGTGGCAGGCGACGGTGATCAAGTTGCCAGGGATGACTTCCGCGCCGACCGCGCCGTTGCCGTCCGGCCCGCGCAGCGTATGCGCCATGTACTCGACGAAGCGCGTCTTCCCGCAGCCCGTCGGGCCTTTCAGCAGGATGGGCAGCCGGCAAGCGTAGGCGGCGGTGAAGATGTCCACTTCGTCGGCGATGGGCAGATAGTAGGGGATCTCGGTCACATTGTGCTCCAGTGGTCACGCTGCTGAAAAACCTGGGGTGAGTCAAGGTGGAGACGGGCTGCGGGTGCACGACAGGAAAATGATCGCGCGGCGGGCGCCTTGATTTGCGGCGGTCATCGGACAGCGCTCCTTACCGTCAGACAAGGTGCCGCCCCGCCGCGCCGCCGGGCGCTGAAGAGGCTGTCTCAAAACGGTAGGGGCGATCCTCGTGATCGCCCTACGCGGCGCTGCAAACCAACGCGAAACAGGGCGAATACAAGATTCGCCCCTACGAATCGCGGTGCCAATTGCAGGTTTTGAGACAGCCTCTGAAGCACCCGGCTGAAACAACAAAGCCGGCTCGAAGCCGGCTAACATTGCACCACGAGCGTGCGACCGTGGGCGCGGTGAGCCCGGTTTGACCGGGCTTAGCGATTTGAGCCGGGCGGCTTCAGCCCCCGGCGCAGCGGGCATCAGACGTGGGCCCACAAAATTGTCGTGCACCCACGGGCTGCCCCAGGGCCCACTTGGCCGGCCTGCGCCGCGCGATGGTTGCATATCTGCTAGCACACATGCTACCAATTCTGCATGCGCACGCTGCACGTTCGGAACGTCTCGCCGGATTTGTACGCCGCGCTGCGCAAGCGCGCCAGCGAACGCAAGACATCGATGACGAGAGAAACCGTCCGTTTGCTCGAGCGGGCCTTGCGCATGGATCGCCCCGGCGTGCGCGAGCTGCTGGACGAGATCGAGGCGCATCGGCCGGTGGCGCGACGCGGCACGCTGTCGGCGGCGGCCTTGATCCGTGAGGACCGGGATCGTCGGTGATCGCCGGCGCGGTCGTGGTCGACGCGTCCGTCGTGGTCGAACTCCTCGTCGATCTGGGAAGGGCGCGACAAGCGGCGCACCTGTTCTCCGGCTTGCTGGCACTCGATAGCACTCTCGAGATCTGGGCGCCCGATCTCGTGTATGCGGAGGCGGCATCCGCGCTCCGCAAGCTCGTGCAGCGGAAAGCCATCGGCGCCGCGGCGGGAGCGCGGGCAATTCAGCAGCTGACTCGGCTGCCCATCATGGCCACCGGGACGGCGGCGCTGATGCCGGAGGTATGGAAGATGCGCGGGGCGTTGACGGCCTACGACGCCTGCTACGTCGCGCTCGCTCGGCGGTTGGGAGCAACCCTGGTGACGGCAGATGAACGGCTGGCGCGCGCCCGATCGCACGATCGGATCGTACTGCTTGATGGGCCTCACTGTCACCGAAGCCGCAGCGCCCACGCGGCGGTACACACTTGATCGGCTAAGCCGGTAGGCTTCGTACGTCGATGAGATCGAGAGCCAAGATACCAAAGCCTGTGCGCGTCGAAGACATCTA
>Ga0209415_10000773_pt1 | contig 60309 bp, 55 predicted proteins | sample PeaSoiSIISIP2007_FD_187696 | JGI IMG/M metagenome (GOLD analysis project Ga0209415, IMG submission 187696) | Peat soil microbial communities from Weissenstadt, Germany - SII-SIP-2007 (SPAdes) (version 2) | ecosystem: Environmental > Terrestrial > Soil > Wetlands > Peat | place: Germany...
CCGCTCGCTTTCCTGCGTGCCCGACAGCTCGCCCCTGCGCAGAGCCTCGGTGGTGGCGGGAAGGCGCTCCAAGCGCTCCCCCGTCTCCAACAGACCCTTGGCTTCTCCGAGCCCGGTTCCCGCTGCACGGGCGATCCACGAGGCCGCCGACCGGTGACCCTCGGTCTTCCAACGTTCCCCCTGGGCCGCCCGGCGGGCCACGAGGGTCTGCCCCGCAGATCCCAGCCGGGCCAACTCGGCGAACAGGGAGAACAACTCAGTCGCCTGGGAAGTGGTGATGCGGTCGGGCTCGAGGTCGGCCAGGTAGGCGGTGACGTCGGCGACGGCTCGCTTGGGGACCTCGAAGGCGACGGCCGTCGGCATTGAAAGAGAATGTCAGAAGGGTGTGACAACAGGTCGAAGTGATGTCGTGGAGCCTGTGAGGAGCTCACAATCACTCAGAACACACCCAAAAACAAGAACAGGGAACGGGAACGGAACGGGAACGACGGTGCCATGTCGTCGGCTCAGGGACGTCAACCCCGCAGACGTCGGAGCTCCTGGGCGACAGCCTTACCGTTCGCCCGACCGCTGGTGACCTTCATGACCTGGCCGGTGAAGAAACCGGTGAGCTTGTCGTCACCATCGCGGTAGCGGGCCCACTCGTCGGGGTTGGCTGCCACCACATCGGCCACGACAGCGGCCAGCGAACTGTCGTCGAGCGCCTCGAAGCCGCGTCGCCGCGCCAGCTCGGCAGGATCACCACCGCCGTCGAACATGTCGGCCAGCAACGTCTTGGTGTGGGTGGCGCTGATCTTGCCCTCGGCCTCCATGCGGAGCAGCGCCACGTAGTTCGTCGGTTCCAGCTGACGCGCCCGATCCGGGTCGGCGGCGGCTTCGTTGGCGGTGCGGGCCAGCGCCAACCCGACGTCGACGCCCGACTCCACCGCGGCCAGCATGAGGGCGTCGAGCCCGAGCTCCACCACCGTGGCGATCTGGTCGTCGCGAGCCGGCGTCGTCGGACCGGTACCGAACAACCCGGCGAGCTTCTGGCGGCGGTCCGCCGGCATCGGCCCCAGCGAGGCCGCCACCTCGGCCTGCCAGCCCGCATCGGGAGCCACCGGCACGAGATCGGGCTCGGGGAAGTAGCGGTAGTCGAAGGCCTCCTCCTTGGAGCGCAGGGCGACGGTCTCACCCGCGTCCTCGTCGAAGTGCCGGGTCTGCTGGGCGACCGCTTGGCCGGACTCGAGCAGTGCCACCTGGCGCCCGATCTCGTACTCGATGGCGCGTCCGAGGGACCGCAGCGAATTCAGGTTCTTGATCTCGCACCGCGTCCCGAACTCGTAGGTGCCCGCCGGTCGCACCGAGACATTGGCATCGACACGCATGGACCCCTCCTCCATGCGTCCGTCGGAGGCACCGGTGGCGATGAGGATGCCACGCAGCTCCGAGGCGTAGAGGCGCGCCTGGGCCGAGGAGCGGATGTCGGGGGCCGAGACGATCTCCACCAGCGGCACGCCGGCCCGGTTGTAATCGACCAGCGCGTGCTCGGCGTCGCGGATCCTTCCCCCTCCGCCCACGTGCGTCGTCTTGCCGGTGTCCTCTTCCATATGGGCCCGCTCGATGCTCACCCGGCTCCCGTCGGGGAGCTCCAGCCACCCCGACACGTTGATGGGGGCGTCGTACTGGCTGACCTGGTAGTCCTTGGGCATGTCGGGATAGAAGTAGTTCTTCCGGTGAAACAGCGAGGGTCGGATCTCGCAGTGCAGTGCCAGGCCGATCCGCATGGCGTACTCCACGGCCCGGACGTTGAGGACGGGCAACGAGCCCGGCAGCCCCAGGCACACCGGGCAGATGTTTGTGTTGGGCTCGTCACCGAACGCGTTGCGGCACCCGCAGAAGAGCTTCGTCGCCGTTCTGAGCTCGCAGTGCACCTCGAGCCCGATGACAGGCTCCCACCCCCCGGCACCCGCCGACGCGCTCACGTGGCCCGCACCCGCGGAAGGGTCCGGGCCGGTGCCGCGTCCTCCAGCACCGCCGCCGCCCGGAACATCACCGGCTCCCCCAACGCCGGCGCCAGCACCTGCACGCCCACGGGCAGCCCGGCGCCGTCGGTCCCGAACGGGAGGCTCATGGCGGGGTGCCCGGCCAGGTTGGACGGCACGGTGCACACGTCACTCATGTACATGGCCCAGGGATCGTCCACCCGGGCGCCGAGGGCGAACGCCGTCGTGGGCGACGTGGCGCCGAGCAGCACGTCGAAGCGCTGGTAGGCGCGGTCGAAGGCGTTCAGGATCAGGGTGCGGACCTTCTGCGCCTGGCCGTAGTAGGCGTCGTAGTACCCGGCCGACAGGGCGTATGTCCCCAGCATGATCCGACGCTTCACCTCGGGCCCGAACCCCGCCGCCCGGGTGCGGGCGTTCATCTCCTCGACGGTGTCGGCCTCCACCCGCAACCCGTAGCGCACGCCGTCGTAGCGCGCCAGGTTGGAGGAAGCCTCGGCCGGGGCGAGCAGGTAGTAGGCGGAGAGCCCGTGGCGCAGCTCGGGGATCGAGCACTCCTCGAGGCCGGCGCCGCCCGCCACCAGGGCGTCGGCGGCCTGGCGGACGGCCGCGGCCACGGCATCGTCGGCCCCTTCCACCAGCTCCGTGAGCACGCCGACCCGCAGTCCCTGCACGCCCTCCGACAAAGCGGCGGTGCAGCGCGGCGACGGTCGCTCCAGACAGGTGGAGTCGCGCCGGTCCTGTCCCCCGATCACGTCGAAGAGCAGCGCGCTGTCCGCCACCGTGGTGGTGAGCGGACCCACCTGGTCGAGCGAGCTGGCGAACGCCACCAGGCCGTAGCGCGACACGGCCCCGTACGTCGGCTTCATCCCCACCACCCCGCACAGCGCGGCAGGCTGGCGGATCGACCCGCCCGTGTCGGAGCCGAGTGCCAGGGGCGCCAGTCCGGCCGCCACGGCGGCGGCCGAGCCACCCGACGAACCCCCCGGGACCCGCGACGGGTCGTGTGGGTTGCGCGTCGGCCCGAACGCCGAATTCTCCGTGGACGATCCCATGGCGAATTCGTCGAGGTTCGTCTTGCCGATCACGACCGCTCCCGCCGCCCGGAGGCGCTCCACCACGGTGGCGTCGTAAGGGGGACACCATCCCTCGAGGATGCGCGACGAGCACGTGGTGGGGACGCCGCGGGTGCACAGGTTGTCCTTGACGGCCACGGGCACGCCGGCCAACGGGCCGGGGTCCTCACCGGCCGCCACCGCACGGTCCACGGCGGCCGCCTCGGCGCGCGCCCCGTCGTGCAGGACGGTGACGAAGGCGTGCAGCTCGCCGTCGACGGCGTCGATGGCCGACAGGTGCCGCTCGACCACCTCGGCCGCCGACGTCGACCCGTCGCGCACGCTCCGGGCCAGGTCGAGGGCGGAACCGCCCGGTGGGGGCGCACCCGTCACGGTGCCTCCGCCAGTATGCGCGGGACCCGGAAGCGGCTGTCCTCGACCGCAGGCGCCTGAGCCAGTACCTCGGCGCGGTCGAGCGACGGCTGGGGCTCGTCGGGACGCGTGACGTTGCGCAGCGGTAGGGGATGGGCGGTGGGCTCGACCCCTTCGGTGTCGAGGGCGGCGATGTCCGCCGCGTGCCCGAGCACGGTGGCGAGCTGGCCGGCGTAGCGGTCGAGCTCCTCGTCGGTCAGGTCGATGCGGGCCAGACGGGCCACGTAGGCGGCGTCGTCACGGGTGAGGCGCGGCTCGGCCGCCATCAGCCGGTGACCCCGGCATCCGCCCCGGCATCCGCCCCGGCATCCGCCCCGGCATCCGCCCCGGCATCCGCCCCGGCATCCGCCCCGGCACCCGCCCCGGCATCCGCCCCGGCATTGCGGCCACCGGACGTCGCAGGACCCAACAGCTCCCGCACGAACGCCACCGTGCGGGCCCGGACGAGGTCGGCATCGTGGTCGAGCGTGGCCACGTGGTAGCTGTCCTCGAGCCACACCCGCTCGATCGGGGCCGACACCCGGGCCACCAGCAGGTCGCCGGACGACGACGGCACCACGTGGTCCTGGCGGCTCGAGAGCAGGAGCACGGGACAGCGGATCCGCTGCAGACCGGCGGCCACCTCGTCGATCCCGTCGAAGAGGCTCAGGACGGCGGCGACGGGGGTACCCAGGTAGGCGAGCTCGACCGAGCCCTCCTTGGCGATGTCGGACCCCACCCCGGGAGCGATCTCGGTGCCCGAGTCGAGCACGCCGCGCATGAAGTCGCGGAAGCTCTCGGCCGGGGGGTCCACGAAGGGGTTCACGAGCACCATGCCCCGGATCTCGGCGTGGTCCTCGGCCAACCGGCACGCCAGGGTGCCGCCCATCGACAGGGCCACCACCGCCACGGCCTGGCACCGCCGGGCCAGGTGGTCGTAAGCGTCGTCGGCCGCCCCCGCATAGTCCGACCAACGCGTGGGCACCATGTCCTCGATTGCCGTGCCGTGACCGGGCAGCAGCGGCAGGTCGACGGTGTAGCCCTCGGCCGCCAGGGCCTCGGCCAGCCCCCGCATGGACTGGGGGTTGCCGGTGAAACCGTGCAGCACCAGCACGCCCGACGGTCCCCCGTCGTGCCCGAAGGGCTCGGCACCGGGCATGACGGGAGCTGGCACGACGCGCATGCTACGTCACGACCGGGGAGCCTCCGGCACTGCGGATAGGGTGGGATCCGCTACGTGCGCAGGCCGTGCCAGGGGGGTGACGGCCGCAGTCGGGAAGCAAGGAGCAACAGCAGCGATGGCCCAATACCCGTTTCTGAGCGACGAGTGGGTCGGCGAGGCCCGCCGAATCCGCGAAGAGTACGGCGAAGGTGACGGCGCCGGCCCGGCGCCGCACCAGATGCGGATGAACCTGGTGATCACCGAGGTCCCTTTCGGGGACGGGGCCATCGACGCCCACCTGGACACCACCGACGGACGACTGAAGCTCGAGACGGGTCACATCGATCCGGTGGACCTGAAAGTGACGGTCGACTACGTGACGGCCAAGGCCATCCTCGTCGAGGGCAACCCACAGGTCGGCATGCAGGCCTTCATGGCAGGGAAGGTGCGGGTCGAGGGGGACATGGCCAAGCTGATGATGCTGCAGGGGGCCCCGCCCGACGCCACGGCCCAGGCCGTGGCCCAGCGCCTCCGGGAGATCACGGCATGACCGCACTCAGCGACCTCGTCACGGGCCGCTCGCCCATCACGCACTGAGAGCGGCTCCGGGAGCCCGCCGGAGCACCCGGAACACGCAGCCCGGCGCGGGGCTGGTGGTGACGGCTCAGGACGTCTCGGCCGGGACGATCGGCGATGGTGTGACGGGTTCCGAGCGCGCCGGCGCCGCGCCGACCTCGGGCGACGTCGAGACGGTGCGAACGGTGGACCGGCACATCGCCGCGGCGGCCACGCCGAGAAGGGCGACGGCCCCTCCCACCAGATAGGCGCGGTGGAACGCGGCCAACAGCGGCACGTGGCTCCGCACTGCGGCCTGCTGGACGGTCTCCATCACCTGGATCCCGGCCACCGTGCCCACCTGGTTCATGAGCTGCTGCGAGGCCGCCGCCGTGCCCAGGTCCTCGGGGGCGAACTCGTTGGCCACGGTGGCCGACAGCGAGGGCGAGGCCAACCCGAGGCCGATCCCGGACAGGACCAGGGCCACCTCGACCAGGGCCAGGCCGCTCGAGTGGCCGGCCAGGGCGAACACCCCCATGGACAGGACCACGGCCGAGGTGCCGATGACGGCCGAGGCCCGCTCCCCGATGCGCACCGCCAGGTACCCGGCGAACGGTGCCAGGGCCGAGAACACCACCGGGCGGGGCAGGGACAGGAAACCCACCGCCGACTGGTCGTGGGCGTACCCGAAGGCCTGCTCGAGCAGGAGCGGGGTGAGGAAGAAGGCCCCCAGGTAGCCGAAGTTGGCGAAGGCCTGGGCCGTGACGGGATAGACGAAATTGCGGTTGCGCAGATAGCGCAGGGCCAGGATGGGCTCCGACGCACGACGCTCGGCCGCCCAGAAGGCCACCCCCGCCGTCGCCGACACGACGAACAAGCCCCACACGAGCGTGCTGGACAGCCCCCGGCCGGGGAGGAACGTCAGGGCCAGGAGGAAGGCCGCCACGCACACGGCGATGGAGACGGCCCCCGCCCAGTCGAGGTCGAGCTCGCCACGCACCAGGTGACGCCGGCCGGCGGCGCGTGCCGGCAGCACGGCCACAGCCAGCACGGTGGCGATACCGAGCAGCGGGATCTGGAGGAAGAACATCCAGCGCCAACCGAGGAGCTGGATGACCGGGCCGCCGACGGCCACGCCGATGACGGGGCCGCCCGCCCCCACCAGGGACCAGAAGCCCAGGGCCTTGACGCGGTCGGCCTTGTCGAACACCGACATCACGAGCGCCATCGAGGCCGCCCCGATCGACGCCCCCACCATGCCGCTCAGGACGCGGGCCGCGATCAGGGTCCCGATGTTCGGTGCCAGCACGGAGAAGGCGGCGGCCACCATCTCGGCGGTGATACCGATGAGGAACAGCCGCCGGTGGCCGAAGAGGTCGCCGGCCTTGCCCACGAGCGGCGCCACCACCCCGAAGGCGAGCATCGGCCCGGTGACGACCCAGGTCGTGGCGGCCTCGGAGGTGTGCAGGCCCCGGGCCACCTCGGGCAGCGCCACCACGAACACGGTGAACAGGAGGTTGGTGGCGAGCAGCCCCGACAACGACACCCACAGCACCCACCACCGGTAGTGCGGGCTCGACCGGGCTCGGCCCCCGAGACCCTCGAGGTGGGTGCGCACGCGGGCGCGCACCACCGTGGAGGCGCGTCGGTCAGCGGGAGGTGGATCAGGGGGGCTCACGGCGCCCCCAGGCTACCGGCGGCACCCGGCGCTACTTCCGGTGGGCGGCCGGTCCCCCCTCGAGCAGCGCCGGCAGCTCCTTGGCCAGCTCGTCCACGGTCCAGCGGTCGTTCTTCTCGAGGGTGTCGGTCATGGTCCAGGGCTGGAAGACGCGCACCTGCCCTCCCTGCACGAACAGCACCTTGCCGTTGACGGGGCAACTCTCGGTGGCGAGGTAGGCCACCAAGGGCGAGATGTTGGCCGGGTGCCAGACGTCGAAAGAACCGGGATCCCTGGGCGCCCGCACGATGTCGCCCAGCCCGGGCGTCTGCTCGGTCAGGCGCGTGCGCGCCGCGGGGGCGATGGCGTTGACGCGGACCCCGTAGCGCGCCAGCTCCTGAGCGGCGATGACGGTGAAAGCGGCGATGCCCGCCTTGGCCGCCCCGTAATTGGTCTGCCCGGGATTGCCGAGCAGGCCCGAGGTGGACGAGGTGTTCACCACCGAGGCGCTCACGGCGCGCCCGTCCTTGGTGCGCTCGCGCCAGAAGGCGGCCGCCCAGCGCGTGGGGAGGAAGTGGCCCTTGAGGTGGACGTGGATGACCGAGTCCCAGTCCTCCTCCGACATGTTGACGAGCATCCGGTCGCGCAGGATCCCGGCGTTGTTGACGAGGACGTGCAGGTCCCCGAAGGTGTCCACGGCCGTGGCGATGAGCCGCCGCGCCCCCTCCGTGCTGGCCACGTCGTCGCCGCTGGCCACGGCCTCGGCCCCCATGGCGCGGAGCTCGTCGACCACCTGCTCGGCCGACGTGCGGTCGTCACCCGACCCGTCGACGGCCCCTCCGAGGTCGTTCACCACGACCTTGGCGCCCTCGGCGGCGAACAGCAGGGCGTGCTCGCGTCCGATGCCGCGGCCCGCCCCGGTGATGATCGCCACCCTCCCCTCGAGCGCACCCATCCTGGCCCTCCCCTTTGTCCTGACGCGGCGGGACGTCCCCTGTCGCCACGGCGTCTTCCCTCGTCCGCCGCGATCCGACCCTCGTACCGGTCTGCCCGTGTGCACGGGCGTCGCCCACGTTGGCAGGGCGGCGCGGGGGGGTCAAGCAAGCAACGGACCGGCCCGCCGGTCAGCGAGGCAGCCCGGCGAGGTCCACGGCCGCCGAGTGGCGCCAGGGCGCCACGGCATGACGGACCTCGGCGCGGTCCCCCGCCACCAGGAGGTACTCGAGGTTCCGCAGCCTGCCGACCGAGCCCACGCGCTCGCCGGCGGGGTTGTGGATCCCGATGCGGGCCCCCACGTAGCGGGCGGAGGTGAAAGCCAGGACCTCCACGTGGCCCCGCACCCGGCACATGTCGACGAGGTCGTCGAGCGCCATCCACGATTCGTCGTTGTACGAGAGCACGAGGAGCCGGGACCGCACCGCCGCCACCACCCGGGCCAGCGCCTCGGACATGGTGCGGCGCGAGTTGAAGACGCTGCGGGGCCCGTCGCGGATGTCGGTCCGCTTGCAGGCCACGCCGTAGAAGGCGGGGGCGTCCCACGCCACCAGGGTCTCCCAGATGTGGTAGTTGGCCTCGTAGCGGTGCTGGTTGTACGGCGGGTCGAGGTAGGCGAGGTCGAACGGCCCCAGCTCGGCGGCCACGGCGCAGGCGTCACCCCGCACGGCGCGGCCGGGCCCGGGGAGCAGCTGGGGGACGCGCAGCTCGAGCGGACGGAACGAACGGTCCGACCACTGCTTGACGTACGCCATCTGCACCCCGGTGGTGGAGTCCACCCGGTCGGCCGCCTCCAGCAGGCTGGTCAGCAGCACCGGCTCGAGCGGGGTCCCGGCGTGGTCGCGGGCGATGGCGTGACGCACGGCGTCGATGCGGGCCCCGTTCCCGGGCTGGAAGAACCGGGACCGCCGGCAGAAGGTCTCGGTCACGTAGCCGGCGCGGCCGGGGACGGCGTTGAGCGCCGACACCGCGCCCGCCAGCGAGGCGGTGTCGACAACCCGGGCGTCGGTGCCCACGTAGCAGGCGGCCAGTACCGCCGCGCAGCGGGTGGTGTCGACCGCCGTGACGTGCGCGCCACCGGCCTTGAAGGCCTGGGCCACACGGGTCGTCCCGGTGAACAGGTCGAGGGCGGTCCGGATCCCGGCCCGCGCCGCCATCTCGCCCAGCACGGGCACCAGCCGGCGCTTGGACCCCAGGTACTTGATCACCGGTCCCCGGCGAACTGCGCCAGCAGGTTGGCCACCTCGTCGTCCCCCACCTGGTGGAAGTCCTCGTACCACTCGCTGATGCCGAGGAACCGTTCGGTGACCTCCACGCACACGACCTCGTCGGCCACCTCGCCCAGCGCGGCGACGGCACCGGGGGGGCCCACCGGCACCGCCAGCACGACCCGGGCGGCGCGGCGCCGGCGCATGACCTCGATGGCGGCGCGGGCGGTGAATCCCGTGGCGAGCCCGTCGTCGACCACGATGGCGGTGCGGCCCTCCACGGGCAGCGGCGGGCGCCCGCGGCGGTACACCCGCACACGACGCTCGAGCTCCACCGCCTCGCGGGCGGCCACGGCGTCGATCATGTCCCCGGTCACACCCAGCTGCGCCACCAGCCGGGCGTTCACCAGCCGCACGCCGTCCTCGGCGATGGCCCCGAGCCCGAGCTCGGGCTGGTGCGGATGGCCGAGCTTGCGCACCACCACGACGTCGAGGGGGGCCGCCAGGACCCGGGCGATCTCGACGGCCACGGGGACGCCGCCGCGCGCCATGCCCTCCACCACCATCGGGCCCACCATCCGGCCGACCGTCGGGCCCACCATCGGGCCCACAGTCGGGCTCGTGGCGACGCCGGTGGACCGGTCCCCGGGCGACACGCTCCGACCCGCGCCGTCATCCGGCACCCCGAGGAGGGCGGCCAACCGGCGCCCGGCATCGCCGCGGTCGACGAACACCACCAGCCCCCGCTCGCGCTCGGCCCGCGCCGGCGCTAGCGCCGGACGGCGCCGACGCGGCGCATCCACCAGCCCGGATCACGGGCATGGGCGTGGAAGTGGTCGGGGATCTGGCGCATGACGGCGTCGAGCGACCAGGTCCCGGCGCCGAGCACCGTGTCGGCCACCCGGCCCAGCTCCTCGACCATGTGCCGGCGCGCCTCGGGCGGCGGATCGGTGCCGTGGACCCGCCACACCACCATGGGTACGGCGCAGATCTCGCAGTCCGCCACCCAGCACACGTCGTCCTCGTGGTACCAGGTGGTGAGGCGGGCGGCCTCGCACAGCTCGCAGGCCTTCTTCGCCGTCTCCCGCCGCACCCCTGCCTCCCCCGGCCCCGCGGCTGCCCCCGGCCCCGCGCCCGCGCCCGTCGCACCTGCCACCGGGCGCCGCCCCCTACCGGCTGTACAGGGTGACCGTCGAGCCCTCGGGGACCTGGGCGCCCGGAGCAGGATTGGCGTCGAAGACCTGCCCCGACAACGGACCCTGGTCCGTGCCCGGCACGAGATTGGCGCTCTCCAGGGTAGTGATGGCCTCGGCCACGGTCTCGCCCACCACGGCGGCGGGGACGGTGACGAGGGGGGGTCCCTCGGAGATGAGGATGGTGACCGTCGAGCCCTCGGGTGCCTGGCCGGTCGGGGACCAGCTGATCACCTCGCCACTCTGGACGCCGGTGGTCGTGTACTGGTCGGAGCACACCGCCACCAGCCCCACGGCCTGCAAGGTGGTGGTGGCCCCCTGACATGTCTGCCCGGTGAGTGAGGCGATGCTCTCCAGCGGCGGACCGGCCGACACGGCCACGGTGACGGTGGAGCCGTAGAGCGCGGTGCCCTTCGGGTTCCAGTCGATGACCTTGCCCTTGGGCACGCTGGTGGAGTCGGGGTCGGTGCACGCCGTCTGCAGGTGGGACTTGGCCAGCAGGGCCGTGATGGCGGGGCAGTCGCCGGTCACGGCCGCCAGCACCGGCACGGTCACCGGCGGGGGCCCGGCCGACAGCACCACCGCCACCGAGCTCCCCTCCTTCATCCTCTTCCCGGGCAGCGGCTTCTGGCTGAGGATCTGGCCGAGGGGGGCGGTGATCGAGTCGCTGTGGCCGACCACGTCCACGACGAAGTGGTCGTGGCGCAGGGCGGTGTCGGCCTGCGCGGTGCTGAGACCCGTGACCGACGGCAGCTCGTGGCTCGGCGTGAGCAGCTTCGTCTTCTGGAGGAGGAGGTCGGTGCCGGCACCCAGCACGGCCAGGGCCACCACGACGATGGCGGTGACCCAGGGCCAGCGCCGCCGTCGCCGGCGGGGCACGGTGGGTTCCTCGGTGAGACCGACGGCGGTGGCGAAGGCGAGCACGTCGGGATCGTCCCCGCCACGCCCCGAGCGCCGCCCCGGAGCCGGGGCCGGGGCCTGGGGCGGGGCACCCATGCCGTGCTGGGTGAGGTCCCGGTCCGGCACGGGGTCGGTCCGCGCCGGGACGATGCCGGTCCCCCCCGCACCGGCGAGGCGCAGCGGTTCGGGGGCGGGGAGCTCGGCGGCGAGCGCACGCAGCTTGGCGGCGAGGGCGGGCGCCTGGAGCCTGTTGCCCACGTCGGGAGTCGCCGCCTCGGCCAGGACGGCGGCCAACGGACCGAGGGCGTCGTGGGGCGGGAGTTGGGCGCCGACACGGGCCTGCAAGGTGGCCACCACGGTGTCGGCGGTGAAGGGGACCACGCCGGTGACCGATTCGTAGAGGACCAGGGCCAGGGCGTAGACGTCGGCGCGGCCGTCGGTCCGCATCCCCTGCGCCTGTTCCGGCGCGGCGTAGCGGGCCGTGCCCACCGCCGTCCCTTCCGGCTCGGTCATGGCCGCTTCCGAGATGGCGCGGGCCAGCCCGAAGTCGGCCACCCGCAGGCGGCTCTCCACGTCGAACAGGAGGTTGGCCGGCTTGACGTCCCGGTGGACGAAGCCCCGGCCGTGGGCGTAGGCGAGCCCCTCGGCCGCCTGCATGCCGACCGCCACCGCCTGCGACACGCTCAGCCGGGTCCCCTGGTCGAGCATGTCCCGCAGGGAGCCTCCGCCCAGGAACTCGAGCACGAGGAACGGTCCCTGGATGTCCTCACCCCAGTCGTAGACGGCGAGGACGTGGGGATTCGTGAGGGCGGCGGCGGACTGGGCCTCGGAGCGGAACCGTCGCAGGAAGCCGCCGTCGGCGGCCAGGGCGGGGTGCAGGACCTTGACGGCCACGCGCCGCTGCAGCGTGGTGTCGAAGGCGGCGAACACGTTGGCGGACGCCCCGCTGCCGAGTGCGGACTCGATGCGGTAGCGGCCGGCAAGGACGCGCCCGATGGATTCGGTGATCGTCGACATCGGCCCGGACCAGGCTACCGACGACCGGTCGCAGATCGGTGGACACCACGGCGCGTGACAGGGTGGCCGCGGCGAAGCGATGTTCGAGCGCAGGGGGAACCCGATCCCGCAGCGCGGTCCGGCCGGCACCCCGGGTGCGCGCCCGGCGCGGGTCAGGCGCTCGGTATGGCGCCGGACTCCAGGAGCTCGGCGAAACGGGAGCCCTCGACCACGGGGATCCCCAGTTCCTCCGCCTTGCTGATCTTGGCGCTGCCCGGCTCGGTGCCGAGCACGACGGCCCAGGTCCGGGCGGACACGCTCCCCGGCGACTTGCCGCCCCGGACCACGATGGCCTCCTCGGCCTCCTCGCGGGTGTACCCCTCGAGCGTGCCCGTCACCACGACGGACCGTCCCTGCAGGGTCTGCGGCACACCGTCCGACGTGCCGTCCCCGGGCGAGGTGTCACCATCCCCGCCGGCGGCGGCACCGGCGGCACCCGTCGAAGCGGCCGGATCCCCCCGGGTCCCGGCGGCGCCGGCGCCCGGCTCGCGCAGGCCCACCCCGGCGGCGCGCAGCTTGTCGATGACGGCCCGGTTGGCGGGCGACCCCAGGAACTCGACCACGCTGTCGGCGATGACGGGCCCGATCCCCTCGACGGCCGCCAACTCGGTGACGTCCACGTCCATGAGGGCGTCGAGCGATCCGTAGGCGCGGGCCATGGCCCGGCTGCCCGTGGGCCCGAGGTGGCGGATGCCGAGACCGACGAGGAGCCGGCTGAGCGGCCGGCCCTTGGACGCCTCGACGGCGGCGAGGAGGTTGTCCACCGACAGGTCGCCGAAACGCTCGAGGGTGACGAGCGTCTCCGACCGCAGCGAGTAGACGTCCCCGGGGTCCGACAGCAGGCCCGCCTCCACCAGTTGGACGACGCGCTTTTCGCCCAGGCCCTCGATGTCGAGGGCACCACGCGAGGCGAAGTGCACGATGCGCTGCACGCGTTGGGCCGGGCAGTCGATGTTGGTGCAGAAGGTGTCGCTCTCCCCCGGGAGGCGCACCAGTGGACCGCCGCAACTGGGGCACGTGGTGGGGAACCGCCACCGGCGCGCGCCACGGCGACGGGCGGAGAGCACCGGTGCCACCACCTCGGGGATCACGTCGCCCGCCTTGCGGACGATGACGGTGTCCCCCGGTCGCACGTCCTTCAGCTGCACCTGGTCCTCGTTGTGCAAGGTGGCGAGACCGACGGTCGACCCCCCCACGAACACGGGCTCGAGGATTGCGAACGGCGTGGCGCGGCCGGTGCGACCGATGGACACCATGATGCGCGACAGCGTGGTGGTGCGCTCCTCGGGCGGGAACTTGAAGGCGATGGCCCACCGCGGCGCACGCGACGTGGACCCGAGCCGTCGCTGCAGCTCGAGGTCGTCGACCTTGACGACGACGCCGTCGATCTCGAAGTCGAGGTCGTGGCGATGCTCCTCCCAGTGGCGGCAGTACCGCTCGACGTCGGCCGTGCCCCGCACCACCTCGATCTCCGGGTCCACGGGAAGGCCGCACTGGCGGAGCAACCCGAGGGCCTCGCTGTGGCTGGCCACGGGCTTCCCCCCTTCCATGGCGCCGAGCTGATAGGCCCAGAACGACAGGTCACGCGAGGCGGTGATCCTCGAGTCCTTCTGGCGCAACGACCCCGCAGCCGAGTTGCGCGGGTTGGCGAAGGTCTTGAGCCCGGCCTCCATCTGGCGCCTGTTCAGCTGCTCGAAGGACGACACCGGCATATAGACCTCGCCCCGCACCTCGAGCAGCGACGGCCGCGGGCCGCGCCCCTTCGGCCAATCGAGCACGCCGGGCACCGCCGCGATGGTGGCCACGTTGGCGGTGACGTCGTCGCCGGTGACCCCGTCGCCCCGGGTGGCCGCCTGGACCAGACGACCGTCCTCGTAGACGAGCGACATGGCCAGGCCGTCGATCTTGAGCTCGCACACGAAGGCGGCCTGGGCCGCGTCGGGTGCGATGCGCACCATGCGGTCGAACCACGCATGGAGCTGATCGATGCCGAAGGCGTCGTCCAGGCTCATCATCGGCGTGCGGTGGTGCACGGGCGAGAACAGGGGCGAGTGGTCGCCGGCCACGCGCCGCGTGGGCGAGTCCGGCGTCACCAGGTCGGGGTTGGCCTCCTCGATCGCCCGGAGCTCACGGACGAGCTCGTCGTAGTCGGCGTCGGCGATCTCGGGTGCATCCAGCTGGTAGTACCGCTCGTCGTGGTGGGTGATGAGCCGCCGGAGCTCCTCCGCCCGGCGGGCATCGGAGAAGGGGGCCGACGTGTCCGACATGCGCGGGAGCGTACCGGCGCTCAGCCCGCGGTCGAGGAGGGCGCAGGCGCCCCGTCGACGACATCCCGAGCCCGGCCCGCGACCACGGCCCCCACCACCAGGTCGCGGTGGCGGGCGTCGTACAGGGCCACCGTCTGTCCGGGCGCCACGAGGGGTCGGGGCTCGTCGAACACCACGGCGTCACCCGTCCACGTGCACGGGGCGGGCGATCCGTGGGCGCTCGTCTGGGCCTCGGCCCGGTCACCGGGCACCAGGGCGGGCCCGGCCCAGCTCGGCGGGCCGACGGGGACGTGGACCGCCGTCGCCTGCTCCGCGCTGCCCACGGTGACACTGCCCCCGTCGACATCGACGGACAGCGCGTAGCGCCGGCGCCCGCCGACCGACGTCCCGAGACCTCGGCGCTGCCCGACGGTCACGAGCTCGGCCGCCGGGACGTGGCCCACGACGTCACCGCTGGTGGCGTCCACGACGTCGGCCGGGTGCATGGCGAGGCGCGCGCCGAGGAATCCGGCCCGCCCGGCGCGGCGCTGGATGAAGCACACGTCCTGGCTGTCGGGCTTGAGCGCGGTGGGCAGCCCGAGGCGGCCGGCCAGGGTCCGGACTTCGGACTTGGTCATCGCCCCGACGGGCAGGATCACCCGTCGCAGCGCCGCCGGCCCGAGCACGGCGAGCACGTAGGACTGGTCCTTGGCCCGGTCCGCCCCCCGGCGCAGACGTGCCACGGCGCCGCGCTGCTCCACCCGGGCGTGATGACCGGTGGCCAGCGCGTCGAACCCCAACCGCTCGCTGCGCTCCAGCAGCAGGCCGAACTTCACCCGGCGGTTGCACTCGATGCAGGGGTTGGGTGTCCGGCCGAGTGCGTGCTCCGAGACGTAGGGCCCGACGACCGTGTCCTCGAAGGCGTCGGTGAAGTTGAAGACGTGGTGGTCGACGCCGAGATGCCGAGCGACACGGCGGGCGTCCTCCACGTCGGTGACCGAACAGCACCCGCTGTCGCTCGGCCCGCCCCACAGCTTGAGGGTGGCCCCCACCACGTCGTGCCCGGCGGCCACGAGCGCGGCGGCGGCCACCGAGGAGTCGACACCGCCGGACATGGCCACCAGCACTCGCACGGCGCCCAGCGTACGACGGGGCTGTGCCCGTCGACCCCTCCCCCTCGGTGACCGGAACGTCCGCTGGAGGCTCTCTGAACACTCGGCCAACATCCTCAACAGCCCACTGACCCAACTTCCTCGCAACGCTCTCGCCACCAGGGAAGACGCAGGTCGGACCAGCTGCGCGCAATCATCACACAATGAGATGATCTGACTGCGCTAAGTGGCAGATACCGAGGGGGTCTCCGACCCCGGCGGAAGCCGTGGCCTCGTTTTCTCAGTGGCGGAGTCGCTCCACGATCTTGGGCATCACGGCCAGCACGTGGTCCACCTCCGCCGAGGTACTCGTGTACCCGAGAGAGAAGCGGACCGCCGTTGTCGCCTGTCGGCGGCTGAGGCCCATGGCCCGCAGCACGTGGCTCGGCTCGACCGCACCGCTGGCACACGCCGCGCCGGCGGACGCACTCACCCCGGCGTCGTCGAGGAGCACGAGCAACTCCTCCTGATCGACATCGTCGATGCACACGTGGCAGCTGGCGGCGACCTTGCCCGATCGATCAGGACGTCCGTCCGGTCCCGGGTGCGACGCGGTCTCCCGCAGGCCGGCCACCGAGGCCGCCAGTCCGTCCGCCAGGCGATCGCGCAGGGCCCCGACCCGCCGCACCGCGTGTTCCCGCCCGTCGGTGGCGGACCGCAGGGCGACGGCCATGCCGACCACGCCGGCGACGTCGTGGGTCCCTGGCCGGCGGTCGCGCTCCTGCCCTCCGCCGTGGAGCACCGGTGCCAGGGCGGCCCCCGACCGGACCACGAGGGCCCCCACGCCCTTGGGCCCGCCGAACTTGTGGGCGCTGATCGACACGAGGTCGGCCACGGCGGTCTCGCCGGCCACGTCCAACCAACCGACGGCGGCGACAGCGTCGGTGTGCAGCAACGCGTGGGGCGAGCGGCGACGAACGAGCGCGCCCACCTCGGCCAGCGGCTGCACCGTCCCCACCTCGTTGTTGGCCGACATGACCGAGACGAGCCCGACCTCGGGCCCGAGGACACGCGCCAGCGCTTCCAGGTCGACCACCCCGGACGGCACGACGGACACCACCGTCCCCCCCAGCGCGGCACACGGACGACCGACGGCGTGATGCTCCACCGCAGTGCACACCACGGTGCCCCGCCCGGCGGCGTGGGCCCCGAGCACGGCCAGGTTGTCAGATTCGGTGCCCCCGGCCGTGAACACGACCTCCCCCGGTTCGCACCCCAGGCAGGCGGCCACCTCGTCGCGGGCGTCGTCGACGGCGTGGCGGGCGCGTCGGGCCACCCCGTGGGCGCCCGACGGGTTGCCGAAGTGCTCGGTGAGGTACGGCAGCATCGCCGACAACGCCTCCGGACGCAGCGGCGTCGTGGCGGCATGGTCGAGATATGCCTCCATCGCCCCAGGCTAGGTCCGGTACCGCCCGCTCAAGGCTTGCCCACCATGACGACGGTGGCAGTGACGAACAGCACGGCCAGCACGGTCGACGCCCACACCACGTTCCGACACTGGCGGTCGAGGGCGGGGGCCGACGACGGATCTCCCCAGCGCTCGCTGATCTCGGCCTGGATCCGCCGCTCGCCGGGCCAGACCACGACCTCTGAGACGAGCGCGGCCACCAGCCAGACGCCGATCCCCACCACCACGAAGCCGTCGCCGCTGGTGAAGGCTCCGCCGCTCGCGGCGATGAGGGCGAAACCGAAGAGCGGCACCCCGTAGAGCGCCCGCCCCGCCCAGTTCACGCCGGGACGGAAGTACCGACGCACCCCGCCCGCGCCGGGACCCGACGGCCCCCGCCGCGCCCGGGCGGCCTGGGCACCGGTGAGCACCATGGCGCCGAAGCCCACCACGGCGCACAGGACGTGGAGGAGGAGGAGGATGGTGTACAACGGGCCCGTCGGCACGGGATGGACGACGGCCATGAACCCGGGCCCCGGGACCCTGACCGGGACCCTGACCGGGACCCTGACCGGGACCCTGACCGGGACCGTCACCGGGCCGTCACCGCTGCTTTCACGGCGGCCATCGTCGTCGCGCTCGGTGGTGCACCGCCAGGCGCGGCCCGGTGGAGGCCGATCGGGACCGGTGAAACCCGGAAAGCCCGGGAGTCGAACAACAGAACCCCCACCAGCTCCAACCGTCCCGGTCGTCACAGCGACACCACGAAACAATGGCGCCATATGAATCCGTCTGCCGGACCGGGGCGACTAGCCTGGAATCAAGCAGCGGGACCATCCCACGACACGACCCACTCGCGGCGCGAGGCTCATGAACAGGGAATTCGTGCAACGGAGGAGAGACCTCGCCGGGTTACTGACAGGTAATGAGATGATGACGACAGGCACGACTACGGTGGAGGGAGCGACCACGCCGGGGGGCATCGCATGACGAACCAACTGCGCTTGGACCCGCTCACCGGCCGGTGGGTGGTGGTCAGCGTCGACCGCTCTCAGCGCCCGTTCGCATTCGCTCCGCGGGCGACGCCGGTCCAAGCCGACACCACTCGTCCGTGCCCGTTCTGCCCCGGCAACGAGGAATCCACCCCTCCGGCGCTCGAGACCTACGGCTCGAGCGGCTCGTGGCTGGTGCGGGTGGTACCCAATCTCTACCCCGCCTTCGAGGGCGACCACCCGTTCGTGGTGGAAAACCGCGGCCCGGTGTTCACCCAGGCCACCGCAGGCGGGATCCACGAGGTCCTCGTCCTGTCCCCCGACCACGACCACGGGTGGGAGGGCATCTCCGAAGAGCAGGCCGTCCTGGTCATGGCGGCCATCCGTGACCGCATCGAGGAACACTCCACGGTGCCTGGGCTTCGCTACAGCCAGGCCATCGTCAACGCCGGGCGCGAGGCGGGGGCGTCGATCGAGCATCCTCACGGCCAGCTCCTCGGCATGTCCTTCGTGCCCCGCGAGCTCGCCGAGGAGCAGGCGGGGTTCGCCCGCTTCGCCGGCCGCTGCCTGCTGTGCACGACCGTGGACGCCGAAGAGGACGCCAAGCACCGCGTGGTCTACGCCAACGAGCGCGTCCTCGTGGTGTCCCCGTTCTGGAGCGGCACCCCGTACGAGATGCTCATCATCCCCCGCACCCACGGCCCGCACCTGCATCGGGCGACGCCGGCGGACCTCGCTGCGGTGGGACGGTCCCTGCGGATGGTGCTCGGCTCCCTGCACGAGCGCCTGGGCGACGTGTCGTACAACGTGGTCTTCCACTCCGCGCCGTACCGGGCACCCGAGCCGTACCACTGGCACGCCCACGTGTGGCCCAAGCTGACAACGGCGGCAGGGTTCGAGGCGGGGACCGGGGTCCTGATCAACATCGTGGCCCCGGAGCAGGCGACCGAGGAGCTCCGCGTCGCCGTGCCGGCCTAGCCGCCTTGCCGGGCTAGCCGAGGAACAAGCCCGCCACCGATCGGTAGAGCTCGAGGTCGACCGTCTTCGTCTTGGCCACGGCCTCGGAGATCGGCACCCGCACGATCTGCCCGGCCTTGAGCGCGACCATCGAGCCGAACGCACCCTCGTGCACGGCCTCCACGGCCGCCACGCCGAACCGGGTGGCGAGCACGCGGTCGAAGGCGGACGGCGAGCCACCCCGCTGGATGTGTCCGAGGATCGTGACCCTGGCCTCGAACCCCGTCCGCCGCTCGATCTCCTGGGCCAGCCAGGCCCCGATCCCGCCCAGGCGGGCGTGGCCGAACTGGTCGACCGGCATCCCCGACAACGCGCTGCGGGCCACCTCGGCTTCGGGACCCTCGGCGGGTACCGCACCTTCGGAGACGACCACGATGGACGAGAACCGCCCACCCATGTGCCGGCGCTGCAGCCGCTGGCACACCGCGTCGAGCTCGAACGGCACCTCGGGCACGATGATGTCGGCGGCGCCGCCGGCGATCCCGGCGTGGGTGGCGATCCAGCCCGCATGCCGACCCATGACCTCGCACACGATGACGCGGTGATGGGACTCGGCCGTCGTCCGCAGGCGGTCGATGGCCTCGGTGGCGATCTGGACGGCGGTGTCGAACCCGAACGTCACCTCCGTGCCCGACAGGTCGTTGTCGATCGTCTTCGGGATGCCGACGGCGTCGACGCCCATCGCACCGAGCCGGTTGGCCACGCCGAGGGTGTCCTCACCCCCGATCGCCACCAGGGCGTCCACGCCGTGAGAACGCAAGTTCTCGACGGCCCGCTCAGGTCCACCGTCGATCGTGAAGGGGTTGGTGCGTGACGTCCCCAGGATCGTCCCCCCCAGGGCGAGGATGTCCCGGCACCGGTCGGCGGGGAGGGCGGTGAAGTCGTCTTCGAGCACACCTTTCCACCCGTCGAGGTATCCGACGACCTCGTCGTCGTGGTCGATCTGGGCCGACAGCACCACCGCCCGGATCGCCGCGTTGAGCCCCGGGCAGTCGCCCCCGCCGGTCAGGATGCCGATTCGCATGAGCCCATCCTAGGAAGGTGCACGCCGGCGGCGGGTCGGGCTCGGTCACCCCTGGCCGAGAGCCCACGGTCGAGAGCGTGCCGGCCGGACCGCGACCACGGTGTCGACGCCGGCACGTGATACCCGGGTGGCGGCCACCGGGTTCGGTGCCGGGACGCACCCACGGCGCGGGTCAGTCCCTGTTGCTCCGAGCCTCGTGGACCGCGGCCCGCACGAGCTCGAACGCCTCCGTCAGAACGCGCAGCGCGTCGCGCCCCGGTGGCACGAGGCCGCTGATCCCGGGCACGCCGAGGTACCCGGCCAGGAAGGCCCGCCGGTTGCGCGTCTCCCAGGCCTGGGCCAGCTCGCTCAGGCCCTCGCGCCCGGATGGGTCGCGCTCGTCGGCCGCGGTGCGGGCCACGAGGCCGAAGGACCACAGCATGTCGGCCACGTCGGCCACCGGGGAGCGGAACACCGGACCCTCGCCACCGGGAGCGACGACGGCCCCGGCGTTCGAGGTGGGGCGCCCGCCGGCGGCGAAGTCCACCACGTACCAGCCCTGCTCGGTACGGCACGTCCGTCCGAGATGGAAGTCGCCGTGCGTGCGGATGGCCTCCGACGGCACCTGCAGCGCCCGAAGCTCGCCGAGCACCTGCACCACCTCGGGCCGGTCGAGGATGGCGGGCTCGAGCTCCCGAAGCGATGCCTCGACGTCGCGGGCCCACTGCGCCATGTCGCCGGTCCGCCGGCCGAAGGCCTTGTCGAGACACAGGTGCATACGCGCCGTCATGGTGCCGATTCGGTGCGCCTCCGCCCCGAAGTCGCCCCCGGCCAGCTCGGGCGGGCCGCCCGACGCGTACAGGTCGCGCACCGACGTCATGGCCAAGGCGTAGCCCGACGATGCTCCGGGCAGGTACTCCTGCACCACCCCGAGATCGCGCCCGGCGCGTCGCCACACCCCGACCGGCGCCGCCAGGTGGTTGAACCCCGTTTCGTCGAGGGCGAGGAACACCTCGAGCTCGGGGCGCGGGCCGTCGACGATGTGGTTGTAGACGGTGAAGGAGATGCGGTCCTCCATGGCCAGGGTGACCGACGACGGGTCCTCGCGAAGCAGCCGGACCAGGTTCGGGCCGACCTCCTCGCCCGACACCTGCTGTAGGAGCATGGCGGCGACCTCGGGATCGCGTGTGGCGTCGATCACCACAGCCGGACCGTCGTGGTCCTCGAACTCTCCGATGACGCCGTCGTCGCCGTCGGGCACGACGCGCGGCTGGTCGCCCGGAGACCGCAGACCGAGGACGACGTGGACCAGGCGCCCACCGGCATCGGCGATGACATCGACGATACCGGGGCGTCCGGCGACGAGCGCCTCCGCCTCGAGCACGCGCACCGGGGCCTCGGGATCCCAACCGGGACGGCGGGCCGCGTAGGCGGAGAGCAGGTCGACCAGCGCGGCGCGGGCCGCGTCGGACACGCCCACCACGGTGGTGTCCGGGGGCGTCACGCTGGCATCCCGGGGTTCGGGATGCCGGGCTCAGCCGACTGCTCCCCGAGCAGCTCGAACCAGTAGAACCCGTAGGGCCCGAGCGTCACGCCGTACGTCGCACCGCCCACAGTGGGGAACGGTATCCGGCCCAGCAGCTCCACAGGAGTGCGGTTCGCCCACCGGGCCAGGTCGAGCTCGGCCGGCTGAGCGAAGCGGCTCAGGTTGTGCACGCACAGCACGGGGTTCTCCGTTCCGGGGCCGTCCTCGCCGCGGCCCCCGCCCCGGGCGCCCCGTCCCGGCCGGACGCCACGCCCGGCGCGGCGGTTGCGCCCCCCGGGGCCGGCGGTGCCCCCGGGATCGGGGCTGCGCACATAGGCGAGGATCGACGGGTTGGCGCACGACACCAGGTCGAAGGCGCCCGTCCCGAACACGGGGAACTGCTTGCGGGTCTGCAGGATGCTCCGGAGCCAGTGCAGGTGCGAGCTCGGGTTGCGCTGTTGCGCCTCGACGTTGACCGCCTCGTAGCCGTAGACGGGGTCCATGAGCGGCGGCAGGTAGAGCTGGGCGAAGTCGGCGCGGCTGAACCCCCCGTTGCGGTCGGGGCTCCACTGCATGGGCGTGCGCACCGAGTCCCGGTCACCGAGATAGACGTTGTCGCCCATGAGCACTTCGTCGCCGTAGTAGATGACCGGGCTCCCCGGCAGCGAGAAGAGGACGGCGTGCAGCAGTTCGGCCAGCCGGCGGTCCCCGTCGAGGAGCGGGGCCAGGCGCCGGCCGATGCCCATGTGCCGCCGCATGCGCGGGTCCTTGACGTACTCCGCCACCATGTAGTCCCGCTCTTCCTCGGTGACCTTCTCGAGCGTGAGCTCGTCGTGGTTGCGGAGGAAGATCGCCCACTGGCAGTGCGACGGGATCTCGGGCGTCTGGGCCAGGATCTCCGTGACCGGGAAGCGCTGCTCGCGCCGGACCGCCATGAACAGTCGGGGCATCAGGGGGAAGTGGAAGCACATGTGGCACTCGTCGCCGTCGCCGAAGTAGTCCACCAGGTCGGCGGGCCACTGGTTGGCCTCGGCCAGGAGCACCCGGTTGGGATGGGCGGAGTCCACCTCCTTGCGGAGCTGGCGGAGAAGGGCGTGGGTCTCGGGGAGGTTCTCCCCCGTCGTGCCGTCGCGCTGGAAGAGGTAGGGAACGGCGTCGAGACGGAAGCCGTCCAGGCCCAGATCGAGCCAGAACCGAACCACGCCGAACATGGCCTGAACGACGTCGGGGTTCTCGTAGTTCAGGTCCGGTTGGTGCGAATAGAAGCGGTGCCAGTAGTACTGCTCCCGCTGGGGCTCCCACGTCCAGTTCGAGGTCTCCACGTCCACGAAGACGACGCGGGCCTCGGGCCACCGCTGGTCGTCGTCGTTCCACACATACCAGTCGGACTTGGGGTTGTGGCGCGACGAGCGCGACTCCAAGAACCAAGGGTGCTGGTCGCTGGTGTGGTTCATGACGAGGTCGGCGATCACCCTGATACCGCGCCGGTGCGCGTCGTCGAGGAACTCCACCAGATCGTCGAGCGAGCCGAGGTCGGGGTGCACGGTCAGGAAGTCGCTGATGTCGTAGCCACCGTCGCGCAACGGCGACGGGTAGTACGGCAGCAGCCAGAGGCAATCGATGCCGAGCCACTCGAGGTAGTCCAGCTTGGCGCGCAGCCCGCCCAGATCGCCCATGCCGTCGTTGTTGGCGTCGAAGAACCCACGCGTGTGGACCTCGTAGAAGACGCCGCGCCGGTACCAGTCGGCGCCCCCCTTGGCCGGCAGCGCCGTGGGCCGGATCCCGGGCAGTCGGGTCCCGGCCCCTCGCCGCACCTGCGACTGGGTCCCGACCGCTCGCCGCAGTCGGGGACCGCGGCCCGGTTTGGGCGCGGCGGCGCCGTCCCCCTCGGGCGCGGTCCCGACCGTCCGACCGCTCGCCGCCGTCCCCGTCGGCATGGCGGAGGGCATGGGCCGGGCACGGCCGAAGGGTGGGGAACCGGGCATCAGCGTCCGACGAACCGGGCGCGCCCCGGACCATGCTCGAGGAACGAGGCCACGCCCAGCCGGGCGTCCTCGGTGGCCGCCACCGAGACGAAAGCCTCGACCTCGAGCGCCAGACCGGCGGCGAGGCCGCGCCCGACGCCGTCGTCGATGACACGCTTGGCGGCCGACAGTGCCACCACCGGGCCGGAGGCCAGTCCCCCAGCCAGGGACAGCGCGGCGTCGAGCACGTCGGCGCGGGCGGACACCCGGTCGACCAGCCCGATGCGCAGCGCCTCCTCCGCCCCCACCTGTCGCCCGGTGTAGATCATGTCCTTGGCCCGGGCCGTGCCGACGAGGCGCGGCAGACGCTGCGTGGCGCCCCCCCCGGGGATGATGCCGAGGAGGACCTCGGGCTGGCCGAGGCGGGCGTCGTCCGACACGACGCGCAGGTCGCAGGCGAGGGCGAGCTCGAGACCCCCGCCGAGGGCGAAGCCCGACACCGCCGCGATGGTGGGCCGGGGGAACGCGGCCAGTTCCCGCGTCGCCCCGAGGAAGGCGGCGGCGATGCGCTCCGCCGCGCCCGGCGCGGCGAACTCGCCGATGTCTGCGCCGGCGGCGAAGATGCGGGGGCCGCCCCACACCACGAGCGCGCCGGGTAGGTCCGACAGTAGACCGTGGACGGCGTCGCGCAACTGTCCGAGAAAGGCCACGGACAAGGCGTTCATCTTGGGCCGGTCGAGCGTGAGCAGGGCCACGCCGTCTTCTCGCCGCTCGAGGGCGACGATCCCCTCCCCCGTGCCGGGAGGGGAAGGGCGTGCTGCGGCCATCGTGCGCACCGTACCCGAACCGGCTCCGGTCGGCGCGGCAGGCGACGAGGTCCCACCACAGGTGCCACGGAGCAGGGACGACCGGTCCGTCGCGGGGAGCTGACGTCGTCCTCACCGGCCCCGGCATCGGATCGAACCCCCGGCCCGGCCCGACCCGAACCCCCGGCCCGGTGCCCGACCGAACCCTCCGCCCGGGGCCGGACCGATCCTCCAGCCCGGGGCCGGACCGAACCCCCGGCCCGGCTCGGCCCGATCAGGTCAGGTCCGGGTCGACCCGGGTCGACTCGGATCGATCCGGTTCGACCCGACGTCGCCGTGTCAGGCGGTGCTCTCGCCGTCCATCACCCGGGCCACCAACCGGTCGGCGGCGTCGTAAGGGTCGATGCGGCGCTCGGCCACGTCGCGCGACAGCGACGCGAATTCACCGTCGGCGGTGAGGCGGTCGACCTCGTGCTCGATGCGGGCCGCCAGCACGATCCGGAATTCGCGCGCCAGTCGTGCCGCCCGTCTGGTGTCGAGGGAGCCGTCCGATTCGAGGTGCCGACGGTGCCGCCCGATCGCGTCCCACAGATCGGTGATGCCATCACCGGTGGCGGCCACGGTCTCGAGCACGGGCGGGCGCCAGTCACCCGGGGCACTCAGGTCGAGCATCTGCTCGAGGTCGCGGCGTGTCTCGCGGGCCCCGGGCATGTCCGCCTTGTTGATGACGAAGATGTCGGCCGTCTCGAGGAGCCCGGCTTTGTTGGCCTGGATGGCGTCGCCCCATTTCGGGTTGAGCACGACGATCGTGGTGTCGGTGGCGCCGGCCACCTCCACCTCGACCTGCCCCACGCCGACCGTCTCCACCAGCACCACCGGGAAACCGGCGGCCGACAGGATCCGCAGGGCCTCCGGGACGGCGACGGCCAGACCGCCGAGATGCCCGCGCGAGGCCATGGAGCGGATGAACACCCCCTCGTCGAGGGCGTGGTCCTGCATCCGCACCCGGTCGCCGAGGATGGCGCCGCCCGTGAACGGCGACGACGGGTCGACAGCGAGGACGCCGACGGGTTCGACCCCGGCAGCCCGCACGGTGGTGATGAGACGGTCGACCAGGGTCGACTTGCCCGCCCCGGGCGGGCCCGTGATGCCCACCGCGTACGCCTCCCGGCCACTGCGGTAGGCGAGTGCGGCCGCCCGGCGCCCTTGCGGCCCACCCCGCTCGACCTGGGTCAGAAGGCGGGCGAGGGCCACCTTGCTGCCCCCCGATGCCGCCTCGAGCAGCTCGCCGGGGTCCGACGCGGCCCGGGTCGCCGGGGCGCTCCCACGGGCAGGGGGCGACCGGTCGGCGCCCGTCGTGCGGGCCGGCGGATCGGCGGCGGACGGGGTGGTCACGGTGGCACCGAGCGTACGAGAGACGCCGGTCGACGAGGAAATTCCGCCGCAGGCCGGATCAGGCCCGGCCGATGTCGGCGCCGAGCGACCGCAGCGTGGCGGCCAGGTCCTCGTAGCCACGGTCGATGTGCCCCGCGCCGGACACCACCGTCTCCCCCTCGGCCACCATGCCGGCCAGGACCAGCGCCGCCCCGGCACGCAAGTCGGGGGCGCGCACCGGTGCGCCGGACAGCCGCCGCACGCCGCGCACCACGGCGTGGTGACCCTCGGTGCGGATGTCGGCGCCCATGCGGCGGAGCTCGTCCACGTAGCGGAAGCGGCCGGAGAAGAGGTTCTCGGTGACGATCCCGATGCCGTCGGCCACGCTCAACATGGTCACCAGGAACGGCTTGTAGTCGGTGGCCACTCCCGGGTACGGCAGGGTGGCCACGTCCACGCTGTGCAGGCGCCCCGCCGAGGAGGCGTGCATACCGTCGGGGCCCTGCGACACGGTCAGCCCGAGCTCGCCCATCTTGCGCAGGAGCATGTCCATATGGTCGGGGCGGCCGTCCTCGATGACGATATCCCCACCGGCCAGGCCCACGGCCGCGAGCAGGGTGGCGGCCACCACGCGGTCGGGGATCACACGGTGCGGCTGCGGCGAGGGGTGGAGCTCGTCGACCCCGTCGACCTCGATGTGCGACGTCCCCGCTCCCCTGATGTGCGCCCCCATGTGGGTGAGCAGGTCGGCCAGGTCGGACACCTCGGGCTCGCGGGCCGCGTTCTCGATCACGGTCGTCCCCTTGGCCAGCACCGCCGCCATGAGGACGTTGTCGGTGGCGGTGTGACTCGGATACTCGAACACGACCCGCTGGCCGACGAGCCGGCCGTGGGTGCCGCCCGGGACCCGGCCCTCGATGTTGCCGTGCACCATCTCGAACTCCGCCCCGAGGGCGGACAGCCCGTGGAGGTGGATGTCGATGGGGCGGTTGCCGAAGTCGTCGCCCCCCGGCAGCGACACGCTGGCCCTGCCGGTCCGGGCCAGCAGCGGCCCGAGCACCACCACCGAGGCCCGCATCTTCTCGACCAGTTCATAGGGGGCGTGCGGGACCAGCGCCGCCGGTGTGTCGATGACGAGGTCACCCGGGCCGTCGTGACCGTCGGGTCGGCGCTCGACGACCACGCCGATGGCGCCCAGCACCTCAGCCATGATGTCGACGTCCACGATGCGGGGCACGCCGGCCAGCACGTGGCGGCCCTCGGCCAGGAGGCACGCCGCCAGTAGCTTCAGCGCGGAGTTCTTCGCCCCCCCGGCGCGCACGATCCCGAGCAGCGGCCCCCCGGGGCGGACGACGAAGCGGTCCATCGGGCTCCGGGTGGCCTCAGACGACGGGCTTCTCGGCCCAGCGGCCGAAAACCGAGGCCAGCGCGTCCACGACCTCGCCCACGGTGGCGTAGGCGCGCACCGCCCGGAGGATGGCCGGCACCAGGTTGACGCCGGAGGCGGCGGCGTCGGCGGCCACCTCGGCCAGGGTCTCGCCGACCTGACGCGAGTCGCGGCGCTGGCGGATCGCCGCCAGCCGCTTGCGCTGGGCCTCGTCGACTTCGGGCCCGATCTGCAGGGTGGGGGGAGCCGGCTCCTCGTTGCCCTCGGTGAAGTCGGTCACGCCCACGACCACGCGCCGGCCACTCGCCACCTTGCGCTGGAAGGCGTAGGCGGCGTCGGCGATCTCGGACTGGAACCAGTTCTCCTCGATGCCGTGGAGGACACCCTCGAGCATCGATCCGCGGCCCCATTCGTCGAGGCGGGCGAACACCTCTTCGGCCTGGCGCTCGATGTCGTCGGTGAGCGACTCCACGAACCACGACCCCCCCAGCGGGTCGGCCACGTTGGTCACGCCGGTCTCGTGGGCGATGACCTGCTGGGTCCGCAGGGCGATCCGGGCCGACTTCTCCGTGGGCAGGGCGAGGACCTCGTCCATGGAGTTGGTGTGCAGGCTCTGGGTGCCGCCCAGCACCCCGGCGAGCGCCTCGATGGCGGTGCGGACGATGTTCACCTCGGGCTGCTGGGCCGTCAGGGAGACGCCGGCGGTCTGGGTGTGGAACCGCAGCTGCGCCGAGCGGGGGGAGCGGGCGTGGTAGCGCGCCGTCATCCAGCGCGCCCAGATGCGCCGGGCGGCACGGTACTTGGCGATCTCCTCGAAGAAGTCGAGGTGTGCGTTGAAGAAGAAGCTCAAGCGGGGTGCGAAGGCGTCGACGTCGAGGCCGGCCGCCACGGCCGCCTCGACGTAGGCGAACCCGTTGGCCAAGGTGAAGGCCAGCTCCTGGGCGGCCGTCGATCCCGCCTCGCGGATGTGGTAGCCCGACACCGACACCGGATGGAACTTCGGCATCTCCGCCGCGCAGAAGCGGACGACGTCGACGACCAGGCGCATCGAGGGCCGCGGCGGGAAGATGTACTCCTTCTGGGCCTGGTACTCCTTCAGGATGTCGTTCTGCAGGGTGCCGCCCAGGGCGCGCCGGGACGCGCCCCCCTGCTCGGCGGTGGCCACGTACATGGCGAAGAGGATGGCGGCGGGCGAGTTGATCGTCATCGACGTGGTCACGTCGGCCAGGTCGATGCCGGCGAACAGGTCCTCGGCGTCCGCCAGCGTGTCCACCGCCACGCCGCAACGACCCACCTCCCCTTCGCTGTGGGGATCGTCGGAGTCGCGCCCCATGAGAGTGGGTAGGTCGAAAGCGACCGACAGCCCCCCGCTGCCGGCCCGCAACAGCTCGCGGAACCGCACGTTCGTGTCCTCCGCCGTCCCGAAGCCGGCGAACAGCCGCATGGTCCACAGACGCGAGCGGTACATCGAGGCGTAGGGACCCCGGGTGTAGGGCGGGCGCCCGGGCCATCCGAGGCGCTCAGCCGCCCGGGCCTCGGGCCAGTCGGCGGGCCCGTACACGGGCCGGAGCCCGGTGCCGGACATGGTCTCGAAGTCGGCGTCGCGCAGGGCCGACGCCTCGAAGTCCTCCCGCCACCGGGCCTCTCCCGTGGGGAGATCCTCGTGCGGCGTGGCGTCCATCTCTCCAGCCTAACGGCCGGTCACCCCACCCCCGAGGTCCGCCCGGGGTCGCGGGCCGGGTCGTGCCCGGGACGGCCGCGAATTCGACCGGCCGGTGGCTGACCGGCGTAGACGGGGCGCGTTAGGGTCGCGGCGTGGCACCGAACCCTCGGGCACCCGACCGCAACCTCGCCATGGAGCTCGTCCGCGTCACCGAGGCGGCCGCCCTGGCCGCCGGACGGTGGATGGGCCGGGGCGACAAAGAAGGGGCAGACGGCGCAGCCGTGCAGGCCATGCGCATCGTGCTGCAGACCGTCTCCATGGACGGCGTGGTCGTCATCGGCGAGGGCGAAAAGGACAACGCGCCCATGCTCTACAACGGCGAGCAGATCGGCGACGGCTCGCCACCCCAGACCGACATCGCCGTCGACCCCATCGACGGCACCAACCTGACGTCCCTGGGCCGGGGCGGGGCCGTGGCCGTGCTGGCGGTGTCCGAGCGCGGCACCATGTTCAACCCCGGACCCTGCGTCTACATGGAGAAGTTGGCCGTGGGGCCGAAGGCGGTGGGCTCGGTCGACGTCCGGCGCTCGCCCACCGAGAACATCGAGGCCGTGGCCAAGGCGCTCGGCAAGTCGGCGCGCGACGTCACCGTGGTCATCCTGGACCGTCCCCGGCACCAGCAGCTCATCGAAGAGGTGCGCTCCAGCGGCGCACGCATCATGCTCATCTCCGACGGCGACGTGGCCGGTGCCATCTCGGCCGCCTGGCCCGACTCTGGCGTCGACATCCTCTACGGCATCGGCGGCACGCCCGAAGGGGTGATCGCCGCCGCCGCCCTCAAGTGCATGGGCGGCGAGCTCCAGGGCAGGCTCTGGCCCCGAGGCGACGACGAGCGCCAGGCCGCGCTGGCGGCCGGCTACGACCTCGAGGCCGTGCTCACCACCGAGGACCTGGTGCAAGGGGACAACTGCTTCTTCGCCGCCACCGCCATCACCGACGGGGAACTGCTCCAGGGGGTCCGGTACCACGACTACGGCGCCACCACCCAGTCGCTCGTGATGCGATCGCGCTCGGGCACGGTGCGGTTCGTGAGCGCCCGCCACGCCCTCGACAAGCTGCGCGAGTTCAGCCAGATCGAATTCGGCTGAGACACGTGGCCGAGGTGTCCACGTCGGCGGAGCGGTATCCCCTGCGCAACGCCTCCCCCGAGGAAGCCGACCGGCTCGGATCCCTGCAGTCCCTGCACGATGCCTCCACCGTGCGGCGCCTCGAACGGCTCGGGATCGGGCCCGGCTGGCATTGTGCCGAGCTCGGGGCCGGGGCGGGCTCCATCGCCCGCTTCATGGCCGATCGCGTGGGCGAGGACGGCTCGGTCACGGCCATCGACCGTGACACGACGCTGCTCGCCGACCTGGGGGCCCGCCACAACGTGACGGTCGTCGCCGACGACCTCGGCACCATGGACTTCGGGCGGTCGCGCTTCGACCTCGTCCACTCCCGGTCGGTGCTCATGCACATCGACGACGCCGACGCGGTGGTCGAGCGCATCGTCGCCGCCCTGCGCCCGGGGGGCGCCGTGCTGTTCGAGGAGGCGGACGGGTCCCCGGCCACGGTGGCCGCGGCCCGCGCCGACCTGCCCGCCCCGTTCCGCGCCGTCATGGTGCCGCTCGCCTCTCGATGGACCTGGGCCCGGGGAGCGGCGGAGCGGCTCGACGCGCTCGGCATGGTGGACGTACACGACGACGTCCGGGAGGACCTGCTCCGAGGGGCGTCCCCCGGGGCCGCCTTCTGGCGCCAGACGTTGCGCAGTATCCGTCCGCTCGTCACCGACGGGCCGCGCATGGCGGCCCTCGGTCACCACAGCATCGACGACGCCGGCATCGACGCCATGCTCGAGCTCCTGGAGGACCCTGCTTTCGAGGTCCCCTTCACCGCCCGGCACCGGGTGTCGGCCCGAGCCCCGAGCCCCGAGAGCGGCCCGGGACCGCTGTAGCCGCCGGCCCGCCTCACAACGCCTGGCGCCACGGGGCAAGGTCGAGCCCGGGGTAGCGCACGGCGGTCTCGTGCAGCAGCGCCTCGGTCCAGATCGGGTGCCCGGGCGGGGGAAACCCGAACAGCTCGAGCTGGCGGGGCGTGCTGCCCTCGGCGAAGGCCGTCCACGCCGGCCCGGTCGAGCGCGACTGCTGCTGGTCGTAGCCGATCCAGTCCTGACCGGACCGCTTGAAGGCGAGGGCGACCACGAAGCGGGCGGTGCCCGGCGCCCCGAACGCCGCCCCCCGGTGCCACACGTCGGACCGGTAGGCGAGGTACGAGCCGCGTACGCCCGGAGCGGACTGCTCGACGGCGTAGAGATCGGGGGCCATGCGCGGCAGGATCACCGGGTACGGGGACCTGATACCGGTGGAGTGACGGACCGAGACCATGCGGGTCGGGTTCTCGTCGTCGGTCACGTCGGACAGGTAGAGGAAGCCCTCGAGGTTCCACCACGGCGACAGCGTCCCCGCCGGCAGCCACGAATGGTTGCGGTCGGTGTGCATCGGCTGCTCGTAATTGGTGAGACCCGAGTACTTGGCGCTGGCGTGGGCCTGGTACAGCCGGATGTCGGTCGAGTCGAGGGCGCGTTCGGCGAAGTCGACGACGGAGCGATGGACGCACAGACGGTCGAGCGCCCCGGAGCTCCCGAAGGGGAAGGCGGCCATCCACCGCTGCTGATCGGTCCGGAACCCCGGACCCTCCTCCGGCCAGACGTACTCCTCCTTCGGCGGCACCGGCCGGCCCCGGCGGCGTTCGGTCACACCGTCGGGATCGGCGTGGTACTCCGCCCGGCTCGGCAGGATCTGCCACAGGTCGTCCGTCGCCGCGTCCACCTCGTCGCTCCCGATGAGGCCGTCGAGCAACACCCAGCCCTCCCGGCGCCAGGTGTCGACCTCGGCGTCGGTTGCCACTCTCGAGCTCATCGCGTCTCCCGTCTGCGTCCGGAGGAACGGCTCAGGAACCGTAGGGACGCGTCAGCACCTCGAGGTTGTGCCCCGAGGGGTCCTCGAAGTAGAAACCCCGCCCGTTGCCGTTGAGCACGTTCTCGCGCTGGTGCCCCGGATCGGCCCAGTACCGAAGGCCGCGCGCCGTGACGCGGCCGAAGATGGCGTCGAATTCGTCCTCTGCGACCAGAAAGGCGTAATGACCGGGGACCGGGCCCCAGCGGTCGTCGTAGTCGAGGCTCACGCCGTTCGACGTCTCCACGCACACGAAGGGGCCGACGGCCTTCGGCGGCTCGAGCCCGAGGATGTCGGCCAGGAACCTGGCCGACGCCTCCTTGTCCCGGACCGGAACGATGGTGTGGTTGAGCTGCACGGCCATGGTCACCCCTCCGGCGGACATTATTGCCCGCCCCGGTGCCGTCTTCCTCCGCACAGCAGGCGTCCGCTGGCATGATCGGGCCATGCTCGACCGGGGGCGCGGGGCGCGGCGACCAAAGCCCGGGAGGGTTCGGGACATTCGGGCGCATCCCGTCGGCGCCCCGGACGCACGATGACGGCGACCGCACCGGAGCCCTTGGACGGTGGGGCCACGCCGGGGAGGCGACCGGTCCGACACGAGCGCCGCCGACGGTGGACCCGCCGCGCCGCCATCGGTGCGGGTGGCCTGGTCCTGGTGGCCGTCACGCTCCTGGCCGTGCACGTGGCGGTGCGGTCCGGCGGTCGTCCCCTCCATGTCCTGGGCGAACCGTCGTTCGCCCTCCCATCACCGGCGGCAGGCTGCGTCGGGGCCGTGGCCGTCGGGGACGGTGCCCTGCGCATCCCGATCACCTTCAGCCGGTCGGGCGCCGCGGCGCAGATGTCGGTCGGCGTCTGCCTGGACGGTCAGGGACCGTACCCGTTCATCATCGACACCGGCGCCGCCACCTCTGCCGTCGACGCCCGCCTGGCGGCGCGTCTGGATCTCCCCAAGGTGGGTGCCCCGCAGCGCTTCGCCGGCGTGGGATGCACCGGCGACGAACAGCTCGAAGAGGTCGCGTCGTGGAGCATGGCCGGCGTTCGCCTCGCAGGCCAGGACGTCGCCGTGCAGGCGTTCCCGGGGATGGGCGGCGCACGTGAGCCGATGGGGCTGCTCGGCGCGGACGTGCTGAGCCGGTTCGGTGCCGTCCGGTTCGACTTCGCCGCCGGGACTCTGACCGTCCCCGGCTTCGAGGGTCCAGCCCCTCGCGGTGCTTCGACCGTGCACGGGCCCTTGTCCGTTCCCCTCCCTCCCACTGTACGGCGCGGCCAACCGAAGTGGGTCGTGGGGCTGGACGAGTCGCTCGGGCCTACGTATTCCGTCGTGGCGACACCCGTGCAGTTCAGTGGCGCCGACGGGACCGTCGAGTTCGCCGTCGACACCGGCTCCAGCCGGACGCTGGTCGACGCCTCGCTCCGTGCCGTCCTGCACCCCGCCTCGACGGACCTGGCGCAGCGGGTGACGACGGTCTGCTCCCGGATCGCCGTCCCCCTCGTCGGAAGCCGGCAGTGGTCCATCGGCGCCGTCGGGCTCGCTCCGTCCCTGATCGGCTCCATCGACCTCGGCTCCCTCCGCCGCTCGGGGATCGACGGTCTTCTCGGGCTGGACCAGCTCAGTCGCTTCGACTACGCAGTCCTCGACTTCTCCGGCGCGCAGCTCGCCTTCGGGCCCCGCATCGATCCCCGGACGCCGTAGCCTGAGGTCGGTCAGGGCGAGACGTGGCCGGGCGGGTGGCTGTTGGTCGACGCCGTCTCCAGCCACAGACCGGCGGTGCCGGGTCGGGCGAGGACGGTCGGGCGTGAGCGAAGCGCATCCCGACAGGCCGCGTTCTCGACGCCCATATCCTCGACGGTCACGATCTTCGTGGCCCGGACCGGGTACAGGTCGGGGTAGTCGACGACCCGCACGCGGCCCGTGGGCCGGTATCGGCCGCTGGCGATGGCCTCCCGGGGCACGTACGGGTCGTAGCCCATGCTCCGGAACAACCTGGTCGTGGGCTCCCAGATCGTGACGCGCTCGTGCCAGCGCAGGAGGTCGAGCCGCCGGAGGAGCGTCATCAGGGTCACGAGCGAACCGGCCAGCACACCGGCCACCACCGCACCCAGCGCCGTCCCACCGGGGAGCACGGCGATCAGCGAGAGGAGTACCGCCAGGAGCAGGAAAAGCCCGCTCCACTCGATCGGTGACATGACCTGACCGGTCGCCGCCTCGATGAGTGCCCGGTACTCGCCCATGTCGACCCCGAGCTGGACGAGCTCCTTGTAGACGACCTCCTCCTGCCGGGTGCCCGGTTCGAGCGCGTAGACGGCCGCCATCAGCTCGAGGAACGAGGGTGTGGCGGCGTGGTAGTCGACCAGGCGGTAATCGATCTGGTCGGTCAGGTGGCGGTCGATCAGCTTGCGGACGCGGGACCGATCGACCTCGGCGAAGACCACCATCATCTGGTGGATCGAGAACAGCCCGGCGTTGCCCTTGGCCACCAGGTCGTGCACCAGGGCCAGACGCTCACGCGTCCGGACGATGGTGAATGCCAGCAGGGCGCCGAAAAGGAAGGCGGCCATGCTGGCCATTGCCACGTCCACCCGGATGTCGCCCCGCTTCGAGCCGACGAGGAGCGACGCGACGGCCACCACCACCCCCGACACCAGCGCAGGCCAGACGGCGATCTCCCCCCGGGAGACGGATGCAAAGGTCGATCGAGCTCGCATGACCGCCGTACACTACGCGGGCGCTCGGCCGGCGACCGACCCGATGGCGGGTGGGCACGGCGGCGGTGAGGACCGGGCCCGGGTGCCGGCGGCCGGGGCGGGGATCGGGGTGCCCGGTCAGCATCCATCAGCCGGCCCGCGGGCAAGATGGGGACATGGCTGACAACAGCGTCTACGACAGGGCCCTCGTCCGGCTGCAAGAGGAGTTGGTGAAGATGCAGCAGTGGGTTCGCGACGAGGGGAAACGGGTGGTCATCGTGGTGGAGGGTCGCGATGCCGCCGGGAAGGGGGGTGTGATCAAACGGATCACCGAGTACCTCAACCCTCGTTGGTGCCGGATCGCCGCCTTGCCCGTCCCGAGCGACCGGGAGAAGACCCAGTGGTACTTCCAGCGCTACATCGCCCATCTCCCGGCTGGGGGGGAGATCGTCCTGTTCGACCGCAGTTGGTACAACCGTGCGGGGGTCGAGCGAGTCATGGGCCTGTGCAGCGACGAGGAGTACCACCGGTTCCTCCGGCAGTGCCCGGCGTTCGAGCGGATGCTCATCGACGACGGCATCGTGCTGGTGAAGTACTGGTTCTCGGTGAGCGACGAGGAGCAGGAGCGAAGGTTCAGGGAGCGCCTCAACGCACCTCTCAAGCGGTGGAAGCTGAGCGAGATGGACATCGAGGGACGCAACCGGTGGGTCGAGTACTCCAAGGCCAAGGACGAGATGTTCGCCCACTGCGACGTGCCGGACTCCCCCTGGTACGAAGTCGAGGCTGACGACAAGAAGCGGGCTCGGATCAACTGCATCGCCCATCTCCTCTCCGTCGTCCCCTACCAGGGTCGCAAACCGGCGAAGATCAAGCTGCCGCCTCGGCCCCCCGTGGGCGACTACAAGCGCCCACCGCGCGACCGGTACCGCCATGTTCCCGACTTTTCGGCCACGATCTCGTGACTAACGCTGATACACCACGAACGATGTTCGACGCGCCACTCGATCGTAGAGAGAACGCGCCGGCCCGTTGAACTCCTGGGTGTGCCAGTACACCCGTTCGGCCCCTCGGATGGCGGCTTGCTCGGCCACAGCCTCGATGAGGGCGCGGGCAGTGCCAGTGCCACGAGCGGCGGGAGCCACGAACAGGTCCTCGAGGTAGCAGTAGCAGGCTGCACTCCACGTCGACGGATGGACGAGAGCATGGACGAGGCCCGTCAGATCGTCACCTGACATGGCGACATATCCGAACATCCCGTCAGCGTTGTCGCACAGCCGGTCGAACGTCAGCTTCGTCGTGGCTTCGGGTAGTGCTTCGCGATAGAAGTGCAGGTACCCCGCCCACAGAGGCTGCCAGCGCTCCCAATCGCCGGTCGCAATCGGTCGGATCACGACCTCTCACCCTAGGTCGACGCGTCCCGGCCGTCGGCTCCCGCCACCTCGAGGCGGACCTCGGCCCGGCGCTTGGCCGCGTCGGCCTCGGTGACCCGCTCGTCAGCGGCGCCCTCGGTGCCCTCGGAACCCGGCGACGCCCCGTCGCCGCCCGGCACGGCCCCGCCCAGCTCGGCCAGGCGCTCCTCGGCCGACTCGAGCGCCCGGCGGGCCCGCCCCACGTCGATGTCCCCGGCCCGCTCCGCCACCGGTGCCAGCACGACCACGCGTTCGGGGTCCACCTGGACGAAGCCCCCGTGCACGGCGGCACGCTCCTCGGAGCCGTCCTCGTGCTGGAACCGCACCGCGCCGGGGACGATGGCGCCGATCAGGCGGGTGTGACCGGGCATGAAGGTGGCGTCGCCGTCGTCGGTGCGGAGGATCACCGCCGCGACGTCCTGTTCGATCAGGACCTCCTCGGGCGTCACCAGGCGGGCGGGAAAGGTGGGCACGATCGCCTCAGGAGCCGCCGGACTCGATGGTGCGGGCCTTTTCGAGGACGGACTCGATGCCGCCCACATTGAGGAAGGCCTGCTCGGGAACGTCGTCGACATCACCGTTGAGGAGGGCCTCGAAGGACTCGACCGTCTCCTGGATGGGAACGGTCACGCCCTTCATCCCGGTGAACACCTCGCCCACGTTGAAGGGCTGCGACAGGAACCGCTGGATCTTGCGGGCCCGCGTCACCGTCAGGCGGTCCTCCTCCGACAGCTCGTCGAGCCCGAGGATGGCGATGATGTCCTGGAGCTCGCGGAAGCGCTGGAGCACACCCTGGACCCGCTGGGCCACGGCGTAGTGCCGCTCGCCCACGATCTCGGGCGCCAGGATGTTCGACGACGACGCCAGCGGGTCGACCGCCGGGTAGATGCCGAGCGAGGCGATCTGGCGCGACAGCTCGGTGGTGGCGTCGAGGTGGGTGAAGGTGGTGAACGGCGCCGGGTCGGTGTAGTCGTCGGCCGGGACGTACACCGCCTGGACCGAGGTGATGGAGCGTCCCCGGGTGGAGGTGATGCGCTCCTGGAGCTCGCCCATCTCGTCGGCCAGGGTGGGCTGGTAACCCACGGCGGAGGGCATGCGCCCGAGCAGGGTGGACACCTCGGAGCCGGCCTGGACGAAGCGGAAGATGTTGTCGATGAACAGCAGCACGTCCTGGCTCTTCACGTCCCGGAAGTACTCGGCCATGGTGAGCGCGGCCAGACCCACGCGCAGGCGGACCCCGGGCGGCTCGTCCATCTGGCCGTAGACCAGGGCGGCCCGCTCGATGACACCCGACTCCTGCATCTCGAGCCACAGGTCGGTGCCCTCCCGGGTGCGCTCCCCCACCCCGGCGAACACCGACACACCGCCGTGCTGGGTGGCGACCCGGTTGATCATCTCCAGGATGAGCACGGTCTTGCCCACGCCGGCCCCGCCGAACAGGCCGATCTTGCCGCCCTGGACATACGGCTCGAGGAGGTCGATCACCTTGATGCCCGTTTCGAACATCTGCGAGCGGGGCTCGAGCTCGCTGAAGGGCGGGGCGTCGCGGTGGATCTCCCACCGGTCCTCGGGCTCGCCGATGACGTCGGTGTCGAGGGGCTGGCCGAGCACGTTGAAGACGTGACCGAGCACCGTGTCGCCCACCGGCACGGTCAGTCCCCGGCCGGTGTTGCGCACCACCGCACCGCGGGTGAGGCCGTCGGTGGGCTTCAGGCACACGCACCGCACGCGTCCCTCGCCGGTCTGCTGGGCCACTTCGGCCGTGACGGTGACCCGCTCCCCCTCGAGCTCGAGGTCGGTCTCGACCGCCCAGTTGAGCTCGGGCAGGCCGTGGGGAGGGAACTCCACGTCGATCACCGGCCCGGCGATGGCGACGACCCGCCCGTCGGGGCGTTCGTGGGAAGACGTCGTGGTCGGCTCGGAGGCTGTCGTTGTCATGCGGTTGCTTCCTTCCTCTGCGTCCTAGTCCTGCGGAGCGGCCTGGCGCAGGGCCTCGGCTCCGCCGACGATCTCCATGATCTCGGTCGTGATGGCGTCCTGGCGGGCCCGGTTCATGGCCCGGGTGAGCGTCGTCACCAGGTCCTCGGCGTTGTCGGTGGCCGCCGCCATGGCCCGTTGGCGGGCCGTGTGCTCGCTGGCCGCGCCCTCGAGCAGGGCACCGAACACGGCTGACTCCACGTAGCGGGGCACGAGCTCGACGAGCAGGTCGGGCGAGGCCGGTTCGAACTCGGTGTACCCCTCGCGCCTGGGCGGGGAATCCACCTCGCCCTCCTCGGCGGTGGGCTCGGGCAGCGGCAGCAGCTGGCGCGTCTCGACCGCCTGGGCCCCCGCCGACAGGAAGCGGGTGGACACCACGAGCACCTGGTCGACCTCCTCCGCCAGGAACGGCGGGGTCACGGTGTCGGCCACGCGCCGGGCGTCCTCGAAGGTGGGACGATCGGAGAATCCCGTCAGGGTGCGCTCCACCTCGACCCCGCGGAAGCGGAAGAACACCTGCGCCTTGCGCCCCACCGTCACCAGGCGGTACTCGGGGCCGCCCGACGAGGCGTCGTTCAGCTTGCGCTCGACGGCCCGCAGCACGTTGGCGTTGTAGGCACCGCACAGGCCCCGGTCGGCCACGACGGCGAGGAGCATGACGTGCTGCGGCTCGTCGGGGACGCCGAGCAGGCGGCCGGCGTTGTGGCCGGCGTCGGCTGCCGCCTCGGCCAGCACCTCGGCCACCCCCTGCTGGTAGGGGGCGGCGGCGGCGATGCGGGCCTGGGCCCGCACGATCTGCGAGGCGGCGATCAGCTCGAAGGCGCGTGTGATCTTCTGCGTCGACTTGACGGTGCGGATGCGGCGCCGCAGGACGCGTTCCTGCCCACCGGGCATGGGTCAGATCACCTCTTTGGAGAACATCCGCTCGAACTCCTCGAAGGCGGAGCGCAGGGCCGCCTCCTCGGGGAGCGTCCCCTCGTCGCGGATGTGGGCCAGCAGCTCGGGGTGGCTGCTGCGCAGAAAGGCGAGCAGCTCGGTCTCGAAGCGCCGGACCTCGGACACCGGCACGTCGTCCACCCAGCCGTTCGATCCGGCGAAGATGACGAGAACCTGCTCCTCGACCGGCACGGGGGCGTTCTGGGGCTGCTTGAGCAGCTCGGTCAGGCGGTAGCCCCGGTCGAGCTGGGCCTGGGAGACCTTGTCGAGCTCCGAGCCGAAGGTGGCGAAGGCCTCGAGGTCGCGGAACTGGGCCAGGTCGATCTTGAGGGTGCCGGCCACCGAGCGCATGGCCTTCACCTGGGCCGCGCCGCCCACCCGCGAGACGGAGATGCCCACGTTCATGGCCGGGCGCACGCCGGCGTAGAACAGCTCGGACTCGAGGTAGATCTGCCCGTCGGTGATGGAGATGACGTTGGTGGGGATGTAGGCGGCCACGTCACCACCTTTGGTCTCGATGATGGGCAGGGCGGTGAGCGATCCCCCGCCCTTGGCTTCCGACAGCTTGGCGGCGCGCTCGAGGAGCCGGCTGTGGAGGTAGAAGACGTCACCGGGATAGGCCTCACGCCCCGGCGGCCGCCGCAGCAGCAGCGACAGCTGGCGGTAGGCGTCGGCCTGCTTGGACAGGTCGTCGTAGACGATCAGAGCGTGCTCGCCGTTCTCCATCCAGTGCTGGCCCATGGCACAGCCGGCGTAGGGGGCGATGTACTTGAAGGGCGCGGGCTCCGAGGCCGGAGCCGCCACGATCACGGTGTAGTCGAGGGCTCCGTGGGAGGCGAGGGTGGCCACCGTCTGGGCGATGGAGGATCCCTTCTGGCCGATGGCGACGTAGATGCACTTCACGCCCTGGCCCTTCTGGTTCAGGATCGTGTCGATGGCGACGGTCGTCTTCCCCGTCTTGCGGTCGCCGATGATGAGCTCGCGCTGGCCCCGCCCGATGGGCGTCATGGCGTCGATGGCCTTGATGCCGGTCTGCAGCGGTTCGTGCACGGGCTGGCGGTCGACGATGCCGGGGGCCTGGATCTCCATCCGGCGCATGACGGGGTCGGTGAGCGGCCCCTTGGCGTCGACGGGCTGACCGAGGGGGTCGACCACCCGGCCGAGCAGTCCGTCGCCCACGGGCACGGAGAGGATGCGGCCCGTGGCCCGCACCAGCTGCTCCTCCTCGAGGTGGGTGCCCGTGCCCAAGATGACGGCGCCGATGGTGTCCTCGTCGAGGTTGAGGGCCAGCCCCACGCTACCGTCCTCGAACTCGAGGATCTCGTTGACGGCCGCCCGGGGCAGGCCCGAGATGCGGGCGATGCCGTCGCCCACCTCGGTGATGCGCCCCACCTGCTCGGCCCCCACCTGGGGCGTGTACTCGGCGACGTGCCGCTGCAGGGCGGCGGAGATCTCGTCGGGGTTGATGGTCAGCTCTGCCATCAGGTTCATGCTCCTCGCGTGGTCGTCTCGGGGCGGAGGAGGTGCTCCTCCAATTGTTCCAGTCGGTGAAGGGCGCTGGCGTCGACGAGCAGGTCGCCGATCTGGACCACAGCGCCTCCGAGGAGACCGGCGTCCAGCGTGATCTGCAGCTCGACCGGCCTGTGGACGAGCTGTTCCAGCGCGTCGGCCATCTGCTGCTGCTCGTCGGCGTCGACGGGCCGGGCCGCCCGCACCCGGGCCACCCGCCACCCACGCGCCATGGCGGCCTGCTCGACCAGCCAGCCGAGGGTGGCCACCACGTCGCGCACGTGCCCGTGCACCACCACCCGGGCCAGGCGCGCCGCGGCCGGGGTCACCTTGCCCTCGAGCAGATCGTCGACCAGCCGCTCGCGCTGCTCGGCCGGCACCGTGGGGTCGGACATGGCCCGGGCCAGGGCGGGGTGGGCCTCCACGATGCGGGCGAAGCGGAACAGCTCGTCCTCGACCTCCTCGAGGCCGGCGGTGTCGGGGATGCTCTCGAAGACGGCGGTGGCGTACCCCGTCGCGTAGTGCCGCCAGGCGGTGCGGCCCCGGATGGGCTCCTCGGCCCGCAGCTCCTCGGGCCCGAGCTCGTGCATGTGCCGGGCCAGCTCGTACAGCTCGTGCAGGACGGTGGGGAACTCGTCGGCGCGCTCGGCCTCGACCGCCCGCAGCACGAGCCGCAGTGCCGCCTCGTGCACCCGCGTCCGGAGGAGGTCTTCGAGGACCCCCCGACGGGCCTCGAGGGGCACGCCGAAGTCGGTGAGGGTCACGGCCAGGCTGTTGGTGCGCGAGACGAGGTGGGCGACGGCGTTGAGGTCGTCGGCGATCTGCCCCCCGACGGCGTCGCGGGCAATGTCGCCGATGGCGGCGGTCGTGTACCCCCGCAGTGAGGCGTGCACCGTGCCGACCCCTCGCCCCGTGTGCCCGTCAGCCCTGCGACCCGGCCGCCGGAGCGGCCGAGGACCGCAGCACGGTGACGGCCTCGTCGATGAGGTCCCGGTGGGCAGCGGCGTCGATCTCGCGTCCGATCACCTGACGGGCGACCGACACCACCAACGTCGCCACCTGCGACGTCACCTCCTCGACGGCCCGCTGCCGGGCGAGGACGATCTCGGACTGGGCCGACGTCACCAGGCGCTCGTTCTCCCGCTGGCCCCGCTCCTCGGCGTCGGACACCACGCGCTGGGCGGTGCGGTTGGCCTGGGCCAGGATCTCGCGGGCCTGCTGGCGGGCCTCGTCGATGATCGTTTGGCGCTGGGCGCGCGTCTCCTCCGCCTCGACCCGGGCCCGCTCCGCCGACTCGAGGGCGGTGCGGATCTGCTCCTGGCGCTCCTCGAGGGCCTTGTTCAGATAGGGCAGCACGTACTTGGCGATGAAGCCCAGCACGATGAGGAAGGCGACGATCTCGACGATCAGGGTCGCGTTGGGAATGAGGAAATTACTGCTGGCGATCATCTCAGCCTCTGCTCGGCTCGGGTGACGGGTCGGCACGGAAGGCGCCGGCGGCCCGCGGCTGGCCGGCGCTCACGGAACGATCCGGTCACGGACCGCCCTTCTTGTAGAGGGAGAAGACGAACAAGGCGGTGAAGGCCAGGTTGATGAAGTACATGGCCTCCACGAGGCCGACGGTCAGGAACATGATCGTGAACAGCCGACCTTGTGCCTCGGGCTGGCGGGCGACGCCGGCGATGGTCTGGCTGCCGGCGAGGCCGTCGCCGATGGCCGCACCGACCGCTCCGCCGCCCATCAGCAGACCGCCGCCGACCATGGCGCCGGCGAGGCTGATCGCGTGGTCGAGCCCTGTGTCTGACATTTGCGATGCTCCTTTTTGCTCTGTGGTGTCGAAAGAACGTGCGAGGGATTGCGTGTCGACGGCGCCGGACGGACCGCTAGTGGACGTCGCTCATGGCGGAGTCGAAGTAGAGGATGGTGAGGAGGGCGAAGATGAAGGCCTGGATGGCGCCGATGGCGAGGTCGAAGATCTTCCAGACCGGGTCCAGGACGAGGGTGAGGATGTTGCCGATCGGCACGTGGCCGAGCGTCCACACCCCCAGAGCGGCGATGAGGGCGAGCATGAGGCCGCCCGACAGCAGGTTGCCGAAGAGCCGGAGGGCCAGCGTCAGGGGCTTGGCGATCTCCTCCACGCCGTTGATGAAGATGTTGACCAGGAACAGCGCCTTGGGGAAGGGCTGGCTCACGTAGTGCTTGACGTAGCCGCGGATGCCGCGGCTACGGATCGAGGCGATGTGGACGGGGATGATCACCACCAGGGCCAGGGCCAGGGTCATGTTGATGTCGCTGGTGGGCGTCCCCAGCCATTCGATCTCCGACCCGATGCCGAGCACGGAGAACCAGTTGGCCACGAGGATGAAGACGAACAGGACCAGCGCCAGGGGGACCACGGCGGCGCCGCGCGGCCCGATGGAGCTCTCGACCTGCTGGCTGATGGCCTGGACACCGGTCTCCCAGGCGAGCTGGAGCTTGCCCGGCACCCCGCTCGTGGCCCTGGACCGCAGGTAGAGGCCCATGGCGACGACGATGGCCATGGCCACCGCCGTGGACCAGATGGTGTCGAGGTCGAGGCCGTCGCGCTGGACGTGGGTGCCGACGTTGATGTTGGCGGCCAGGAAGTGCACGGCGCCGGTCACGCGTCGTCCTCGTCGTCGACGAGCGCCGTCCCCACGACGGTGTCCCCCATGAGCGGGTTGCGCAGCATCGACACGACCACGTTGGCGAGCAGCGTGAACTGGAAGAAGGCCAGACCGAGGAGCGTGCCGAACCCGAGCTGGCGGACGAAGAACGTGATGCCCAGGGCGACGACGCTGATGACCCCGAGGCGGCCGAGCGTGTTGACGACCAGGGGGCGGCGCTTGTTCTCGTCGGTGGACGCCGACGCCTTGACCGTGGCCCGGGAGATGAGGCGGAAGTTGACGAGGGCGAGCGACAGCCCGAGGCAGATCCCCAGGCCGACGAGCGGGTACCCGGTCAGCACGCCGACGACCAGGGCGACGGCCCCGATGCCGCCACCAGCCAGCACGGTCCGCCTGGCCACGGTGGAGATCTGTGGCAGCGAGAAGTGGGAGAAGACGTTCACCATGGACGCAGCCCTCCGGGCGCGGCCACCGGACGCCGCCGCGCCACCCGCACGCACCGGCCCTGCGCCGCGGGACCCGTGACCGGAACTACAAGAACCGCCTGATCTGGCGCACCGTGCTCGCCACGGCAGCCAACAGGCCCACGGCAAGACCCACCAACGTGGCGATGGGGCTGCTGTGGAGCCAGGCGTCGACCGCCAGCCCGGCACCCAGGCCGCCGCCGATCATGAGCGCAGAGGCCAGCCCGATGGCCATGAGGTCGAAGACCCTGGGTGGGGGCTTTCCCTCCATGTCCTCTCGCTCGGCGCGCGTGGCTCAGAGCGCAGGTGTCGTGCATCGCCAGGGCTGACCCGAGATCACTCGTCGAGCCCGGCGCTGGCACCGGCAGCAACCACGGGCGGCACAGGTCGACCGGTACCGCTGGGGAGCGGGAAGCGCACACCACAATCATCGCATCCGCCCGAGCGGGGCGGCAAAACGAGCGGGTGCGGCCCACTACGTACGTTCGACAAGAGGCCCTTTGGCCAGGGTGTCTTCCCCCGCCGCCCCGGCTGCGGCCGAGGTCGGATCGACGGCGAGCTTCGGGGCCGGGGCGCCGACCACGTCCGGGGAGGCGCCGTCGCCCGTCGCCACGACCGCCGCGGGGGCGCCGTCGCCCGTCGCCACGACCGCCGGGGGCGGGCCGTCGCCCGCCGCCACGCCCGACGGCGTGGAGCCTTCGTCGTTGGGGCCCGGCTCCCCCGCCTGGGCTGCACCGTTGCCGTTGGTCTCCTTGCGCAGGCCCGGGTGGAAGAGGGTGTAGAGCGCCAGCCCCAGGACGATCACGCCGAAGGGGATGACCTCGTTGCCTTTCTTGTCGAACAGCGGGTACAAGAGGAACGCCGACATGACCGCCGTCCATGCCCACAGGATGGCGACCGTGCGGCGCGGCCCGTGGCCCAGGCGCAGCAGCCGGTAGTGCACGTGGTCGAGCCCCGGCGTGTGGAACGCCGTGCCCTGGGCCGTGCGCCGTACGAAGGCGAAGGCCATGTCGGCCAGCGGGACACCCAGGATGAACACCGGGATGAACACCGGTGCGAAGAAGAAGTAGGTCTGGCCGCTCACGTCGGGGGTGCGCCCCCCGATCACCATGGTGGAGGCCGCCATGAGCAGCCCGAGGAACAGGGCGCCGGCATCACCCATGAAGACACGCGCCGGATGGAGGTTGTGGGGCAGGAACCCCACGCACACGCCGAACGCCACCACGGCGATGAGGGGGCCGAGATTGTCCGACGGCAGGTACCCGAGGAAGACGAGGCGCAGGCCGTAGACGGCGAGGGCGCCCGAGGCGATGGCCACGATGCCGGTGGCGAGCCCGTCGAGGCCGTCGATGAGGTTGACGGCGTTGGTGATCACGATGACCCACAGGGCGGTGAGCAGCGGCGTGACGTCGGGCGACAGCACGAAGAAGCCGACGAAGGGCACCTTGAACTGGAACATGGTGACGCCCAGGAACACGAGCACCATGGCCGCCAGGACCTGGCCCGCCATCTTGGCCGGGGCCGACATGTCCCGGATGTCGTCGATGAGGCCGACGCTGAAGATGACGCCCGCCCCGAGCACGAGCCCGAGGGGCTCGGACGACCCCTGGAACAGCCCCTGGAGCTGGGGCAGCTGCGAGGCCACCAGGATGGCGAGGAGGAAGGCGAGGAACATGGCCACCCCGCCCCCGTAGGGCGTGGCCCGGGCGTGGATGCGACGCTCGCCGGGCTGGACCACGAACCCCGCCCGCATGGCGAAGCGCCGGATCGGGAACATGGAGAGGAACGTCCCCACGGCCGCGACCGCCGCCACCACCAGGTACGCCCCGAGGGGGGGCACGGGCTCAGCCGCCCCCGCTCGACCCGCCCGCCGTCGCCCCCCCGACGAGCTGGGCGTAGGGCGGGAACCCGCTGCACAACTCGAACACCTCTCGGCGCACGGCGCCCAGGGTGGCCTCGTCGTCGCGCCCCCGCAGCGCCCGGCCGATCAGGGCGGCGATGCGGGCCATCTCCCCCGGGCCCATGCCCGTCGTCGTCTGGGCGGCGGTGCCGAGGCGCAGACCCGACGTCACGAACGGCGAACGGGGGTCGTCGGGGATGGTGTTGCGGTTGAGGGTGATGCCGGCCCGGTCGAGGACTTCCTGGGCCACCTTGCCCGTGAGCTCGGCGTCGAAGGGGCGGAGGTCCACCAGGATCAGGTGGTTGTCGGTCCCCCCCGACACCAGCCGGAACCCTTCCGCCGCCAGGGCCGCCGCCAGGGCGCGGGCGTTGTCCACGACAGCCGCCGCGTACCGGGCGAACGAGGGCCGGGCGGCCTCGCCGAAGGCCACCGCCTTGGCCGCCACCACGTGCTCGAGGGGTCCGCCCTGCAGACCGGGGAACACCGCCGAGTCGATCGCCTTGGCCAGGTCGGCGCGGCACAGAATGGCGCCGCCGCGCGGTCCGCGCAGGGTCTTGTGCGTGGTGAGGGTCACCACGTCGGCCACGCCCACCGGGTTGGGATGGACCCCCCCGGCCACGAGACCGGCGGGGTGGGCGATGTCGAACATGAGCCGTGCCCCCACCGCGTCGGCGATCTCCCGGAACGGGGCGGGGTCGATGAGGCGCGGATAGGCGGTGGCCCCGGCCACGATGAGCGCCGGGCGCTCGCGCTTGGCCACGTCGGCCACCTCGTCGAGGTCGATGACCTCCCCCGGCCGGTCGGGGTCCGCCGACGCCGGGGTCACGCCGTAGGCGACGAAGCGCCAGATCCTGCTGGTGATGCTGGCCGGCGACCCGTGGGTGAGGTGTCCGCCCTGGTCGAGGCGCATGGCCAGGACCGTCTGGCCCGGTTCGAGCAGGGCCTGGTACGCGGCCAGGTTGGCGTTCGCCCCGGAGTGGGGCTGCACGTTGGCGTGCTCCGCGCCGAACAGGGCGGTGGCGCGATGGCGTGCCAGGTCCTCGACCTCGTCGATGACCTGGTTCCCCCCGTAGTACCGGCGGCCCGGATAGCCCTCGGCGTACTTGTTGGTGAGCACCGACCCCGACGCGGCGAGCACAGCCGGCGACGTGAAGTTCTCCGACGCGATGAGCTGCAGGGTGGTCGACTGCCGGTCGACCTCGGCCCGCAGGAGGGCGGCGACCTCGGGGTCGCCGGTCAACCACTCGTCGAAGGGAGACGCGGCCCGCTCCGCGCCGGTGGTTGCCTCGGTCATGTCCGTCCTCTCCGTCCGGCCGCGTGTGTCAACGAAGCTCGAGAGCGGCGATCTCGTCGATCCGGTGCTCGTGGCGGCCGCCGACAGGTTCGGTCGACAGGAAGGTCTCGATGGCGTCCTTGGCCACCTCGCGGCCGACGATGCGGCCACCCAGGCACACCACGTTGGCATGGTTGTGGGCCCGCGCCAGGCGGGCGGTGGTGACGTCGTGGACCACCGCCGCCCGGATCCCGTCGATCTTGTTGGCGGCGATGGCGATGCCGATGCCGGTGCCGCACGTGCACACCCCGAGCTGGGCGCGGCCCTCGGTCACCGCCCGGCCCACGGCCGCCCCGTACTCGGGGTAGTCGACGGGCTGCTCCGAATCGGTGCCCAGGTCGTCGACGTCGTGCCCGAGCTCGGCCAGGTGGGCGGCGAGGAACTGCTTGAGCGGGTAGCCGGCGTGGTCGGAGCCGACCGCGATGCGCATGGGCGAAGCATACCGAGGGCCCTGCAGCCCTCCGGAGGTCCTCGGCGGCTGCACCGGTACGCTCCCGGCCCGTGTCCCTCGACCCTCGCACCCCGGTCGTGGTGGGCGTGGGCCAGGTCGACGAGCACCCCGACCCGGCGACCGCCGTGACGGAGCGGCCCGAGCCCGTCGAGCTCATGGCCCGGGCGCTTGGCGCCGCCGCCGAGGACGCGGCGGGGTCGCAGGCGGGGCGAAGGCTGCTCGAGCAGGCCCAGACGCTGCGCGTCATGGTCCCCTTGAGCTGGCCGTACGTGAATCCCGGCCTGCTCGTCGCCGAACGCCTGGGCATCGCCCCGGCGGAGCTGGCCCTCACGGTCATCGGGGGGAACAACCCCCAGACGGTGGTGAGCCGGACGGCGGCGGAGATCGCCGCTGGGCGGCTGGACGTGGCCCTGCTGGCCGGGGCGGAGTGCACCTACACCCGGGTGGCGGCCCGCCGCCATGGCGACCACACGGTGCCGGCGTGGACGACGCAGCCCGACGCCACGGCGCGTCCCGTCCTCCTCGGCACCGACCGCCCACCCGTGACCGACGTCGAGCGGGCGAGTGGCCTCGACCGCCCGTCGCGGGTCTACCCCCTGTTCGAGAACGCGCTGCGGTACGCGGCGGGCGAGACCATCGAGCAGCACCAGCGGGCCGTGTCGGAGCTGTGGGCACGCTTTTCGACGCGGGCCGCCACCAACCCCCATGCGTGGTCCCGCCGGCCACGGTCGGCGGAGGAGATCCGCACCGTCGGCCCGTCCAACCGGATGGTGTCGTTCCCGTACCCGAAGTTGATGATGGCCAACGACCGCGTCGACCAAGGGGCCGCGCTCATCGTGTGCTCGGTGGACGCCGCCCGGGCGGCCGGCGTTCCCGAGGACCGGTGGGTGTTCCCGCTGTCGGGGGCCGACGCCCACGACCACTGGTACCTCTCCGAGCGCAACGACCTGCATTCCTCCCCCGCCATCGCGGTGGCGGGCAGCCGGGCGCTCGAGCTGGCCGGCGTGGGCATCGACGACGTCGCCCATGTCGACCTGTACTCCTGCTTCCCGTGCGCCGTCCAGATGGCGGCGGCGGCGCTCGGCCTGCCGTGCGACGACGCCGGCCGGAGCCTCACCGTCACCGGCGGCCTGGGCTTCGCCGGTGGCCCGGGCAACAACTACGTCACGCACTCCATCGCCGCCATGGCGGCATCGCTGCGCTCGGATCCCCGGTCGGTGGGCCTCGTGACGGGGCTCGGGTGGTACGCCACCAAGCACGCCGTGGGCCTGTGGTCGACCCATCCGCCCACCGACGGTTTCCGCCACGACCAGCCCCAGCGCGCCGTGGATGCGCTCCCCCGGCGCGCCCCGGCGCCGGGTCACGTGGGTCCGGCCACGGTGGAGACGTACACCGTGGTGTACGACCGGGGCGGGGAACCAGAACGCGCCGTCCTGGCCCTCATCACCGACGACGGGCGTCGGGCGTGGGCAGCGGTCACCGACGCGGACGACATGCGCAGCCTGGTGGAGGAAGAGGGGTGCGGCCGACGGGCCACGATGGTGGCCGACGGGCGCGCCACCTTCTGACGAGTGTGGAATGACCGGCGCTCGATGACGGGCGCTCGATGAGGACCAGGGTAGGGATCAGCCGATGTCGTCGCCGGCGGCGGCGGTGACGGCGCTCCACGGCACGCCCCCCTGGCGCAGGCACCGGGGCGTGCCGTCCACCACGTCCACCACCGTCGAGGGCGGCCGGTCGCACTCGCCCCCGTCGACCACGGCCGCCACCCGGTCGCCGAACAGGCGCGCCACGGCCCCGGCGGTGGTGCACGGGGGCGCACCGTGGAGATTGGCGCTGGTGGTGGCGAGCGGGCCCACCTCGGCGCACAGCCGGCGGACCACGGCGTGACCCGGACAGCGGACCCCGACGGTGTCGCCATGGGCTCCGAGGGCCCAGTCGAGACCCGGTCGCCGGGGCACCACGATGGTCAGGGCCCCCGGCCACAACACACGGGCCAGGCGCCGGGCCGCGGCGGCGGCCGCGCCCGGAGCGACCAGGGCCTCGAACTGCTCCAAGGTCCCCACCAGCACGGGCAGGTCGACCTCCTCGGGTCGGGACTTCACGGCGAACAGCCGGGCCGTGGCGCCCGGCACCGTCGGATCGACGGCCAGCCCGTACACGGTGTCGGTGGGGAGGGCCACCACCGACCCCGACCGGAGGGCGTCCATGACGTCCGTCATGACCCGCTCGTCGGACCACGGCAGGCCGGCCGGCGCGGGACCGGGATGCGCCACCGGTTCGGGCGGACCCGTCACCGCCGGGGCGGGTTGCCGGGCTGCCGGGCCACCACCATGCGCCGGCGGCCTGCCAGGTCCCGACGGGTGACGGCCCCGACGTAGCCGTGCGCCCGCGCCGCCCGCAGCGCGGTGGCGGCCTGGGCGGGGGCGAGCTCGAGCACCACGACCCCGCCCGGGGCCAACCATCGCCGGGCGTCGCCCAAGACCTCCTCGAGGGCCTCGAACCCGGTCGGGCCGGGCACGAGCGCGGCCCTGGGCTCGTGGTCGCGCACCTCGGGGTCGAGCGATTCCCACTCCGCCGCCGACACGTACGGGGGATTGGAGGCCACCAGGTGCAGCCTGCCGGCGAGGCGCGCCGGCAGCGCACCGAACCACGAGCCTGGTGCCGTCCGCACACGCCGGGCCACGTCGGCCCGGTCGGCCGACAGCGACGCCAGGTTGGCGCCCAGCACGTCGAGGGCGTCGCCCGACACGTCGGTGGCCCACACCTCGAGGTCCGGTGTGCCCGGGCCGGCGCTCCACTCCGCTGCCAGCGACAGCGCGATCGCCCCTGACCCGGTCCCCAGGTCGGCAGCGACCAGCGTGTCGCCGGGGTCGATGCGGGTGGCCAGGCGACGCAGCTCGCCCAGGGCCACCTCCACGAGCTGCTCGGTCTCGGGCCGGGGGACGAGCACGCGCCGGTCGACCGAAAGCTCCAGGGTCCGGAACGCCCACGTGCCCAGCACGTACTGCAGCGGCTCGCCTCCACGGCGCCGGTCCACCATGTGCCGGACGTCGTCGTCGAGGCGGGCCGAGGCGTGGTCGTCGAGGCGCGTCACGAGCTCGGTGGCGGTGACGCCGAGGGCGTGCGCCACGATCCAGCGCCCTTCGGCCGCCGACGCGAGCGCTCGTGTCGCCGAGGCGATCAGGCTCCGGACCGTCGCAGACCCCGCCGGTGCCGCGCCCGGCGCGGGCACGCTCGTGGTGGGCGTCGTCACGGGACCGCCGCGCCGGCCGCGGCCGCCGCGGCCGACACCCGGCTCTCGCGGTCCTCGGTGAGCAGGGTCTCCACGATCTCGTCGAGGTCACCGTCGAGGACTCGGTCGAGCTTGTGCAGCGTCAGCTTGACCCGGTGATCGGTGACGCGGTTCTCCTTGAAGTTGTAGGTCCTGATCTTCTCGGAGCGACCCCCGCCCCCCACCTGGCTCCGACGCTGCTCGGACTGCTCGGCCGCCACCCGGTCCTGCTCCAGCTTGAGGAGGCGGGCCCGGAGCACCTGCATGGCCCGGGCCCGGTTCTGGATCTGGCTCTTTTCGTCCTGCATCGACACGACGATGCCCGTGGGGACGTGGGTCAGGCGCACCGCCGAGTCGGTGGTGTTGACCGACTGCCCGCCGGGACCGGTCGACCGGAACACGTCGACCCGCAGGTCCGAGGGATCGATGCTCACCTCGATCTCCTCGGCCTCGGGGAGCACCAGCACCGTCGCCGCGGAGGTGTGGATCCGCCCCTGTGACTCGGTCACCGGCACGCGCTGCACCCGGTGCGTGCCCCCCTCGTGCTGCATCCGCTCCCAGGCGTCCGGGCCCTTGACCACGAAGGTGACCTCGTTGAGGCCGTCACGATCGGACGGGTCGGAGGACAGGACCTCGAGCCGCCACCCCCGGCGTTCGGCATAGCGCCGGTACATCTCGAAGAGGTCCCGGGCGAAGAGGTTCGCCTCCTCGCCGCCCTCCGCGCCCCGGATCTCCATGATGACGTTCCTGCCCTCGTTGGGGTCCTTCGGGGCCAGGAGGCGGCGCAGGTCCTCCCGCAGGGCGTCGGCGTCCGACTCCGCCCGCTCCAGCTCGCCGTGCACCAGCTCGCGCTCGTCGGCGGAGACATCCGCCAGCATCTCCCGGGCGGTGGCGGCATCCTCCTCGGCCTGGTGCAGGCGCCGGCCCACCGATACCAGGGCCTCGAGGTCCTTGTGGCGCCGCGACGCGTCGCGCAGGCGGCCCTGATCGGCCACGACGGCGGGGTCGGCCAGCGTGTCGAGGACGGTCCGGTACTCGCGTTCCCACTCGGCGAGTCGCTCGGCGTCCATCACACCAGGGTACCGACGTGCCCGGGTCCCCCCGCCGTCCGGGCGGGCCGGCACCGGCCGGCGGGATCAGGTCACGACGAACCCGGACACCGTGGCCGTGCCGTACCGGGTGACCACGGTGATGGGACCGCTCGTGGCCCCGGCCGGGACGACGGCCTTGATCCTCTTCTGGCTGTGGGCGCTGATCGTGGCCGGAATGCCGTCGAACGACACCTGCATGACGTGCCCGAGTCGCTTGCCGGTAATGGTGATGATGCCGCCGTCGGGGCTCGAAGCGGGCTCGAAGGCGGCGATCAGCGGGCCCCGGTTGTGGCCACTCCGGTGGGAACCGGGAACCGCCGTCGAGGTTCCGGCTCCGGTGTTGCCCGTGTTGCCCGTATTCCCGGTGTTGCCGGTATTCCCCGTGTTGCCGGTATTCCCCGTGTTGCCACTGTTGCCGGTATTGCCGCTGCCGCCGCTCGACCCTGGCCCGGTCGTGGTCGACAGGGGCGCGGTCGTAGCGTGGCCGGTGGCGGTACCAGCGGTGCCGCCCGAACACGCCGCCAGCACCAGGGGGACCATGACCAGGATCCAGGCGGCGCGCCGGCGGCGCACGCCGGGCACCTGCCGCTCACCGCCCACCGAGCCTCCGCACCCAGCGCCCCGCACCGACAGGATCATCCCATCGACGCGGCGCACGAACCGGGTACCGGCGCGTCGAGACGGCCCGGCAGGCCCACGGGCCCGACGGGACGGGTCAGGCCCGCTTGGCCTTGGCGCGGGTGTTGCGCTGTCCGTAGCGACGCTGGAAGCGCTCGACACGGCCACCGGAGTCCACCAGCTTCTGCTTGCCGGTGAAGAAGGGGTGGCACTCGTTGCACAGCTCGACGTGGAGCTCGGGCTTGGTCGAGCGCGTGGTGAAGGTGTTGCCGCACGAGCAGCGAACGCTGGCTTCGATGTACGTGGGGTGGATGTCCGTCTTCATGGTGCCTCCAGTGTACCGGGGGGGCCGCCCGACCCCTTCGGGGCTCAGACCGGCGGCGCCGGGCCCTTGGCGATCTCCGCCAGGAACTCGTCGTTTCCCTTGGTGGTGCGGATCTTGTCCATGAGGAGCTCGAGACCGGCCGCTGCGCTGCCGTCGGCCGCCAGGGCGTTGAGGACCCGGCGCAGCTTCCATACCTGCTGGAGCTGGCCCCGCTCGAACAGCAGCTCCTCGTGGCGGGTCGAGCTGGCGTTGACGTCGATCGAGGGGTACAGGCGCCGCTCGGCCAGCCTCCGGTCGAGGCGCAGCTCCATGTTCCCCGTGCCCTTGAACTCCTCGAAGATCACCTCGTCCATCTTCGAGCCCGTCTCCACCAGGGCGGTGGCCAGGATGGTGAGCGAGCCACCCTCCTCGATGTTCCGTGCCGCCCCGAAGAACTTCTTGGGGGGGTAGAGGGCACCGGAGTCCACACCGCCAGACATGATGCGACCGCTCGCCGGCTGGGCCAGGTTGTAGGCCCGGGCCAGGCGGGTGATGCCGTCGAGCACGATGACCACGTCCCGCCCGAGCTCCACCAACCGCTTGGCCCGGTCGATGGTGAGCTCGGCGATGGCGGTGTGCTCGTCCGAGGGACGGTCGAAGGTCGACGCCACGACTTCGCCCTTGACCGAGCGACGCATGTCGGTGACCTCCTCGGGCCGCTCGTCGACGAGCAGCACGATCAGGTGGACCTCGGGGTTGTTGGCCTCGATCGAGTGGGCGATCTGCTTCAGGATCGTCGTCTTGCCCGCCTTCGGGGGCGAGACGATCATGCCCCGCTGGCCCTTGCCGATGGGCGACAGCAGGTCGATGATGCGCGTCGTCACCTCCGCCGCTCCCGGCGTCTCGAGGCGGAGCTTCTCGTCGGGGAACAGCGGCGTGAGGTCCTCGAAACGCGGACGGCCCCGGGCGTCCTCGGGTGCCAGGCCGCACACCGAGTCGATGCGGATCAGGGCCGGGAACTTCTCGTTGGACGCGGCCGGGCGGCTGGCGCCCTCGACGAAGTCGCCCCGGCGCAGGGCGAACCGGCGCGCCTGGCTGATGGACACGTAGACGTCCTTGGAGCTCGGCAGGTACCCGTCGGCCCGGACGAACCCGTAGCCCTCGTCGCGCAGGTCGAGCAGACCCCGGACGGGGATCAGCTCGCCGCTGTACTGCGCCTCCTGCCCACCCCCCTGCAACTCGCGTTCCCCGCCCCCGCCGCTGGCGCCGACGGGCCCCCGCTCGCGGCCCCGGCGTCGCCGGCCCCGGCGGTTGCCGGGCTCGTTGGCGCCCCCGCTTCCCTGCTGGACGTGCTGGCGGTTCTGCCCGCCGCCCTGTCGGGCACCGGCCGCGGCCCGCTCACTCGGCCGCTCCCCCGGACTCCCGTCGTCCGACCCGGAGTCTCCCGAGTCGTCGGGCCCCGAGGACCGGCTGTCGGCGGCGGCCCCGGCGGGCGAGTCGCCATCCCCGGCGGGCGCGTCGTCGGCCCCGTCGGCGCCGTTGGGCGACACCGTGGACCCCGAGCTGCCGTTGGCCACCCGGACGTGCGACTGCCCGCCGTCGGCGCCGTCCCCGCCCCCGGCGGAGCCGTTGGACCCCGCCCGGCGGGTGGTGCGGGCCCGGCCGGGCGCGCCGGCGCCGTTGACGGCGGCCACCTCGACCCCCGCGGCACGCAGGATCTGGTCGATGATGTCGGCCTTCTTGCTGCGGGAATTGGTGTCGAGCGACATCGCCTGGGCGATCGCCCGGAGCTCATCCCGCTCCTTACGTTCGAGTACGGACCGCTCGAGCTGTTGCTCTGCAGTCATCAGCCACCTCGCTAGGTTGCGTCCCCGTGTCGGCTCGGCGAGCCCGGACGTCAGGGGACACGGAACAGAGGGTACGGCGCCCGCCGCGATTCACGACAGGTCGACCGCTGCCCCCATTAGGTCGCCATCGGAAAACGCTCAGGAAGAACCGACTGCGAAAAGTCTGTCGCCCGCGACGCTCCATCGGATACTGGGGGGGCGGCGGTGTCATCATCGTACCGGACACCCGGGCTCCTAGGCAACAACACTGCCCGGAAGCGGTTTGTTCCCACCCCGGGGCAGCCATCCGGCCGACCCTCCCCGCCGCCGGCCCCGGCCCCAGGCCGCGATCGCCCCGCCTACAGGCCGAGGGCGGCCCGCACCGCCGCGTAGTCCGCCTCGACCGAGGTCGGCACCGACTCGATCTCGGCGATAGCGCGGTCGGGGTCCTTGAGCCCGTGGCCGGTCAGGATGCACACCACGGTGCAGCCCGCGGGGACGCCCATCTTGAGGAGCCCCGCCACCGACGCCGCCGACGCCGGCTCGCAGAACACCGACTCCTCCGAGGCGAGGAACCGGTAGGCGCCCAGGATCTCGTCGTCGGTGACGGCCGCGATGGCGCCGCCCGATTCGCTGGCGGCGGCGGTGGCGCCGTACCACGAGGCGGGGTTGCCGATGCGGATGGCGGTGGCCACCGTCTCGGGGTGCTCGATGGGGTGACCCTCGACGATGGGAGCCGCACCGGCGGCCTGGAAGCCGAACATGCGGGGGAGCGTGGAGGAGTGCCCCGCCTCCCGGTACTCGAGGTACCCGCGCCAGTAGGCCGTGATGTTGCCGGCGTTGCCCACCGGGATGCAGTGCACGTCCGGCGCGTCGCCCAGGGCGTCCACCACCTCGAAGGCCCCCGTCTTCTGGCCCTGGATGCGGTACGGGTTGACCGAGTTCACCACGGTCACGGGCTCTTTGTCGCCGAGGCGGCGGACGATGGTGAGCGCCTCGTCGAAGTTCCCCCGCACCTGCAGCACCCGGGCCCCGTGCACCATGGCCTGGGCGAGCTTTCCCAGCGCGATGTAACCCTCGGGGATGAGCACGGCGCACGCCACACCGGCGCGCGCCGCGTAGGCCGCCGCCGAGGCCGAGGTGTTGCCGGTGGACGCGCACACCACGGCCTTGGCCCCCTCCTCGACCGCCTTCGAGATGGCCAGGGTCATGCCCCGGTCCTTGAACGAGCCGGTGGGGTTCATGCCCTCGAGCTTGAGCAGCACCCGCGCCCCGACCCGGGCGGACAGCCGGGGGGCCTCGAGCAGCGGTGTGTTCCCCTCGAGCAGCGTGACCACGGTGGCACCCTCGGACACGGGCAGGAAGGACCGGTAGGCCTCGATGACGCCCGGCCACGGCGTCGTGCTCACGGCGCCTCCTGGTCGCCGATGACACGCAGGACCCCTCCCACGTGCTCCACCACGTCGAGGCGGCGCAGGTCCGCCAGCGTCTGCATCACGTCTCCCTGGCGGGCCACGTGGGTGAGGAAGATGAGGCGCGCCTCGTCGTCGAGGCCGACCTGCTCCATGGACCGGATGGACACGCCGTTGTCGCCGAACACCCGGGCCACGGCGGCCAGGACGCCGGGTCGGTCGACGACATCGATGTTCAGGTACCAGGCGCAGCGCAGGTCGTCGGCGGGCCGGAGCCGGGGCCGCACCCGCTCCACCGACCGGGCGACGGCGCCGGTACGCAGGTGGTACGCGGCGTCGATGACGTCGCCCAGCACCGCCGACGCCGTGGGCCGGCCCCCCGCCCCCCGCCCGTAGAGCATCAGCTCGCCCACGTTCTCCCCCTCGACGAACACGGCGTTGTAGGCGCCGCGCACCGCGGCCAGGGGATGGGTGCGGGGCAGCATGGCGGGGTGGACGCGGACGGAGATCTCGGGGACGCCCGCCACGCCGTCGGGGGCGCCCTCGGGGGTGCCGTCCACCCGCTCGATCACGGCCAGCAGCTTGACCACGTACCCCAGGCGGTCGGCGAAGGCGATGTCGACGGGGTGCACGCCGGCGATGCCCTCGCGGGGCACGTCGTCGGCGACCACGTCGCACCGGAAGGCGAGGGCGGCGAGGATGGCGGCCTTGGCGGCGGCGTCGTGCCCGTCGACGTCGGCGGTCGGGTCGCGCTCGGCGAACCCCAGGCGCTGGGCCTCGGCCAGCGCCTGGGTGTACGACAGCCCCTCCTCGGACATGGTGCTCAGGATGAAGTTCGTGGTGCCGTTGACGATGCCCACCACCCGCCGGAGCCGCTCGCCCGCGAGCGACTCACGCAGGGGTCGGATGAGGGGGATCGCCCCGGCCACGGCCGCCTCGTAGAGGAGGTCGACCCCGGCGGAGGCGGCAGACCGCGCCAGCTCGGTACCGAACGCCGCCACCAGCGCCTTGTTGGCGGTGACGACGGGCTTTCCGGCGGCGAGGGCCTGCTCGACGAGCTCCCGGGCCGGATCGATGCCGCCGATGAGCTCCACCACCAGGTCCACCCGGGGGTCGGCGACGAGCCCCTTGGCGTCACCGGTGAGGAGCTCGGCGGGCACGCCGGGGCGGGTCCGCTGCGGACTTCCCACGGCGATGCCGGCGACCTCGAGACGCACGCCCGACCGCTCGGCGATGGCGTCGGCGTCGCCCAGGAGGATCGACACGAGCGCCCCGCCCACGTTGCCGCAGCCGAGCACCGCCACCCGCACCGGCGCGTCGTCGCGCCCGCCCTGCGTCCCGGCCGGGGACCGGCCGGCGTCCGTCCTCGCCATCTGCTCACGCTACCGCCGGTCGGCGCACCTCCGGCGCAGCGCGCGGGCCGCTGGCGGCGCCGTCGCCGCCCGCCCGGGGCAGCCCCGGGGGGAGGCCGGCGGGCTCAGGCGTCGAGGCGCACGAGGTCGTCGTCGGTCTCGCGGCGCACGACCAGGCGGGCCCGACCATCGGCCGCGAAGACCACGGCGGGCCGGGGGACCTTGTTGTAGTTGGAGGCCATCGAGTAGCCATACGCCCCCGTGACGGGCGTCGCCAGGATGTCGCCCACGGCGACGTCGGCGGGCAGACGGGCTTCGGACACGACCACGTCCCCGGACTCGCAGTGCTTGCCCACCACCCGCACCCGCCGGGGGCGCGGCGCGTCGAGAGCCCGGGGGAGGAACGCCTCGTAGCCGCTGCCGTAGAGGACGGGGCGGGGGTTGTCGCTCATGCCCCCGTCGACCGAGACATAGGTGCGGACGCCGGGGATCTCCTTGATGGTGCCCACCCGGTAGAGGGTGATACCTGCCGCGGCCACGATGGAGCGCCCGGGCTCGGCCGTGATACGGGTGCCACCGCGGATCCCCGAGCGGGCACAGGCGCCGTGCACCGTGGCGGCCCACTCGTCGATGGACGGGGCGCGCTCGGCGGCCACGTAGGCGACGCCCAGTCCGCCCCCGACGCACAGCTCGGGCAGGCCCAGGGGGACGAAGAACGCCGCCAGCGCGTCCACCTCCTCGGCGAAGGACGCCGCCCTGAACACCTGGCTGCCGATGTGGGCGTGGACACCGACGAGCTCGACACCGGGCACGGCCATCAGCCGCTCCACTCCTCGGGCCGCCGCCCCCGATGACAGGCCGAAGCCGAACTTGGAGTCCTCCTGGCCGGTACGGACGAAGTCGTGGGTGTGTGCCTCCACCCCGGGCGTGACCCGGATCATGACCGCTTGGGGCGACGCCGACGGCCGGTGCCCGGTCAGATGCTCCAGGCGGTCGATCTCGTCGAAAGAGTCGACCACCACGCGGCCGACACCGGCGTCGAGCGCCCGGGCCAGCTCCTCGTCGGATTTGTTGTTGCCGTGCATGACGAGGCGGCCGGCCGGCACGCCCGCCGACAGGGCCACGTGCAGCTCCCCCCCGGTGGACACGTCGAGGCACATGCCCTCCTCGTGGGCGAGGGCGGCCATGGCCCGGCACAGGAACGCCTTGGTGGCGTAGGCCACGCCGTCGCCCCAGGCCCGCACCGCCTGACGGCACCGGGTCCGGAGATGCTCCTCGTCGTAGACGAACAGGGGCGTGCCGAACCGCGCCGCCAGCTCGAGCAGGTCCACGCCACCCACCGCCAGGTGCCCGTCGGCTCCGGCCCGGGCCGTCACAGGGAGGAGCTCGCCGCCCACGGGGCCCTCGTCGGGCGGAGCCGTGGCGATGTCGACGTCGCTGCCGCCCACGCCGTCCATGCGCAGAGGCTACTCAGGCCACGCCCGGTTCCCTTCCCGGATCGGGCGCTGACGACGACGCCAAGACCCGGCGACCGCACCGGCGAACGCCACGTGGCGACGGCACCGGCGACCGCTACATCGACTCCGGCGCGCTCACCCCGAGGAGGTCGAGCCCGACCGCGAAGCCAACGCGGGCGGCCTCGACGAGCCACAGCCGGGCCTGGACCAGGTCCGCCTGCACGGTGTCGGCCAGCACGGGGCAGTCGTGGTAGAAGCCGTGGAACGCCCCGGCGAGGGCCCGCACCCACGCCGTGACCTTGTGCGGTGCCCGGACCCGGCCGGCATCGGCCACCACGTCGGGCAGCTCCTCCAGATGGCGCAGCACCTCCAGCTCGCGCGGGTGGACCAGGAGCGAGAGCGCCACGTCGACGAGGGGGAGGCGCTCGATGCCCCGCTCGGCGCGCACGCGCTCGATGGAGGCGATGCGGGCGTGGGCGTACTGCACGTAGTACACCGGGTTGTCCATCGACTGGCTGCGCACGAGGTCGAGGTCGAGCTCGGTGGCCTGGTCGAGCGACGACATGAGTGACAACAGGCGGGCCGCGTCGACGCCGATGTCGCTGATGAGCTCGTCGAGCGACACGAAATTTCCGGCCCGCTTGGACATCCGGCCCGAGACGAGCGACACCATCTGGCCGATCTTCACCTCGAGCCGGGCGGGGTCGACCCCCATGGCCTCGACCCCGAGCGACAAGCTCTTCACCTGGCCGGCGTGGTCGGCACCGAAGATGTCGATGACACGGTCGAAGCCCCGGACGAGAAACTTGTCGCGGTGGTACGCAAGGTCCCCGGCCAAATAGGTGGCGTCGCCGTTGGACTTGACCAGGACGCGGTCCCGGCTGTCGCCCAGCCGCTCGGACCGGAACCACACCGCACCGTCCTCCTCCTCGACCAGCCCCTTGGCCCTGAGCAGGTCGATCGTCTCGCGCAGCGCGCCGCTCTCCTCCACCGAGGCCTGGCTGTACCACTCGTCGAAGACGATCCCCATGCGGCCCAGGGTCAGACGGATGTTGGCCAGGATCTGCTCGGCGGCCCAGTTCCCGGCCGCATCCACGTCGTCGGGACCCTCGTAGCCGGCCGCCAGCTCGGCCACGTACTGGCCCTGGTACCCGGTGTCGGGGACGTCCTCGCCGCGCCGGCGGGCGAGAAGGCTCTCCCCGAGCACCCGGATCTGGCCCCCCGTGTCGTTGACGTAGTACTCCCGGTGCACGTCCCAGCCGCATCGCTCGAGCACGCGCCCCAGGGCGTCGCCGTAGGCGCCCCACCATCCGTTGCCGACGTGCAACGGGCCGGTGGGGTTGGCCGAGACGAACTCGATCTGCACGTGCTCGCCCGACCCCATGTCGTTGCGGGCATAGTCGGCCTCTCCGTCCTCGACCACCTCGACGAGCGTGTCGTGGAGCCATCCGGGTGCGAGGTGCAGATTGACGAAACCCGGGCCCGCCACCTCTACCGCCACGAGATGCTTTGGCGGCGAGTGGCGCAGGCGCCCGGCCAGCTCCTCGGCCAGCTGGCGCGGGGGGCGGCCCAGCGCCTTGGCGTTGACGAGGGCGGCGTTGGTGGACCAGTCGCCGTGCTCGCGGCGCGCCGGTCGTTCGAGATGGACCGTCGAGGGGTCCACGTCGACGCCGAGGGTCGACAGCGCGCTGCTCACGGCGGCGGCGATCTGCGGGCGGGCGGGCATGGTCCCGCCGAGGATGGCTCGCCCGGGGCGGGGACGCAATTACCGCCCGCCGTCGACCACCCGTCCGGAGGGCGGGCGCGACCCGCCGCCCGCCCGGCGCGCCTCCGGGTCACCCTCGAAACGACGACTACAGTCGGGAGTGGCTCGTCGCAGCCGACCCGTGCTCGTGGCGGGCGTTCCTTCGGCCCTCGTAGCTCAGCGGATAGAGCACCGGCCTCCGGAGCCGGTGGCGCAGGTTCGAGTCCTGCCGAGGGCGC
>Ga0209415_10000774_pt1 | contig 60268 bp, 55 predicted proteins | sample PeaSoiSIISIP2007_FD_187696 | JGI IMG/M metagenome (GOLD analysis project Ga0209415, IMG submission 187696) | Peat soil microbial communities from Weissenstadt, Germany - SII-SIP-2007 (SPAdes) (version 2) | ecosystem: Environmental > Terrestrial > Soil > Wetlands > Peat | place: Germany...
GACAGTCTTGGCGGACCAGCAGGTTATCCAATTTCGCGGCCGCCACCCCATAGCATCTTGACCCGGCAATCCATGGATGCCCGGATCAAGCCCGGGCATGACGAAGTAAAAGGCGTGATCCCGTGATCGCACGACAGCTTAAAGTTTGCCGTCGACCAGGGTGCGCAATTTTCCGAGATCGGCGGCGAAGGCGCGGATGCCCTCGGCCAGTTTCTCGGTGGCCATGGCGTCCTCGTTCTGCGCCCAACGGAACGCTTTCTCGTCGAGGGTCACGCGGGCCGGCGGTTGGGCCGGCTTGGCCGGCTTCAGGCGACGCTCGAGGACGCCGTTGTCCTGCGACAGGGCGTCGAGAAGGGCCGGCGAGACGGTCAGGCGGTCGCAACCGGCCAAGGCTTCCACTTCGCCAGCCGAGCGGAAGGACGCCGCCATCACCACGGTTTGGATGTCAAAGGCCTTGAAATAGTCGTAGATGCTGCGCACCGACAGCACGCCCGGATCCTCCTCGGGTCCGAAGGTGTGGCCTTCCTTTTTGACATACCAATCGAGAATGCGTCCGACGAAGGGCGAAATCAGAAAGGCCTTGGCGTCAGCGCAGGCGACCGCCTGAGCCTGCGAGAAGATCAGGGTCAGATTGCAGTCGATGCCGTCCTTTTGCAGCACTTCGGCGGCGCGGATGCCTTCCCAGGTGGCAGCGATCTTGATCAGGATGCGTTCGCGCCCAATGCCGCGCTCGGCATAGGCGGCGATGATCTGGCGGGCCTTGACGATGGTGGCGGCGGTGTCGAACGACAGATCGGCGTCGACTTCGGTCGAGACCCGGCCCGGCACCAGGGTGGTCAATTCGGCGCCGACGGCGACGGCGAGGCGGTCGGCCACGGCGCGGACCACAGCCTCGCGGCTGCCCGACTGGCTTTTGCCCCAGCGCAGCGCCTCGGCGACGGTGCCGGCGTGCGACGGCAGTTCCACCGCTTTGAGCACCAGGGTCGGATTGGTTGTGCAGTCCACCGGGCTGAACTTGCGGATGGCGTCGATGTCGCCGGTATCGGCGACGACCGTGCTCATGGCACGGAGTTGATCAAGCTTGGAAGACACGTGCGTTATTCCTCTTGTTGCTTGGGCTATGCATGTTCGGCAGACGCCCCTCTGCGGTCTGACCCGGCAGTTCATCGGGCGGTGAGACAGAGGGTACGGCGGGAATAGACGTCTGCGAACTGCAAACAGCTCTAACCAATTGAATATTTCTAAAGTGCGATCCAAGACAGAATAGCACCGATATTGGCGAAAATATCACCATGATTGAGTCCGCGCGCTCACGCGGCGCGAGGCTCAATTGCGGTGATGTCCAGCGCCGCCATTCCTTGGGCCAGCTCTGATGCTGGCCTTTAGTCGATCTTGCCTCGTTCCGAAAGTCCATACACAATTTGAGGCTGTAGAAGGTCTTTGGTAAATTCCATAAAATGTATTTCGCGCATAGTCTTGGTGAGGGAAGCAACCAAGACGAATGGCAGTCGCTTCAGGACCATCTTGTTGCGACAGGTCATATGGCGGCGCGCTTTGCCCGTGAATTCGGTGCCGAACAAGCCGCTCAGATCGGCGGTCTTTTGCATGATCTGGGCAAATATTCAGGCAAATTTCAAGCGCGGCTCAATGGGGCCTCTGAAAGCGTCGATCATTCGACAGCCGGGGCCAAAGAGGTCTTTGGCCTGGCGGCGAACGGTGCCGATCAATTTGCCGCTCAGCTTATTTCCTATGCCATTGCAGGGCACCACGCTGGTCTTGCGGACAAGGACGAACTGATAGGGCGGCTTGAAAAGACGATCGAGTCCATTGATGACGTGTGGCGGGGAGACATCGATATCGATGTCGGGGCGCTGTGGCCTCAGGGCTTCAAGCCCTCAAAGGAGCACGCCGCCTTTCAATTGGCCTTTCTCGGGAGGATGCTCTTTTCCTGCCTTGTCGATGCCGATTACAAAGATACGGAACGCTTTTATACGCCGGACGTCGATCGCGACTGGCCGGATTTGCCAACGCATATCGATTCGCTGATCGCGCGCTTCGACGCTCATATGGCCGACAAGCGAGCTACGTCCGCCGTCACCGATGTCAATGCCTTGCGCGGCGCCATCCTGACCCATGTTCGTGGTCATGCTTCGGACTCCAAAGGCTTGTTCACTCTGACCGTGCCCACAGGCGGGGGCAAGACATTGGCGTCCCTCGGGTTTGCGTTGGATCACGCAAAGGTCCATGGGCTGGGGCGGATTGTCTACGCCATTCCTTTCACCTCGATCATCGACCAGAACGCGGCCATTTTCCGCTCCGTGCTGGGGGATGACTTCGTTCTTGAACATCATTCCTCCATCGACGACGAAAAACTCAAGGACAGGGAACAGCGGGACAAATTGAGATTGGCCATGGAGGACTGGGCCGCCCCGGTGGTGGTCACCACCACCGTGCAATTGTTCGAAAGCCTGTTCGCCAACCGGTCGTCGCGGTGCCGCAAGCTGCACAATCTGGCGAACAGCGTCATCATTCTCGATGAAGCCCAGACATTGCCGCTAAGACTGCTGCGTCCCTGCGTGGCGGCCATAGACGAACTGGCCCGACATTATGGCGCGACGATTATTCTGTGCACGGCCACGCAACCGGCGCTGGACGTGCGTGATTTCAAGCATGGCGGCCTTGAGTTGCAGGGACGGGAACTGGCTCCCGATCCGAAAGCTTTGGCGGAGAAGCTGAAGCGGGTGCGTATTTCCAATGGCCATGTCCTGGATGACGACGCGCTGGTCGAGGCGTTGCGCGACCACGCGCAGGCCCTGGTCATCGTCAACAGTCGCAGGCATGCCCTTCACCTGTATCAGCAGGCGAAACAAGCGGGTCTGGACGGTATCGTTCATCTGACCACGCGCCAATATGCGGCTCACAGACGCCAGATTTTGAAACAGGTCAGAGACGATTTGGCAGCCGAGAAACCGTGCCGCCTGATCGCCACGTCCTTGATCGAAGCGGGCGTCGATGTCGATTTCCCCCGCATCTGGCGGGCCGAGGCGGGATTGGATCAAATCGCACAGGCCGCCGGGCGCTGTAACCGCGAGGGCAAGCGTCCTGTCGAGCAGAGCGTCGTCACGGTGTTCAAGGCCAAGGACAACCCTCCCCCCAACGATATTGCCCAGTTGGTGGGAGATTTCGCCCGCATGGCCGACAGCTACGGCGATCTTTTGTCGCCGGACGCCATGCGAGCCTATTTCTCCGAGGTGTTCTGGCGCATGGGGCCGAAGCAACTGGATGACAAAAACGTCCTGGGCGAGTTCCGCCTGAGCGGCGGGCAGATCCTGTCCAATTATCGGACGGCGGCCCAAAAATTCCGGATGATCGAAAGCGGCCTCGTGCCGGTGATCATCGCTGCGGACGACAAAGTGCGAGCCGTCCTCAATCGGCTGAATTCAAAAGACGCTTCTCCCGGAAAAGCCGCACGCGAGTTGCAATCCTTCATTGTGCAGGTGCCGCCCAGAGATGTCGCCGCTCTCAAGGCCAACGGGCGTGTGGCGTTCTTCCGTCCCGATCTGTGGGAGGAGCAGTTCGCCGTACTGATGGACCCAAGCCTCTACCAGCCGGAAATCGGTCTGATCTGGGAAAACGCCGATGTTTTGGAAAATACGATTTTCTGAGGAGTAGAGCCCATGCCTCACGGCATCAGACTTTTGGTGTCCGGCGATCACGCCCTGTTCACGCGGCCGGAGATGAAGGTCGAGCGGGTATCCTATGACGTCATGACGCCGTCGGCGGCGCGCGGCATTCTGGAGGCCATTCACTGGAAACCAGCCATCACCTGGGTCATCGACGCCATCCATGTGCTGAAACCGATCCGCTTTCAGTCGATCCGCCGAAACGAGGTGGGGCACAAGGCGCCCGCCGGCAAGATCAAGACGGCGATGAACAGGAATAGCCTCGAAGGCTTGCATATCCTGGTCGACGAGGACCGGCAGCAACGGGCCTCCACCCTTCTGGCCGATGTGGCCTATGTGATCGAGGCGCATTTCGATCTGACGGCGCAGGCCGGGCCGGAAGACAATGCCGGTAAGCATCTGGATATCTTCAATCGTCGCGCGCGCCGGGGGCAATGCTTTCACCAGCCCTGCCTGGGAACGCGGGAGTTTCCGGCGCGGTTTGAACTCTTGGAATCCGATCGGCCCGTTCCGCAGGCGATCGAGGAAACCCGTGATCTAGGTTTCATGCTGTGGGACATCGATCACGAAGGTGATCGATCGTCGCTGTTTTTCAGAGCTGCGCTTGATCGCGGCGTCATGAAGATTCCCGCGCCCGATTCGCCGGAGATCCGCCGATGAGCATTTTGGCCTCTTTGAACAGGGCTTACGACCGGCTGGCCCTTCGCCACGACGTGCCGGCCTTTGGCTTTTCCAGCGAAAAGATCGGTTTCGTGCTTTCCCTCAATCTGGACGGCTCACTGGCCGGTCCGCCCATTGATTGGCGTGACAGGTCGGGCAAAAAGCCGGTTCCCCGGTTGGTGCCGGTGCCGCAACCCGTCAAGCGCACATCGGGCATTGCGCCCAATTTTTTGTGGGACAAGACATCTTATGTTCTTGGTGTCACGGCAGGCGAAGGGAAACGGGTTAAGGACGAACATCAAGCCTTCGTCGATTTCCATGCCACCACTCTCAGGGGCACGCAGGACGAGGGATTAAAAGCGTTTCTGACATTCTTGGAACAGTGGAACCCGGATGCGTTCGATCAACTGGATTGGCCGGAGGAGATCAAAGCCGATATCAAGGATCAGAATGTTATCTTCGCTCTTGAAAGAGAACGGCGTGACGTCTTCATCCATGATCGCCCAGCCGCCAAACAACTTTGGGCCAGGCTGTCATCGGAAGGCGAAAAGACGCAAGCCGTTTGCCTGATTACCGGAGAACACGGCCCTATCGCCCGCCTGCATCCCAGTATCAAAGGGGTCTACGGAGGGCAGTCGTCTGGTGGCGCCATCGTCTCTTTCAATCTCGATGCCTTCACCTCTTACGGTCATGAGCAAGGAGACAACGCCCCGATTTCCGAAGGGGCGGCCTTTGGCTATACGACGGCGCTCAATAAGTTCCTGGAAAAAGGTAGCGAGAACCGTCTGCCAATCGGCGATGCTTCCGTCGTTTTCTGGGCCGACGCCTCGGATGTCAAGGTCGCGCATGATGCGGAAGCGGCCTTTTTGTCTTTCCTGTCTGATGTCGACGAGGTCGCCGAATCGAGAACCCATATCAAGCCCATTCTTGAAAAAATCAGGCAAGGTCAGCCGCTGCAAAGCATTGCGCCGCATCTGTCTCAGGGCGTACGTTTTTATGTGCTGGGACTCGCGCCCAATGCGGCGCGCCTGTCGATCCGGTTCTGGCTGGAAGACGATTTCGGCGCATTAACGGAACACTATCAGCGGTTTCTGAGTGATATGCGTATTGAGCCGCCGGATCGGGACGGCAATATCGCTCTGTGGAAATATCTGCGCGAAACGGCGGTCCTGGGGAAGGGCGAGAATGTTCCGCCCAATCTGGCCGGCGAATGGATGCGCTCCATTCTGACGGGAGCGAACTATCCCTTGACCCTGCTCTCGACGGTTTTGATGCGGGTTCGCGCCGACAAGGATGTCAATGCCCGGCGGGTTTCCATCCTGAAATCCATTCTTATCCGAAATTTTAACCTGAAATCAGAGGAGGCGCCCGTGGCGTTTGACCCGGACAACAGAAACAAAGGGTATCTGCTTGGCCGTCTGTTCGCTGTCTATGAACATGTTCAGACTGCGGCCTTGGGGCGCAACGTGAACGCCACCATCAAAGACAAATTTTACGGTTCAGCCTCGGCCCAGCCGCGCAAGGTCTTTGCTTTGTTGGAAAAAGGTTCGGCCAATCACCTGTCCAAGATCGGCAAGCAAAAAGCCGGTTATAGAGTTGTGCTAGAAAAACAGCTCGGCGAGATTTTGAATCACATGTCGCCGTCCGATGATCCCTTTCCCACGGCGTTGTCCAGTGAGGAACAGGCGCTTTTTGGTCTGGGCTATTACCACCAGCGAGCCGAATTTTTTAAAGCAAAAACTTCAGACACCACTTCTTCGAAGGATGCCTCTCTATGACCGCCTTGAATAACCGCTATGATTTTGTCGTCCTGTTCGATGTCATCAACGGCAATCCCAACGGCGATCCGGATGCAGGAAATCTGCCGCGCCTTGACCCGGAGACCAATCACGGTCTGGTCTCCGACGTGAGTCTGAAGCGCAAAGTCCGCAACTATATCGAGCTGGCGAAGGGGGGCGAGCCGGGATTCGCCATCTATGTTCAGGAAGGCTCGATCCTCAACGAGAAGCATCGCGACGCCTATAAGGCCCTGCGTCCGAACGACGAAAAAGTCGCCAAGGAAGCGAAACTGAATCCCAAGGATGACCCGGAGGCCACCAAACTCCGCATGTTCATGTGCGACAACTTCTTTGACGTGCGGACCTTTGGCGCGGTCATGAGTACCGGTATCAATTGCGGTCAGGTGCGTGGCCCGGTGCAAGTGTCATTCGCCCAATCCATCGAACCCATCGTGCCGCAGGAAATTTCCATCACCCGCATGGCGGCGACCAACGAAAAGGAAAAGGCCGAACGGCAACAAGGGGTTGACGATAACGAACGCACCGAAAACCGCACCATGGGCCGCAAGCATATCGTCCCTTACGGTCTCTACCGCGCCCATGGCTTTGTTTCAGCCAAACTGTCCGAGCGTACCGGATTCTCCGAAGCTGATCTCGATATCCTGTTCGAAGCGATCGAAAATATGTTCGAACATGATCGCTCGGCAGCGCGCGGAGAAATGGCTGTCCGCAAGCTGATCGTCTTTAAACATGGATGCGCTTTGGGCAACGCCCCGGCCCATACTTTGTTCGAGCGCGTCAAGGTTGGGCGGAATATCGATGGCGAATTCCGGCCCATTGGTGATCACAGTTATGACAATCGCCCGCCCGCCCGCAGTTTTGGCGATTACAAGGTGGAGATTGACACCGCCAATCTGCCGGACGGCGTGACCATCGTCGAACGTCTCTGACCAAAGCCTATGAACGTGCCAGCCCCCGAGCCTGCGTCGGATAGGGGGGACGAGCGGAATGGCGAGCCCATTCCGCTCTCGGCGTTGCAACATGCTGTCTATTGTCTGCGGCAAGCGGCGTTGATCCATCTTGAGCGGTTGTGGGCGGAAAATCGTTTCACGGCCGAGGGGCAGGTTCTGCATGCGAACGCCGACAAACCCGGTCAGCGTAAGGTCAAAAACGTGCGTCGTGTGACCGGCATGACGCTGGCATCCCAGACGTTGGGTATCGCAGGGGTGGCCGATCTGGTGGAGTTCCATGTCCAGGGCGATCGTGAAACGCCCTATCCGGTCGAATACAAGCGCGGCAAGCCCAAGCTGCATCGCGCCGATGAGGTGCAACTGTGCGCTCAAGGACTGTGCCTGGAAGAGATGACGGGGCAGTCGGTGCCCGAAGGGGCCTTGTTTTATGCCGAAACCAAACGGCGCGTTTGCGTGCCTTTTGACGAAGACCTTCGGCAACTCACCCTTGGCGTCATTGGCCGGTTGCGGGACGTTTTCACCACCCTGAAAACGCCGCCGCCGGATTATCGCGCCGATCGCTGCCGCGCCTGTTCGCTTTACGATCTCTGCCGGCCGAAAGATGTGACCAAATCCGTCAAGCTGTGGCGGGAACGCATGGCCCGCGACCTGCTGGCGACATTGGAATTCCCCTGATGAAGAAGCTGCTGAACACCATCTACATCACGACCGAAGGAAGTGGCCTGCGCAAGGACGGTGAAAATCTGGTCGTCGACAATGACGGCGTTACTCTCGGCCGGGTTCCCCTTCATATGCTGGCCTCGATCGTCGTCTTTGGCGGGATATTCCTTTCGCCCGCTCTGATGGAGACTTGCGCCGCGCACGGGATCACCATCGTCATGCTGGATCGCAACGGGCGGTTTCAGGCCCGCGTCGAGGGCCCGGTCAGCGGCAATGTCCTGTTGCGCCGGGCGCAGTACAAGGCTTCCGATGCGCCCGAGGATATCGTCAAAAGCGTGGTCATGGGCAAGGTCTCCAATCAACGCGCCGTCTTGATGCGGGCCTTGCGGGATTATGGTGAAGACTACGAGCCCGCTGCGAAGACGGCTTTGGATGAGGTGACGCGGCGGTTGGCCCATATCCTGTCCCACGTCGACCGAAGCACACTGGAGCTTGACGTCTTGCGCGGCATGGAAGGCGATGCGGCCAAACTGTATTTCAGCGTCTTTCATCACCTTATCCGATCGCCCGATCCCGAATTCGGTTTTCAGGGGCGTACGCGCCGTCCCCCGCTTGATCCGGTCAATGCGCTTTTGTCTTTTCTCTACACGCTGCTGACCCATGATTGCCGTAGCGCCGCCGAAAGCGTTGGGCTTGATCCCGCTGTTGGATTTTTGCACCGGGATCGACCGGGACGGCCCAGTCTGGCCTTGGACTTGATGGAGGAATTGCGCCCGATTCTGGCCGACCGACTTGTTCTGTCCTTGATCAACCGGCGTCAATTACGGGCCAAGGATTTTGAGACCCGTGACGGTGGTGCGGTATTTTTGACCGACGAGGCCCGGAAGACGGTTTTAGCCGCATGGCAGGACCGCAAAAAGGAAGACCGCAAGCATCCTTTCCTTGACGAAAACGCCCCTTTGGGGCTGGTGCCTTATCTCCAGGCGCAATTGATGGCCCGGCATCTCCGGGGCGATCTTGACGCCTATCCACCGTGGTTCTGGAAATAGGGGCGGGTATCATGATGGTTCTGGTCGCCTATGATGTGAATGTGACCGAGGAAGGTGGGGCGAGACGTTTGCGTCGTGTCGCCAAGGCATGCCAGGACTATGGGCAGCGCGTGCAAAATTCGGTCTTCGAAATTGAGGTCGATCCCGCCCAATGGACGGTCTTGAAAAATAGGCTTGAAGAGATCATCAACGAAAAGCTCGACAGTCTGCGGTACTATCACCTGGGTGCCAATTGGCAACGTCGCGTCGAACATGTCGGTGCGAAACCGGCTGTCGATTTGGGCGGAACCCTAATCCTTTAGCCGGACCAATTTGGTCTTTTTTTCTGCGCGAACCCAAAGCATGCGCACGACTCCCAGCAGGTTCGCACCCATAGCAACGCATTCGTTTTTAACGACAATATCGGAGTATCGGATTTCTGTTCCGTTAGTCCCCTTGGTATTTTTCGGCCTTCGCACTTTCGTCGCTCTTTTACAAGTGAAGACAATATGTTAGCCGTGAAGGGTCGCCCCCCGTGCGGGGGCGTGGATCGAAACATACGGTAATCGATATCACGCCAGAGCGTGAGTGTCGCCCCCCGTGCGGGGGCGTGGATCGAAACCGCGAGGCCGGCGCCAGTGCGGCGCCCTTCGGGCGGTCGCCCCCCGTGCGGGGGCGTGGATCGAAACTGCCGGATCGAGAACGGCCATGCGAGGGCCGATTGTCGCCCCCCGTGCGGGGGCGTGGATCGAAACCGCTCTTTCGCAGTCTTTGCCCATTTTGCCTTGTCGTCGCCCCCCGTGCGGGGGCGTGGATCGAAACCGTGGACCGGACGGACATCGGCGGGGGCGCGGTTGTCGCCCCCCGTGCGGGGGCGTGGATCGAAACGTCTGAAAGTCGGGCTCCGGCAGCGGCGCTTGCGTCGCCCCCCGTGCGGGGGCGTGGATCGAAACTCTAAACCACCGCGATCAAACACCCCAAAAGGCCGTCGCCCCCCGTGCGGGGGCGTGGATCGAAACCCTTTTTATTGCCCACATCTTGCCAGGGGAACCTCGTCGCCCCCCGTGCGGGGGCGTGGATCGAAACTGAATGAATGTCTCAATTCCTGCTTGGACGGCCGGTCGCCCCCCGTGCGGGGGCGTGGATCGAAACTTGAGCATCGCCATAAGCGCGCCGTCAGCACGATCGTCGCCCCCCGTGCGGGGGCGTGGATCGAAACGCAAGGAAAAGCGTCTGATGTTCGAAGGTCAAGGCGTCGCCCCCCGTGCGGGGGCGTGGATCGAAACGATGTAGGAAGCTGCATGCAATGGGTGGCGATCAAAGTCGCCCCCCGTGCGGGGGCGTGGATCGAAACATCACGCTTGCCCAAACCCGGATCAACAATGATCGTCGCCCCCCGTGCGGGGGCGTGGATCGAAACAGACCTTGGTCGACATCTGCACCAACCCGCGCACGTCGCCCCCCGTGCGGGGGCGTGGATCGAAACCCCGCCGAGCTCGAACAGGAGCGCCAAGACGACATGGTCGCCCCCCGTGCGGGGGCGTGGATCGAAACTGCTCTGGAACCAACGCGTGGGTCAGCAAGTAAGGTCGCCCCCCGTGCGGGGGCGTGGATCGAAACTCGACGGACAGACTGAACACCGCGCCATCAGGCAGTCGCCCCCCGTGCGGGGGCGTGGATCGAAACTAGCGCGTGGTGCGCTCCTCGGCCAGATCTCCGGTCGCCCCCCGTGCGGGGGCGTGGATCGAAACCGTTCTTGTGCCGACTTAGCGAGGTATTCCCCGATGTCGCCCCCCGTGCGGGGGCGTGGATCGAAACACGAACACCGGGCCAGAAACCGAATAGCCAAGACGGTCGCCCCCCGTGCGGGGGCGTGGATCGAAACCAGCAGCTTCGCGGTGCACAAGCCGAACTGACCGTCGCCCCCCGTGCGGGGGCGTGGATCGAAACATCAACGAGACCCGGCCGAAGACGAACGCATATGGTCGCCCCCCGTGCGGGGGCGTGGATCGAAACTTCAATCTGCCGCAGCCTCTCGGCCACCATACGGGTCGCCCCCCGTGCGGGGGCGTGGATCGAAACCCAAGAGTCGATCCGCCGCCACCTGGCCGCAACGTCGCCCCCCGTGCGGGGGCGTGGATCGAAACATTGCAGCGTTGACGCTGTCGTACCAGTCAGATGCGTCGCCCCCCGTGCGGGGGCGTGGATCGAAACGTCGGCTACGGTCCCGAAACCACTGGCAGCGCCCGTCGCCCTCCGTGTGAGGGCGTGGATAAGACATCAAGGTCGACTTCCCGGCAAGGCTCGTCGGCGATGTCGATAGCATCGACTCTGGGCCAATAAGTCGTCTCTTCTTCTGTCACAGCATATGACGTCTGCCATCGGTGGCATTGTCGCGCAGAAGGATGGCGAGGTTGCGCCAGGGGTATGGCGTTCCGATCATCGCGGCAAGGCGGGCGCCGAAATGGGTGCGGATGTCGGCGGTGATCGTGAAGAAGGAAAGGGCGTTCTCCTGGCACAGCACGAAGGGCGGGAGGCCTTCGCGGAGCAACAGGTAACTGATGAACAACACCCCCGTCCGGTGGTTTCCTTCAATGAATAATTGCGGATCACCGATCATGGCGAGGAACGATCCGGCCGCCCGGGTCCACACGTCCTCGCCCCGATGACGCTTGTTCCATTCGACCAGCGAGCCGATACCGCCGCCACTTTGATCGTAAAAGCGTTCCCGTGTCGCCGCCAGATGACCGGCGAAGAGGGAGCGTTCCGCGGGATCCGTGCCGCACAGCACGCAGGCGTTCAATTCCAAAAGATGGGGGGAATTTCCCGGCGCCAGCATATCGACGCCCTGGCTGGTCCATTGGCCAATCAGGGCATAACCATGCAGAATATTGCTGATCTCCTTGTCCTCAAGCGGCGTCAGGGCAAGGTTCAGGGACTGGTTGATCCGTCCCAGATCGGCCTGAAAGGCGCGCAGAGACCGTTCGATGGACGTAAGGTCGAGAGTGCTGACGGTCTCCACGATTGTTTAGCTGAATTCGCCCCGAATATATTCCTTGGTGAGTTGCTCGCGGGGGGCGTGGAAGATCTGCCGGGTTTCGCCGATTTCCACCAGATAGCCGGTGCGTCCGCCGGCCGAGATGTCGACCGAGAAAAAGGCCGTGACATCGGCCACCCGGGTCGCCTGCTGCATGTTATGGGTGACCATGGCGATGGTGTAGTCCTGCTTCAGCTCCAGCATCAATTCTTCGATTCGCCGCGTGGCGATGGGGTCCAGTGCCGAGCAGGGTTCATCCATCAGCAAGACGGTGGGTTCGGTGGCGATGGCGCGGGCGATGCATAACCGCTGCTGCTGGCCACCCGACAGCGACAGGCCGCTGGCTTTGAGCTTGTCCTTGACCTCATCCCAGAGGGCCGCCTGCCGCAGCGCCCGTTCCACTTTTTCGGCGAGATTGCCCTTGAACCGGTTGAGGCGAAGGCCGAAGGCGACATTGTCGAAGACGCTCATCGAGAAGGGGTTGGGTTGCTGGAACACCATGCCGATGTGGCGGCGCACCACCACGGGATTGATCTTGGTGTCGTAAATGTTCTGGCCGAGAAAGTGGACATTGCCATTCAGGCGGAAGCCATGAACCATATCGTTCATGCGGTTCAGACTGCGCAGCACCGTACTCTTGCCACAGCCCGACGGGCCGATGAAGCCTGTGATCTTGCCCTTTTGAATGGGGACATGGCTGTCGCGCACCGCCAGAAACGATCCATAGTGGATCTTGTCGACCTTGCAGTCGATGGCGATGCCGTGATCTTCGACGGAAGCGGGTTCGAGGCCCGGTGTGATTTGTTGGTCGATGGCAACCATGACGCGGTCTCCTTGATTAGATTTTTGGACGCCCGATCAGACGGCTGACGATGTTGAAAAGCAGCACGATGAGCACCAGGACCAAAGACGCGGCCCAGGCGAGCTCGATCTGATTGTCGAACGGCATGCTGGAAAAGTTGTAGATCAAGATGGACAGGGAGGCTGTCGGCTCGCCCAACTTGCTCAGCCAGTAATTGCTGAACAGGGCGGTGAACAGCAGCGGCGCCGATTCGCCGGCCACGCGCGCCACCGCCAGCATGACGCCGGTCAGGATGCCGGGCAGCGCCGTCGGCAGGACGATCTGCCAGATCATCTGGGTGTGCGTGCAGCCCATGCCCAGGGCCGCGTCCTTCATCTTGCGCGGGACCATGGCCATGGCCTCGGCCGCGGTCAGCACCACGGTGGGCAGCATGAGAACGGCCAGCGCCAGGCCGCCGGCGATGGCCGAATAGCGTCCCATGGTCAAGACCACGGCGGCATAGATGAAAACGCCGGCGAGGATCGAGGGAAAGCCGGTCAGCACCTTGGAGACGAAGCGCGTGGTTTTGGCCAGTTGGGACTGAGGCGCCAGTTCCGCGAGATAGATGGCGGCGAAAATTCCCACCGGAATGCTGATGATCGAGGCGAGGACGACCATCACCACGGTGCCCAAAATGGCGTTGCCGAAACCGCCCCCCATCTCGAAGCCGGCCGGCGGCAGTTCGGTGAACAGCTCCAGTCCCAGCCGTTGTCCGCCGGTGCTGATCAGCATGAACAGCACCGAGAACAAAGGGATGCTGGCGGCCAGCGAGATGATCCAGGCCCCGATGGTGAGGAGCCTATTCTTGATTTCCCGGGGTTCGGCCAGGGAATGGTGCAATGTGGAAGAGGATGGTGCGATGGCGTTCGCCGTGCTTTCCAATGTGCTCATGATTTTCCCGAAATCCGCTTTTGGGTCAAAGCCAGCAGGGCGTTGCCAAGGATGTTGACGATCAGGGTGATCGCCAGCAGCATCAGGGCGGCATACATCAGCGCATGCACTTCGGTTTCCCCGGCTTCGGGGAAATGCGAGGCGAGCAGCGATGCCAGGGTGTCGCCCGGCGAGAACAGGCTGAGGCTGATCTGATTGGAATTGCCGATCAGCATCGCCAAGGCCATGGTTTCTCCCATGGCGCGGCCGAACCCTAAGACCAGCGCGGAGAAAATGCCGCCTGCGGCGGTCGGCAACAGCACCTTGAGGATGGCTTCCCATTTGGTCGCGCCCAAGCCGTAGGCGGCTTCCTTGGTGCGGTAGGGAATCGACTGCAGGGCGTCTTGGGAGATGGCGGTGATGGTCGGCAGCACCATGATCGCCAGCACGATGGTGGCGGGGAGCAGGCCGGGGCCGCTTAACGTTGTGCTGAAGAAGGGGAGCCAGCCGAGATGGGCGTTCAAGACATCGGCCAGCGGGCGGATGGTCGGGATCACCACGAAGATACCCCACAAGCCGAACACAACGCTGGGAATGGCCGCCAACATCTCGATGATGGTGCGGAACAGGATGGCAAGCCTTGGCGGCAGGAAATCCTGGGTCAGGAAAATCGCCACCGTCAGGCCGAAGAATCCCGCCACCGCCAGGGCCAGCAGCGAGCTGTAAAGCGTGCCCCAGATTTCCGGCAGGATGCCGAACGACTTGGCCTGGACGTCCCAGACCGACGATGTCAGGAAGCTGATATTGTAATCGGCGATCGCCGGCAGCGCCTTGATCCCGATCTTCCACAGGATATAGGCCAAGAGCAGGATGATGGCGCCCGACGCGCCATAGGCCAGGCTGCGGAAGGCGCGATCGACGAAAAAGTCGACCGATGACGGTGGTCGGGTAATGGCGCCTTCGGGCGGGGTTCCGCTCAACAGCTCTGTCGACATGATGTGATACCTTTGATTGCACGACCGCTGCGGCAGGGTGCAAGCGGCGGTCAAGCCAGCCTTGCGTCCTGCCCGCGTCTCGTCCTTACTGGATGGCGGCGGAAGCCTTCTTGACCGTTTCGATGACACTGGGCGGCAGCGGGATATAGCCCATGCTGTCGGCGATTTTCTGGCCTTCGGTCAGGCTGTAGTCGACCAGTTTGCGAAGCAATTCGGCCTTCTTCGGATCTTGTGTCTTGTAGAACAGCATCCAGGTGAAGGTGGCGATCGGATAGGCGTCGGCGTTGTCCGGGTCCGAGATCCACATGCGCAAATCGTCGCCATTGGGTTTGGCGCTGGCCAGGGCCGCCTTGCCCGAGGCCTCGCCGGGGGCGATGAATTTGCCGGCCTTGTTTTGCAGGCTGGCGGCGTCGGCCTTGGTCAGCTTGGCGTAGCCATATTCGATATAGCCGATGGAGCCGGGTGTTTGCTTGATGGTGGCGGTGACGCCGTCATTTTTGGGCGCGGCGACGAATTTCGGCGATTTTGGCCACTGCACGGTGGTGCCGGTGCCGATATCCTTCTTGAAGGTCTCGCTGATCGCCGAAAGATGTTGGGTAAAGACGAAATTGGTGCCCGAACTGTCGGAGCGCAGAACCACGGTGATCGGCAGGTCCGGCAGAGCTGCGTCCGGGTTGGAGGCGACGATCAGGGGATCGTTCCATTTGGTGACGGTCCCGCTGAAGATGCCGGTGTAGGCGGCCCGCGTCAGTTTCAATTCCTTGGGTTTGTTCGGCAGATTGTAGGCCAGCACGATTTCGCCGGCGGTCATCGGCAGCAGCACGGCGCCGCCTTCGACCTTGGCGATCTCGGCGTCGGTCATGGCGGCGTCGCTGGCGGCGAAGTCCACGGTTTTGTTGATGAAGTCCTGAATGCCGGCACCGCTGCCCTTGGCCTGATAGTCCACGGTGACACCGGGGGTCTGCTTGCTGAAGGCCTTCAACCAAGCGGAATAGATCGGGAAGGGGAAGCTGGCGCCCGAGCCCACCAAGCGAAAATCGTCAGCCTGGGCCTGGTTCAGGAAAGAGGTGGCCGCCAGTCCGAGACCGAGGCACAGCGCCGTCATCTTGATCGTCTTCATACCATATTCCCTTGTTTGAATTTCGTAAGTTCGATGCGAGAAAGGTCCGTCACGTCATGGCGGCGCTGTCGGACGCGGCAACCGACAAGCAGACGCCCGCGACCTCGCACGGCATCGACGGAGAGGTGAGTCACCAAAGCGCCCGTAGTTTACAGGCAACATTTTTCGTGATTTATGAAATATATGTTGTGTTTTTCGGGGCGGTCGAACTGCCATGCGATGGCATTTTTCGTCCCGGCCTTTATCCTTATTTCGAGTGAATTGAATGAGCCGTTTTTGGAGTCCGCTTGTCCACACGTTGAAGCCCTATGTCGCGGGCGAGCAACCTGTCTTGACCGATCTGGTGAAGCTGAATACCAACGAGAATCCCTATGGTCCGGCACCGCATGTCATCGCGGCGATCGCTGCTGAGGCCGGGGACGGATTGCGGCTCTATCCGGATCCGAATTCGGCGCGGTTGCGCGCCCTCATCGGCGCGCAGAACGGCCTCGGGGCCGAACAGGTCTTTGTCGGCAACGGCTCCGACGAGGTTCTGGCGCACACGTTTCAAGCCCTGTTGCGGCATGATCGGCCTCTGCTGTTTCCCGACATCACCTACAGCTTCTATCCGGTCTATTGCGGTCTCTACGGAATCGATCACCGGGAGATCGCTCTCAACGGGGAGATGGCTGTCGATATCGCCGATTACCGGCAGCCCTGCGGCGGCATCATCCTGCCCAATCCCAACGCGCCGACCGGACGGGCGCTGCCGCGAGAGGCCATCAGAGCCTTGGCCGAGGAGCATCCGGATCAGGTCGTGGTGATCGACGAGGCCTATGTCGACTTCGGAGGCGAGAGCGCGATTCCGCTGGTGTCGCAGTATCCGAACTTGCTGGTCATTCAAACCTTCTCAAAATCGCGGTCGCTGGCCGGACTGCGCGTCGGTTTCGCCATTGGACAACGCCCCTTGATCGAGGCGTTGGAACGCGTCAAGGACAGTTTCAATTCCTATCCTTTGGATCGTCTGGCGCAAGCCGGCGCGATGGCGGCCTATGAGGATCGGGACTGGTTCGAAGAGACGCGCCGGCGCATCATGGCGAGCCGGGAGCGACTGGCGTCGGCCCTGCGGGATCTTGGTTTCACGGTGCTGCCGTCGGCGGCGAATTTTCTGTTCGTCCGTCATCCCGACCATGATGGCGCCGAACTGGCGGCAGGGCTGCGTCGGCAATCGGTGATCGTGCGCCATTTCCCGAAAGAGCGAATCCGGGATTATCTGCGCATCACCGTGGGGACGGATGCCCAATGCGACCGCTTGATCGAGGCGCTGCGGCCGCTGCTTGCCGCTTGAGCCCGGCCGGCATTTCCCATACCCTCGCAGCCTTTCTGTGGATGGACGGTCATGAGCGATAAAAGAGTCTATCTCTACGACAGCACGCTCCGCGATGGGGCGCAGACTCAGGGCGTGGATTTCAGCTCGGCCGATAAGATTGCCATCGTCCATGAATTAGACCGTCTGGGGATCGATTATATCGAAGGCGGCTGGCCGGGGGCCAATCCCACGGACGACGCTTTTTTCGCCGATGCGCCGGCGCTGACGCGGTCCAAGCTGGCGGCCTTCGGCATGACGAGGCGGGCCGGCCGGTCAGCCGAAAACGATCCGGGGGTGCAGGCGTTGCTGGTGCCGTCGGCCAAGGTCGTCACCATGGTCGGCAAGACCTGGGACTTTCAGGTCTCGGTGGCGCTCGGCATCGCGCTTGAGGAAAATCTGCGGATGATCGCCGAGTCGGTGGCGCATGTCGGGACGCGGGTCGGGGAAGTGATCTTCGACGCCGAACATTTCTTCGACGGTTTTCGGGCCAATCCCGATTATGCGCTGGCTTGCATCAAGGCGGCCTATGGGGCCGGGGTCCGCTGGGTGGTCTTGTGCGACACCAACGGCGGCATTTTGCCCCACGAGGTCGAGGCCATCGTCGGCGAGGTGGCGAAGGTGGTGCCGGGCAGCCATCTTGGCATCCATTGTCACAACGATTCCGACAACGCCGTGGCCAATTCTCTGGCCGCCGTGCGGGCCGGCGTGCGTCAGGTGCAGGGCACCTTGAATGGCCTGGGGGAACGGTGCGGCAATGCCAATCTGATCTCCCTCATTCCCAATCTGGTTCTTAAAATGGGCTTCGAGACCGGTATTTCCGCGTCAGATCTCACCACTTTGACCCATGTTTCCAGGGCGTTGGACGAACGGCTCAATCGGGCGCCCAATCGTCACGCGCCCTATGTCGGCGAATCGGCCTTCGCCCACAAGGGCGGTCTGCATGTCTCGGCCGTCGAGAAAGACCCGCGCTGCTACGAACATATCGCCCCCGAACTGGTGGGCAACCGCCGTCATATCGTGGTGTCCGACCAGGCCGGGCGCTCGAACATGCTGGCCCGGTTCCGCGAGATCGGTTTCGATATCGATCCCGACGATCCGAAGATCACCCATCTGATCGAAGAGGTGAAGCTGCGCGAGTTCAACGGCTATGCCTATGACGGGGCCGAAGCCAGCTTCGAATTGCTGGCGCGCCGCATGTTGGAGGGGTTGCCGGAACTGTTCCGGGTCCACAGCTTTCGCGTCATCGACGAGCGGCGGTGGAATAACCGAAACGAGTTGATCACCTTGTCGGAAGCGACCATCAAGGTCGAAGTGGGCGGCGGAACCCTGATGACCGTGGCGGAAGGCAATGGCCCCGTCAGCGCCTTGGATGCGGCCTTGCGCAAGGTGCTGGGTCCCGTCTATCCGCAATTGGCCGATCTGCGCCTGGTCGACTACAAAGTGCGTATCCTTGATCCCAAGGCGGCGACGGCCGCGGTGACCCGGGTGATGATCGAAAGCGTCGATGGCCATGGCGCACGGTGGTCGACCGTCGGCGTGTCCGCCAATGTCATCGATGCCTCGTTCAACGCTTTGCACGATAGCATCACCTACAAATTGCTGCGCGACGGTGCCGCTTAAGGATGAAGAAATGACCGTAACCGAGGTGGCGCCATCGACTGAAAAGCCGGTGGTTATCCTGGTGCGTCCGCAACTGGCCGAAAATGTCGGCACCACCACGCGGGCGATGTTGAATTGTGGATTAACCGAATTGCGGCTGGTGGCGCCACGGGAAAATTGGCTGGACGACCGCGCCATCGCGGCGTCCTCGGGGGCCGATGCGCTGTTGCGCGCCGCCGTTCGCTTCGACAGTACGGAAGAGGCGATCGCCGATCTGCACCGGGTCTATGCCACCACCGGGCGGAACCGCTTCATGGTCAAGCCGGTGGTCACGCCGCATCAAGCGGCGCGGGAATTGCGAGAGCATATCGGCGGCGGCTTGCGCTGCGGCGTGCTGTTCGGCCCGGAGCGCACGGGGCTGGAAAATGACGATGTCGCCTTGGCCGATACCGTCATTACCGTACCGCTCAATCCCGACTATTGTTCGCTCAATCTCGCCCAGTCGGTGCTGTTGATCGCCTATGAGTGGTTCCAAGCCGGTGCCCCGGCTGAACCCAAAGGCATGACCAAGGGGGCGACTCCGGTTGCCTTGAAAGAGGATTTGGTCGGACTTTTCGATCATCTGGAGCGGGAACTCGACGACTGCGGCTTTTTCCGCGTCGCGGCAAAACGCCCGGTGATGGTGCGCAATATTCGGAATATGTTCGGACGCGCCGATCTCACTCAGCAGGAAGTTCGAACATTGCACGGAATCGTCCATGAACTGGTGACATGGCGCAAGAAAAAGGCCGAGGATCAAGAGTCATGAGCACGTCATCGGCGAAGCCGCCCAAATTCGATTCCTATTTTCAACAAAGCTTCGAGCAATTGCTGATCTGGCGCCGTGACGTTCGCCATTTTCGCCGCGATCCGGTGGATGTGGCGCTGATCGAACGGCTGATCGCCACGGCCTGTCTGGCGCCGTCGGTGGGCAACAGCCAGCCTTGGCGTTTCGTCCGGGTGACCGAGGCCGAACGGCGCGTGGCGGTGCGGGCCAATTTCTCCGCCTGCAATTCCGAGGCTCTCCACAATTATCACGGTGAGCGTGCCAAGCTTTACGCCAGCCTGAAATTGGCCGGATTGGAGGACGCGCCGGAACATCTGGCGGTATTTTGTGACAATGGATCGGCGACCGGCCATGGGTTGGGCAGCCGGACCATGCCGGAGACCAAGAATTTCTCGGTGGTGGCCGCTGTCTATACCCTTTGGTTGGCGGCACGCATCCATGGCCTGGGCGTCGGCTGGGTGTCGATTCTCGACCCCGAGCAAATTCGACAGATCCTCGATGTTCCCGAGGATTGGACGTTGGTCGCGTACTTGTGCATCGGAAAGCCGGTCGAGGAAAGTGACGAACCGGAATTGGTGCGTCTGGGGTGGCAGGAACGCGAAGCGTTCGAAAAGGTATTGTTCAAGCGCTGATGCCGTCGCCCACGTTTTATGGCGGTGTAAAAGTGATCTATAAAATTTTATTTAATTACCGTATTCTTGGGAGGTCCATAAAAGACGATGTCTCGCCGGAGTGGGGTGGTGTGAATCTGTCGCGGTAAATAAATTAATAAAGGTCATTATTTGACAGGGTTCTTGACCCACGATAACACTTGCCCCCGCCAGTTATGGACAATTGTTCCGCTACGCGTGAGGGTCCCATGTCTTTCTTCGAACATCTGAAAATCGCGACCAAGGTGCTGGTCCTCCTAGGTTTGCTGGGCCTGTTCGCCTTGGCGACGACGGTTTTTTCCGCCAGCCGGATGCATGCCATCGACGGTACTTATTCCCGTCTGCTGACCATGGACGCGAAAGGCGCGGTGATTATCGCCCGGCTCAATGCCCGGCAGATCGAAACCGGGCGGCTGGTCTACCGGCTGATCGCCGAGAGCGACACCTCGAAAATGGCGGCGATCGACAAGGACATGGCCGCAACGGCCGAGCGGTTCCGCAAATTGGCGGCCGATGCCAAAGCGGCTTTGCCGGCGAATGTTGCGGCGATCGACGCCATGTTGGGAAACTATGACGTGCTTCTGCGCGCTGTCGACGACATTCACAAACTGGCGATGGTCAACGACGATGCCGCGGCGATGAAGATGGTGGCCGAGAGCTTCGATCCGAAAATGGAGGTCTTGCGCAAGGATCTCAGTGTGCTCACCGACGCGTCGATCGCCAGTCTTGAAAAAGGGTCGGTCGACGCTGCGGCGGAGACCGAGGCGACGATCCGCTTGACCTATGGGGCGGAACTGGTGGGACTGGTGGTAGTGCTATCGCTGGCGGCGTGGTTGACCAACAAATATCTGGCCCGCCCGATCATCGGGATCGGCGAGGTGATGCGGCGCTTGGCCGATCGTGAGTATGCGGTCGAGGTGAGCGGGACGGAGCGTCGCGACGAGATCGGCGTCATGGCCAAGGCCGTGCACGTCTTCAAGGAGGGCATGCTCCGCGCCGAGGCGGCGGATGTCGAGCAGCGGCGCGAGCGCGAGGAGCGGGCACAGCGGGCGCATCGGATCGAAGCTCTCACGCTGGCCTTCGATCAAAAGGTCGCGACCATTCTTGGCACCGTGGCCCAGGCGGGAACGGAAATGCAGTCGACCGCGTCGGCGATGTCGGCGACGGCGGAGCAGACGACGCGCCAGGCCAATGTCGTCGCCTCGGCGGCCGAGGAGGCGTCTTCCAATGTGCAGACGGTGGCGGCGGCCTCCGAGGAGTTGGCTTCGTCGATCCAGGAGATCTCGCGCCAGGTCAACCATTCGGCCGAAGTCGCGGCGACCGCCGCCGACCAGAGCAGTCGTACCAACGAACTGGTGCAAGGGCTGGCGCAAAGCGCCCAACGAATCGGCGAGGTGGTCAGTCTGATCAACAATATCGCGTCACAGACCAATCTGCTGGCCTTGAACGCCACGATCGAGGCGGCGCGGGCCGGCGAGGCCGGCAAGGGCTTCGCCGTGGTGGCCAACGAGGTGAAGACCCTGGCCAACCAAACCGGCAAGGCGACCGACGAGATCGCCCAGCAGGTCTCCGCCGTACAGGCGGCGACCGGGGAGGCCGTACGGGCTATCCAGGGCATCGGCCAGACCATCTCGGAGATCAATAGCATCTCGACGGCGATCGCGTCTGCGGTCGAGGAACAGGGCGCCGCCACCCAGGAGATCGCCCGCAATGTTCAGCAGGCGGCGGCGGGTACTCACCAGGTGACACAGAACATCGGTGGCGTTTCCGACGCCGCAATGGAGACCGGCCATTCGGCGCACAGCGTGTTGAATGCCGCCACCGGCCTGACTCGCGAATCGAACGTCCTGCGTCAAGAGGTCGACAGTTTTCTTGCCGAAGTGCGGGCGGCGTGACGAAAAGGGCGCAAGAAGCGTGAGGGCTCGCGAAAAAACAAGGGCAGGCGCCGTTCGGACGCTTGCCCTTGTTCGTTTTCCTTTGACTCTGCGGCTGCAGTTTGCATAATCCGCCCCTTCTTCCGAGAAAGTGGGCCGGTAGCCAATCCGTTCCCCGCCCTGGCGCCGTCGGTTCGGTTGTTTGGGGACTATCGGGACAACAAAGATGGAAATGGTTAGACCATGAGTAAGCGCATCGAAGCGAAATATAAGATTAACCGCCGTCTCGGCGTCAATCTGTGGGGCCGGGCCAAGAGCCCGCTCAACAAAGGCCACGAGAATCCTCCCGGCCAACATGGCCAGCGCCGCAAGAAGCCGTCCGACTTCGGCACCCAGTTGATGGCCAAGCAGAAGCTGAAGGGCTATTACGGCAATATCGGCGAGAAGCAGTTCCGCAAGCTCTATGACGAGGCCGTGCGCCGTCGTGGCGACACCTCGGAAAATTTGATCGAATTGCTGGAACGCCGGCTCGACGCCGTCGTCTATCGCATGAAATTCGCCCCGACCCCCTTCGCCGCCCGTCAGATCGTCAATCACGGGCATGTGCGGGTCAACGGCAAGAAGGTCAATATCGCGTCTTACATGATCAAGGACAACGATGTCGTCTCGATCAAGGACAAGTCCCGTGACATGGCGTTGATTCTCGAAGCGGCGCAGTCCGGCGAGCGCGACATTCCGGAATATTTGAGCGTCGACCACAAAGAGATGAAGGGCACCTTCGTTCGTGCCCCCAAGCTTCCCGATGTGCCCTACCCGGTACAGATGGAACCCAATCTGGTGGTCGAATTCTATTCGCGCTAAGCCTTAGCCTAGCGAGACCAGAAAAAAGGCCCGGCGGGAGAATCCGCCGGGCCTTTTTCGATTCAAATGTCGTCATTACGAGTTGAGCACCAACGGTGCGCCGCCCTGTCCCGGATGAAAAGGTGGTCACTGCGAGCGCAAGCGAAGCAGTCCAGGATGACAAGGGTGCCTTCTGGATCGCTTCGTCGCTCGCGCTCCTCGCGATGACGGCGAAAGAACCTTTTCTCCTTAGCCGAAGGCGAAAGACAGGTTAAGCCACCAACCCTTTTTCCTTGAGCAGGCCTGCCAGTTCGCCGGTGGCCGCCATCTCGCGGACGATGTCGCAGCCGCCGACGAATTCACCTTTGACATAGAGCTGGGGGATGGTCGGCCAGTTGGTGAACTGCTTGACGCCGTCGCGCAGGCTGGGGTCGACGAGGACGTCGATTCCTTTGAACTTCACGCCGAGATCGCTCAGAATTTGCACCACGGCGGCCGAGAAGCCGCACTGCGGAAACATCGGCGTTCCCTTCATATAGAGGACGACGGGATTCTCGTTGAGATCCTGCTTGATGCGATCGAAAACTGGATTTCCGCTCATGTCGGCTCGATTCCTTGATGGATGAGAAGGAGAAAAAACAAGGGGTTTGCTATGGCCATATGGCGCCGCCCTGCCGAATTGTCAACGGGCGACGCTGCGCCCGAATGCGACGGAATAGAGAGCCAATCCCGCCCAGATGAAGGCGAACGTCACGGCGTGGATCGGTGTGAATGTTTCGCCGAAGGCCAGGACGGCGACGGCCATTTGCAGGGTCGGATTGATATATTGCATCAATCCGAGGCAGGACATCCGAAGGCGCCGGGCGCCATAGGCGAAAAGGACGAGCGGTATGGCCGTGACCGGACCGGATGCCGTCAACAGTGCGACCGTGGCGGCGCTTCCATCGAGCCACACCCCCCCGTCGGGTCTTGTCGCCAGGAAGAGGATGGCGAGCGGCGCGACCAGGATCGTTTCGACGGCCAGGCCGACCAGCGCATCGACGGCCACCATCTTTCGCAGCAAGGGATAAAGGGCGAATGTGGTGGGAAAGGCCACGCACGCCCAGGCGACGTCCTTCGAACCGAGAGCCAGCGCGGCGACACCGACACCGACAAGTCCGAGGGCCGCCATTTGGCGACGGTTCATCCGTTCGTGGAGGAATAGGGCACCGAGCAGCACGTTGCACAAGGGGCAGATGAAATAGCCGAGGCTGACCTCAAGCGCATGACCGGCGTTCACCGCCCAAATGAAAAATCCCCAATTGGCTGAAAGGCAGATCGACGCCGCCGCGAGATAGGCCAGACTCCGCCCGTTGCGGAAGACGCGCCACAATGCGCCCGCTTTATTGACAATGACGATCAGGACGAGGGCGACGACGGCGCTCCAGATCACCCGATGTCCGAGGATCAATGTGGCCGGCGCGAAGTTGACGGCTTTGAAATAGAGGGAGGAGAGGCCCCAAAGAGCATAGGCGGAGAAGGCCGCCGCCATGCCCCTTCGATCCTCGGGCTGGGTTAATATTTGGGGGCGTCCTCCGGAGTCGCCGTCTGCAGGGCCAGCGCGTGCAGATCGCCACCCATCTTGCCCTGGAGCGCCGCATAGACCATCTGATGCTGCTGCACACGGCTTTTGCCGCGAAAAGCGGGTGAAACCACCAGGGCGGCGTAATGGTCGCCGTCGCCGCGCAGATCCTCGATGGTGACGAGGGCGTCGGGAAGGCCTTCCTTGATCAAGGCGGTGATATCGGCGGCGTCCATGGCCATGTCGGCGGGTTCCTTCATTTGCGAACAAGATGCCAGTGGCGGTTAAACGTTAAACGCCGCTGTCCGTCGCCGCCATATAGTCCGGCAGCCAGGCCTCGTTCAGCCGCGTCATCTCCGCAACGGAGATGGCGCCGGAGCCATTCAGAATCAAGTCGTCGCCGCCGGTGCTGCCGATGATGCGCGCCGATACGTTGGCGCGGTGGGCGGCGGCCAAAACCGCGGCCACCTGCGAAGGCGGCGTGGTCAACACATAACGCCCCTGGTCTTCGCCGAAACACCAAGCATGCAGCGGAACGCCCTGCGGCGCCGTGATGGTGGCTCCGATGGCCGAAGTGATGGACATTTCCGCGACAGCCACCAGCAAACCGCCATCCGAAACGTCATGAACGGCTGTCGTCTGGCCCTCGGCGATCATATGGCGAACGAATTCGCCTTCGCGTTTTTCGCGATGCAGGGCGACCGGCGGCGGGGCGCCGTCTTCGCGACCGCACAACTCGCGCAAATAGAGCGACGATCCCAGCCAGCCTTTGGTTTCACCCAGCAATACGATGGCGTCACCGGCCTGTTTGAAGGGCAACGTCGCCGTCTTCGTCACGTCCTCGATCAGGCCGACGGCGCCGATGGTCGGCGTGGGCAGAATGGCGACACCGTTGGTTTCGTTGTAAAGCGAGACATTGCCCGACACCACGGGGAAGTCGAGAGACCGGCAGGCCTCGCCCATGCCTTGAATGGCTTCGACGATTTGGCCCATGATTTCGGGCTTTTCCGGATTGCCGAAGTTCAGATTGTCGGTGACGGCCAACGGACGGGCGCCAACGGCGGAAAGATTGCGATAGGCTTCCGCCACCGCCTGACGACCGCCCTCATGCGGATCGGCCAGGCAATAACGCGGCGTGCAGTCGGTGGTCATCGCCAAGGCTTTGTTGGTGCCATGGATCCTGACCACGCCGGAATCGCCTCCGGGACGCTGCACGGTATCGTTCATCACCATATGGTCGTACTGTTCGTATATCCAGCGCTTGGAGGCGAGGTCCGGACAGGACAGCAGGGTTTTCAATGCGTCGATCGGGGGGTGGGCCGGGACGGTTTCGGCCGCGATCACCGGGCGTTTGAGGCCGGGCACCCACGGACGGTCATATTCCGGGCTGGCCTTGGCCAGCGGATCGATCGGCAAATCGGCGACCACTTCGCCATGGTGTTTCAGCACCATGCGTCCATTGTCGGTCAGATATCCGATCACCGCGAAATCGAGTTCCCATTTTTCGAAAATGGCCCGCGCCTTGTCCTCGTGACCGGGCTTCAGGACCATCAACATGCGTTCCTGGCTTTCCGAGAGCATGATCTCATAGGGCGTCATGCCGACTTCGCGGATCGGCACGCTGTCCAGATCCATCTCGATGCCAAGACCGCCCTTCGACGCCATCTCGAAAGAAGACGAGGTCAAGCCGGCGGCGCCCATGTCCTGAATGGCGACGATGGAATCGGTCGCCATCATTTCCAGGCAGGCCTCGATCAGCAGCTTCTCGGTGAACGGATCGCCAACCTGCACGGTGGGACGCTTTTCTTCCGAATCCTCGGAGAATTCCGCCGAGGCCATGGTTGCGCCATGGATGCCGTCGCGGCCGGTTTTCGAGCCGACATAGACCACCGGATTGCCGACGCCGGCGGCGGCCGAATAGAAAATACGATCGGCTTGGGCCACGCCCACGGTCATCGCGTTGACGAGGATATTGCCATTGTAGGAGGCGTGAAAATTGGTTTCGCCGCCCACTGTCGGCACACCGACGCAATTGCCGTAGCCACCGATGCCGGCGACCACGCCGGAGACCAGATGACGGGTCTTCGGATGAGAGGGCTCGCCGAAACGCAGCGCGTTCAGATTGGCGATCGGCCGGGCGCCCATGGTGAAGACGTCGCGTAAGATGCCTCCGACGCCGGTTGCCGCGCCCTGGTAGGGTTCGATGAAGCTGGGGTGGTTGTGGCTTTCCATCTTGAAAATGGCCGTCTGGCCGTCGCCGATGTCGATGACGCCGGCGTTCTCACCGGGGCCACAGATCACCCAAGGGGCGGTCGTCGGCAGGGTCTTCAACCACTTCTTCGAGCTTTTGTAAGAACAGTGCTCGGACCACATCACCGAAAAGATGCCGAGTTCGGTCACATTGGGTTCACGGCCCATGATGTTCAGCACGAGGCTGTACTCGTCCTCGGTCAGGCCGTGGGCTTTGATCACTTCCGCAGTAATGGGCGATTTGCTGCTGCTCACGACAATGCCTCCACCAAGCCTTCGAACATGGGTTTCCCGTCGGTGCCGCCCAGCAGATCTTCGACCAGACGTTCGGGGTGCGGCATCAATCCCAGCACCCGCTTGGTTTCATTGAAGATGCCGGCGATATGGCGAGCCGAGCCGTTGGGATTGGCCGCGTTGTCCACCGTGCCGTCGGCTGTCGCATAACGGAAGGCGACCAGGCCCTCACCCTCCAAGCGGTCGAGTGTGGCATCGTCGGCGAAATAGTTTCCCTCGGCATGGGCGATGGGCAAACGGATCACGGCGCCGGCTTGATATTTCCGGGTGAAGAGGCTGTCCGTCGTCTCGACGCGCAGGTGAACGTCCTTGCAAATGAATTTGAGGCCGGCATTGCGGATCAGGGCACCGGGCAACAATCCTGTTTCGGTCAGAATCTGGAAGCCGTTGCAGATTCCCAAGACCGGTGTGCCGGCATCAGCCGCGGCCTTTACGGCGCGCATGATCGGCGATTGCGCCGCCATGGCGCCGCAGCGCAGGTAATCGCCATAGGAAAAGCCGCCTGGCACGACTACCAGATCGACAGAGGGGAGTTCGGTTTCACGATGCCAAACCATAAGAGACGGGTGACCCATGGCGGCTTCAAGGGCGACTGCGACGTCACGGTCGCAGTTGGAGCCGGGGAAGACGATGACGGCGGCTTTCAAGGACTTCATCCTTCCGACAGGAGGTAAGGCGCATTGTTTATAACAAAAAAGTGAAGCTTCCCAGCACTTCCCGAAAATCCCGGCGACTTCCTGAGGTTTCCCGGAAAAACCGGGGATCTGTCATGGGGAGGACGCGGTTCGTGGCACGCTTTCTCTTCAACGACATGTCCGATTAGGCTGGACGGCTATAGAGCTCGGCGGTGCGTTCCAGATGATGGACGAGCGCAATCTCGGCGGCGTCCGGATCATGACGTTCGATCTGTCGGACGATGTCCGCATGTTCTGTCAGCGTCGCCTCTTCCTTGCCGGTCCAGATCAACATTTCCGTGTGATATTCCTTGAGCCAGTTCAACATGGCCTCGCTGACGCCTTCGAACAAAGGATTGCCGGAGATCGCGGCGATCTGCCTGTGAAATTGCATGTCGGTGGCGATGAAGGCGCTGGAATTCCCGAGACTGGCCCGTTGCATTTCGATGGTCGCCCGCAATTTGGCGATGGTCTCCGGCGTGGCCTTGAGCGCGGCCTCACGGACCATGCCGCGTTCGAAGAAAAGGCGGGCATGTTTGAGATGGTCGAGCGAGGCCGGCGACGTCGCCAGCATGACATGGGCGGCGACGTCCACCTGTTGGATGATGGACCTGGCGGTAATCTGGCGGACCTTGGAGCGCTCGCCGTGCGTAATCGTCAGCAGGCCGATATTGCTCAAAGCTTGCATCGCTTCGCGAATGGCCGGACGTCCGACTTGAAAGCGTTCCATGAGTTCGCGTTCTGACGGGACCATTTCGCCAGGTTGGAGTTCGCCACTGGTGATGAGTGCCTTCAAACGATCAAACACTTCGTCCGAAAGCTTGCGGCGGACGATAGGTTGCGTTTCGATGACCATTGATTCTGTTTCCAGTCAGTGCCGTCTTTGAAAGGGCGAGGGAGGCTCGTCCGCCATTTCGTAATTTGCCATCTTTCCACGCTTTGCAGAAGCGTGTTTGACCATGGTTAAACGAGGTAACGTTCGAGCGCCGTGGCGATTCCGTCCCTATCGTTGGATGTCGTCACCCATGCGGCATCGGCCTTGAGGGCTGCTTCGGCGTTCCCCATGGCGACTCCGAATCCGACGGCGCGGATCATGCTGAGATCGTTGTGATTATCGCCGAAAGCGATGATCTCGGACGGTTCTATGTTCTGGGAAGACGCCCATTCGATCAGCCGTCGGCCTTTGGAATTTCCGGCTTTGGTGACGTCGACGCGATCGGTCCAGGAATATTCGATCGCGTAGTCGCCGCCGCCCTGCGCATCGGCGCTCCAACTCGAAAGAACCCTGGGGTCGTCGTGCGACACGACGAATTTCCAGAGGAAGGGGGTGTTGTCGATCAGGCGCTCGAAACTGGCGACCTGGCGCAATTCCGGACGCAACGACGGGATGAAGCTGTCGGCCCAGGCTTTCAGTCGGGCGATATGGGGATTTTCGATCTCGTAGGTCATCGCCTCGCTGGTGTAAAGGAGGCAGTGGACATCATGTCGGCGGCAGATCTCCAACATGTGACGGGCTTGGGGCGGACTCATCGGGTCGCCGACAATCGCCCGTTGTGTGGCGAAGTCATAGACATAGGCGCCATTGCAGCAGATCGCCGGCGTTTTGAGGCCAAGTTCACGATGGAAGGGCGCCGTCGCGACGTGATGACGTCCGGTCACGAGAACGACGGTGACGCCGCGATCAAGCGCATTGCGGACGGCCGTCTTTGTGCTGGGCTGGATCGTTCCTGTGGAATCGAGGGCGGTGCCGTCGAGATCGAGCGCGATGAGGCGATAGGACGTGCGATTCATAGTGGCGTCATCCGATCCGTCGGTGAGGGTTGCTCCTTACGTTCCATTGTTCACGCGATGCCGTCGCGAATGTCGAGAAAATACGCGTCCTTGCCGACCTGTCCGCCTTTCAAGGCGATTTGCAGGCCGTCGAAGGCGGGTTCTTGGCTATAGGCCGAGCACAGTGGCGACCCGGGCGTGCGAGGGAGCGGCAACAGGGTGGTCAGGGCAAAGATATCGAGTTCGCGCAACGCATGGCTGGAGGTGTCGCCACCGGCGATGACGGCGCGTTTCAAGCCCGCTTCGGCGATCAAGCGGCGTTGGATGCGCCCCAATGTCCGGCCGATTTGATGACGGGCGCCGATGAATTGGTCGATCGTCTTGCCGATATCGGTGGTGGGTCCGAGCGCCGTGTGGACGATGACACTCCGGCCCAAGGCGAGAGCGGCAAGGCCTTCGGCCGTCACCGCCGCGATGGTCGCTTCGGCCTCCTCTCCCAGGATCTTCTGGGGATCGAGAGAGAGCGTTTGGAATCCATTGGCGGCGGCGTGGCGAATCTGACGTTCGGTCGTGGGCGAACAACTGCCGGAAACGACGGAGATCCGATCGACATGTCCCGGCGAGGGGAATGCCGGTGCTTCGGGGATGGCCTGTCGCGCCCGCCAGGCGGCGAGAAGGGCATATTCGAGACCGGACGACCCGGCGACGAACATCGGGCGCTTTTCCGCCAGCCGGTCGAGTTGTTGGCCGACGATGCGCTGGGTTGCCGCGTCCATGACGTCGAAGAGAATGATCTGCTCTTGCCCATCGAAGACGGCGTCGACAAGAGGGGACGGATCTGCGGCTTGCAAGGTGGCGAGATCGACAAGGCCGATCGGCAGCGTGGTCTGCTGTTGCAGATGCCGACAGAGATCGGCCTCGACCATCGGCGTGACGGGATGGCGTGCCATCACCGGATGGCGGTCGATGCGGTATGCCTTGCCCTCGTAGGCGGCGAAGAGGTTGCCGAAGGCGGTGTACCGGCGCAGTTGCGGCGCGCCGACGACCAGGGGGACGCGGTCTTGGGAAAAAACCTCTCGGCCGATTTCGATCGCCCGTCCGATATTGCCCACGCGGGGACTGGAATCAAACGTCGAACAGACCTTGTAGTGACAGAAACGCGCTTGGCGTGTCGCCAGCCAGCGGAGCGCCGGGGTGAGTTGTTCGGTCATCCATTCCGGCGTTTCGCTGCGGCTCGATCCGGCGATGCCGATGGCGCGACAGTCTTTGAACCGATCCTGTTCCTCGCGCGTCGGCGGACGCGTGAACAGAACAGTCGGCACGCCGTTCGACGCCAAAGCCTCCATGACGTCGGTCGAGCCGGTCAAATCGTCGCCATAAAAGGACAACAGCAAATCGGACATGATTCCCCCCTCAGGCGCCCTTGCCGCTGGAAAATTTGGCGAGCGATTGCGCCAGTTCCGGATGCTCTTGGGCAAACACCTCCAGCGGGACGCCGGTGACGGCTGCTTCCCAGGATTGGCGGACGGCCTTAACGCCGGCAGCCAAGCCACCCGGATGACTGACGATGCCGCCGCCGCACAGATACATAAGGTCTAACGTCCGGCCGGTTCGTTCGTAAGTCTCGGGAGCCTGTCCACCCCATTGACCGGAACAGACCACCGGCAGCGAGCGGTCGGCCGGGGAAAACAGGGGTTTCGTCACCGAAGCGAAGGATCGCACGAAAGAGTCGTCCGATTCCCAATATTTGGCCCGGATACCGTTGATCTGGAACTGGTCGACGCCCAATAAGCGCCAGAATTGCTGATAGACATGGAAGTCCATGCCGAGGCCGGGGTGACGGGTCAAGATATCCCAACCATTGCGATGGGCATGGATGACGAGGCGTGACCGTTTGCGCAGGAAGGAAAATCCGCCAAAGCCGACCGAATTGATGTTGATGACGGCGCAATTGCCGCCGGCAGCGGCGACAATATCGTGATTGCGCATCATGACATCGGGGTCGGCATGGGAGATTCCGAAGGCGTACATCACCTTCTTGCCGGTCTTCTGCTCATGGTCGAGGATGATCGGCATGATGGCGGCGACCCGGTCTTCCAGGCTCGAATAGGCCGGCGACATCAGTTTTTCGTCGTCCTTGATGAAGTCGACATTGGCCTCGACCAATTCCCGCACCATCTCGGCCGTCTCGTTTGGCCGTAGGCCGAGGGCGGGTTTGACGATCGAGCCGATGATCGGGCGGCCATAGACGCCGCTTATGGCGCGGCTGCCGTCGATGCCGAACTGGGGTCCCGGGTGGGCGGCGGCGAATTCCGGCGGGAGTTGCATGTCGATCACGCGGATGCCGGAAAAACCTTTAATCGAATAGACTCCACCGATGGCGATCGTCATCAGCGCGGCAAGGTCGGTTCCGATCGCTTCGATCGGAAAGGCGATTTCGACGTCGGCGCGCCGATATCCGGTCGCGGGAGCCTGTTTTTCGCCGGGAATGGTCGGAACGGGCGTGGGGTCCAGGTGACGAATGGAGACCACGCGGGCGGCGACCCGTTCCTTTAACTCGGGCGTTTCTCCGGGAAGAGGGACAAAGGTTCCTGTCGATTGGTCGCTGGCGATCTTGGCGGCCAACGCCTCGACATCACCGGCCGTTTCGATGCGATAGGTGAGGCTGATGTAGGATCTGGACATGGATGTTTCCCTGACAATGCCCTCAAACCGGTGTCGAGCCGGCCGCGAGGAACAATGGATGGGCGGACCATCCTTAGTCTTCGCGTCGCGACCCGACGTTTTGTTTGCCTTTAAAAGCGAGCGCAAAAGTGCTCGTTTTGGGACGATTCAGGTGATGCGAGCGATGCTGGCGGCGATTTCGTCCGTCTCGAAAACGCGTTTCCAATCAGCTTTCATCAAGGTCGGTTTGCCGAATTCGATGGCCTTGTTGCAGGCGTCGGAAAACGCACCGGGAATTTCGTTGAAGATCACTGCGGACAACACGTTCATATGTCCGAGCAGGAAGTCTCTGGCCGTTTCATGGGGAACTCCGCGCGTGACGACCTCGTCCAAGGCATCGCGCATGACGGCGAGCAAGGTGGCGCAAACGGTTTCGGAAAGACCGGGTTCCAGAAGCGCCATCTGCGGCACCGTCACCCGGTGAGAGCGGAGGACGGGCGCCCAAATCGTTTTGGCGATCGCTTCGCCGACGGCGTAGGCGCTTTCCGGCCCCTGCATCAGCGAATTGACGATGCTCTGTTTGGCGGCAATACCGCCGAAACGATCCTTGCGAGCAGCTTCGTCGGGGGAGTCGAAGAAGATCGACGGATGGCAAGGGTGGGTGACGAAATAGATCAAATCCTTGCGATCGGGCAGATGGCCGGCAAAAGGCGCGGCGGCATCGAGAGCGATCACCATGGTTCCCGCCTTCAGCGACGGGGAAATCTCGGCGGCGATCTTGCCGATCAGGGTGTCGGGGACGGCAAGAATGACAACGTCGGCACCGGCGAGGGCGATCTTCGCATCCACACAGTCAATTCCAAGATCCGTCTTCAGACGTTCGCGACCGGCCGGAGCCAGCTCGACGTGACGAACCTCATAGGGCGATGCTTTCAGATTGTTGGCGAGGCGGTATCCCATTTTTCCGCCTGCACCGAAAAGCGCGATGCTGGTCATTTCCTAGTCCTTTTTCTCAAGCAGAGCCCATTCGGGTGGGCTTTCCGTGTCAATTCAGGACTGGTACGATGTCATGAAGTTGAGAGGTGTGCAAGTCAGCTCATTATACCAGATGGCAAAAGGCAATACTCTCGCAAGGAAACGGTCAACTGAGTGTGATCATCGGTTCGGGGCCGGTCCGCGACGTTGTGAGATCGGCGGTGCAGGCGGCCATTTCGGCGCTGAGCCAGGTCTCGAGCGTCTTGATGTCATAGCGCGAACTCAAATGGGGGGCGACCCACAGGACGATTTGACGTGGTCCGGGGACGAAGCCGAAGGGGGCGACAAGCTTCCCTGTCCGAATATCGTCCATGACCAGCATATGAGGCACGGTCGCCACGCCGAGACCACAGACAGCGGCCTGAATTTGCAGATAAAAATGCTCAAAACTCTTATCGGATGACAATGCGATCGAATCGAACCCGATCGCTTCTTGCCAGTCTTTCCAAGCATTGGGGCGGGTCTTGACCGCGAGAAGATGCGCTTCCGCCAAATCGGCCGGCTGTTTGAGTGATAGGCTGTTCAGATAGTCCGGAGAACAAACCGGCCCGATCCACTCCTGCATCAGATTGTGTACAATCGCGCCACGTGGCGCCGGGATCGTGGTATTTCTGATGGCCATGCTGATTTTATCATGCATGAAATCGATAGGGCCAAAACTGATATTGAACTGAATTTCGATCTCTGGATGTGCTTGGTTGAAATGCAAGAGGCGAGGAATAAGCCAATACATCATGATCGAAGATGAGCAGGATAGGGTAATCGGCCCTGGGTGGACTTGGTCGATACTGGAGCGCATCAAACTGAAGGCGGTTGATAGACTTTCGGCGAGCCGTTGGCCCTCGGATGTTGGGTCTGTCGATTGGGAGCCACGGTGCAAGAGTCTCACGCCCAAGGTCATCTCAAGCGACTTGATGTGGCGACTGATGGCGCCATGGGTGACGCAGAGTTCCTGAGCGGCCGCCGTCATGCTACGGAGCCGGGCCGTCGCTTCAAAGGCCCTGAGGGCGTTAACCGATGGTAGGGGGGTGCTCATCGTCCAATCTCCCAAGCGAGGACCGTGGTGACGGTCATAAGCGTTTGTTCGGAAATAACTGCGTCATTTCGGGACAAACGCTTTAGCCCGAGCGGCGCTTGAGCCACGGCGGACGCGGAGGCGTCCGCCGCCACTGACGAGTCTTAGGGCCCGTCCGGAAATGACGCAGTTATTTCTGAACGGGCCCTAAGAAATCGCCGTCAACGGTACCACGAGGCACCTCGGGCACCAATGCCCTGTGAGTTTTTCTCACAAGGTGCCGACAACAAATCGTTTGTTGTTTTCCAGCAGAGCCCAATAGCATTCGAACCAATCCAGAAAGTGCAGTCGCAAAAACTGCGACTTGCAGCATCCCGCAAACGCCAATCGCCTCGTCGTCGTCCAACGACCAGATAAAACAAAAGGCAAAATTAGGGGGAGCGCTATGACGACCACAGTCGCCACCGATCGCATAAAAGTCATAGACGATGTCGAGGATCTCGAAAAATCGTCTATCCGGAAAGTTTCGTTGCGCCTCGTGCCATTCATCGGGTTGATGTTTTTCATCAACTTCCTCGATCGCACGGCCATCTCTTTCGCCGGTCCGAACGGGCTCACCAAAGATTTGGGATTGACCGCCGCACAGTTCGGATTCGCCGCTGGCGTATTCTTTGTCGGTTACATCGTCTTGGAAATTCCCAGCAATCTCGCTCTGCATAAATTCGGAGCCCGCGTCTGGTTGTCCCGCATCATGGTGAGTTGGGGCGTCGTCGCGGCGCTGTTCACCTGGGTTTCCAGTATCGACGGGCTCTATTGGCTGCGCTTTTTACTGGGCGTCGCCGAAGCGGGTTTTTTCCCAGGCGCCATTTTATTCTTGAGCCTTTGGGTCCCGGCGCGGCACCGCAGTGCGATTCTCGCCGTTTTCTACGTTTTTCAACCGTTAACAATCGTCATCGGGGCTCCGGCGGCATCGCTTCTTCTGCAGGCCGATGGCGCCTTCGGGCTTGTCGGTTGGCGTGTGATGTTCCTCGGTGTGGCCATCCCCGCCATCCTTATCGGGATCGTCGCCTGGTTTTATCTCGCCGATAGTCCGAAAGATGCGCGCTGGCTGAGCGATGCCGAAAAAAACTGGCTCACCGGCGAACTTGCGCGGGAGGAAAAAGCCAAACCATCGACGAACGACACCACGGTCTGGAAGGCTTTGGTCAGCGGTCGCGTCTGGGTTCTTTGTTGGATCTATTTCGGGTTGGTTTATGGCCTCTATGCCCTCGCCTTTTTTCTGCCGACCATCATCGGTGGTTTCGAAGGACAGTTCGGCACGAAATTCGACGTGTTCCAGAAGGGGTTGATTACCGCCGTTCCCTATCTGCCGGCCGCCATCGCCCTCTATCTGTGGAGCCGTGATGCGACTCGCCGGGGCATCCGGGCCTGGCATGTCGGCATTCCGGCGCTGATCGGCGCGTTCAGCGTACCGGCCGCGCTTTTCATGCACTCACCCACCGCCACCATGCTGGTGATCACCATTACCGCCTGCTCGATTTTTGCGGCGTTGCCAAACTTCTGGGCGATTCCCTCGCGGTTTCTCTCCGGCGCGGCGGCGGCGGCGGGTATCGCCTTGATCAACACCTTCGGCAATATTGCCGGATTTGCCGCCCCCTTCATCACCGGGGCGGTCAAGGATTGGACCGGGGCCTATCAGGTCCCGATGTTCGTCGTTGGTGCCCTGATGGCTCTCTCGGGGGCTCTGGCCTTCGCCATCAGCGGCATGGTCCGCAGGAGTGGCGAGACCGCTTGAGCGGCCGGAACAGGTCGCCCCGCTTTCTTGCCCAAACGGTCGAAAAGTGGGGCGATTTGGTTTTTTGCCGGCTATTGACTCATCCAAGTGGCAAAGTGGTATAATGAGTATATAATTATACCTAACAGTGATTGTTCCACTGGAGCCAGTAGGAGCTGACATGAAGATCGCGATTGCCGGCGATAGTGCCGGAAAGCCTTTGGTCAATGTTCTCGTTGCCCATCTTGCGAAACGGGATGGCGTCGAAGTGGCGGATCTCAGCGAACCGCCGGCAGGCGTGACGGAGTATTACGCCGGCATTGCCGATCGAATCGCCAATGCCACCCTGAACCATGAATATGATCGGGCGATCTTATGTTGCGGAACCGGTATTGGTTTCTGCATTTCCGCGAATAAAGTGCCGGGAATCCGCGCCGCGCTCACGCATGACGCCTATTCGGCCGAACGTGCGGCCAAGAGCAACAATGCCCAGATCATCACCATGGGGGCGCGGGTGATCGGCCCGGAACTGGCGAAAACCATTGTGGATACATGGCTCGCTTCGGAGTTCGATCCAGCCGGGGCTTCCGCCGCGAATGTCGCGGCCATCAATGCTCTCGATCAGAAATACGGCAAGTGAGTGATGCGTAGGAAGCTTGCCGGGACCGGCTGGAAAATGAATATCGGGGCCAGAGACGTTGCCCCCTATGCTCAAGCGTTGCGATCGTGCCTAGCCGAAACCGACGTTACGGGCATTGATATTTTTGTCTTGCCGCCGTTCACCTCCCTTTCCGCCGCAGCGGCCGCGTTCGCCGGAAGCTCCGTCGCGATCGGCGGGCAGAATATGCATTGGGAGGCGGCCGGGGCGTGGACCGGCGAAGTGTCCGCTCCCATGCTGGTCGAGGCGGGGTGCCGCTATGTCGAACTCGCTCATTCCGAGCGGTTGCAGCATTTTGGAGAAACCTATCCGCTGGTCCGCCGCAAGGTGGATCATGCAATGACGGCGGGGTTGATCCCAATCATTTGTCTTGGCGAAACGAAGGAAGACAAGGACGCAGGTCGTGCCGACGCGGTGATCGCCGATCAAATGATGACGGCGCTTGCCGGACAATCGGCGGAAGCGGTTCCAGGCCTGATTCTCGCCTACGAGCCACGGTGGGCGATCGGCGCGGCCGAAGCGGCGTCACCGCTCTATGTTGCCGCACGGCACAAGGCACTGCGGGGCGCCCTCACCGACCGTTACGGCCGCGATATCGCCGAGCGGACCCGTATTCTCTATGGCGGCTCGGTCACCGCGGAGAATGGTTCCCCTCTCATCGCGATCGAGGATGTCGACGGGCTTTTCGTCGGCCGAGCCGCCTGGAGCCCGGAGGGATTCTCGCGGATCGTGAAGCTGGTTGCGGCCCAGGCCGCAATCGCATGATCCTCGACGAGAAAGCCTTCCGCCGGTCTGCATTGCGTCGCTTTCGCTCGCAATGACGTCCTTTCAGATGACGAACGATGAATCGCTCTCTACGCTATGGCGATGGAGACGGATTCAATGATTGGGGTCTGATGATGGACGCTTTTTCTCTCTGGCCACTTGTCCTGGACCTTCGCGAGCGTGTGCCCCTGGTGCAGTGCATCACCAATTTCGTGGCGATGGATTTCACCGCCAATGTCCTTTTGGCCGCCGGGGCATCGCCGGCCATGGTGCATGCGACCGAGGAAGCGTCCGACTTCGTTCAACTCGGCGGCACCTTGTCGGTCAATATCGGAACGCCATCGCCGGACTGGGTCGATGGCATGGAAGCCGCGACGGCGGCGGCCTGGCGCAGCGGCACGCCGTGGGTCCTCGATCCCGTCGCGGTGGGCGCCACGCGCTACCGTGAAGAGACGGTTGCCCGTCTGCTGGTCCATAAGCCGACGGTGATTCGCGGCAATGCGTCCGAAATCATGGCCATGGCCGGCCGGCGCGATGTCGCCTCGAAGGGTGTCGACAGCACGCAAGCGTCGATGTCCGCGCGTACGGCGGCGATGGATCTGGCCGGCAAACTGGGGTGCACCGTGGCGGTGACCGGCGCCATCGATATCGTGACCGACGGTGACCGGGTGGTGAGCCTGGGGAATGGGCATCCGATGATGAGCAAGGTAACGGCAACGGGATGCGCGCTGAGCGCGCTGGTTGCCGCCTTTCTGGCGGTGTCTGATGATCCTGTGCAGGCCACGGCGGCGGCCATCGGTTATTTTGGCGTTTGCGGCGAACTTGCCGCCGCAGCGGCCGAGGGGCCGGCCACGTTGCGCATCCATCTGATCGATCGTCTGTATAGCCTGGATAACGCCACATTCGCCGATCGGCTCAAGGTGGTGGAATGACTCTTCGTCCCGACTCCTTGCGACGCGCGACGCGGCAGCCGTTGGCCGCCATCGTATCGTTTCGCGATTGCGATGCCGCTCCTCCTGTCGCAGATCGTTGACGAGACGAATAGCGCCCCCTACACTCGGTGGCGGAGGGCGTCGTCCTTGAATCATGATCATTCTTTGTTGCCGCGGAGTCAGGCGGCGATCGATAGGCTCGAACGGGCTGTAAATCGTCTCGAAGGCGCCATGGGCCGCCCGAGCGGCGACTTGTTCGGCGAACCCAATCTTTCGATTGGCCGGGACGATTATGATCGTCTTGACCAGACCGCGCGCATTGTCGAAACCCGTCTCGATGCGGTGATCGACCGTCTCAAGATCATTCTCGAGGATTGACCCATGGTTGCGACAGTCAACATCATGGTGGTCGGGCGCACGTACGAAATCAGTTGTGACGAGGGCCAGGAGGAAGATGTCCGGGCCTTGGCCGCCGAGGTTGATCGCCGAGCCGCCGAATTGCTGCGCGCCGTGGGGCAGGTGGGCGACGCTCGCCTGCTGGTCATGGTGGGGTTGATGATGGCCGATGAAATCGCCGATTTGCGCCGCCGCGACGGTGGGGGCAGCGCTCCGCCGGCTCAGGACGAGGCTGACGCGACATTGTCGACACGACTCGATCTTTTGGCGCGGCAGATCAACGCCATTGCGGATCGTCTGGAGAAAGCCTAAGTATGTGTTGGAGCGGGCGCTGCTTGGTGCGATCGGTCGCATTTATCCCCGGGGCCAATGTCTTCACTCTCGGGGGCTGTCTCTGTCGAGATCGTGGTCTCGATATATGGCTCCCACCTGCAAACGCAGGCCACGGAGGGACTTCATAACCGGACGGCCTTCGCGGCTCCGCTCCACCCTTCCTTTTCGCCGGGCGTTATCCGGCCATCAATGATGACAAATTCAAACCTTTCCGCTGAGAAGAGCAAAGCCAGCTTGCGCCGTCAAGCCGTGGCGACCCGACGTGAGGCGCACCAGTGCCAGAAGGAGACGGCAGGCGAACGGATTGCCTCGGTCTTTCTGGCGACGGTTCCATGGCGGGCCGGCATGACCGTCGCCGGCTACTGGCCGATGAGCGACGAGGCCGATGTCCGTCCGCTGCTGACGATTCTGTCGGAGCGGGACTGTCCGGTCGCGCTTCCGGTGGTGGTGGCCAAGGACGATGCGTTGCGGTTTCGCCTCTGGCGGCCCGGAATGCCCCTGGATGCCGGTCGGTACGGCACGTTGCAGCCGCCGCCGGACAGTCCGTTGGTGATGCCCGATCTTCTGCTGATACCCTTGCTGGCGTTCGATCGGCGTGGTGGTCGGTTGGGGTATGGCGGCGGTTACTATGACCGGACGTTGGCGAGCTTGCGGATCGAACGGCATTCGTTGGCCGTCGGCATCGCTTATGCGGCCCAGGAATTCCCCGAATTGCCCCATGAGCCGCATGATCAACGGCTTGACTGGATCGTCACGGAAACCGCTGCGCAGGAGACGCTACCATGAGACTGTTGTTCTGCGGCGATGTGTTGGGCCGCTCGGGCCGCGACGCCATCGCAGAGCATGTCCCGGTGTTGCGCCAGCGTCTCAATCTTGATTTCGTTGTCGCCAACGGTGAAAACGCGGCGCATGGCTTCGGTATCACGCCAAAAATCTGCGAGGAATTTTTCGCCTGCGGAATCGACGTCATCACGCTCGGCAATCACACCTGGGACCAGCGCGAGATCATCCCTTATCTGGATTCCGAATCGCGCGTTTTACGCCCGCGCAATTATCCTCAGGGAACGCCGGGAAGGGGCGCCGGCGTTTTTTCGGCGCCGCGCGGGAAAAAGGTTCTGGTGATCCAGGTGATGGGGCGGCTTTTCATGGATCCTCTTGACGATCCGTTCGCCGCCGTCGAGGGTGAGTTGGCGCGCCAACGGTTAGGAACCACTGTGCATGCGGTGATCGTCGACGTGCATTGCGAGGCATCGAGCGAGAAGATGGCTCTTGGCCATTATGTCGATGGACGCGTCTCCATGGTGGTCGGCAGCCATAGCCATATTCCGACCGCCGATGCGCAGGTCTTTCCGAAAGGAACCGCCTATCAGACCGATGCCGGCATGTGCGGCGACTATGATTCGGTGATCGGTATGAAGAAAGAGGCGGCAACTTCGCGCCTGGTTCGCAAATTGCCCGGCGAACGGCTCAGTCCGGCGGAAGGGCCGGGAACGCTGTGTGCGGTTTTTGTCGAAACCGATGATGCGACGGGTTTGGCAAAAAGGATCGAACCAGTGCGGGTCGGGGGACGGTTGGCACCGGCGATGCCGATTCTGTAGTTGGATGTGAAAAAGTCACTCGCTTCGCGCGGCTCGACTTTTTCACTGTCGACTCTGTAACCGTTCAGGAAATGTCTTGGCAGATGCCGCCGACCGGGTGACCGGTTACCGTTTCCACCTCATCGGTGGTCAGCATTCTCACTTTGCCGCCAAATCGCGCTTTTGCTTTCTTGGTCCTGCGGGCACAACGAGGGCGGCGTATTTTGCGTTCTGAGGGAGACCCGACCATGGTTCATGGTCGGGTCTCCCTCATGTCATTCAGACGTGGTTGCGGTGAGCTTTTTCCAGAGCTCAGAGAAACCGGTTCCACCAACCTTTGCGCGCTGGCGCAGAAGGCTCGGTTGGCTTGTCATCCGTCGTTGTGGCTGCCGGAGCTTCGGCAGGCGTCGGTTCCGGGGTTGGCTGAGGACTTGCGACAACGGCGACTTCGAGCGCGGGCGTCTCCGGAAGGGCGACCTCGGGGACGACGCTGTCGGCCACGGCTGGCTCTGGTTGCGGGGCTTCGGGGCGATCCTCATAGGCAACCGGCGTCTTCGAACTATCTTCGGTTGCGGCCGGAATGGCCGGCGCTTTCTTGCGGGGCGCCCGAACACGCTTCGGTTTGGCCGGCGCGGCTTCGGTGGGTTCGTCCTGTTGTTGCGGCGTGTCGATTGCGGCTGGCGCGTCGACCTTGTCTTTCGCCGGCGCCTTTTTCCGCGTGCGCTTCGGCTTCGGCGGCGCTTCGACCGGTGCCGTCTCGACTATCGGCAGAATGGCTGTCGTCTCGACGGGAACCGCCTCTGCCTCTGGTGTCGCCTCCGGCGCGGATAGAACCGGTTGTTCGGTCCCGAATTCGCTCAACGGTGCGGACTCGGCCGGAGCCGCGTCCGTTATCTCGTCGGGGGCCTCATCCGTCGACGGAGAAGACGACTCGCTGGGCAGCAGATTGCCCTCGGCGTCCACCTCTTGGCCATCCGCCCGGCGATGACGCCGGCGACCGCCGCGCTTTCCGCGGCGCCGGCGGCGTGGCGCCGGATCGCCCTCGGCAACGACAATGGCCGAGCCGTCTTCATTGTCCTCGCTCTCTTCGGCGGGTTCGCCTTCGGCGCTCTCCACCGGGGCCTCTGCTGCTTCGCCGGTCTCGCTGACAATCTCTGCGCCTTCGACGGACGTCTCCGCGGCGCTCGTCAGGCCATTCTCGTCACGGCGTCCACGTCGCCGCCGCCGCCGCCGCCGCTTGCGCGCGCCGTCGCTTTCCTCGGTCGAAGCGTCACCACTGGGAACCTCGGCCGGCGCTTTCGCTTCGACGGCGACTTCCTCGGGCTCATCCTCGGCTTCTTCGATTACCTCGTCCTCGATATCCTCGGGCATCGGTTGATCCGCATGGATCGGTTGATCCTGTGGAATCTCGATGGGCGTTTCGGATCGGACCTTCTCCATCCGCAACGCAGGGGGCACCAGGGAATCATCGCCGGTGAGAAAGACCAGGAAGCCGTAGCGCGCTTCGATGTCGGCAAGATCCCGGCGCTTCTGATTCAGAATATAAAGTGCGATCGAGCTATGAACGGTGACGGTGATTTCGCTCGAGCGGCGGCGGATGCCTTCTTCTTCGATGGCGCGCAGCACATGCATCGACGCCGATTCCACCGAACGAACCGAACCTGTGCCGCCGCAATGCGGGCAGGGCAGAAAGCTGGTTTCCATCAGGCTGGGGCGCAGGCGCTGTCGGGAAAGTTCCAAAAGACCGAAGGGGCTGATCTTGCCCAACTGGATGCGAGCGCGGTCGAAGCGCATCCCTTCTTTCAGTCGGCGCTCAACGGTATGGTTGTTGCGGCTTTCTTCCATATCGATGAAATCGATGACGATCAGACCGGCCAAATCGCGCAGGCGTAACTGGCGAGCCACCTCATCGGCAGCTTCGCAGTTGGTTTTCAGCGCCGTTTCTTCGATATGGCGTTCCTTGGTCGAACGGCCCGAGTTCACGTCGATGGCGACCAGGGCTTCAGTCTGGTTGATGACCAGATAGCCGCCGGATTTCAACTGCACGACGGGGCTGTGCATCGAGTCCAGTTGCGCTTCGATCTGATAGCGCTGGAACAACGGCATGACCGGGTCTTTGAACAACTGCACACGGCGCGCGTGGCTTGGCGTCAACATGCGCATGAAGTCCTTGGCCAGGCGGTAGCCTTCCTCGCCGTCGACCTGAATTTCATCGATGTCGCGCGAGTAGAGGTCGCGGATCGACCGTTTGATCAGGTTGGCTTCTTCATAGACCAGAGCCGGCGAGGTCGACTTCAAGGTCAACTCGCGCACGCTGTCCCACAAGCGAAGAAGATATTCATAGTCGCGCTTGATTTCCGGCTTGGTGCGCTCGGATCCGGCGGTCCTGACGATCACCGCCATTCCTTCCGGAATGTCCATGTCGTTGGTGATGGCCTTCAGCCGTCTGCGATCTTGGACATTGGTAATCTTGCGCGACACCCCACCGCCGCGGGCGGTGTTGGGCATCAAGACGCAATAGCGGCCAGCCAGCGAGAGATAGGTGGTCAGCGCCGCGCCCTTGTTGCCTCTTTCTTCCTTGACGACTTGGACCAGGACGATCTGGCGGCGCTTGATGACTTCCTGAATTTTATAATTGCGCAAGCTGCGCGGGCGGCGGCGCTCTTCTTCCTCGGCCTCTTCTCCGCCGACCGAGTCGACGCTTCCCGCGTCGCCATTGCCGTGATCGGGAGAGTCGGAGGCTGTCTGATCATCCCTGTCGGATGCATCTCCAGCCGCTTCCGTTGCCGGAACGCGCGTCGGTTCATCTTCGTTATCACCGAAATCCGCCGACGCGGCGGTGCTGCTTTGCTTCATTACCTCGCGCTGTTCGGCCAGCAAGGCCTGCCGATCGGCCACCGGGATCTGAAAATAATCAGGATGGATTTCACTGAAGGCCAGGAAACCGTGGCGATTCCCGCCGTAGTCGACGAACGCCGCCTGCAGCGACGGCTCGACACGGACGATTTTAGCCAGATAGATATTGCCCTTCAGTTGTTTTTTGGTGGAGGTTTCGACGTCAAATTCTTCGAGACGTGTCCCATTCACCACGACCACGCGGGTTTCTTCCGCGTGCGTCGCGTCGATTAACATACGTTTGACCATTAAACTCAAAGCTCCAAGACGCTGTCGCGGGCGCAATAGGCGCCATCGCGCAGCTAAGGGATCCGACAAAGCCAGCGGCGCCCGCGGTTTCCTGTTTCAGCGTCTTGGTCGTTAATTTGACGAAGTGCATAGAGGGAGGAATCCTGGCGGGCTGCACGCCCGGCGATGAAAACTGTACAAACGAACCCGATTGGCGGATAACGGCCGACTTGGCCCGGTGATCCCGATTGGCGCGGCTGCCGATTGGATAGCACAGCTCCCGCTCCCGAAGTCACCTCTCCCAAAGGAGGGGGTCCGACGACGAGTTTCGTCACGACACCATACCCGTAGCACCATGTTCCGGCAATGATCTTCTTCCACTTCAAATGTAGTGGTTCGACAGAAAAACCATTCTGAACAAAAGGCTTTTGCCTCGATCCTGGTGCTGCGGCTCCGGAAGAGAGCATTCCCTCCCATTTGGCGTCGCGCCGTTTACACATTGTTCACTTGGTTCGGAGGAAGATCGGTTGGAATCAAATTGGACCCCAAGAGTCGTTTCGGCTATAGAGGCGCCGTGAGACAGCGTCGAAAAATCGTTGGCGGGATTTCTTCGCCGGACGGGCGAGGTCGGGCGTCGCTTGAACCAAAAGTTTGGCGCAAATGCGACGGACTCACCTGATGAGGCTTGGGACTTGTCGCGAAATAGGCGCTCCAAGTCCCAAGGTTTGATCTGACGCCGCCGCTCCGCTTCGGCGGGCTTAAGCGCCGCTCGGGCTTAAGGGCCCGAAGCAATAATTTATCAACAGGCCCTTAGGTCCTGTAATACTATCGGCTATTGTTGTCTTTAGGGTTCGTTGTTTGAGGGATAATGTCTTGATGGGGCGGTTTTGCGGTGTGCTCCTCCGCATCATGATGATTGTCTTTACCCTGTCGCTCGGTGTGGCGGGCTGGGCTGCGGCCGCGGAACGGCCGGCGGTGACCGGAGTGCGCGTCGCCGATCATGACGGGATCACGCGTTTCGTCATGGATTTGTCGCTGTCGGTTCCCTTTCAGGTGGTCGGCCAAGCTGATCCCAATCGAGTCGTCATTGAATTTCCGGAACTCGGTTGGACGCCCGAGGCGAAGGGCTTGACGCGTCCGGTCGGAGTCTTGCGCAATTACCACTATGACAATCCCCGGTCCGGGAGCGGCCGCCTGGTTCTCGACACAGGGCGTCCCGTGACCGTTCAGAAAGCCTTTCTGATACCGCCGACGGCGGGCAGCAATTATCGGTTGGTCCTCGATCTGGTTGCCGGCGCGCCACCGTCGGCGAAGACGCAGACGGCGACGCCAGGCGGGCCGTCGGGCAATCCGATTCTCGGTTCGGCGCCAAGTGGCGCGACGGGAACGTTGGGTGGTGCCAAGCGACTGGACGGAGACACGATCGCCCGTGGAGCGGTGCCGCCTCCCCAGGCGCATGGAACGCCGATGATTCCGATTCCGGCGGTGGCGCCGGCCGTCCCCGATCTTTCGGCTCGGCCGTCGGATCGCAAAAGCTCCCATGCCGGCAAACCGATTGTCGTCATCGATCCCGGGCATGGGGGGGTCGACCCCGGTGCGACCAGCGTGAGTGGAGTCTACGAGAAAAGCATTGTCTTGGCGCTGGCGCGCGACGTGAAAGCGCAATTGGACAAGAGCGGAAAGGTCAAATGCGTATTGACACGTGACCGCGATGTGTTCATTCCCTTGCGCGAACGCGTGGCGATCGGGCGGGCCGCCAATGCCGATTTGTTCATCTCGTTGCACGCCGATACTGTCGCAGATCCCGATATCCGGGGATTGTCGGTCTATACCCTTTCGCAGAACGCCTCGGATGGCGAGGCGCAGGCTCTGGCCGATAAGGAAAACAAGGCCGATATCGTTGCGGGGATTGACTTGTCCAACGAATCGCCCGAAGTGACCAACATCCTGATCGATTTGGTCCAACGCGAGTCGATGAATCTTTCGGCGGTGTTTGCCCATCAGTTGATTTCAGCAGTTTCTCACGAGACTCGTGAATTGTTGCAAAATACCCATCGATTTGCTGGTTTCGCTGTCCTGAAGGCGCCAGATGTGCCGTCCGTGCTGGTGGAAACCGGCTATCTTTCGAACGCCGGAGATGAGCAGATGTTGCGTCGTCCGGAATACCGCGCCAAATTGGCGGCCGCCATGGCGCGGGCGATCGAACAATATTTTGCGCAGACGCAAAAGGCGCGGCGCTCTTGAGGGGCAGGTTTGGCTGACATGCGAAGACCGTTATGTTGTGACGCTCGCCCGAACGCGTGAAAGCCCGAACGTACTATTAAGGATGACGTGACGTCATGTTTAGGTCTGTGGTTTTGCTTTTCAGTACCCTGTTTCTGTTGGCCATCATCGGCGTTGCAGGTGTTCTGGGGCTGTTCTGGCATTACGGGCGCGATCTGCCCGACTACCATCAGTTGGCCCACTACGAACCGCCGGTGACCACGCGCGTCTATGCCGGCGATGGCCGGCTGGTCGCCGAATATGCGCTGGAGAAGCGAAGCTTCGTGCCGATCAGCGTGATGCCGAAGCGGGTCATCGATGCTTTTCTGGCGGCCGAGGACAAAAATTTCTATCAGCATTCGGGGATCGATCCGGCTGGTATCGCCCGCGCCGTCGTGGTGAATTTGAAGAACCGGGGCTTGGGCAGCGATCGCCGCCCGGTCGGGGCTTCCACCATCACCCAGCAGGTCGCCCGGAATTTTCTGCTGACCAACGAAGTGTCCATCGCGCGGAAGATCAAGGAGGCCATTCTCGCCTTCCGCATCGAGCGCGCTTTTTCCAAGGATCATATCCTTGAGCTTTATCTGAACGAAATTTATCTCGGCCAGGGGTCTTATGGCGTCGCCGCGGCGGCGCTCAACTATTTCGACAAGAGCCTCGACGAGCTTTCCATATCCGAGGTCGCCTTTTTGGCCTCCTTGCCCAAGGCGCCCAGCCGCAATCCGCAAGCCTTTCGCGAACGGCGCGACTATGTGATCGGACGGATGGCCGAAGACGGTTACATCACCCAGGCGGAGGCCCGGATCGCCCTGGTCGAAGCGATTTCAACGCGGCCACGCGCCGAAGCCGTGCTGGTGCCCGGCGGCGAATATTTCGCCGAGGATATCCGTCGTGAGTTGGCGGATCAGTATGGCGAAGCCTCCCTCTACAAAGGAGGATTGAATGTCCGTTCGACGCTGGATCCGGCCCTGCAGGAATTGGCGACCAAAGTGCTGCGGGCCGGATTGGTGTCCTATGATCGGCGACATGGGTGGCGTGGCCCGCTGACCAGAATCGATGCTGGGGCTGGTTGGAACCGCCGGTTGGCAGCCCTTCCGCCAAAACCGGAGTTGCAACCTTGGGTGGCCGCGGTGGTTCTGGCGACGGCGGATGATCACGCCGAGATCGGTTTTGCCGACGGCCGCAAGGGGCGCATTCCCATGGCCGAGTTGCGGTGGGCGCGGCCGGTGGTGGCGCCGTCGCGCAGCATGGGGGCGGTGCCGCGCCGATCCTCCGACGTGCTGCAAGCTGGGGACGTGGTGGCGATCGAACCCGTGGTGAAAAGTGAAGATGGCAAGGAACGCTACGGCGCCGACACCTACACCTTGCGCCAATTGCCGAAGGTCGAAGGCGCTTTGGTCGCTATCGACCCCCATACAGGACGGGTGTTGGCGATGCAGGGCGGTTTTTCCTACGCCCGCAGCCAGTTCAACCGGGCCACGCAGGCATTGCGCCAGCCAGGTTCGGCGTTCAAGCCGTTCGTCTATATGGCGGCGTTGGACAGCGGTTACACGCCTTCGTCATTGGTGCTCGACGGGCCGATCGAATTGGAACAAGGTCCCGGGTTGCCGAAATGGCGGCCGAAAAACGATCATAATGATTACCTGGGGCCGACCACGCTGCGGGTCGGCGTTGAAAAATCGCGCAACCTGATGACCGTTCGCCTGGCGGCGACCATCGGTATTTCCAAGGTGGCCGCCTATGCCGAGAAATTCGGCGTGGTCGACAAATTGCCGCATGAGTTGGCGATGGCCTTGGGCGCCGGAGAGACGACGCCGTTACGGCTGACGGCCGCTTACGCGCAGATCGTCAATGGTGGACGAAAAGTGACGCCGACGTTGATCGACCGCATTCAGGATCGCAATGGCGCCACCATCTACCGTCATGACACGCGAACCTGTTCGGGCTGCGAGTCCACCTTCTATACCGAGCAGGATATGCCCGACGTGCCGGACAACAGCGAACAGTTGGTCGATCCGATGACGGCTTATCAGATGGTTCATATCCTGGAGGGCGTGGTGGCGCGGGGTACCGGCCGGATCGTCTCCTCGGTGGGCAAGCCGATCGCCGGAAAAACCGGGACCAGCAATGATTCCAAGGACACCTGGTTCATCGGATTCTCGCCGGACTTGGCGGTGGGTGTCTTCGTTGGCTTCGATGAGCCGGTCAGCCTGGGCGATCATGAATTCGGGGCCACCATTCCGGCCCCGATCTTCCGCGATTTCATGACCGAGGCGTTGAAGGACAAACCCCCGACGCCGTTCCGCGTGCCGCCGGGGATTCGCTTGGTGCGGGTCAATGTCGCGACGGGCAGGCCGGCGCAACCGGGTGACGCCAATGTCATTTATGAAGCGTTCAAACCCGACAGCGTGCCGACGGGGGTCGAAGAGCAGGTGCTTGAAAACGACGCCGGCGTGATGGGCTTGGGTTACGGCGGGGTTCCCGCCGTCGGCGCAGCCGAGGATCAACCGGAGGCCACGGCGCCGGCGGGCGAGACGCTTCTCGGTTCGCCCGCCGGTTCGCCGAGCATGGCTCCCGTTCTGTCACCCATGGGCTCGCCTGTTCCAACGGTTCCGACTGGTCCGGCGAGGCCCTCCGGCATTCCAGGCTCACCGCCGGTCGAACAAGCGGTTCCGCAGGCCGGCGGACTTTATTGACAGAGACTTGCGAGGACGGGCCGTTTCCCCTAAAACGGCTCTTTCCGCTCATCTCACGTGGTTATAGGAATTAATATGCGCGCCGAAATCGAGGCGATCGCCAACGACATTAATCAATCGATCGAATTGCTGCGGCGGCATCTCGATTGGGACAAGGCCCTGCGTCGTCTCGACGAGTTGAATGCTCAGTCCGAAAATCCGGATTTGTGGAATGATGCCGCGGCGGCGCAGAAGCTCATGCGTGAGCGAACCCATCTGGAACATTCGACCAACACGGTTCGGACCATCGAACGCGAACGCGACGATTTTCTGGAACTGATCGAATTGGGCGAGATGGAGGACGACCAGACGGTGGTCGCCGATGCGGAAGGCGGCTTGCGCGCGCTCCGCGAACGGACACGCAAGATGGAGTTGGAAAGCCTGCTCTCCAATGAGGCCGACTCCAACGATTGTTATATCGAGGTGCATGCCGGTGCTGGTGGGACCGAGGCTCAGGATTGGGCTGAGATTCTCTTGCGCATGTATACAAGGTGGGCCGAGCAGCATGGTTACAAGGTGGTCTGGCTGGAAGAGAACGGCGGTGAAGAGGCCGGGCTCAAGTCGGCGACAGTCCAGGTGACCGGGCACAATGCCTATGGTTGGTTGAAGACGGAAAGCGGCGTGCACCGCCTGGTGCGGATATCGCCCTTCGATTCGGCGGCAAGACGGCACACCAGCTTCAGTTCGATCTGGGTCTATCCGGTGATCGACGATACCATCGACATTCAGGTCAATGAATCCGACTGCCGTATCGACACCTTCCGAGCCTCCGGTGCCGGCGGACAGCATATCAACAAGACCGATTCGGCTATCCGCATCACCCACATTCCCACCGGTATCGTGGTCAGTTGCCAAGCGGATCGTTCGCAGCACCGCAACCGCGCCATGGCGTGGGACATGCTGCGGGCGCGGATGTATGAGGCCGAACTGCGAAAACGCGAAGCGGTGGCCCAGGCGGAGGCCGACGCCAAGACGGAGATCGGCTGGGGACGTCAGATCCGATCTTACGTGCTGCAACCCTATCAGATGGTCAAGGATCTGCGCACCGGGGTTGAAACGTCGGACACGCAAGGCGTTCTCGACGGCGATCTCGATCCCTTCATGGCGGCCTCGCTGGCCGCCCGCATTCAAGGCGGTGTCGGAGGGACGGTCGAGGACGAATGAAACGCGGGACCACCCTTCGTTTGCGTCTTGGCGTTGTTGGCTTGCTGATCAGCTTGCTGACCGGCCCGTCTTTGGCCGAGGCGGCGGATGGCAGTATTCTGACGCCGACAATGACCGGTCGTATCCCCGAAACGCCCTTTCCCGGTCCTGCCCGCTCGATCGGCAGCGCGGCCAACGGCTGTCTTTCCGGCGCCGTCGCTTTGCCGATGTCGGGACGCGGCTGGGAAACCTTGCGACCGGAGCGGAACCGCTTCTGGGGGAATCCGGCGCTGATCGACCTCATTGAGGAGGACGCCGGTCAAATCGCCGGTTCGGGGTGGCGGTTGCTGATCGGCGATATCGCCCAGCCGCGCGGTGGTCACATGGCTTCGGGTCACGGCAGCCATCAAACCGGTATCGATGTCGATGTCTTCTATCGTCTGTCTCGACATCCCTTGAGCGACGAGGAGCGAACGGCTCCGGCCATGGATAGTGTGGTGGCCGAAGATGGGCGTCTCTTGCCGGAACGGTGGGGGCAAGAGCAGATGGCCATGCTCCATCTGTTCGCTTCGGATCCGCGAGTCGAGCGAATCTTCGTCAATCCGGCGATCAAACGGGCGTTATGCCGGAGCGCCGGTGACGACCGCGATTGGCTGCGCGTGCTCCGGCCGTGGTGGGGGCATGACGATCATTTCCATGTGCGGATGCATTGCCCGGACGGCGATACGGACTGTGTTCCTGGATCACCCGTGCCTCCCGGAGACGGATGTGGTGCGGAACTCGAGTCCTGGATCGCCAACGGCGATTGGAAATCGCGACCGAGACCACCGTCCGAACCGCAGAAAGTCCGGCGACCGGAGTTGCCGGTGGCATGCCGCGCCATCTTGGAGAACGCCCGTTAACCGGCCCTATTGAAGGGGCTGGGATTTCAGAAATAACGTCGCGCAGACCTCTCGCAGCCATCGATTCGCCGGATCATGGTGATAACGGGCATGCCAATGCTGTTTGACCGTGAAGCTGGGAATTGGAAACGGGCAGGCATGGACGGCAAGGCCGCCGAGCGCCGCCAGTGTCTCTCCGATATGTCGCGGCAGCGTCGCGATCAGATCGCTTACCGACAGAATGCGGGTCAATCCCAAAAATCCCGGAAGTCTTAAAAGCATGCGGCGTTCGATGCCGTTTCTTCTCAGAGCGTCTTCAAGCAAATCGGATCCGGTTCCATGCACGATGCCGATATGTGCTTCCGCCTGATAGGCCGAAAGCGTCAGTCCCTTGTCGAGGCCGGGATGATTGGATGTCGCGATGCAGATCCAGTCCTGCGTATAGAGGGTCTGTTGATAGAAACCTGATTCGAGACCGGGGATGAGGCCGAGGGCGAGATCCGTCTCGCCCGATTGTAGGGCTTGTCCGATGGCCAGGTCGATCATCATGGCTTCAAGCTGAACATTTGGGGCGATCACCCTGATATGCGCCAGAAGGCGGGGTAGCAGCGTGATATGGCTGGCATCGGTCATGCCGATACGAAACACGCGATTTGCCGTACGGGGGTCGAACGTTGGCCCCTGTTCGGAGAGCTGGCGCAGGGCCTGGAGGACATCTCGAACGGGACCGATCAGCGAATCGGCCATCGGCGTCGGCTGCATGCCCTCGGATGTCCTGACGAAGAGAGGGTCGTGAAATTGATCGCGAAGCTTTCCCAGTCCGATGCTCAGCGTCGGTTGACTTTGACCCAATTGCTCCGCCGCACGGGTGACGCTTCGCGTGGCATAAATCATCTCGAACAGACGCAAAAGCCGGATCTCGACCAGATTGACGTGATGCTCGTCCATCGCAAGTGCCCCCTGAATTGTTCATTCTCCCTCAGTCGCCGGGCGCCGGCATCCGCCGGCTTGGCTTTCCTCCGCTCCGCTTCGGGGCGCTCAATGCGCCAACGCGGTGTCATCCATTTTGAAACAAACAATCATCACGCGTTCATCCGATTGCCCTGTCCCCTGTGCCAACCACTATAAAACATATCAATGATAATTATAAAAGTCATTGCATAGACAAAACAATCCTCGACTCCTAGCCTCATTTCCAGCGCGTGCCTTCCGGATGCGTGGCAGCCGTCCTCGTACGGCGCCCGGTCGGACGAGATCTAAAACGTCGCGAAACGGTGATGGAGAGAAACGTGAAAATCTGTTTTGTCGGAGCGGGCGCTTTGGGCTGCGCGATCGGTGGCACGCTCGCCAAAGGAGGGTCCGATGTGACCCTCGTCGATCTTAACCAGGCCCATGTCGATGCGATCAATCAGGGTGGCCTGATCATGCGGGAAGGCGGCAAGGACCGTCCCGTCACGGTGACCGCGGCAACGGGTTACGAAAAGGTCGGCGTCGTCGATCTGGTGATCGTCCTCGTCAAATCGAATTACACCAAGGTTGCCATCGAGGCGGCCCGGCCGATCATTGGACCGGACACGGTGGTGATGTCCATTCAAAACGGTCTCGGTCACGAGGATGTCCTGGCCGAGGTCGTCGGCAGAGAGCATCTGTTGGCCGGCAAAACCTATGTCGGTGGCGTTTTGCTGGCGCCCGGTCACGTCATCGCCGGCGTCGAGGGCAAGCTGACCTATATCGGTGAGTTGGATGGTTCGATCACGTCGCGTGTCACACGCGTCGCCGAAGAATTCAAGCGGGCCGGCCTCAACACCATCGTCAGTCCCAATATCGTCGGAACGATCTGGGACAAGCTTTTGATCAATGTCGCGACCGGGGCGATCAGCGGCATCACCCGCTTGACCTATGGCGAGCTCTACAAGCTGCCGGAGATCGAAGCTTGCGCCGTGGCGGCCGTTGCCGAAGCGATGGCGGTGGCGAAAGCCCAGGGCGTGGTGCTGTCGATCAAAGAGCCGAGGGACGCGTGGGTGATGGCCGCGGAGGGCCTGCCGGCGGAGTTCAAGACCTCGATCCTGCAAAGCCTGGAACGCGGATTGACCACCGAGGTTGATTTCATCAATGGCTCCGTCGTGCGGGCCGGCAAGGCCTGCGGCATTTCCACACCGGTCAATGAGAGCTTGGTTGCCTGCGTTAAGGGCATCGAACGACAGATCGCTCTGTCCGCCACCACGTCACAACCATAGCGAGGTAGTGTCATGACCTATCAGAATCGCTCCTATGTCGAGCATGCGGCGATCCGCGTGACGGATATACACTGGCACATCCGGTTTTTCCGCGAGGTGCTGGGGATGACGCTCCGTGAAGTGCAGGGACCGGAGGACGCACCGGCGCAGGTTTGGACGATTGGCGGTTTCCAATTGATCTCCGACCCTTCCTTCGAAGGACCGGAAGGCCGGCTCGGCCATATCGGCGTGATGACCGAGGATTTGGAGGCAGCGCTCAAGGAGGCGGCGGCCTGGGGCGTGACGCAATTGCCGCAGGGTCCCAATTGGCTTCGCTTGCCCGACGGCCTTTGCCTCGAAGTGATGCAGGCGAGCGGCCCCGCCGTTTCGCAAGCGCTTGCCATCAATCCCCGGGCCTGACGGCACCTTAAAAAAAATGAGGAAACGGATATGACCGACAAGATCGTTGAACGTTATTACGACGATGTGACAGTGGGCGATGTGGGCATCAGCCCGACCTTCACCGTGACCGCCGAGCACATCATGACCTATGCCGACCTGACCGGCGACCATACGCCGGTGCATACGGACGAGGAATATGCCAAGACCACGCCGTTCGGCACGCGTGTGGCACATGGTCTGCTGGGGCTTTCGCTGGCCGATGGATTGAAGACACAGGCCGATTTGCAGTTTCTGCCCGGCATGTCGTTGGGCTGGACCTGGGATTTCCGCCTGCCCATCAAGATTGGCGACACGGTGCATGTGAAATTTCACATCGAAAGCATGCGTCTGACCAAAAAGGTTGGTTGGGGCATTGTCATTTTGGCCTCGGAACTGATCAATCAGAAGGGCGAAGTGGTTCAGCTTGGCGAACATCGTCTGATGATCCCGCGTCGGCCCGGTTGCTTCTGATCCTCACTCTTGCGCAAAAGCGAGACAAGCCATGACCGACACATCAAACACGCAACCGCTTCCGCTGACCGGTATCCGCGTCATCGATTACACCCATTTTCTGGCCGGCCCGCATATGTCGAAATGCCTGGCGGCGCTGGGCGCCGAAGTCATCAAGGTCGAACGCCCGAAAGCCGGTGATGCCGGCCGGGCGCATCCGATTTTCGTCAAGGGGCAAAGCGGCTATTTCCTCCAGCAGAACATGGGCAAGCAAGGCCTGTGCATCAATCTCAAGGACCCGCGTGGTCTGGAGATGCTGCATAAGTTGGTCGAGACGGCCGATGTCTTCGTTGAAAACTACCGGCCCGGCTCGCTTGACAAGCTGGGCCTCGGCTTTGCCGAGCTGTCCAAGATCAATCCGAAGCTCATCTATTGCTCGATTTCCGCCTATGGGCATACCGGGCCCGATTCGCCCAAGCCCGGTTTCGGGCTGATCGCCGAGGCCAAGAGCGGCTGTCTCGCCCAAATCGGCAATCCCGGCGAGGCGCCGCCCTTGTTGCGGATGCCCCTGGGCGACATGTACACCGCCATCCATGGCGTCGCCGCCGTCAGCGCGGCCCTCTACGGTCGCGCAAGCACAGGCAAGGGCCGGCATATCGATCTGGCGCTCTATGACTGCCTGATCTCCATGCACGACTATGCGGTGCAACGCTATACGTTGAGCGATGGCCATGAGATCCCGGTGCAAACCGGATCCGTCATGCCTGATTCCACCATCTACGGGGCCTTTTCCGCCACGGACGGCAATATTGTGATCGCCGCCCAGGTCGACGACGCCTGGAAGCGCTTGGCCAAGCTCATCGGTGGTGACGAACTGGCGTCGGACAAACGCTTCCTCGATCCGGCCAGCCGCAACGCCAATCATGTGGCGGCGGAAACTTATGTTCGCGACTGGGTCAAGGCCCAGCCGTCGGCGAAAGCCTGTATCGCCGCGCTCGATGCGGCCGAAGTGCCTTGCGCGCCAGTCCAACGGATCGACGAAGTGCTGGCCGACCCGCAGGTGGAGGCCCGTCACATGGTGGTCGAGCAGGACCATCCGATCTTGGGCAAGGTCAAGCTGGCCAATCTGCCGTTCCATTTTTCCGATTGCGACGCCACGCCGAAGACGGCGGCTCCGCTCCTTGGGCAGCACAACAAGGAGATCGCCGCTTCCTTGGGCTACTCGGCCTCCGACATCCAGGCGATGGAACGTGACGGCGTGCTCTATGCCGAGGACGCGGTTACCCAATGCAACAAGTCCTGACAAGAATCAGGACGTGACGAGGAAACCGGTGCCATGACTGATCTCTATGCTGTTTTCGGAAATCCGTTGAGTCATACGAAATCGCCGCTCATCCACACGGCTTTTGCGGCGCAAACGCAACAAGATCTGGACTATATCGCGATCGAATCGCCGCTGGACGGTTTTGCCGCCGATGTCGAAAAATTCCGGGCTCGCGGGGGAAAAGGCATCAATATCACCGCGCCTTTCAAAGTCGAGGCGTTCGCCCTGGCGACCGATCTGCGCCAAAGAGCCGAACTGGCCGGGGCTACCAACGCGCTGAAATTCGAAGGCGACAAGATTATCGCCGAGAATTTTGATGGGGTCGGTCTGGTCCGGGACATTCAGCAAAATCTGTGCGCTCTGATCCGAGGCCGCCGAGTCTTGATGCTGGGAGCAGGCGGTGCCGCACGGGGGGCGGCGCTGCCAATCCTCGAAGCCGGACCATCGGAGCTGACGATCATCAACCGGACCATCCCCAAGGCCCATGCCCTGCGGGAAAAGTTCGCGTCTTACGGCAAGGTCTCCTCGGGTGGCTATGCGGATATCAAGCAGGGGGTCTTCGACATCGTCATCAATGCCACCTCGGCCAGCTTGCGGGGCGAACTTCCGCCGATCACCCAGACGGTATTTGCCCAGGCCGGGCTTGCTTACGAACTTGCCTACGGCAAGGGCCTGACCCCGTTCCTGGGCGTGGCGAAGCAAGCTGGCGTCGATCGCTTGGCCGATGGCGTCGGCATGTTGGTCGAACAAGCGGCGGAGGCGTTCGAATGGTGGCGCGGCGTTCGTCCGGCCACCCGGGCGATGATCGATAAAATCACCGTACCGCTGACGTAATCGGGTGCGCTAAGGCGCCCATCTCATTGAAGAAAGGGAGGACACTATGTCGAAGGTTTTGGCTCTGCACGGTATCAATCACAATATGTTTGGCAAGCGGGACCCGGCTCAATACGGGACTTTCACGCTTCAAGACATCTACAAGAGCATCGAAGATCTTGGCAAAGATCTCGGCGTCGAGGTCGAGAATTTTCAGACAAACGACGAAGGAGCGATCTGTCTGAAAATTCATCAGGCATTCCTCGACGGCGTTGACGCCATCATGATCAATGCCGGCGCGTGGACCCATTACAGCTATGGCTTGCGCGACGCCCTGGCGATCTTCACCGGGCCGATCATCGAAGTTCACATGTCCAACGTGCATGCGCGCGAAGAGTTCCGGCATCATTCGGTGATCTCGCCGATCGTGAGCGGCCAGATCGTTGGACTTGGACTGCAAAGCTATACGTTGGCGCTCCGTGCCTGCGTGGCGATGATCAAGCAAGGCGAAGAGACGCGGTAACCCTCATCCGTTAAAACACGGTTCCTGCCGTGCCGGGACGGCGACGGCAGGAACCGGTTGTCGGTGTGGGGAAAACCTCTCCCCACACGGTCGGCCCAACTAGAAGCGATATTTCAGTCCGGCATTGACGCCGTAGTCATCGCCGCCCTTGCGGGAGAAGGTGGTGGCGCCGTTGACTTGCGCACTGAGCCCTTCGGCCAGTGACGCGCTGATGCCGCCGCCGACTTTGCCATAGGTGGTGTCCCCGCGACCCGCAACCGGCGTGGTGACCGACAACAAGGGCGTGGAGGCTTGCGTGGTGACGATCGATTGGTCGCCGCCGAGGAATTCATGTTCGGCGGTGAGATTGACATAAGGGTCGATCTTGGCCGCGCCGAACGGTTCGGACAGGCGAATCTGGCCGCCGATTTGTCCGGTCACCATCTCCGTCGTATGTTTTCCGACCATTTGGGTCAGCAAATATTCGGCTTGTTCCGTATAGCTGTCGAGAGCGGCGGTGGTGTAATTGATGCCGGCGATCGGGCCGAGCTTGACGGGCGCGACGTTGAACAGATAGCCGCCTTTGGCGCCGACCAGCGCGTCGGACCCATGAACGTTGCCGCGGATGGTGTTCAGCACGCCGGGACGATCGAGTTTATATTCGTTGAAGCCGTATCCGGCCACGACATCGGCGAACCAATTCGCATAGTTGACCGATCCGAAGCCGGCGAACTGATAGGAATCGGCGTCGATGTGCCCCATGCTCTGGTTCAGCGTCGCATGCGGCATGGAATAGTTGACGGCCAGTCCGACCACGACATTGGGATTGAGACGATATTCGCCTCCGACGGTCGAGCTGGCGATGTGGTAATCATAGCCGAACGAGAACAACTGATCGCCGCGTTTGCCGGACTGGTAACTGCCTTCCGCGAACAGGGAAATCGGGACGTTCGGACTGCTTGCCGAGGTGGCCCCACTCGCATTTCCGCTGCGATAGCTGTCCAGCCGATTGAACAGGGAGGCCGAGAAAGCCCCCGCATTGATTTGCGCCAGTTCGCTTTGTGCGGCGATGGTCGCCGGCGCCAGGACTTGGTTGGTTTCATACGCGGCTATCAAAGCGGCGAAGGCCACCGTGGGATGCTGGTAAATGGAGGTATATTGGTCCTCGGCGATGATCGTTGCCGTGCTTGGCGAAGAGCCGCTGTTGGGTGACGCGCAAGTTCCTCCGCTGCCACCGTAATTCCTGCAATATTCGCCTGTAACCGTAAATCCGTAGAGTTTGGGATTGGCGGCAACATTGTTCGCCAATGTCGCTTCGTCGAACAGGAATATCCGAGCCCCGGCATTTGCATAGGGCACAAGCGCCGTTTGAAGCAGGGCCAGGTTGGACGTGTTCGTCAGGATGAAGTTGCGCCCACCGAGACTCATATAGGTCTGCACATAACCTGCGAGATTGCTGACACCCTGTGTCGTGCTGATTCCGACCCCATAGGCTGCGGCGCCCGTATCGTTGCCGCCCCCAGGCGATGCTGTGGTGATATCGATCAAATCGCTGATGCCGAAATGCCGTCCAGAGGCTAGCAGAACTTGCATTTCCTGGGCCTGGCCGGGCAATCCAAGCGCTTGATTGTTGTTGTTGACCGAACCCGATGTCGCGCCACCCCATGCATAGTTGGTGACCGTATTGGTCGCCAATCCCAGCCGATACTGCGTGGCGTCAATGATATTGAGAAGATTGCCATATCGACCGGTGGCGGCAACCAAACTGCTGTTGTTATGGGCTAACCCATTCCCCCAGTCGGCCCAGCTATCACCCGTGACCGTCAAGCTGGTGTATTGGCCCGTAACTTGGCCGGAAGAATACAGGGGCACCGATGAACTGAGACCCGGATTTGCCGCCAGAAGGGCATAGACATCCTGTGACGGTACGATGGCTGCCGGCATCAGAGCGGTTTGCGCATGGAGATGTCCGGGAAAGGTTCCCATCGCGCAAGCAGCCGCGACTGAGGCGATCGCCAGACTAAAGCGTGGCGAAGGCCGTCTCTTGATATTTTGCATGTTGTCTTAAACTCCCTGCCCATAGTTCCGTTTTGGACCAATTGGTCCCAATTTGGAGGCTCTTCACGCGTCGGGGAGGAAATAGTTACCTCCGGCCATGCGATTGGAGTCTCAATGGCTGGGATGATTGTGGAATTAAATTCCGGTGAAAAGACTTCAAAATTGTTTCGCTGATGCCGAATGGAGATCGCTGGATCGCGCGAGGGCGCGATCCGAAGGACAGTGCAGATATAATGTGGCCGGGTGAATTCGGTTATCACAGGTCTCCCGCCGTTTGGTCGTCGAGAGAGGGTATCGTCATTCTGTTTGGTAGTTTTTTGTTATCTGGAGTTAGTTATTAAAATAATGTCGTTACGCGTTAAAATTTATTGCAAGTTTTCTGACTATATTTAGAAAATACTCGGCGGGAGGTGTTGGGAGGAGGCCGTGTTTCTTTACTAATAATATATCTATGCCGTCAATATGTTCTGATATGTCGATCTTTACAACATTTTGATTATATATCGTAATATATTGAGGGCCAACCATCGTTGCATCAGATGACAATATATAGTTTATTGCGGACATAACTGAATCGACAGAGGATATAATATTTCTATTTTTAATATTATAACTTTCAAATAATTTATTAACGTAATTTTCAACATTCTTCCGTTCTCCAATGCCGACCCATTCATTATGCGATAGATCTTTGAGATCTTTTGCGTCGGCTAACGGGTGGTCTCGCCGGGCGAGAACAGCCCTTTGGCTGGTCCAGAGCTTTTCAACTTGGAATCGGTGTTCGATTCCCCCCGACAGGCGTGGCGTGATGCAGAAATCCATGCTGCCGTCATCGATCTGTGGGGCAAGAGAGGGCAGCAGGGAGCCGTCGATCGTTAGATTCACGAGAGGGTACTTCTGGCGAAACAGGGGAAGGACGCGCGGCAGCAGGGCCATTTGCGCCATGGCGGCGATTCCGACTGTCAATTTTGCTCGATCCACACCAAGCGATTGAGCGGCTTCCTCATGTCCTCGGCGCAACTCTTCCAAGGCGCTTTTGGCGCGGAGCAGATAACACTCGCCCGCCTTGGTCAGGTTAATTCCACGAGAGTTGCGCTCGACGAGCTCGATACCTAAATCTATCTCCAGTTCTTGGAGGCCACGCGTTAGTGCGGATTGTGATAGGTTTAAAGATCTTGCCGCGGCACGTAAGCTTTTTTCGGTTGCTATTGATATAAAATAGCGAAGATGGTGTATTTTTACATGAGACATGGCGCATTTCCGTATTTATATAAATTAAAAATCTATTTTATATTTTTTATCGTCTTTTCTTCAGAAGAAGCGTGGCGATGACAAGTTTATCGTTCTTCCCCATGCCGTTTCGTGCGACGGGCCAATAAGTCATCGTCATTTATCAATATTAACTGATTTGTCCATTTTCCATTACCCTATCGTTCGTGCTGACGCCGTCAATGAGCCGGGCGATCCATTAACCCTAGATTATGTCGAATAATTATGGAATTAAGTTCCGAAAAAAAGGATGCAAAATAGGTCCGCTGATGCCAAATGGTGAACGCGGTCTCAACCGTTCGGATGGTCAATGCGCATGGTGGGTGGTGATGGTCGGGCGAGCGGTATGACCGACAGATTTTCCCTGGCGCTGCGTCTATCCCTCTTTTATGCCGCTTCGTTTGTCGTTATCGGGCTGCATTTGACGTTCTGGCCGCTCTATCTTTCTTCGCGGGGGATGGGGCCGGCGGAAATCGGCCAAATACTGGGAACAACATATTTTTCCAAAGTCCTGGTCAATCCGTTGGTCGGTCATATCGTGGATCGGCATGGCGGGCGTCGATTGCCGTTGAT
>Ga0209415_10000776_pt1 | contig 60165 bp, 49 predicted proteins | sample PeaSoiSIISIP2007_FD_187696 | JGI IMG/M metagenome (GOLD analysis project Ga0209415, IMG submission 187696) | Peat soil microbial communities from Weissenstadt, Germany - SII-SIP-2007 (SPAdes) (version 2) | ecosystem: Environmental > Terrestrial > Soil > Wetlands > Peat | place: Germany...
CGATATTTGGAAGCCATTTCCCGCGCGGCAAGCGGAGTCCCTCCCCGGCGGCTGGGGCATAATGGCCGATGATTGGGTCGCGGGAATTTATGCGGCGCTTGTGCTTTGGGGTATTCAGGCGCTAGGTTGGTTGCGTTGAGCAAAGCAGTCCTTTCAGAACAACTCTTGTGAATAACGGAATCCCTCGCATCGAGCGCGTCAGCCCGGCCGCAGCCATCCCAGGCGGCGAAATGGTCATACACGGCAGCGGGTTTGCCGCCTCCGGGTCGGTGCGTCCACGCGTACGCTTCGGAGATTCCGAAGCCAGCCTTATGTTTCATGCCGCGCAATACCTGATTGCCCGAGTTCCAGATGGCGCGGCGGGCGGAATCGTGCGCGTGGCCACCTCCGCCGGAGAAAGCCAGCCATGCCCGGTCTCGCTGGGCGTTCAGGTGGCCGACAATCTTCATCCTGTCGCCAATCCTGCGGTGGATGCCAATGGAAATATCTACGTTACTTTCAGCGGTCAGCGCGGAAAGCGCGTGCCGGTTTCACTTTACATGATCACGGCCAACTACACCGTGAAACCCTATGTCACGCAGTTGGTTAATCCGAGCGGCCTGGCGTTGGACCATGACGGCGTGCTGTATGTCTCCTGCAGGAACGATGGCACAATTCACCGCATCGGAGCCGACGGCCGATCAGAACTTTGGACGGAAGGCATGGGCACCGCAACCGGCCTGGCATTCGACCACCGCGGGAATATTTACGTGGGGGACCGCAGCGGCACAATCTTCAAGATCAGCCGCGACAAGGAGATTTTCGTCTTCGCCACCCTTGAGCCTTCCATCGTGTTCTATCATCTCGCGTTCAGCCCCGCGGGCGAGCTGTTCGCAACCGGTCCGACGACTTCAAGCTATGACCGCATCTATCGCATCACGCAGGGCGGCGACGTGAAAACGTTTTACCGCGGGCTGGGCCGCCCACAGGGATTGGCGTTTGATCGCACAGGAAATCTTTATGTGGCGGCTTCGCTGGGGGGCCATCAGGGAATCGTGCAAGTCACACCGGAAGCCAAAGCCGAGCTCGTTCTCGGCGGCAATGGAATTGTTGGCATGGCACTTCTCCCCACGCGCCGCGCGTATGTCGCGACCACGGGAGCGCTATACAGTCTGGATTGGGACGTCGAAGGGCTGCCGCTCCCAATCTGATTTTCTCTTCTGCAAAATGAAAGCCGAAATCATCGCTGTTGGCTCGGAACTGCTCACACCTGACCGGGTGGACACCAATTCCCTTTTTCTTACAGCTGAGCTGAATAAGCTCGGCATTGAAGTGACGCGCAAGGGCGTTGTGGGCGATAAACGCGAGGATGTTCGTGACGCCTTCTCGCAGGCGTTGGCGCGCGCGGACGTCGTGATTGCTTCGGGCGGACTTGGGCCCACGGAGGACGACCTCACGCGTGAGGCCGCCGCGGATTTGCTCGGACGCAAACTTGAATCCCATCCTGATGTCTTGCTCGCGATTCAGGAGCGCTTTCGCCGCATCGGCAGGCAAATGGCCGAAGTGAATGCCCGGCAAGCGATGGTGCCCGAAGGCGCGACTGTCCTTGAGAACTTGAAGGGCACGGCTCCGGGATTGTGGATGGAAGCCGGCGGACATTCACTGATTTTGCTTCCAGGTCCACCGAATGAGTTGCAGGCTATGTTCGCGCGACAAGTTGCGGAGCGGCTGGCAAAGCGATCCGGCAAGGTGCGCCAAGTGACCCGCGAGTTGCGCGTGGTAGGCATGCCGGAATCCGACCTGGATCAGCGCATTGCGCAGATCTACACCAAGTATGCCGATGTTCACACCACCATCCTGGCTGCACCTGGCGAGATTCAAATCCACTTACGCGCCTGGACTGCCGATACGCAAGGGATTGCGCGTGTCCTGGACGAAATGGTGGAGCGGATTTCGATGGCCCTGGCCGAAAATGTCTACACTACTAAAGGTGAATCGCTGGAAGAAGTTGTGGCCGGCGCGCTCACCCTAAACGCCGCAACAATCTCCACTGCAGAAAGCTGTACCGGCGGCCTGCTCGCCGAGCGGCTCACGCGGATACCCGGCAGTTCAAATTATTTCTTGGGCGGCGTGGTCAGCTACAGCAATGAACTGAAGTCGGAGTGGGTGGACGTCCCGGCGGAAATCATCGAATCGCGCGGCGCGGTCAGTCCGGAAGTTGCGGTGGCCCTGGCGGACGGCATCCGCAGGCGGACTGGCAGCACACTCGGAGTGGGAATCACCGGCGTGGCTGGGCCGGGCGGAGGTACGCCTGAAAAACCAGTGGGGCTTGTGCACATCGCCTTGGCCGATGGCTCCACCCCGCGCGAACGCGGACTCAACTTTCCAGGCGACAGGGAACGCGTGCGATGGCAGGCGTCCCAGACCGCGCTCGATATGGTCCGGCGCTTCTTTCTTTATGGACCGGGCAAGCGCCCCGGCTCGAAAAGCTAGATATCATGCGGCTGTTCGTGGCCATGGATCTGAGCGAAACTGTGCGCGCGGCGGTTGCGCAAATGTGCGACAAGCTCCGTCGTGCTTGTCCCGCGGCTCGGTGGGTGCGTACCGAAGGGATGCACATCACGCTGAAATTCATTGGGGAAACCAATGAAGACCGCATGGGCACCATTCGGGAGGCGCTGCGTAATGTGCACTCTTCAGCGCCAGCGGAAATGGTGTTCCGCAAATTAGTTTTCTTTCCCAATGAGCGGCGACCTCGCGTTTTATGGGTAGGAATCGAAGCATCGCCAAACCTTGGCGAAATTGCGCGCGAGATCGAATCGAAACTCGAGCATGCCGGCATTCCGAAAGAGCCGCGCGAATTCAAACCGCATTTGACCCTTGCGCGCTTCAATGAGCCGCGCGGGCTGGATGTATTGCAGGCCGCAATTCGAGAAGCAGGGGAGGCGAATCTTGGCTCCATGCGAACGGGTGAAATGTATTTGTATAAGAGCAATCTGGAGCGCGGCGGTGCACAGTACGTAAAGTTAGAAACATTCCCCATCGCCCCAATGCCATAATAATTCCGTGGACAAGGAAACGATCGCGTGACTCCCGAAGCCCTTAACGCGCTCTGGTGGATACCGCTGGCAGCATATCTTGTCGGCTCAATCCCATTTGGCTTCTTGATTGCGCGTCGCGCGGGACGCGGCGATATTCGCGGAGCAGGCAGCGGGAATATCGGCGCAACAAATGTCGCTCGAGTCGCGGGTCTGGGCGCTGGTGCGTTAACGTTGCTGCTAGACGCGGGGAAAGGAACGCTGGCTGTCTGGGCTGCCGCGCGACTTTCAGGCGATTCCGTAACATGGATGGTCGCCGCCGCTCTCGGCGTGATGCTGGGTCACATTTTTCCGGTGTGGCTTGGCGGGCGCGGCGGCCGGGGGGTCTCCACAGGCGCTGGAGCATTTCTTGTGATTTGCTGGCAAGCGGTTGTAGCCGCAATGGTCATCTGGATTGTTATAACTGGCATTTCGCGATACGTTTCGCTGGCTTCGGTCATGGCCGCGGCGTCGTTACCTTTCCTTACTTTCTATCTGTACGCGCCGGGGCACACACCTTTTCTTGCGCCTCCAAGAATGGTTTCAATAGGAACAGCTTTGGGCGCCGTGATGATCATCTTGAAACATCGGCCAAACATTGCGCGGCTGATTGCAGGCACGGAAAACCGCGTGACATTTCGCAAGGGTGGATGAACTCACCTAATTCTCGACCGTGAAAAAGATTGCCATCATCGGCGGTGGTAGTTGGGGAACGGCCCTTGCTCTCATTTTGAGCCGGAGCCGGCGCCCGCATTCCCTTTCTCTCTGGGTGCATGATTCGGAACTTGGCGCGCTGGTCCGTGAATCTCGCGAGAACCCTGTCTATCTTCCGGGTTTCAAGCTTCCCGCCGAAGTGGATGTCACCTCGGACATCGCAGTTGCGCTGACTGGCGCCGAGATTGTTGTCGGCGCAATTCCTTCTGCTCACGCTAGGGACATTTACAAGTCGATTCGTCCGCACCTGAGTCCCGGTACGACAATTATAAGCGCCACAAAAGGGATTGATCACTCGTCGTTATTCAGAATGACAGAGGTCATAGAAGAAGTATTTAGCGCCCGGCCCACGCTGGGAGTTGCGGTACTTTCCGGTCCGTCATTCGCGATGGAGGCCGCGCGCGGCGATCCCACGGCTGTGGTCATTGCGTCTCAAGACTCCGCGTTGGCAACGGAAATTCAGGAGGAGTTTGCCGGGGCGAATTTCCGTCTGTACTCCAACGATGACGTCATAGGCGTGGAGCTCGGTGGGGCGGTAAAGAATATCATCGCCATCGCCGCGGGCGTCTGCGCCGGGCTTGGTTTGGGCGCAAACACCGCGGCCGCCTTGATGACCCGTGGCCTGGCAGAAATGACCCGGCTTGCAGTTGCATTGGGAGGGCAGCGCGACACCATGGCCGGCCTGGCCGGGATCGGCGATCTCGTCCTCACCTGCACAGGCGCGCTGAGCCGCAATCGAGCGGTAGGTATCGAGCTGGGCAAAGGCCACTCAATAAAGGAGATTCTTTCCACAACTCGCATGGTCGCCGAAGGCGTGGGCACGACCTCCGCAACGCGGGACCTGGCCCGTCGCGCCGCGATCGAAATGCCTATCACAGAACAAATGTATGCGGTGTTGTACGACCGCCGGCCCCCAAAAGAGGCCATCCGGGAATTGATGGAACGCCGCCTAAAGAGCGAATAAGCGGCCACCCCGTATCTAAAAAGCTACGCCGTCAGCGTGTGATGTATCCCCACTCCCTAAAGTCTCCGTAAAATAGATGGGTTGCCCAACCCGTGCGCCCCCTTGGTATAAACTCGCTTCTTCCCCATCGCTTGCGCATCCTTTGGATGGTGCTAGGCGCGCTGTTATTGGTCAGCATTCTTCCAATAGCTCTATACCATCACCAGGTTTTACAACTCAGCCAGTCCTCGCTGGAAGCCACAGAAAGAGTGGAGCAGACAGAATTGACGCGCTCCATTGCCAATCAGATTCAGCTGTTTGAATCCACACTGCGTCAGCAGCTGGATGGCGAGCGGCAAATCCTAGCAGTGACAGGTTTGATTCAAAGCGTCAACGACCCGGCCAACGCGCCCAAGGTAACCACTCTGCTCGAGACTTTCGCCGCCGGGACTCCCAATATTCTCTACGTGACTGCCGTGGGGACGGACGAGAAGGGTAGCGGAGCGGGCGATCTTCGCGCCAATCAGGACCCTTTCATAGGCAATGCTTTGCAACGCGCATTCTTTTCGACATCACAGATGCTTGAATTTCATAGTGACCCTCTGGCTCTCGATCCCGGCAACAGGCCTGCCTTCGTGATAGCGCTGCCTCTTGAGGCCAACGGACATTTCACGGGGATGTTGGCTGCGGTGGTGTCTCTCAATCTTGTTTTGGATCGATTGAAGGACGCCAGCGTGCACGATCGGATCGTGTTTGTGGTGGACCAGTCGGGCCACATCGTGGCGCACCCGGATACGAAGAATTTTTTTCCCGGTACCGATGCCAGCGCGTCCTCCCCCATCGTCGCTCGGATACGTGATTTGCCGCGCGACCTGCGCGAAACCGAAACGATGGGCTTTTCGCTCAAGCAGAATGACCACCAGGTCCCGATGATGGGCGCCTACAGCACCATGCCTGAACTGAATTGGGCGGTGATCTCGCAGCGCAGCCTGGAAAAAGCCCGCGAAGATGCCGGTGTCAACGAGCTCAACCGGCAGGCGCTGATATTTGTTTCGGTGCTCACTTTTGTGGCGCTTATCCTGGGATATTTGTTTGCCGTGGCCATCAGCACGCCTATACGCGGGTTGGCGGAATCCACTCGCGCCATCAGCCGCGGAGAATTTCACCAGCGCACGCCAGTCCGCGGGGCGGCGGAAATCGGCGAACTCGCCGATACGTTTAACAAGATGGCCGATGACATCGAGAAGTACATCGACGGGCTCAAGCAGGCAGCGACAGAGAATCATGAGCTGTTTTTGGGCTCCATCCGCATGCTTGCCGCAGCCATCGACGAAAAAGATCCGTACACGCGCGGCCACTCCGATCGCGTCGCGAAATATTCGCTCATTATTGGCCGGGAATTAAATCTTTCCATCGAAGAATTGGAGAAGCTGCGTATTGCCGCGCTTCTGCATGACGTCGGCAAGATCGGCGTGGACGACCGCGTGCTCAAGAAGCCCGGCGCATTAACGCCAGAGGAATTCGAGCTTATGAAGAAACACCCCTCAAAGGGCGCAAATATTATGAGACCCGTGGCGCAGCTCGCTGAAATGCTGCCGGGCATTGAGCTGCACCACGAACATGTGGATGGCCGGGGCTATCCCTACGGTCTTGCCGGCGACCAGATTCCCATGATGGCGCGGATCATTGCTGTCGCGGACACTTTGGACGCCATGACCACGAATCGCCCTTACCAGTCGGCGATGGAGCTGGATTTCGCGTTGACGCGGACGCGCCAGCTGGCAGGCTCAAAATTCGATCCCATCGTTGTCGACGCGCTGGAAGCAGCCATCCAAGAGGGCAAGCTGCGGCTCAACCTCACCATGGTCACCGTTTAAGCCAGTTTTACGCGGTTCCAGCCTCCAGCGGCGGTTGCCCGTTTTCTCAGCATGCGCATCCCCAACCCATAGAACGCGATCTGCTACAATCGTGGATTCGGCGCCTCTGTTCGAAACGATCCGATGATCACACTCTTTGGCAATGACAAACCGGGCGACTTCAAGTTCGGCGGCTCCCTGCTCGACCGGCTCAAGGAATCCGTCTCCAAGACTCGCACGCAGATCGCGGCTGGTATGGAAGGGATATTTGCCGGCGGGCGCACGGTTGACCCGGCAATCCTGGCCAAATTGGAGACCGCCCTGCTTTCGGCTGATATTGGCGTAAGGACCACGCGCGAAGTTCTGGACGCCATGCGCGAAAAAGTGGATCGCCAGCAACTTTCAGATGCGAGTGAGCTAAAGGCGGAACTCAAACGCCAGCTTCTGGCACGGCTTTCTGTCGCACCCTCACCCACAAATGGGTCGAGCGCTGCTAGGGGTGCGCAAATAGCCCCATCGCCAGCAACCGTACAGGAAAATTCGACGCGCGTAGTTTTCATGGTCGGTGTAAATGGAGTCGGCAAGACGACGACTATGGGAAAGCTCGCTAACCGATTGCGCCAGGAAGGTCACACTGTCCTGCTCTGCGCCGCCGACACATTTCGCGCCGCGGCAATCGAGCAGCTTGAAGTTTGGGGCAAACGCGCCGGTGTCGAAATCATCAAGCAGAAATCCGGCGCCGATCCCGCAGCCGTCGTCTTTGACGCTGTCACAGCGGCCGTCTCGCGCGGCACAGACGTGGTGATTGTGGATACCGCCGGGCGCCTGCACACGAAATCAAATTTGATGGCTGAACTGGACAAAATGAAGCGCACCGCTTCAAAAGTGATTCCCGGCGCGCCGCACGAAATCCTTCTGGTGATGGACGCGACCACCGGTCAAAACGGATTGGTCCAGGCGCGCGAATTCACTTCCCATGTTGGCGTGACGGGCATCGTTCTCACGAAGCTGGATGGCACGGCCAAGGGCGGGATCGTTGTGGCCATCACGCGCGAGTTGGGCCTGCCGGTCCGCTTCGTAGGAGTCGGCGAACAAATGGAAGATTTAGTGCCCTTCGATCCCGAAACTTTCGTTAATTCCCTCTTTGACTGAATTCCCGTGGCCCGCCTCCTGCAAAAAAGACGCAAATTTGACGACGCGCATTGGATGGACCGCGCGCTCGCTCTGGCGCGCCGCAGTGAGGGATTGGCAAGCCCGAATCCCATGGTCGGCGCGGTCATCGTTCGCAATGGACAAGTGGTCGGCGAGGGATTCCACACCTACGCCGGGCGCAAGCATGCCGAAATCCTTGCATTGGAAGCTGCCGGCAAACAGGCGCGCGGAGCCACACTGTATGTGAATCTCGAGCCTTGCTGCCACCAGGGCCGCACCGGCCCATGCACCAAGGCCCTGATCGAGGCGGGAGTGCGGCGCGTGGTCGTGGCGATCCGCGATCCAAATCCCGCGGTCGCCGGCCGCGGCTTGAGGCAGCTTCGCTCCGCAGGCATCAAGGTTGAAACCGGTTTGTTCGGCGCAGAGGCTCAGCGTTTGAACATGGCCTTTGCACGATGGATCGCTACACAAAAACCACTGGTCACGCTTAAATCGGCCATGTCGCTCGATGGCCGCATCGCCGCGCGCGCGGGCAGCACAACCTGGCTCACTTCCGCGGAATCACTCGCGGAAGTTCATCGCATCCGCCATTCCGCGGACGCGCTCATAACCGGCGTCGGTACGGTTCTCGCCGACAATCCCCGCATGTCCGATCGCAGCGGCCTGCCTCGCAGGCGTCCCCTCTTGCGCGTCGTGCTTGATTCGCACTTGCGGCTGCCACTGCGCTCGAAGCTCGTTCGTAACGTCAAAGGAGATTTGCTGGTATTCACGGCGCGAGCGCTTAATTCTCCGAGAGCGCGAGAGCTCCGTCATGCCGGTGTTGAAATCGAACAAGTTCCCACCCGCCGCGGCCGCCTTAGTCTGGATGCTGTCCTTGCGGCTCTCGGCAAACGGGGAATTCTTCATGCCCTGGTCGAGGCGGGTGCCAAATTGAACGGTGCTTTTCTCGGCGAGTCGCTTGTGGACCGTTTGATTCTGTTCATTGCGCCGCGAACGCTTGGTGAAAATGCCGTGCCATTTGCCATCTTCGGTACTGGCGCCTCCCGACGCAGAAGTTTGGCCCACTTGCCGTATCTCCGCGTCATTTCCGTGCGACAATTCGGACCTGACCTTTGCATCGAAGGAACCTTCCGCGATGTTTACCGGGATCATTGAACAGCTGGGCGTGGTCGAATCACTGGAACGCAGCGCGGGCGGTGGGCGCATTCGCGTGCGGGCGCCGAAATTAATGGCTTCACTGGAAATCTCCGGAAGCATCGCCGTGAATGGATGCTGCCTGACGATTGTTGAGCGCAACGCGGAAGCATTTATTGCGGATTTGTCGCCCGAAACATTGCGTCGCACCACATTTGACGAAATGAAGTCCGGTCTAAAAGTAAATTTGGAACGGCCGCTCACCGCAGGAAAAGAGTTGGGTGGCCATTTGGTCCAAGGCCACGTGGATGCAGTGGGGCGAGTCGTGCGGCTGATTCCAGTGAGCGTCGAAAGGACAACGGCGGAGGATGGGAATTGGTTGCTTGAAGTGCAAGTGCCGGCCGATATCCGTCAGTATGTCGCGGAAAAAGGGTCCCTCACTGTGGACGGGATCAGCTTGACCGTTGCGTCGTGGCGCGAGGGTGTCGCGGGCTTCGCGATTATTCCCTACACCTATTCGCACACAAATCTACGCGGATTTGCGGCAGGGGCCGGAGTCAATCTTGAGGCTGACGTCCTCGCAAAATATATTGAACGGCTTCTCGACGCGCGCGGAAAATCCTGAGCCACGCTGTCCTATCGAAAAGCTCCGACAATTTTTTCGCGAAAATATAGCGCCAGCCCAAGCAAGATTGACCCAGCAGTCCCGGCAATAACCTTTACTTCAAAAGCCAGCTTGTTTGTGGAATCCCCCGGCGGAATAAATGAAAGCACGATCCCCGCAGCCACAACTAACAACCCCAGTCCTCCAGCCACCCACACGCCGAATTTTCCTCCCGGAATCAGCACCGCCGATTTATTTTCTGCGCGATCCTTTCGGTAAGCGAGCTTGATGGCTGCGGCATACATATAAACAAACGGAATGAAGTAAAGAATAATGGCGGCATCCACCAGAATCTGGTATGCGCTGTTCGCCGATTCATTGATTTGAATCACCAGCAGGATCAATCCGGAAAGCCCCGCCTGAATGAGGATCGAAATGTAGGGCGTCTTCCACCGCGGATGCATCTTGCCAAAGAATGCCGGGAGATAGCGGTCGATCCCCACCATAAATGGGACGCGCGCTATTCCCGCAACAGTCGAGCCAACACCCCCAGCGTTTCCTACCGTGACAAGCATTGCGGCCAATATGCCCAACGCTGCAAACCCAAGAGCCGTCGATCCAAGTGTGATTGCTCCAAAAACGCCGCTCTTCGGATCCACTTGGCCGGCGGGCATGAGCGCCAGAACTGCGATCGTCCCGGCAACGTAAATCGCAGCGATCATCACTCCGGCGCCAAGAATTGCCCGGGGCATCGTCCGGCGCGGGTCCCGGATTTCACCGCTCATCGCTGAAACCAGTTCGAGTCCTGCAAATGCGAATGCAATCTGCGACCAGAAATTCACCGTGTCCAGGTTCCAATGCGGCAGCATCCCGGCCACAGTGAAATGTGTCGCAGAACCATGTGAGCGCCAGAGCAAAGCCGCCACGCCCACCAGCATGAGCAGCGGAATGTAGGTCGCCACACCTCCGGCATTCTGAAGCCACTTGCCAATGTTGAGCCCGATGATGTTGAGTGCCACCGCGACAATCAGCAACGCGAATGAAACAGCGAGTAGAAACGATCGATTTTGTGTAAGTGATGCCGCCCCGCTGCCCCCGATGTAGGCGCCCATGGCTGCGCTAGCCAGCAGGAGCCCTGGAAAATAGAACACGGTGTAGAACCAGTAGCTCCAGCCCGCAACAAAGCCATGGAAGTCACCGAAGGCCTCTTTCGTCCAGATGTAAAGCCCGCCTTCGTCCGGGAATCGCGAGGAAAGTTCGGTGATCACAAGTCCCGTCGGCACAAAGAAAATAATCGCCGCGATGATCCACAAACTGATCGAGGATTGCCCGTTGTGAGCCGCGGCCGCTATCCAGCGCGGGCCAAGGACAGTGGCGATGTTAAAAAGCAATACGTCCCAGAAACCCATCACGCGTCGAAGTTCGGGGACTGAGCCGGTTGGCGCGGAGGTCGTTTGGCTCATGTGCTTAATGCAATTTCAATGCGAAGGGTTCCGGGCAGGTCACGCGGTCAGATCCAGCTCGGGGATGAGTTCGTCCAGCAGCCTGAAATTGCGCAGGAATGGATCCTTGGTGGCTTCAAAGTCCTTCCACGGGCCAAAGAAACTGACGCGGCCGTCTTGTAAAAAAATAACTATATCGCCCAGCTTCTTGGCCAGGTGCGTGTCGTGCGTCACGACGATGGATGTCTTGTGCAGCGTCTCCTTGAGCTTCAAAATTAGATCGCCGGTGTGTGTGGCCATCAACGGATCCACCATCGTGGTGGGCTCGTCATAGAGAATTGCTTCGGGATCCTGCGCCAGCGCCCGCGCGATGGCAACGTTGCGCTTTGTGCCGGTGCTCAATTCCGAGGGAAGCCGGTCAAGCTGATCGGTAACTTCAAGCATCTCAGCGAGCTCGCGGACACGCGCGTCAATTTCATCGGCGGTAATGGTTTCCTGTTCCTCGAGCGGAAATGCAATGTTTTCGCCAACCGTGAGCGAATCAAACAGCGCGCCTGACTGGAAAACCATGGTGACGCGCTTGCGAATACTCACAAGCTGATCTTCATCCATGTCCGTTATGTCTTGGCCCGCCACGATGATTCGCCCGGCGTCCGGCTTCAGGAATCCCATGATGTGCTTGAGGGAAACCGATTTCCCGACGCCGCTTCGGCCCATAATGACGGCCGTCTGGCCGCGCTCGACTTGAAAACTTACATTATCGAGCACGGGGTGCTCGTCAAACGCCTTTGATACACCGATGAATTCGATGTATTTCTCGCCCACGGAATTCCCTCGAATATCTCTACCCCAACCCATCCATTCTCAGCGAGCCGCACTTGGGAAGCAAACTTTTTACGTCTTCAAGCGGCGCAATTCCGGGACTATTCTTCAGCCGAGCCACGCCCCGGTCTGCGAATCCCCAATTCCCGCAACTTTTCCTGCAAACTCTGCCGGTGCAGCCCAATCGCCGCCGCGGTCCGTGAGACATTCCACTTATTGTGCTCCAGCTGGCGCGTAATATAGGCAATCTCGAATTTGCGCTTCGCGTCGCGGAAATCGGGTTCGGAGAGCGGAAGCTCTTCGCCGCGCGTTGTGCCCGGCCGCGATTGACCACTTGCACCGCTTATAATCTCCTCCGGCAAATCAGAGGTCTGAATCTCCTCGCCACGAGCGAAAATCATGCTTCGCTCCAGCACATTCTTCAACTCACGGACGTTTCCGGGCCAATCGTAACTCTGAATTGCGTCCATCGCTTCCCTGCTGAGGCCCGCAACGCGGTCAACCTTTGAGCGATGTAACTTCAAAAACGCCGCAGCCAACAAGGGAATGTCCTCCTTACGCGCGCGTAGCGGCGGCACTTGGAGCGTCACTACGTGCAGACGGTAATACAAATCCTCGCGGAACCGCCCCCCCGCGATCTCCGCGGGCAAGTCCCGATGCGTCGCGCTGATCACTCGCACGTCCACGGAGATCGATTGCGTTCCGCCCAGCCGCTCAATCACGCGATTTTCCAGCGCCCGCAGAACTTTCGCTTGTGTTACCGGATTCATATCCCCGATTTCATCCAGGAACAGCGTCCCTCCGCCAGCCAGCTCAAATTTCCCTTTCTTCTGTTGCGCGGCACCCGTGAACGCTCCCTTCTCAAATCCAAACAATTCAGACTCAATCAAGTTTTCGGGCAACGCCGCACAGTTCACGGCGACAAAAGGTCGCTCCGCGCGCGGCGACCGCGCATGGATTTCCTGCGCCAACAGATCCTTACCCGTCCCGCTCTCTCCCAGGATCAGCACCGTCGCATCCGTTTCGGCAACGCGCGCGGCCATCTCAAAAAGTTTCCGCATCTCGGGTGTGCTTCCAAGCATCGGGCCAAATTGCCCTTCGGTCACCAGGCGTTCGCGCAGTCGCGTATTTTCTCGCTCCAGTGTTGCCAGCCGCATCATGTTTCCAACACGCTTTCGCAACTCTTCTATGTCGAATCCCTTCACCAAGTAATCCGCCGCGCCCAGTTTCAACGCATCCACAGCCGTCCGCGCATTGTCCAGCGCGGAAACCACAATCACCGGCTCCTCATGCCCCTGCTCGCGCATCCAGCGCAGAAAGGAAAGCCCATCTTCATCATTCATCACGATATCCAGAAGAACCAGTTCCGGACGCTCCCGCACCAGCGCTTCACGCGCCGCAGCAACGCTCTCTGCTTCCGCTATTCGATACGAGTGTTCCAACGCTCGCCGCTGCGCGTAACGAGCGGAAGGCTCGTCATCCACAATCAGAATGGTTTTTGTTGGCATTCGGCTGTTCTCCTTACGCTGCCGGTAGGCGTACCTTAAATCGCGCCCCGCGCCCGCCCGCCACAGGGCTCTCACAATGAATCGACCCTCCTAGTTCCGCGACGCGCCGCTCGACGATGGCGAGCCCCAGCCCGGTCCCGCTAGGTTTGGTCGTGAAGAACGGCTGAAACAGGCGCTCGCGGTTTTCCGCGGGAATTCCCGGTCCATCGTCGGCAATTTCCAAAATAACATTTGGGCCGTCGCGCGCCAGGCTCACGATGACGCGTCCGCCTTCGGCTATTGCTTCGATTGCGTTCACAATCAGGTTACTCAGGATGTCTGTAAGCGGTTCTTCCGAACCGCGAACTACCGCTCTGGCTGAATCGTCGGTCAGGGAAAGCGCACAGCGGCGCCGTTCCGCTTCGTGCCGCAGCAGCGAAACCACTTGTTCCGCCACGACGCCCACCTCGGCGCGTTGCGGCCCTGCGCCCGCTCGTACTGCGGGCCGCGCATATCGCAGCAACTGATTGAGCTTCACACCCAGACGGTCGATCTCGCCCACCACCATCGTCAAATCGCGGCGCGCCCTAGCAGGAAGATCGGCGCTTTCAAGCTGCACCTGCAACACAGTTTTCATCGAGCCCAGCGGATTCTTCAGATTGTGCGAAATGCTAGTGGCCATTTGGCCCACCAGCGCCAACCGCTCTCGCTCATCCAATTCCCTTTCGAGCACCAACTTCTGCTCAATCAATTGGCAAAGCTCAATCACCGCCGGCAATTGCTCCGCCAGAAAATCCATTGCCGCTGAAGTCTCTCCCGAAATCGCCGATCCGATGGGCACCGCCTCCAATTCCCCAATTTCCGCGCCTGCTTTTCCCAAAAGTAGCCGCACGGGCTGCCCCGCCCATGCGGGTCGCGGCTTCGCAACATCCTTTGGTGAGCTGCTCTCCTGATTTACAATCTCCGCTCCCTTACCACTCAATCGAATCCGCACTTCCTCCAATCCGAATTCCTTCTTAATACTTTCCTCGGCGAACGCAATCAGTCGGCCCATGTCTCCATGCTGCGCCTCCCGCTGCAACTCGGAACTTAGCCTTTGCAGTCGGTCCACCTGCTCCTGAAATCTGCGCTTGAACAACCGGCTTGTAACTCTCTGCAGTGGCTCGAAGAATCCGACAAGAATGAATAACAAAATTGCCGAGGTCGCCTCGGGAGGAAGCGCAGGTTCAAGTAATCCACTCACTCGACGCACGGCGCCGAGGTAGAGCAGCGCGAGAAATGCCGCCGATACGGAATAGACAAGATTGTTCTGTGAGCCTATCTCGAGGGCCTTGTACCGAATGATTACATACACGAGCAATACAACTGGAAGTAACCAGCCAATCACCAGAGCAAACATCTCTAGGGTGATGTAGCTGTTCGACGGGCCAATCCACATGACAACGCCGCGATAATTAGTTGTGTGGAACGCGACTAGATTCAGAACAAGCAGGCCGTACGCGGCGAAATATACGGCGAGAAAATTGTGGAATCGTCTCGTACTAGTCTTATGAGTGCGCCGCGCGAACAAGAGCTGCAAGGCTATGCAGGAAATCAGTACAAGTGCGAGCCAAATTAGATAAACGCGCGCCTCTCTTGCATTTTCATCAACCGGAAAGGCGAAGGGGCCTCCTTCCGCAATTCCAGATATCAGCGCCGCGAATCGAACAACTGGAATATAGGCGGCTCCAATTACCGCGGCTTGCCACCCACATCGGGACATTCCTCCTTGCGCCCACCCGTACGAGAAATGAGTGTGAACAAGTAGGCCTGGCAGCGCAGCTAGCCCAATCGCGACGAGATAGACCGAAAGAATTTCTGTGGCGCGCGGTGGTCCATTTCGATAGTAAATCTGAGCGTTTAGAATTAGGAGGCTGCCGGCGTAGTAAAGGAATAGCGCGAGCGCGAGGAAAAACAGGACTCGTTCGAAGGTCCGCCTGCGGCGGTAGCCAACAATCAAGATCATCAGAAACAAGTTGAGAAGCGTCCCTACGGTCGCGCTAGCCAGACTCAGAAGAAGTGAGAAACTCATTGGAATAAGCGACTCGAATTCTAGACAATAAATTAAAAGCAAAGCAACAGCCAACTGCAACCTTTTTCCGACACTAGCTAAGTGATTGACAATAGGATTGTTACAGGAATGTCAAAAGTCAGTTTTCAACAGTTGAGTGTCGTGAACTCACTTGACATGGAGTTCTTTAGCGACTATATTAGCACTCGCACCCGAGGAGTGCTAACCCACCTCTCAGGTTCCCACAAACAAGAAAGAACTATATTCCGATCTACGCTACGGAGGGCACGAGACAATGGCAGTACATATCACTCCCCTGCACGACCGAGTTCTGGTCAAGCGGATTGAAGAGAAGGAAACCGTGAAGGGCGGAATCATCATCCCCGACACGGCCAAGGAAAAACCGCAGGAAGGCGAAGTCATCGCCGTCGGCGAAGGCAAAATCGAGAAGGGCGCTCGCGTTCCTCTCGACGTCAAAGCCGGCGACCGCATCCTGTTCGGCAAATACAGCGGCTCCGAAATCAAAATCGAAGAGCAGGAATATCTCATCCTTCGCGAGGACGAAATCCTGGCGAAGCTCAGTGGCGCAGCAAAGGCAGCGGGCGGCAGGAAGTAACTCCGCAGGGCTAAGCCCGCGGTTTACAGGTTTCGTTTACTAATCTCTAGGAGGAAGAAGTCTCATGGCGAAGCAGATCGTAACAGGCGAGAACTCGCGACAGGCTATCCTGCGCGGGGTGAACGCACTGGCGGATGCCGTTAAGATCACCCTCGGCCCCAAAGGCCGCAATGCGGTGATCGAAAAGAAATTCGGCGCGCCAGTGATTACCAAGGACGGCGTGACCGTCGCGAAAGAAATCGAGCTGCAGGACCCGCTCGAAAACATGGGCGCGCAGATGGTGCGCGAAGTGGCGTCGAAGACCTCCGATGTGGCGGGCGACGGCACCACCACAGCAACCGTTCTGGCGCAGGCGATTTTCCGCGAAGGCGTGAAGACCGTCGCGGCAGGCGCCAGCCCCACAGCGCTCAAGCGTGGCATCGAACGCGCCGTGGAAGCCGCGGTTGAGCAAATCAAGAAGCTCCACCGCGACGTCAGGGGCGAAATGATCGCGCAGGTCGGCACCATTTCCGCTAACAATGACAAGCAAATCGGCGAAATCATCGCCGAAGCAATGAAGAAGGTCGGCAAGGATGGCGTGATCACCATCGAGGAATCCCGAACGATGGAGACATCGCTTGAGGTGGTCGAAGGTATGCAATTCGATCGCGGCTACCTTTCCCCCTACTTCGTCACCGACCCCGAGCGAATGGAGTGCAATCTCGAGGATCCCTACATCCTGATCAACGAAAAGAAGATTAGCTCGATGAAGGACCTCCTCCCCTTGCTCGAACAGGTCGCCCGCGCCGGCAAGCCCCTGCTGATCATCGCAGAGGACGTCGAAGGCGAGGCCCTGGCAACATTGGTGGTCAACAAACTCCGTGGCACGCTGCAGTGCGCAGCGGTTAAGGCTCCGGGCTTTGGCGACCGCCGCAAGGCCATGCTGGAAGACATCGCCACTCTGACCGGCGGGAAGGCGCTCACCGAGGATCTCGGCATCAAGCTGGAGAACGTAAAGATGGAAGACCTCGGCCGGGTCAAGAAGGTCACAATCGACAAGGACAACACCACGCTGGTGGAAGGCGCCGGCAAACCCGCTCACATCGAAGGGCGCGTGAAGCAGATTCGCGCTCAAATCGAGGAGACCACTTCGGATTACGACCGCGAAAAACTGCAGGAGCGGTTGGCCAAGCTGGTCGGCGGCGTTGCAGTCATCAAAGTGGGCGCGGCAACCGAAACCGAGCTGAAGGAAAAGAAAGCTCGCGTTGAGGACGCCATGCACGCTACGAAGGCTGCGGTCGAGGAGGGCATTGTTGCCGGCGGCGGCGTGGCCTTGCTGCGCTGCATTCCCGTACTCGATAAGCTAAAACTCGAAGGCGATGAGGCCATCGGCGTGAATATCGTGAAGCGCGCCCTTGAAGAGCCTCTCCGTCAAATCGTCCTCAATGCGGGACTCGAAGGCGCGGTGGTCGTTGGCCGCATCCGCGATTCCAAGGACGAGAACTTCGGCTACAACGCCGACACCGACGAATACGCCGACCTCATCAAAGTTGGCGTGATCGACCCGGCCAAGGTTACCCGGCTCGCGCTGCAGAACGCAGCGTCGGTAGCCGCGCTGATGCTGACCACCGAAGCTCTGGTGGCCGACATCCGCGAAGACGACAAGAAGGGTGCAGCCGCAGGCGGTCATGGCGGCGGTGCAGGCGGCATGGGCGGCGGAGGAATGTACTAAACTCCTTTCCGGCCATACAGATACAAATTAGGGGCGACCGAGTTTCGGCCGCCCCTTTTGTTTTGCGGGTCGTTTTGATTTCGATGGTGTCGACAGAGTCTCGTCGCAAAGGTGGTCGAACCGCGCTGCGTTCGCTGGCTCCTTGGCATCACCACATTTAGCGCACAAACTTGTCGTCCACGCGAATAATGGATTCGATCTCGCGGCGGCCTCAACTCGTGGAAATATCAAATCGAAGTGATATTCTAAGAGATGTTCAAGCAATAAGACCGCGATCGCCATTCGAGTATCCTCATGTCTATGTGATCCCCACTTCAGCACAAATGGCCAAATAGATTCGGGTTCATCTTGTATGAAATTGGCGATCCCTATAATGGCTCGCCAGCGCGAGCCTACGTCGCCATGTGGAGCTGCCTGACCAGGGAGAAGTTTTTCTGCCTTTCTAATTGCCTTTTGAACTGTCATCCGGCAACTGCCCCCTGTGGCGCCACTGTGATCCGCGCTGCGTCGCTCCAATCATACGACGCCCAAATGATATACTTTCCTTGACTATTAGCCATGCCGAACGACTTCCAATTCGCCACCGTTGACGAAGCCGCGGAAGAATTTCGCCAGGGCCGCCCTATCGTCCTAGTGGACGACGAGGACCGCGAAAACGAAGGCGACATCACCATGGCCGCCGAGAAGGTCACGCCGGAGACCATAAATTTCATGGCCAAGTTCGGCCGGGGGTTGATCTGCGTCACGCTCACGGAGGAGCGTTGCGACGAATTGAATCTTCCGCTGATGACCCACGTGAATACGGCCGCGCACGGCACGCCGTTCACCGAATCCATCGACGCCAAGCGCGGTACCACCACCGGCATCAGTGCCGCAGACCGAGCGATCACCATTCTGACAGCGATTGATCCCGCCACACGCCCCGCCGATCTCGCCCGCCCCGGTCACATTTTCCCACTGCGCGCGCGCCGCGGCGGTGTCCTCGTCCGCGCCGGCCAGACCGAAGCATCCGTGGATCTTGCGCGTATCGCGGGCATGACGCCTGCAGGTGTCATCTGTGAAATCATGAATGACGACGGCACCATGGCTCGAGTGCCGCAACTCATTGAGTTCTGCCGCGAGCACGGCCTGAAGGTGCTCACCGTGGCCTCGCTCATCAGCTACCGCATGCAACACGAGCGTTACGTCCAGCGCGTAGCGGAATCTCCGTTGTCCACCGCCTATGGCGATTTCCGCATGATCGTCTTCACCAGCGAGGTGGATCGCGAGCAGCACATCGCCCTGGTCAAGGGCGACCTGGCAGCCGCATCAACCGTGAAACCGGCCCCCCTCGTCCGTGTTCACTCGCACTGCCTCACCGGAGACGTATTCGCCTCAACAAGTTGCGACTGCCGCGAAATTGTCGCGCGCTCGCTTGAGGCTATCGCAGCGGAAGGCCGCGGCGTCTTCGTCTATCTGCATCACACCGGCCGGGGCTTCGCCATCGATTCCGCTCCAGCCGCACCGGGCTCGCTACCGAACATCCTTTACCACAAGCGCGACCAACTCGACCGCGACGCCGCCCGCCAGCGCATGGTCCAGCACGAAAGCGGCATCGGCGCCCAGGTCCTGCGCGACCTGGGTCTCACTGACATCCGTGTGCTAACAAATCACCCGCGCAAGGTGGTCGCTCTGGAAGGTTATGGCATTACGATCGCCGAGCAGGTCTCGCTCCCCACAGGCCTCGGCAAGATCACTCACCAACTGTTGTAGGCTCCCGATTAATTAGGACCTGGGTGTGAAATCTGAGGAGTTTCCTTCTTCGGCGGCGTTGTCCCCTTCGGCGGTGGTGCAGCTTTCGTCGGTGAAGTCGCGCCTTCCTTCACCATCACAAAAGGCCTTATCTTCTCCATTCTCGCCGCGCTGATTCCCTGCACAGCCAGCAGATCGTCCACCCGTAGAAACAGGCCGCTCTTCTTCCGGTAGTCCAGAATCCTTTGAGCGATAACCGGCCCCACCCCCGGCAGACTGTGCAGCTGATCGAGCGTTGCGGAATTAAGGTCGATAGGCTTTGCAGGCGGCGGCAACTTCTTCGTCTTTTCCTGCGCGAAGGCGTAGCCGATTGCCAATATCAACGCCAGTGCGCCAACAAGAAAAAGAAACGCAAGCCTCCCGATTGTCATTTTTCGCGGCATATTCACCCCCAGAAACGGTCTGAGGCTATAACGGTGGAGGTATATTACTAATACTAAATATATATTGCAAGTACTGCGGGCTTGTGGTAGTCTGTTTCTGGAGGAAAGGTGTCAGCCCACGGTCTTCTCCGTGGGCATTTTGTTTTTGGTAGCAGCAGCTACAATCTGCGGGGCTTTGCTTCAATCCTCAGCTGATTTACTTCGCGTCGGATTCATAACCTGTTCCCTTGCGCATCAAACACTTCCACATCACCAAACAGCTCCGCCTGCCCGCCAATCGCTTCGCGGTCCCCGGCAATCACAATCTGCGCGTGCGGCGAATCAAAGTATTTCCGGGCGGCCTCTAGGACATCCGCGGAGGTGAGCTTCCGCACCCGCTCACGATATGTCTCCAGGTAGTCGTCCGGCAATTCGTTCAGCAGCACCGTCCCGAGTTGCCCCGCAATGCCGTCTTGCGTGCCCAGCCCTAGCGAAAACACGCCGGTCATGTACTGAATCGCGTCTGCCAGTTCGCCATCCCCCACAGGCAGCGACCGCATGCGGTCCAGTTCATAAAATATTTCGGTAAGTGACGCCGCAACCACATCGTTACGCACCGCCGCGCTCACCGTGAAAAATCCATACTGGCGCAGCGGATTCATTCCGCTTCGCGGGCTATATGTGTAGCCTTTCTGTTCACGGATATTCATAACCAGCCGCGAATTAAACGCTCCGCCGTAAATGTTGTTGGCCAGCCCCAGCTTCAGCCAGTTGGGATCCTTGCGGGTAATCGCCAGATTTCCGACCAGAATTTCGGCCTGCACCGCTCCCGGCACATGGACCAGATACACACTCCGCGCTTTCGCGGCATGCGGTGCCGGTTGCGCGGAAATTGCGGGCGGCGTCCCCGTCCAATCCCCCAGAGCGCTTTCGATTTCTGCGATAAGTTTTTCAGGAGAAAACTCGCCAACGGCAACAAACAGCGCACCTTCCGGACCGTAATAGTCACGGTAGTACGCCATCAGCGCTTCTCTTGAATACCCCTCGACTTGTTTTTCCGTGGGCGCGAAATTCGCATACGGGTGCGCCCCAAAGAGTGTTTTGCGCAAACGCTCGGCGGCCAGAAAACCTGGCGTCGTACGCGCAATCCGCAGCTCTTCTACCTTTTGCCGGCGCTCCCGGACAACCTGCTCATCCGGAAACGCGGCCTCTCGCGCAATCTCAGCCGCAAGCTCAATCAGCGGCTTTGAAAACTCGCTCAACCCCGAAAAGGAAATCGCGCTGGTATCCGCACCCGAACCCGTTGAGAGATCCGCGCCCCATCGGCGCAAATCCTCCTCAATTTGCCTGCTCGTGCGTCGCGTGGTCCCGGTGCGTGCGACCGTCGCGGTCATATCCGCCAAACCCGGGATCGGCGCCACCGCATTCCCGCTGCGGAAATAGATCTCGGCCGTAAATTTTGGAATCGTGTGCGATTCCACCAATACGATTTCAAGCCCGTTGGACAACTTGTGCCGCACGCGCCGCGGCCACACCACTGGCCTTTCAGGTCCCAGCGGTGGGATGGTCCCGTACGCAGAATCTTGAGCCGGAGTGGCCATCATGCCACCTCCTGAGCCACGGGGTCATTCACCGGCACGCGGAACACAATGGCCCTCTGCGATGGCTTCAGATATTTTTCAGCAAAGGCATGCACTTGCGCCGCTGTGACCGCATTGAACCCGTCGAGTATCGTGTTCACCAATCCCGGATCGCCGTCAAACAGCGTGAAGCAAGCCAGGTAGTGCATCAGACCGAACCGGGGAAAGCTCGAACCATGCCCGCCTTCCAACGACGAATAAAAATCCGATCGGAATTTCACTTTCACCTCTTCCAATTCTTCGGGTTCAATTCCCTTTTGCCGGACCTCTTCAACGATCGCATCATACGCCGCGAGCATCTGCTCTCCGGTCACTTCCGGCTTATAGATAAGCTTCGTACCCAGTTGAGTGACGCCGTTGTACTCGAACACATCGCCCGTCTCGCTCGAAGCTTCCACGGCGAGCTGCTGCTCCAGCACCAGCTTGCGGTAAAAGCGTCCGGCGCGTCCTCCGTGTAAGGCATGGTCCAGCAGAGCCGCGGCAAACCAATCGGGCGTCCGCCGCGCGGGCATGCGATATCCAATCGCCATGGCAGGCAACGTCCCGAATTTTTCTTCCACCGTGCCGCGCCGCTCTTCGGTTTGTGGGCCCTCACTGGCATCCGCTGGCGCAGGCGCCGGGCGCGATGGGATGTCCTCAAAATAGCGCTTGGCGAGCTCAAAGCCCTCTTCAAAATCAACGTCCCCAAGAATCAGCAACACTGCATTCGACGGTATGTAATACGTCTCAAAGAACGCGCGCACATCGGCCAGCGATGCAGCATCCAGGTCGGCGAAATCCCCGTAAAAATTGTGCGCGTTGGCCCAATTGCGAAACGCAACCGGCGGCATGTCCAGCCACGGAAACCCGCCGTACGGCTGGTTCAATACGTTCACGCGCACTTCTTCCTTCACCACGTCGCGCTGATTGCGCAGATTTTCATCATCTACTTTGAGAGCACGCATGCGATCAGACTCCAGCCACAGAATGCGCTCTAGCGCGTTCGACGGGACAGCCTCAAAATAATTTGTCAGGTCGTAGTGTGTCGAGCCGTTGAGCACGCCCCCGGAAGAATTGATCAGCTTGATATGCACCATTTTCCCGGCATGCTCCGAGCCTTGAAACATCATGTGCTCGAAAAGGTGCGCGAATCCGCTTCGCCCGCGTGGTTCCAGCCGGAATCCAATGTTGTAATAAACGCCCACTGTCACCAGCGGCGCCATATGATCCGGTGACACGACCACTCGCAATCCGTTCGCAAGCGTCCGGTTTTCCACTGAAATATGCAATCCCGCCAAGTATCTCCTCCCCTTTGCGAAAATTATTCCGTATTCGGCATGCGTTCAACTAATCGGTTTGGTTCAGTCGACTTCTTCGGCGTTCTTTTTCATTTTTCCGGTCAGAGCAGGCACTAGCTTGGCCAGCACCGCACCCGGCCGCCGTGAAAGCACCCGCGCTCCAAGACGGTGAACGGCCGCATATGCCTCGCCGTATTCACGTGGATAGCGTCGCAGTGCCCGGATGTGCCCGGCGACAGTTCCGAAATCGCCACGCGGCACAGGGCCGCTCCACGCAATGCCTGGCCCGAACCGCTCGAAATTCGACATTACCTGCCGCGCAAGCTTCAACAAGGCCAGCCCGGCTTGCCGCCTCGAAAAACCAACGGACATGAAAATCCGAGTGCCCGCCTCAATCATAGTGAGCACATGCGCGGCGGAAAACACTCCCGCGGCATGATACGCCAGCTTATCGCCGCTTCGGAGCTGCAAAGGAAATCCGCCCAGATCTCTCGCCATGCGCCGAGCCATGCTTAATGCCTTAACACTGCCTTCCATCACTATCCATACGCCTTCCAGCGACGGCGCTACGCGCACTGAAAAACTCTGCAGTGGATGAATTGAACCGGTCTCTGCGCCTTTCTCCCCAAGCGGTGCCAGAGCCCGGCTATCGAGCGCCCCGCTGGTATGCAAGACTACTTTGCCTCTCCATTCCTCGCCGCCCATTTGCGCAAGCCGTTTCGCAAGATCGGAAACGGAGTCATCCGGCACGGCAATCAGCACCACCTTTGCTGCCAGCAACAGGCGTGTGAGCTTGCCGTACGGCCTGCCCGCGCCAATGTACCGCGAGGCTCTGCGTGCCGTGGTTTCCGATCTCGTGACCACCGCGGCGATGCGCCATCCCGCCAGCCGCAATTGGCGCCCCAATGCGCGACCCACGCGGCCGGCCCCCACAATCGCAACAGTTGTCGCACCTGAAATCAATTTCGCGCGTCCCCTCGGCGAGCGCCGCGTCATCTTGCGGGCAATGCTAGAATAACTTGTTTGATGAATTCACGCAGAGGAAAATCTATTTGCACCTTTTGCTGACTGTTTCTCTTGGCCTGGCGGCGTTTATCTGGACCATTCAATCCATTCGCGCCGGAATCGGCATGAGTCGCCTTCCCCGCATCGAAAAATTCACTCCTTTGGCGAAAGATCACTCACCGGGAATTTCCATCATCTTCGCGGCGCGCGATGAGGCCGAAAAATTATCTGCGGCGCTTCAATCCATGCTCGCTCTTGATTATCCTGATTACGAAGTTATCGCCGTAAATGACCGTTCGACGGACGCCACACCAGGTATCCTCGATGACCTCGCACGGCGCGATCCCCGCCTCCGAGTAATTCACGTCACCAACCTCCCGCCGGGCTGGCTTGGAAAGCCGCACGCCCTCAACTCCGGGTTCCAGATCTCCACCGGTTCATGGATCCTTTTGACCGACGCAGACGTGAATTTCGCTCCCGACACGCTTGGCCGCGCCATGGCCGTCGCCACGCAACAAAAACTCGACCATCTTTCCCTGATGACTCGAATGACCATGGTTGGATTCTGGGAACACGTGGTGATGACCTTTTTCGGTTTGGGCTTCACGATGGGCACAGAGGCCTGGAGCACCAGCAATCCGCGTTCTCCACGCTATGTCGGTATCGGCGCCTTCCAGCTCATTCGCCGTGACGTTCTCGAGGCCATTGGCGGCCATCGCCGGCTGGCCATGGAAGTTGTCGAGGACATGAAACTCGGGAAACTTGTGAAACTTGGCGGATTCCGGTCCCAGGTCGGATTCGCCGCCCATCACCTCAGCGTGCGCTGGCACTCCGGCCTGCGCAACTTGATCCGTGGCACCACTAAGAATTTCTTCGCAGCCCTGGGCTACAGCGTCAGCGTGGTCATAATCCAGCTGTTGGGTCTCTTCCTGTTGAGCGTGCTGCCATGGATTACTTTGGCGTGGTTTGCGTTGAGCCCGCTGTTCAGTCCCAATAGGCCCGATCTCATGCCCATTGTTTTTGCTGCGATCGCTGTCGCCATCGCCTTCCTTGTTCACGCCACCATAGCGTATGGTGCGGAGTCCTCACCTCTGTATGGACTGACGCACCCCATCGGCGCCTTGATTTTTGCCTGGATGATTGCACGTTCCACGATTGTTACACTGTGGCGAGGCGGCATTGTCTGGCGCGACACTTTCTATCCTCTCGCCGATTTGCGTCGCGGATCCGTCTAGCCTGAAAACCGACTCGTTTCCTGAGCTGGAAATTCGTTCCACGGTTTCTGGGAGGTCGGAGCTTTAGCTCCGGCATGAATAGGCCAATCTCGGAGGAGTTTTAACCCTTCAAGGTGTCCGAGATACATCTATGAACTTTGCGTATCAGGCCATTAAGTCTTCTCTGGCTCCTTCGCCGCAGGCGTCGGGCTTGGCACAGGCGCCGGCGCAAACAATTCCCCCAGGTCCCGCTGCTTCAACGCCTTTATCCGGTCGCGCATCGCTGCGGCGCGCTCGAATTCAAATTTTTTCGCCGCTTCGCGCATCTGGTTTTCCATTTGCTCGATGGCCTGGTGAAGTTGGGCTTCCGTGGCAATATTCTCAAGCTCATAATCATCCGTAGGCACGGTCATGTAATCGGCTTCGAGAATGGCCGCCAGCTGCATATCCACCGATTTGCTGATGCTGATTGGAGTAATTCCATTTTCAATGTTAAAAGCGGTTTGTTTCGCGCGCCTGCGCGTGGTCTCATCAATCGCCTTGCGCATGGACTCGGTCATTACATCCGCGTAAAGAATCGCCCTCCCGCTCAGATGCCGCGCGCACCGGCCAATGGTTTGTATCAGGGCAGTAGAGCTGCGCAAATATCCTTCCTTATCCGCATCCAGAATGGCGACCAGCGATACCTCCGGCAAATCCAGCCCTTCGCGTAACAGGTTAATTCCGATCAGCGCGTCAAATTCCCCGCGCCTCAAATCGCGCAGAATCCGTATCCGCTCCAGCGTCTCCACTTCGCTGTGCAGATATCGGCATCGGATCCCCACTTCCGTGAAATATTCGGCCAAATCCTCGGACATCCGTTTGGTCAGCGTGGTCACCAGCACGCGCTCGTCTTTCTCCGCACGCTTACGGATTTCTTCCACCAGGTCATCTACCTGCCCTTTCACCGGCCTCACTTCCACTTCTGGATCCACCAATCCTGTAGGGCGGATCAGTTGTTCCACCACGACTCCCGCCGAACGCGTCAACTCATAGGGTCCTGGTGTGGCCGACACATAAATCGCCTGGGTCACGCGGTTCTCGAACTCCTCAAACGTCAAGGGACGATTGTCCAACGCCGATGGCATGCGAAATCCGTAATCCACCAGCGTCTGCTTTCGGGACCGGTCGCCGTGAAACATCCCTTTTACCTGCGGAATGGACTGGTGCGATTCATCCGCGAATAACAGATAATCATTGGGCAGATAATCCAGCAGCGTCGGCGGCGCCTCTCCGGGCAACCGCCCGGCCAGGTGGCGCGAATAATTCTCAATCCCGTGGCAATACCCGATGGTGCGCATCATCTCCACATCGAACATGGTCCGCTGCCAGACGCGTTGCGCCTCTACATATTTCCCCTGCTTCTCCAGCTCCGGCTTCCACCAATCCAGCTCTTCAAGAATCCCCTGTATGGCGCGCTCGCGTTGATCGGCCGGCAACACGTAATGCGACTTTGGATAAATGGTCAGTCTCGTGATGGGCTCCCCTTCATCACGCAATTCGCCTGTCAGTGGATCCATTTTCCTGATCGCATCAATCTGGTCGCCCCACATTTCAATGCGGTATGCGAAATCTTCATACGGCGGATAGATCTCCACGCGGTCGCCGCGCACTCGAAACGTTCCTCGCCGCAAATCCTCTGACCGCTCATACTGAATATCCACCAGCTTCCGCAGAATCGCCTCGCGCGGCAAACTTTGTCCGCGCTCCAACATCTGCATCATCCCGTAATAAGCTTCCGGCGACCCTATCCCGTAAATGCACGACACGGACGCCACGATGACCACGTCCCGCCGCTCAAAAAGCGATCGCGTTGCGCTCATTCTCAACTTGTCCAACTCGTCGTTAATCGTGGATTCTTTCTCGATGTAGGTGTCTGACGAGGGCAGGTAGGCTTCCGGCTGGTAGTAATCGTAATAGCTCACAAAATATTCCACGGCGTTCGACGGAAAGAACGATCGGAACTCGTGGAACAGTTGGGCCGCAAGAGTCTTGTTGTGCGCCAGCACCAGCGCGGGGCGATTAATCGCCTCCATCACCTTGGCCATCGTGAACGTCTTGCCCGAACCAGTCACGCCCAACAAAACCTGGTGCTTGTCTCCGGCTTCAACGCCACGGACCAGCTGCTCGATGGCAGTCGGTTGGTCGCCGCGCGGTTCGTATGTGCTGGAAAGCTTGAATTTCATGAGGAGGGTTCCCTGCGCGTCCGTTCGCCCACGCGCAATCTTCCATTATACAACGGCGCCAAATTAATTTTTTGTCGTGCTCTGCGTCGAAGACAGGAGCGCCAGCTCCGAGTGGCTCTGCACGCTCCCCTGATAGGAAACGCGGTTCTCTCCCGCGTCGGTCGTTACAGTATAGTTCATCTCCTCGCGCGAGGTTTGCGTTACGCTCACTAGCCGCCCTGTCCGGAGAGAAATATAGCTCAAGCTTTCGCCCTCACCGCTCCACGTCCCCGCCGTGCGCAATCCCAGCTTGCGGTAACTGTCAGGAGTCGGGTCATGCCCGGGCTTCAATCTTGTGAGGGTCAGTTTGGCCAGGATCACGGCGCACATTTCGCCCGCCATGACGTTCGCATCTCCGGCCTTATTTGCTGGCTGGCAAGGCTCATTTCGCGTGTAAGTCGAGCGGCCTTCCCACATCAAGCCAGCAAGCGGCGCCGACGCTACCGGCTGCTGTGTCGTCCAGTTTTGCCCCACTTCAACTCCACCCGGCGGCACGCCCGAGACATTGCTAATCTGCTTGAGCCACACTCGCAATGCGTCCGCCGACCGATCTTTTTCGCCAATTCCTTCGAGACTCTTAATGTCCGTGACCTGCCCCGCCGCATCCAATGTAAACTCGAAGGACTTCCCTTCTAATGCTCGATATTGCTCTTCAAGGCTCAGCGCTTCCGGATCAAACGTATCGCTCGTAGCAGTGGCAGCGGATTTCTCATAGGTGGAACGCAGACGCACGCTCCCATTCGACTTCCCCTGTGCGTCATTCCCCATGGATAGAACTTCCATCCGGGTGATCGCGCTCCAATTTAAAGTTAGTTTCCCCGGAGCTTGCGGGTCTCTCACCGCCCCGCCGCGATGCGCCTGGTTTGTAATTGTGGTTTCCAGTTGGTAGCGAAGCACCTGCCCGGGCTCGTAGCGCGGCGCAAGTTCCAGGCGTTGTCCTGCAGAGCGTTTTGCCGGACTGGATTTAGCTGCAGATTGCGCTTGCAGCAGCGCGCTTCGCCATGGGCTCGGCGACAAAATGAGTGTTATACCGCTGATCGCACAAAGATACGTCGAGAAGGAAATCGCACGGATTCTCATCACAAAATTGGATGCGGATTCCGGCAGAAAGGCGTCCTCAAAATTGCCGCGGCATGGGGAACCGTTCAACCGGCATCGCTTGCGCCATCACAACCACGCAGGCGCTGCCCCCAACATCGCGAGCAACCCTGACATGCGCGCAAAGACAACGCGCCTCCTCGCTGGAGGGATGTTTGTTGCGCTTCGGTTTTGCTCTTTCTTCTTTGAACCGCGCCCTAATTCCCGCCGGCTGAACTCGTCGCTCCCGATGCTCCAGACTTCAATTTGCGATCAAAGAAATCCGACCCCGCGTGATACGCATGCACCCAACTGCGCCACATCAGAAAATCGTGTACCTCATCCGGAAACACGATCTGCTCAAATGGAACTCCCTGCTGCCTCAGCATGGGCACCAGCTCAATCATCTGAGTGAAAATTACATTGCGGTCATCGTCTCCCTGAATCAGCAAAACCGGCGACCGCCAGGTGGAGATCGACGCAACCGGAGAAGACTCCCGCGCCAATCGCGCCGCCGGCGTATCCAGCTGCAACGGTGGGACAGTCACCCCCGGTGGCAACGCGTTGTTGGCCGATTGCGTTGACCAGTCGTGTACCCCGTGAAGGTCCACACCCGCCGCGAACAAATCCGAATTCCGAGCCAAGCCCATGGCCGTCAAATAGCCCCCATAGCTTCCGCCCCACAGCCCGATTCGCGCGATGTCCACATCATCGCGGCTCCGCAAATAGTTCACTCCCGCAACGATGTCCTGATATTCCGAAGCTCCCTGCCCGCCGCGGTTCGGTGCCGTCCGGAAATCTCTTCCGTAGCCGATCCCTCCGCGGTAATTCACCGAAAACACGATGTACCCATGGCTCGTCAAATATTGGTTCATGCCATACGAATTTGAGTAGTAGTACATGTAATGCCAGCCCAGCAGCATCTCTCGCGGGGGGCCACCGTGCATGAAGATAATCGCCGGACGTTTTTCTCCCACGCGCAAATCCGCAGGAAGGAAAAGTTGTCCGTGGATAAACGTCCCGTCAGCCGCGTTGTATATAACTTGCTTCGGCGTGACCAACTTGTCCACTGGAAATTCCTTGGGCAGTGGCATCATTGCGCGCGCCTTGCCCTCGGACGGCTTGCCTGCATCAAAGGAACGTATAAATGGCGTCCCCGGATGTTGCGCGTCACTCGCAACGTACGCCAGCCACTTCCCGCTCGACGCCATCATGGGAAACCATTCTATGCTTTCCCCCGAAGTAACCGCCTGCGGCGTCCCACCGCTCACCGATACTTCCCACAAATGCCGCCGGTCAATATCCCCGCAATTGGAGTTGAAGAAAATACTCTTACGGTCTGGGCTGAATGACATGTACTCGAATTCGCATTCGCCCGGCGTGAGAAGTGTCGCCTCGCCACCCGTCGCAGGCACGGAATACAAATGCTCCCAGCCATCCTGCTCGGACGGGAAAACCAGCCGGTCGTCACCCGCCCAATTCAGCACATCATGCTGAACCGCCGCATTTCCCGTCCCGCCCGTGAGCTGATAGATGCGATGCGCCTCGTTCCCCGAAAGCGAGTAAATCCAAATTGCCGCGCCGCCACCCGCGCCGCCCCGCCCGCCACCGCCGCGTCCACCGCGGCCACCTCCTCCGCCAAATGCGGGCGAGCGCAGGAACGCAATAGATTTCCCGTCCGGTGACCACCTCGGGTTGCTGTCGCGATCCACGGTCGGTGTAACGTAGCTAATGCTCTTCTTCGTCACGTCGTACAACGCAATCAAGCTGTGACTCGAGCGGTTCGACGCAAACGCAAATGTCTTTCCGTCGGGAGCCCACTCAATTTCACTATTTTCCCCGCGCGAATAAATTTCAACAGGTTTCCCCGCGGGAATACTGGCCATCCAAATCTTGGAATCCTTCTCATAGCTGATCCATCCCGCGGAAGCGGTGCTGTGCGGAGAGACTCTTGGCGCGTGGCCCGTATCCACTTTATGCGTCTCCGCTCCCGACCAGGCCACCGTAAACACGGATTGGTCCACTCCTGCGGGATCGCTGTTTGGATCCGGGATTTCCCCCTCGCGGTTCTTATCCCCTCCGCGCACGTAAGCAATCAGGCCCCCATCAGAGGAAAAATCCAGCTCGGTGATTTCCTGTCCATCGTCCGCGCCGTAATGCGTAACTTGCCGCGCGGTCCATCCCGGCGCCTCCGCTCCCCAAATATTTCGCCTGCCCAGTGTGTTGGACACCCACGCGATCCGGTCGCCCCTCGCCGAAGTGACCATCGACGTCGGCTCCGGAAACGAAAAGCTGAGCACCTGCTCGATGGTGAATGGTTCGTTGGAGGGATTCGCTTTTGTCGTCGAAGTATCCTTCGTCGCCACGCTGGTCTTGGCTGGCGGAGCAGCTTTTGTTGTCGGCGCGGGACCCGCCTTCGCTCCCTGCGTCTGTGGTAGAGCAGCAGCCGTCATCGAAATAGAAATCACGCAAACGCAAGCAATCAACACACGCTGGCCATATCGCATTTCAGCCTCCTCCGGCAATGAAGCAACGGGATGTTATGTCCGCTCGGGCCGGGATGCAACTCCAGGCCTCACCGTCCTCATTGGACTCTGGATAGAATTAATGACGCGCTATGTGTGCCACAGGTTGCGGTGGGACTTGCGGTGGTGACTGCCCAGGCGCGGTCTTGGGGGCTGGTGAACGCGTTGTCTTTGGGGATGACGTACGTGTCGTGCGCGGCGCACCTTGCACATTTGGTGGAGTCGCAGACCGCTGGGCAGGTTGCAATGTGCCAGCGGGCGCCACTTCATACGTTACATGCGGCGCTTCGAGCAATCCGCTAATCCGAATAATCCGATCCGCAACCTGCTCATTTACTTTGGTAATCCCCTCGGCAACTTGCCGTTGCCCAAAATCAAAGTGCAACGCATGGTCAAAGCCCGCCAAACCCCTGCCCTCAAGATATTCACTTCCGTCAAGTAAGTTGATCCGCGCGAATTTGAACTGATGAGCCTCCACTGAGAATTCGGCGTTTACTAGCGAAAAAGGCGTTTGGGTTCCTGACGGAACCGAACCATCGGCCGTACCTGAAAAGCTCAACCCTTTTATGATGGCCTCTGCTGCCGAGACTCGTCCATCCGCTTGCAGTGAATTCAGCAGACTTTCCCGCCCGATTCCGTGCATGGAAAGGCGAACATCACCTGAAAGCTGTCCTGAGACGCGCCCGTCTAACGCTGGGTTGGCCGCCGCAAGTTCAGTCGCGCTGACGTTGCTCACCGTCGCGCGCATCAAATAAGCCGGATCGGCCCCCAGACTCGCGTGCAAATTCCCCGCGATCGATCCTCCATACATCTTGGCGTCAAATTCTGAAACATCAAGCGAGCGTCCGGACAACTCAATTCGCGCATTCAACTTCTGGACTTCAAGAGGAGTAAGTGCAAATGCATCCACTCGCAAGTTCCCTCGCGCCCGCAGGTTTCCGATTGGCCCGGTAGTCAGAATCTGCGAAGGCGTGCTGCCTGTTTGCGTAAAAAACCGCGCCAGCCATCCCGGCCGCGACCGTGGACCAATCCACCGGTCAAGTTCAGTGGCCTCAAGTCGGTCCACCGCAAGATCAAATTCCCACTCCCCTGGAACGTTAGTCTCGGTCGCGGCGGAATTTCCGGAGGTCTTCACAAAACGTGCGCCAGGAATCGACCCATCGCGTTGGCTAATCGTCCCTTCCCAGTGAGCGCCCAATCCTGAAGCATCCGCGATTGTCACTCGTCGCTCCCCCGTCTTCAGTTCCACTTTTGCCTTCACGATTTCCAGCGCCTGATTGAACACCGGCAACTGCAGAGTTACCTCTTGGGCCGTCATTTCACCGGTCGCGCGCGGAAACCCTTCCCCCGCTCTCCATTGCCACGCCAAGTGCCCATCGAGTCCGCCCTTTGCGTCCCAACTGTTATTGAGCGGCCGGCCCAGCGCGCGCGCAGCAGCAAGGACGCGCTCCCCATGCCCGACCGAAGCATTTAGTTCCAATTTGAACTGCCGCCCGGGCATCTTGTCCGGCGCGAATCGCCCGTGGCCCTGATCCCCCAAAACTCCAGACACAGTCAGCCACTCATGTGGCAGTCCGGGAGTGGTCTTGAATGGAGAATTAGATAGAGATCCCACAGCAAGCGGAGGATTCCCCGGCGGAAACCAAAACGCGCCCTGCAGCGCCCCAACATTCTGTTCTAGATTCGCCCCCAGGCCCACAATTTGGACCAATTGCGTGTTGCCAAGATTGAGGGCCAGGCGTGATCCCGCGATATTTGCGAAATCCACGCGAATTGGCCAACCATGCAATTCAGTCTTCCCTCGCAGAAAACCGCTGGCCGAAATCCCCTCGGCCACGCCCGGCTGAAACGATCGGTACCACGCAAGCAAATCATCAAATGCCACTCCCAAAGACGTCAGCTTCAGCTTCGGCTCAATCCCGTGCGACCAGTCCACAGATCCCGCGCCCTCAATGTTCGATCGCGGCGCTTGGACCCGCAGTTTGTTCAGTTCAACATTAAGGGCGCCTGCTTTCCAGGCCGCTTCAGCTTTAACATCGAGTGCTGGATTGTCCCCGCGCGAAGCCATGTCCCAACGATGCAAACCGTCAACGTCAGCGCTTAAGGAAAGACTCCACCGGGCCGGAATCGGTATTCCGTCGGCTGGGTCTTGCACCGTCCGCGCTGTCACCTGCATCTGGATTCCGCCGCGCACCCCAGGATCGCGGCCCACCGCCAGTCGCAGCGCGTCGGCCAACGAGGCATCGCTCCAGGTCAACACCAACTCCGCCGGCTGCGATCGCGCGGTTGTCCCTGCGATGTGCCCTGCCAATCGAAGCATGCCCGAATTCTGCAAATGAACGGTTGCGCGCTGCGGCCGCGCTGTAAGGGCCACGTCCCAAACGCCGGGGCTTTGCTGCTCGATCGACCCTGCCAAATCCACCAGAGCGAAAGGCCGCCGGTCCACTCCTTGGTTGAAATTGATCCTTCCGCGGTCAATCACAATGCGAAAGAGTTTGGCGGCCGCGTGGGGCGCTCGCTGGCCCGTAGATCCACCCGATACTCCACTCGCCGTTGCAGGCGGCAACCAGCTTTCCACATTCCACTTGCCGTCCGGATTACGCACCAGATTCAAGCTGGGCTGCAACAATTGTAACGTCCCAATCTCCAATCGCCCCGCAAGCAGCGCGCCCCAGCGCGGGCTGGCCGCCACGCTTTCCGCGCGAAGGAAATATTCATTTCCGAATCGCGGATCTTCCGCGATGGTGACCTGGTTGGCCACGATCCCCGGCCGTGGCAGCAGTTGAAAATCGAACCAGCCCACTTCTACACTTCTACCGAACTGTTGCGTGAGCCTCGCCGCAAGAATTCTGTGTGCTCCCTTCGACGCCATCAGCTGCGACAGCGACAGATCGGCCAAGGCGAACAGAGCTGTCCCCACGGCTACCAAGGTAATCCATCGCCGAATGCGTTTCTTTCTCATTATGATGTTCGCAGAGGCCACCCAGCAGGTGTGAGTAGGCCGAATCTATTCCCGCAGTGGTGTGCGGCCACCCTGTCTCACCGCACCTGGTGAAACATCCTCTTCCAACGCGTACGCGAAGGCAAATGCATCACCGTATCGACAAATTCGTGGAATCGAACGCGGAAACCCTCGTCCACATCCAATGAGTCCGCCGCAGTTTCCACCGACCAGTAAATCATCACTGGCCCGCCCATAATCGCCTGCCGGTCCACAAATCCCCAATAACGGCTATCCGAGCTCCGGTCGCGATTATCACCCATTACGAAATACTTTTCCGTCGGCACAACCAGCTCTCCATCCTGAACATGACTCAGAATATCCGCGGCCCACTCCGGCCGAACGGCAAGCCGCAAAAAGCGAGTTGTGGTGGGCGGAAACGTATCGCCAAATGGGTCATACGGCACGCTGGGATCATGTATCACGTACGGTTCATCGAGCTGCTTCCCGTTCACGGAAACCTGCTGATCAATAATCCGGATCCGGTCTCCCGGAATTCCGATCACTCTTTTCACGTAGTATGGGTTGTCATCATAAGGAAACTTGAAGACGATGATGTCTCCATGACGGATGGAACGGTAGGGCAGCAGTTCTTCAAACCACGCGCCGCTCCCGCCAAAAATAAATTTGTTTACCAGCAGGTGATCGCCAACCAGCAGCGTCGGCTCCATGGACTGCGAGGGAATCTTGAAGGATTGAACTACAAAACTTGTCCCGAATAGCGCCAGAAGAATCGTGACCAGCAACGATTCCAAGTATTCCCACAGAGAAACTCGCTCGCGCTCTTCGCTCTGGCTGGCGGCGGATTCTGCTCCGATTATGCCGGTCGCCTCAGCCATTCGTTTCCTCGGCCGCAGCTCTGGATGGTCTATTTGATTCTTGTCCCGTGGGAGTCCGCGCCACGCCCTCCAATATCTGTGCCATCGCGCCGGAAGCCGCTGCCTGCTCGGCCTCTTTCTTGCTCCTCCCGCGGCCTTCCGCTGTGGCGCGTCCGGCGACGCGCGCTTCCACCTCAAACACCTTGCGATGATCCGGCCCGCTCTCGCTCAGGACCCGGTATTCCGCCGCAGGCCATCCTCGCGCCTGCAGAAATTCCTGAAGCCGCGACTTGTGGTCCGCCTGTCCAAGGCGCCCCCCAGGCTGGGCATTTTCCTCCAGTGCCGCGCCCAGCAACGTCCTCTCAACAAATCTGCGCGCCGCGTCCAATCCGCCATCCAGAAAAATCGCCGCGATCACCGCCTCGTAGGCATCGGCCAGAATCGCGGGCTTCTCCCGTCCTCCGGTTTTTTCCTCTCCCCGGCCAAGCCGAAGATGGTTTCCAAGATTAAGCCTCCGGGCCGCTTCGGCGAGTGCTCCTGCATTCACAAGGCTGGCTCGCGCCTTAGATAACTGGCCCTCCCTCCACGCCGGGAATAATCCGAGCAGGGATTCACTCACCACCAGAGTAAGCACCGCATCTCCCAAGAACTCATATTTTTCGTTGTCTTCCGGAGCCGACTGCTCCGGTGTGGAGGGCGGTGACGAAGGGGCCGTTTGTGACGATGTAGTCGTCGAGGATGCCCCGTCACCGGGTTTTTCGCTGATTTGTAGTCCCTGCGATTCGCTCCGAGCGCCGGCGTTCTCGGCTATCCAGGAGCTGTGCGTCAGCGCGCGGTCAAGGTGTTCCGGACGATTAAACCTGTGCCCAAATCGCGCCGCGAGTTGCTCCTCGACAGACATGGGCACCGCCGCTACTGTTTGGGCGGAGCGAGCTGCGTGGCCGCCTTTTGTTTGGATTCCTTCAAGCCATCCTGACACCTTTGCTGCATCGGTCCGGGATCTTTCAGGCAATCCTGAAACGCTGACACCGCGCCCGTGTACTGTTTGTTGTCCATCAGAGCCATTCCCAGCAAGTATTGGTCAACCGGCTCAGGCGGATTCTCTCTCTTTACTGCCTCCGAAAACTGAAGGGCTGCATCCGCGGCTTTGTTCTGACTGTATTCCACCAACCCCAACCCGCTGTAACACATGGCCAGCTTGCTGTCGCGCAACTTGTTGAAATCGGCGTCAGTTTGGTCGGCAGGCTTTTGAAGTGCGGTGAGCTGGTCAATCCCCGTCCGCGCATATTTTTCCGCGTCCTGAAGCCTTTGCGCGGCTCCCGGCTGGCTCGTATCCATGTTGCTTCGTGACATCACCACTGCCAATACCGCCAGTGCGTCCACATTGTTCGGGTTATCGGCAAGAGATTTCAAACCAGCCGCCTGTGCTTTGGCTGGATCATTTAACTGCATATATGCCCCGGCCAAGAGCCCGTTAATCCTTCCCACATAGATGCTTGTCGGGTACTTTTTCAAGAAGTCCTCACCATTTTGGGCCGCACTTTTTGGATCTAAAGTTGGGGCAGCAGTGAGTTTCTTGAACGCAGCTTCTTCCGCCGGATCAATCTTGGGAGCCGCGGGAGGCGTCGCCGGTGCTGCCTGCTGACCCGTCTGCCCCTGTTGACCCGTAGCAGGCGGATTCTGCTTGTTCGCGCCCATACCTGATCCCGAACCTTGTTGCTGCCCCATCCCCTGCGCCCAGGAAGCTGCCGGCAACACGGTCACAGTCGCCAAGGCGAGTCCCAGGGTTTTCAACATGATCTTCATGATTCCTTGTCCTTTCGGTGTTTGAATCCCGATACCTGATTATACTTCATAAGACGGTTCCAGGGGCTTGCTCCGTTACCGGATTTGCGCTCCCCCAGGATGATCTCCGCTACGCGAAGAAGGCAGGTACGCCTTGTCAACCCCGCGTTGCGCTGCTGCGCGCGCGGCTTCAGGCGCTCCTTCCACTGCTAGGGCCGCGCGATACTCCGCGATGGCCTGTTCGCGGTCCTTTGAATCCTCGCTTTTCGCAAATTGTAAATCATCGATCCGGCCAAGGTAGACGTGCGTCCACGCCAAGGTCTTTGCATCGGGAATCTGGGCGCCCTCTGCGGGCTTCGTCAAACCCTCGAACAATTCCTTGGCGCGATCTGGTTGTCCCTGCATTACCGCGGAAATCGCCAGCCCATAAATTGCTCGCGGCGTTCCTGGCCATCGGGCCACAATCTTCTCAAAGAGAGCTTGCGCCCCAACCGGGTCTTGCCCTGCAATCATGCGCTCGGCCTTCTGCAGTAACCCCTCCTTCTCTGCTGCCTCCATGGCCGCTGAGTCGGGTGCAGGCGCCACATCTGCTGGAGCAAAGTGCACTCCCTCCAACCGTTGTCTCTCAGCGGCGACGTCGATCCCCTTCGCCAGATCCGGAAAGTAGTAGGTCATGGCCGGCTCGGACTCTTGGAACTTTTCGAGTTGTTTTACCAACGGCCGCACCAGCACATATCCATCCGATTCGGCCGCGTCTATCGCTTTGTTCCGCTGGTCGGTGGAAAGGTGGTCCATTTGCAACTCGACCGCTTTGATCAGACATTCAGCGAATAGACCCACAATGTCGCTCCGGTATTCTCGTGGCAGTCGCGGCGCACGCGCCGCAATCACGAATAGCACTCGAAATGGAGTGACCGAGGAGCTGTATTTCGCGGGCAACGGGTCCAGCAAGTAATGCAGGAATGCATGGCGAAGGTCGGCCTGCGGAAGATCCCCGGCATTTCCGAGCACTACCTCGTACCGCTCGCCGTAATTCCGGAAATTCATGCTCGCCCCAGTCAGCGGCTCAACGTACACCGTAAATGTCCGGGGGGAGTCCGATTTGATGATTTCGCGCAGGTAGCCCGTAGTTTTTAAAACGATCTGCGACACAGATCCTTGTATCTGATCCATCACTGGCAGGTACGCGGGGGCAATTCGCTTCCACAGCGCATCCAACTGCGCTTCCTTGTTAAATCTCGCCAAAACGTCGTTGAAGTCCTCGATCGGCAGAACGTCGGGAGGCAATTCATCGTGGCGAAACGTATATCGAAAGTCAGGAGGTGGCCCGGCCGACAAGGCCAGTGAAATGAACCGCGAGAGCATGGCGGCTCGGTCCCCGGTTTGGTGGTCGCGGTAGTACTTGCGCACTTCCTCCGCCGCTGGCCCGTGCTGATTGCTCATTTGCAAGGCAATGTTGGCCCAAGCCGGAAGCATCGTGGAAGGATTAATCTCGTCGTTCATTCCCGAAGCCCAGATCGCGCACATGGTCGCGAAAAGCTGCTGGTTGGGCTCGATGCTGATTTTCCCTTTATCTGGTTCTGTGGGGAGTCGCCGCGGGACGGGCGTCTGCGATGGAGGCTGTTGCTTCGCTTGCGCGCCACACGAAGCAGCGCCGCCAATCAACAACACTGCGGCACAGACTATGACCAACACGCGGACGTGCCCCGCCATGTCAGCGCCAACTTTGTTTGCAGAAAAAACTCGCGACAAATTCAATCCCACCCCTAAAAGACTTGGAACTTTCCACTTGATGCATGGATGCCGGGAGGCATCTTCCCCGTTCTCAATTTACAGGCGCCTCGCGCTCCCGTCAAGAAATCCTGCCGCCACACAATTCAGTCAAATTCCGGCGACCACATTGTCCTCATCTGGCTCCGGTGCTAGACTCGCCGCATGGCCAAACGGAAACCAATTCGCGGAAAGAAGTCTGCGGCGCGGAAAATTTCTGTCCGTAAAAAATCACCCAGGAAAAAAATCCTCAGCCTCAAAAAATCTACAGCCAGCAAGAAATCGAATCGAGTGAAAAAACTCCCCGCTCGTAAGAAGCCCTTCAAAGGTCGAAGGTTGTCTCGTGGCGAAACTCCTTTTGACGTGGGCTCTCCCAATTTCCGCCGGGGCCTCGGTGCTGGCTCTGCCGGCCAGTCAGGTGCTACGCAGGGCTTGTCCAGAACTGAGCTGGTGGATTCGGAAAGTGTCGAAGAGCTTGCCGCGGAAGGCCAGGATTACGAAGCCGAAGTGGTCAGCGGAGTCGAAGGCGCGCCCGATCCCGATCAGGGCGAAGTCCGAACACGCGAAGTTCCTGAAGATGATGTTCCTTCGGAGTATCTCGACAATTGACCAGCAGCGGTAACGTTGGTTTCGATTTTCCGCCCGAAATAAGAACCGCCCCAATCTCTCCGCTGACGCGGCCAGAAATTAGAGCGGTTCACATCCTTGCTTATTCTCTTAACTAAAACTTATTTCCCGACTTCCCTCGACTTCAAGCTCGTGCACATATCAATGGCGCTGTTCGGATCCACCGCGCTTCCACCCTCCACGATGTGCTGAATCTTGCCTTCCTTGTCCACCACAAAGGTGGTCCGGTTGGCGAATTGATATTGGTCATTGAGGATGCCGTAATCTTTCGACACTTCGCGCTTCATATCGCTGAGCAAGGGAAATGTTACGCCAATCTGCTTTGCGAATGCGCCGTTCGAGGGGGGGGCGTCTATGCTGATCCCAAATACTGCCGTGTCATCCAAATTGATTTTCTTGCTGTCGATACCAGCCTGGTATCCCTGGAGTTCTTTCGTTCAACCTCCAGTGAAAGCCAACACGTAGAACGCCAGGATCACATTCTTCTTCCCGCGAAAATCACTGAGCTTCACCTGGTGTCCTGCGTTATCCGGCAGCGTGAAGTCGGGAGCCATGTCGCCCACCTTCAGATTCGTGTGCGCAATGGCCGGCTTTTGCTGCGCGGTTGCCAGGCCGCCGGTAATCATGGCCGCCACCAGCAGAACCGGCAAGACGGACCGCAATCGTTTCATGGTTTTATCCTCTTGGAATTGACAACGAGGTATTCTGCGACAGCTAAGCCCTACACGTCAACGTCTTAACGTTTTAAGTTGTTAGCCCTGAACGTCAACATTATCGAAGCTCAACAGCACGCGCCCGCCGGGAATCGGCCGTCCGAAGCTCTTTTGCGGGCTGAAGTGCGAGAAGATCAGGATGTTATCGAGTTTGCGGCGAATGTCCTTCGTATCCGGCCCCGCGAGAATGCGGTAGCTCAGCACATCACCATCCACGCCGACGGTGGCCTCCACAAGCATCACCCCGGCGTACGTACCAGACTCGCCCAGCCCTGAAACCGAAAAGTTGGCCAGCGTTTCCAGACGCGCGGGTTCCAGTAATGTTGAGGGCAAATCATCGGACATCCCATTCATCAACTGCAGCGGAGCAGCGCCACGGTAAAACTGCAGCACCACTACGAAAACCAGCATCGCCGCCACCAATCCTCCGGAAGCGGGCACTGCCAATGGCGCCAAAACGTTGGATCGCACCAGGTCGGCGCGATCCTTCAAGCGCCGGAACCAAGTGCGAGCGTTGGCATTTTCCCTTGTGCGCGCGTGGGCCATGCGGATTTGGGTGGCCAGTTCCGCGGGCGGGTCCACACGCTCAGTTCGCCCCAGCAACTGTTGCAACTTCTGGTATCGCGAAAGCTCTTCCCTGCATCCACCACAACTTGAAAGATGCGCGTGAATCGATCCACGCGAAAACCTTCCATACTCTTCAGGCAGCGCGCCATCCAGATATCCCGGCAATAGTTCCCGCACCTTACCGCACTTCATTTCGCACCTCCCGCCGAAAGTCCCGCCGCACGGCGGCCCTCTGGCGTCCAACTTGCATGACCACTGTTTGCAGCCGCATGTGCATGTCCGCGCTCGTGTCTCATGGTAGCGCCCACGCGATTTTCCGAGGAACTGGATTTCTCGGTTACAGCGCCATGATCCTCCAGCAAAGGCTCCAGAATTTCGCGCAGGCACCGCCTTCCACGAAGCATTCTGGACTTCACCGTGCCGACGGAAACCTCCAAAACTTCGCTGATCTCCTCGTACGAAAACCCTTCCAGGTCACGCAGAATGACTGCCGTGCGATAGACTTCCGGCACCTTTTGCAGCGCGTTCTGCACCACTTCTCTCACTTCTTGCGCCGCCAGCCATTCAAAGGGCGATTCGGTTTGCGATTCCGGCTCCACGAACCCCAGGTCACTTTCCCGTTCGCCTTCCAGCGACACTTGCTGCCTCGAGTGCCGCCAGCGCCATCGCTTGTGGTTCAGCGCCTCGCGCACTGCAATTCTGTATAGCCAGGTTTTCAAGGAGCTTCCGCGGCGGAATCCTCGTATGCCGCGAAACGATTTCAGGAATACTTCCTGTGTGCAGTCAGCCGCGTCGGCTGAGTCGCCCAGCATGCCATAAAGGAGGCTGAATACAGGCCCGTGGTAGTGCGTCACCAGCCAGTCGAATGCCGCGTCAGAGCCGTTTTGCAGCTCCGCGACAAGTTCCGCTTCATCCCGGCCCCAGGGGAGCACGCGCGCCAGTTCAGACACGCAACGCCGCCTTTCCTACCCCTCCCTCGAGGGGTCTTTCAGGCCGACTATTTGCTGCCACCACCCGGTTGGCTCGATCGCAACGCGATCTGATGGCATCTACTATTACCTTAGACTCCGGCCTTGGGGAAAAGGTTCCCTCCTATATTGTCTTCCCGCAACCGTTTTTGCGCAATGGACCCTGCTGGTTTTACCTATAGCCCCAAATGACGCCATTTGCCCGCTTCCTCCAATTGCCCAAATTCATCGTCTACTATAGAATTTACTCCAGTTGATTCCCAACCCCGGTGGGGCCGTGGCGCAGTTGGGAGCGCGCCTCGATGGCATCGAGGAGGCCGTGGGTTCGAATCCCATCGGCTCCACCAATTGGACCTTGTCGAAATTCCGCCAATGCCATTCCACGTATACATTCTTCAGAGCGAAGCCACAGGCCGTTTTTATATCGGCCAAACAAAAAACTTGGAAGAGCGGATCGCGTATCACAATTCCGGTTACTCGCTCTCCTTACGGAATCGTGGTCCGTGGAAATTGGTCTATTCCGAAAGCTTCTCTTCGAGAAGTGAAGCTGTGAAACGCGAGATCAGCCTGAAACGCCAAAAGAGCCACTCCGCAATTCAGCGATTGCTAAGCGCGTCCCGGTCGTGTTGAGACCGGGAAGGCCGTGGGTTCGAATCCCATCGGCTCCACCATCTTGTTCCGCTATTGTTATTCGTCCTCCTGAGGGCATCCGACCAGGATGCTCGAGGGACCTTTGGCTGCCCCGACCCGAGAAGTTGCTTATGCATTAATACCCGGTCCGAGTTCATAGCCTCTGCCACTTTGCTTATGTACCTTCCCGCATATACAATCCCCCCAATTGAATCCAGGTCTCCTGCCAGAAGCGTAATCATGGCAAGAGCCGCTGAGGCACAGTGAATTCAGCGTTGCAAGCTGAAGACAATTCCGCCCCGCGGACCGAATCAGATTGGTCGTTGCTCGAGCGCGTCGTCCGCAAAGAAGAATCGGCGCTCGCTTCTCTTTACGACCGATACTCGGGATTGGTGTTTGCGGAAGCCATGCGCATTCTGCGGGACAACGGTGCTGCCGAGGAAATCCTCCAGGACATTTTCTATCAGGTCTGGCGCACCGCCGAAAAATTCGATCCCGCGCGCGGCTCTTTGCCTGGTTGGTTGATGGTTGTCACGCGCAATCGCGCCATTTCCAGGCTGCGCCACCGCAGCGGCCGCAACGATGAGGAGTTGGACCAGAACGCCGTTTCGGTTTCCATCAATCTGGAAAGCGCCGCCTCACAGAACCAGATGATCGGCCGTCTGAAATCAGTGATGAGTGGCATGCCCGATACCCAGCGCCAAGCCATCGAACTGGCTTTTTTCGAGGGCCTGACCCACAGCGAAATCGCCGCCAAGACCGGCGAGCCGCTGGGTACCATAAAAACGAGAATCCGTTCCGCGCTGGAGGTTTTAAGGCGCTCTGTGGCAGGAAATTGAACATGGATATGAATCAAAATTGCTTATTAAGGGGTCGGAGCTTCAGCTCCGACAATAAGCATTGTCTCGATTGGGCTTTAGCCCCTGAAGCCACGCGGATTTCGATCTCGAATCAAGGGTATGAAAGATTGCTGGCGAAAAATATCATTCGTCTTAGAGAAAAAAGTTGACCAACGGACATCCATACCGCGACGAAGATTTCGATCTCTACGCCCTTGGCGTTTTGGAAGGCCAAGAGCGTTCAGAAATCGAATCGCACATCGCCAGCTGCGCTGACTGTTCGCGGAAACTCGCGGAGGCGCGCGGACGTGTCGCGCTGCTTTCCCTCACCGCTCCCCCGCACCAGCCATCGTTAGCGGTCCGCCAGCGACTGCTAACACGTGTCAGTGCCGAGCACGTTTCTGTGCGCAAGCCTTCCTTCCGCCCGGAGGACCGCCCGCGCGCCCGCTGGTGGAACTTGGCGTGGACATTCACCGCAGTCGCTCTCGCCCTCGCGACGGTTTATTTGTGGAGAGCAAACGACCAGCTCCGCGATCAACTTGCGCAACAGCAAACCGCTGCCAGGCAGCAACTCGCCGCCACAGAGCGTGCCCGCAACTTCATCGACTTGCTCATGTCACCGGAGACCATCAGTGTCAAGCTCGACCCCAAGGCGCCCAACGCCACCGAACCCGGCCTCATCTATTACAACCAGAGCCGGGGCGCGCTGATTTACGCCGGGACCCTCCCCCAAATCGCCGCCGACAAATCCTATGAACTCTGGGTGATTCCTCAAGCCGGCAATCCCATCCCCGCCGGAGTCTTCTCGCCCAAACCCAACGGTGAATCCGAAGTGGTCATGCCCAAAATCCCCGTTGGCATTTCCCCGAAAGCCTTCGCCGTCACCGTTGAGCCTGCCGGCGGTAAAGACCAGCCCAGCGGTCCCATGGTCCAGGTCGGTCTCGGGCATCAGGCACTCTAGATCGCGAGTTCAGCCCTGTCGTCTCGGACGACTAAATTTTCTGGCTATAACTCCTGGATTCCTTTTTAAATCACCAAATCCCGATGCCAAACCCGCCTAGCCATCCCCCGTTTCCGTAGACCTGCGGCCCAAACTCTGCCATCATGCACCGAAAACCCATGGCTTCGCCTGAACAGGCCCACTCCGAGTCCCCTCAAAGCTCTGATCTGACCGGCAAGATGATCGGCAGGTTCGCGGTGCGCGCGCGTCTAGGCGCGGGAGGCATGGGCGAGGTTTTCCGCGCCGACGACACCAAACTGAAACGCACCGTGGCACTGAAACGCGTCTCCCCCAAACTTCGCAGCATTCCGCGCTACACCGAGCGCCTCCTGCACGAAGCGCAACTCGCCTCGGGCTTTAATAACCCCAATATCGCCGCGATCTATGACACCTTCGAGGAAGGCGGCGAGATTTACCTGGTGATGGAGTTCGTTAAGGGCGAGACACTTCGCCGTCGCCTCGCACGGCCCATTCCACTCGACGAAGTCATGGGCATTACCGTCCAATGCGCGGGTGCTATCGCCGCAGCCGAAAAGTTAGGAATCGTTCACGGCGACATCAAACCGGAAAACATTATGCTCACGCCCGACGGCCAGGTGAAAATCCTGGATTTCGGCGTGGCTAAGCGCCTTGTGCGCGGCGAAATTGACAGTACTCTCGACTCCGTCTTTGCCAGCGGCGGCCTGAGCGGCACCCCGGCCTACATGGCCCCCGAAGTCCTGGAGGCCAAGGATCCCGACACGCGCGCCGATATCTTCGCCCTGGGCGTGGTTTTCTATGAGTCGCTGACTGGCCTCAATCCGTTCCAGGCAGGCAGCTTCATCAAGATCGCCAGCCGCATCATGCAGGAAGAGCCAGAACTCATCTCCGAAGTCTGTCCCAAATTGTCGGCGGATTTTGATCATATCGTTAGTAAAATGTTGGAGAAAGATCCCGCCGACCGCTATGCCACCGCCGCGGATCTTTGCGTTGACTTGCGCGCGCTTCAGCGCACCACGGCCTCCGGCACCAAGCTGATACCGCCAGGGCGTGCCGCACATGCAAAGACGCACCCGACCCTGCAAGAACAGGTTCTGCAAGTCCAAAAACGCGGCCGCCTGATGTGGCTGCTTTTGATCCCTGTGGTTATGGCGTTTATGCTTCTCGCAGCAGCGGTCTTCTTCCGCTGGCCATCCGATTTCTTTGCCGGGGCTGGAGGCGGAAGCGCAAGGCCCAACATCCGTTCTCTCGCCGTCCTTCCGCTAAAAAATATTTCGGGAGACGCCGCACAGGAATATTTCGCCGACGGCATGACGGACGCGTTGACTACCGAACTTGCCAGCATCGGATCACTGCGAGTCATCTCCCGCACTTCGGCCATGCTTTACAAGTCCGGCCAGAAATCGGTGCCGCAGATTGCCAAGGAATTACACGTGGACGCGCTGATCGAGGGGTCCGTGATTCGAGATGGCGACCAAGTCCAGATTTCCGCGACGTTAATTCAGGCTTCGCCGGAGCGGGAGGTATGGACGCAAAAGTACACTGGAGACCTGCGCGATGTTTTGAGCTTGCAAAGCGACGTGGCTCAGAAAGTGGCTAGCGGAATCAACGCCAGCTTGACGGAAAAAGAACAGGCCAGGCTTACGGGTCATCACGCTCCGATCAACCCCGTTTCTTATGAAAATTATTTGCGTGGCCTGGCGGAATACAACAAGCGCACGGAAGCCGGCCTGCAGGAATCCATCAAGTTCTTTCGTGACGCCGTTCAACAGGACCCGCGGTACGCTCCGGCTTACGCCGGCCTCGCGGATAGTTGGGCAGCACTGGCGAACAATTTTTTTCTTTCTCCGAAAGAGTCGTTGACCCAGGCAGCGTTCGCGGCGAAAAGGGCAGTCGAGCTTGACAACACGCTCAGCGAAGCCCATGCCGCGCGGGCCTGGGTAAATGTCTCGTCCTTGATATTCACGGGGGCCGAAGATGATTTCAAGAAGGCGATTGAACTAGATCCGAACAATGCCAGAGCTCATCACCACTACGGACTCTATCTCGCTGCGCTGGGCCGGAAAGGGGACTCCCTGAATGAAATGGCGAAAGCGCAAGAGTTGGACCCGCTTTCGCTCATCATCAGCGCCAATATCGCTTGGTGCCATTTCCTCGCCAGGGATTTCGAGAAGGCAGTCGACCAGGCGAAGAGCACTCTGACCATGGACCCGAATTTCGCCGTGGCCCACGAATACCTGGGCCAGGCTTATACCGAAAAAAAACAGTATCCGGAATCTATCGCGGAATTTCGTAAAGCGATGAAGCTTTCCAATAACGACTTAGGCTTCCAAACCGATCTTGCTTATGCGCTCGCGCTCAGTGGGAACCGCGCGGAGGCGCAAAGGATGTTGCGTGCTTTGACCGCCGCATCGGAAAAAAGCTACGTCAGCCCTTACGATATGGCCATCATCAACGCTGGGCTGGGCCAGCGGACCGAGGCACTCAATTGGCTTGCGAAAGCCCTGGACGAGAGGTCCGGGCGTTTGATCAACCTCGACGTCCACCCCTGGTTGGACAGTGTGCGCGGCGACCCGAAGTTCAAAGAAATTTTGCAGCGAGTGGGGATCACCAACGTTGCGTCACATTAGTTGAACAATTCTCGCCGCCTCAGTCCACCATCGTCCCTGAACGGCGCATTTTGGCGGGCCACCTCGCCGTCGTTTTTCCCGTGGGACGAACTCCAACACCGGCAGCGTAAATCACGGACTCCGTAATTCCGTCCACACCGAGAAATTTTTCTGCATAGGAATCCGCCAACGCCATGGTGCAAAAGGGCGCGAGCCCAAGCCACGTCGCCGTCAGTAAAAATGTTTGGCACACGTGGCCAGCTTCAAGCAGCACCGCCCGATAGGCGCGCGAGGCATGGTATTTCCACTGCGTGCGGGGAAAAACAGCGGTGAACAGAATCAGCGCCGCGGCCGATTCGTACCACCATTGTCCGGGCAGGATGCGCGTCACTCCGGTTCGCGATGCGCCGCGATGCAATCGTTCGAGATGGTGTGCCACGGAATTGTAATGGTAGAGGCCGCGTGTCAATCCCTTTACGTGGAGCGCCAAAACGTAAAGCTCGGTGGGATGGCGTGCGCCGCCAGAGGGTGAAGTTTTCAACGGCGCGCGGCCAAGCCGCGGAATCGCGAGCCAATTCTGCACCCCCGTGGTAAGTCGCAGGAGTGTAGCAATCTGTGCAACGGAAATCGCATCCGGCGCGAAGTCCCGCCAGGTGCGGCGAGCCATCAGAGTCCGCGGAAATTCACCGTCTGTTTGTGCGGCGGGTAACGATACACGCGGCGCTCTTGGATAGCTCTTCGCCGGTGCGGGCACTGGCTCGTGTTTCAGTTGAGTGCGAAAAAAGCGGGCAATCGCTCGCGTCTCGGACAGGAAACGCGTGTCCTTGGTGGAAAAATGAAAGAATCCTGCCGCGGGAGTCCAGTGACGCCAGCTCTCCATCGCTTGCGACTTCGCATCGCGCCGGCGGTCGGATCGCTCCAGAAGCGTGTGATGCGCCAATTGCTGAACAGCGCGACGAACTGAGGCCGGCTCGTAATCGCCGAAAATTCGGCCGGCAGCTTCAGGGGGCTTCCACTTGTCAAATGCGCTGAGGATTTGCGCGGCCAACGGATCTGCGGCCAGGATCGCGCCGGTGGCGAAATTGTGAAACACCAATTGTCCGCCCTGCCAGTAAGCGACTACAAATGGAGAGCGCCGAAAAAGGGTTGGCCTTCGCGGTGGCATCAAGGGTTCATTACGCCGCGTCGCAGCAGGATCACGCCTTAATCGCTATAAACACAATTTGTGTCGTCGAATCCGAGGCATGATTTGGCGTCGTAGAGCGTGCTGATGGCGCGAGCAGCCGCATCGAGCCGCTTCATAGCGAATTTTAATTTCTTTTTCTGACTGGGGGTTGCTTTTGCCATCGCCCTCCGCATTTTCACTTCCCGTTTGCGGAGTTCCTTACTTAAATTGGTGACAAGCTTCTTCTTCGCGGACTTGGCCATATTCCCTCCTTACAACGGAACCGAGCGATAAATCAGGAATCCCTAAGGTTTGCCGGGGACCAGCAACTTGGCGGAGTCTATTGGTGCGAAAGTGGGAAGTCAAGCGTTGGTACGTTCAATCAATGCCCTCGCGCCTGGGTGTGGACGGTCTCACAGCGTCGAACCTGCGCGGTCTTGAGGAAAACTCGCTTCAGGTAATCACTACCGCATTCTAGCGCTAATCGACACCGTGGATGCGCATGGCCACAAGCTGATCGATGGTCAAATCCTTCAGTCCACGAGATTTAAGGTTTTCGATGAATTCCGGGGTTACTCCGTGAATGCGCATGGCCACCAATTGTTCCGGCTGCGGATGGCGATATCCCAAGGCACTTAGTTTTTCTATGAATTCCGGCGAAACGCCGTGAATGCGGAAGGCGATCAAATCCTGCAATTCGATGTGATCGTAGCCAGCCTTCTTCAGGTCGGCGATCCATTCCGGCGTGGCTCCATGAATGCGCATGGCCACGAGCGTTTCTTCATCCGGATGATATCCAGACTGCTGAAGAGATTTCGCCATCTCCGGAGTTACTCCATGAATCCGGAAGGCGACCAGCCTTTCACTGTCGGTGGCGGCGAGGCCGGTGGCGCGCAAATCACGAATGAAATCAGCGTTCACTCCAAAAATGCGAAAGGAAATGAGTTTCTCCGTGTCCAGTCCCCGAAGTTGCGCGGCCTTCATCTGACGGGCGAACTCCAGGCTGACGTCAAATATCGCCATACTGAATTGCCTGTCCTCATCGATGCCATCGAATCCCAGCGCTTTCATCTCCTGCACGTAGCGCGAATCCGGTGAAAAATGGAAAATTCCCGCGCCCTCGCCATCCTTCAGGAAGCCTTCGCAATCGAATCGTCCCGCATCTCTGGTAATCGTAAATTGAACGTCCTGCTTGCCGGGCTTGGAATAGTCGAGCCCCTGAAAGGCGCTGATTGGCCAGTCCGATTCGTGGTTCGAGTTTCCATGATGATTGTGGGTCAACAGTGAAAACTCCACTTTCCCCGGTGCATCCGACTTCTGGATGGTCCAGTCGCCCTTTTGTGTTTCTGTCGCCTTAGCGACTACCAGGCTTGCTATGCAGCAGGCAGTCACGATGCAGCCGAGCAATAGGTTTCTGCGATTCATGGCCATAGGCTCCTTCTATCCTTTTGGCGCGCAATCCACGACGCCGCGCCTAGTCCAAGACTCCGGCTTGCTTCAGCTCGATAATCTTTTGGAGGGTCAGATTCTCGAATCCGTGACTCTTAACCTTCTCGATAAATTCAGGCGAAACGCCCTGAACCCTCGCTTCGACAATTTCGTCGATATCCGGCTTAAATCCCGCAGCTTGCAATGCCTTTATGAACTCCGCGGTTACTCCCTGGACCTTCATCTCCACAACTTCATCGCTATTGGGCTTGAACCCTAGGCTCTGGATGCTGCGCACATATTCAGGAGTAACACCCTGAACTTTCATGGAAATGATTTCGTCTCCATCTACTTTCAGTTGCAGCGAGCGAATCGACTCGACATACGCGGCAGTGACTCCCTGCACCTTCATGGAAACCACGGAATCGGCATCGCCCGGTAGTCCCAACGCGCGCATTTGCTTCACATATTCCGGCGTGACACCTTGCACTTTCATGGAGACCACGTCATCGGCGCTGTTCAGTTTCATTCCCGTTGCCCGCATCTCCTGGATATATTCATCGCTGAGGCCCTGCACTTTTGCGGAGACAATGTCGTCCACGGTGTCGAACTTGATTCCGGTCGCGCGCATCTTGCGTATGTATTCGGGCGTGACTCCCTGTACTTTCATGGAGATCAACTCGTCCACGTTGGGCTTCAAGCCTTCAGCTCGAATGGCCTTGATGTAATCCGGTGTAACGCCCTGGACTTTTAGCGAAATTAGTTCATCCACGGAAAGGTTGTCGAAACCAGCGGCTTTCATCTCGTCAATGAATGACCCACTGCCAGAGGTTTGCGATGTTGTGTTCTGCGGCTGCTGCTGTTTGTCCTGTTCCTGAGCAAGGACCGTGTCTTGTTTCAGGCGCGATGCCACCACCACCATCTGCGGCTCCTGGGCGCGCGCCTTGGTGGGGGCCCGTTCGGTCTTTTGTTGTTGGGTTTGCTCTGGGGACTGCGCATGGATTGCCGAAGATTCGCGAACGAGCCCGAAGAGGGTGTTCCCGGCAAGAATCGCCGCCGAGAGGCACAACAATCCCGCTGCAAATCCCGCACGTCGCATTCCGCTTCCCAGCTCCGCCACACCTAGCATCCGCCGGATGCGGGCAGCCAGCGGGCTGGCATTCGCCGCCAACGCCAGTGCTGGTGTGCTGCGCCGTTCTTCCATTGAGGCGAGCGCCCTCGCATAGGCGACGGCGTCGCCACACAATTCAATCGCGGCATCATCGCAGCAGTGTTCGCGCTCAGCACGGATGCGCGCGCTCATCCACCACACAGCCGGATGATAAAAAAGCAGGGTTTCCGCGGCGACCTGGAAAAGATTTACGAAAGCATCCAACCGCTTGATGTGTGCCAGCTCATGCACGATCACTGCTTCCAACTGTTCGTCAGTGAGACCCGTCAGCACCGAAACCGGAAGCAGAACAACCGGGCGGAGCCATCCAATTACCACCGGAGCCTCAACCCGCAGGGACTGGCAATAGCGGATCACTCTGGCAATGCCCAGTTTTTTCTGGAGCGCCAGACAGGTGGCCAAAAGCGTTTCGGAAACTGAAACCGAGGCTCGTCGCCGCAATCTCTCAATCAACAACATTCCGCCGAGAGTACGAATGCTGAACAAAATAACTCCTGCGAACCATGCTTCGACAATCCATGCCAGGGAATTTGCGGGTAGACCAAGAGGCCCAGCCGGGTCGGATGGACCCGCGACTATCTTCGCGGGCTTCTGATTTGCATTCCAAGTCACAACTGAGAAAGTCGCTCGCGGCTCGCTCGTATGGGAGTGTTGAAGCGCCACGAACGTCAGCACAGGCGCCGCAACCATCAGAACCAGCGTCACCACACCCGTCCAATATCGCGTCGCCGCGCTCTTGGCAATGGCCATCGCCAGCGACGCCAGCGCAACCAGCGCCGCCCCTTGCCACAGGAAGTGCAGCAGCGAAATCCCGATCAACCTCATGGTCTCCGGAGACATCCAAGTGGTTAAGCCGCTCATCGCCGCTTCCTTTCCACGTCGTCCAATAGACGTCTTAACTCTTCGATCTCTTGTTTTGACTCCCGCCGCCCTGCAAGTGCGTGCATCATTAGCTGGCTCGCAGAGCCGTCAAATACCCGTGACATTACGTCCGCCGCCAGCTGCCGCTTGGTTTCCTCCGCCGGCTCGCATGCTTCATAAACGTGCGCACGCTCGTGTTCGTTACGGCGGACGATCCCTTTTGCGGCCATGATTTGCATGAGTTTCAGAACGCCGGTATAGCCCGTGCTCTTGCGGTCCGCCAGCGCTTCGTGGACTTCGCGTACCGTAGAGGGCCCGCGCTTCCACAGCACGCCGAGTATTTCCAACTCCGAAGCGGTGGGTTTTTGTTTGGTATGTTCAGCCATGGCGGGGACTCTACTACGAAACTATTCGTACTGTCAACGAAAATCTTCGTAGGGCCCAGATTTGCGGATTCAGAGGGTACCGCCCTTCCTGGAATGCATGCTCTCTCCCCTATTGCCTCGCAAATTATCGCGCTATAATCCTCAGCAACGAAGTCGGAGATCCAGATGGACAAAATTTTCGAAAAACTCCAGAACATTCTGGATGTGTGGGCGGAGCTTGGGCGAACCAAACCGGGTTCCAGCGAACACGATGTACTGATGCAAAAGATTCAGCTACTGACGTCAGAGTACTTGTCCCTCATGTATGCCTATCAGGACGCCGCTAAAAAAACAGACTAACCCCAGATGAGCAGTGCCAGCAAGGCAATGAAGGCAAGCAGTGCAACAACCATCCCGGCAATATAAAAAGCAATTTTCAGTCTACCCACGTGGCTGGCCGCTCGATTTTCAAAAAATGTAGCCCGCCCCCAATAACTCGACTAGGTCAACGGGAGCGGGCTGGCTCCCAGTATCCCGGTAGGAGCGACCACATAGTGCTTTGTTAGACCTTAGTTGGAGCTTAATTTCGGCGGGTTCGAGCGTTGTGATTGGCGCGATATTCGCATATGAAATAGAATGACGCACCTATGGCAAAACTGACGTTTCTTGGCGCTGCGGGATGCGTGACCGGCTCGAAATACTTGGTGGAAGCAAACGGTAAACGCCTGCTGGTGGATTGCGGGCTTTTTCAGGGGACCAGCGAATTGAAGCAGCGCAATTGGGCCGCTCTCCCTGTTCCCGCCGAAACGATTGACTGGCTGGTGCTGACTCACGCACATCTGGACCACACCGGATGGATCCCACGGATTATTCAGCAAGGATTTAAAGGGCCCATTTATTCCAACGCGGCCACGCGAGAGCTTTGCGGGATCCTGCTGCCCGATTCAGGGCACTTGCAGGAAGAAGATGCCGCACACGCGCAGCGCAAGGGCTACAGCAGCCACAAACCAGCTATGCCCCTTTATACGGAAGACCAAGCGCGCCAAGCGCTTACGCGCTTCGTTGAAAATCCGCGGACCGGTCCATTTACGATCAGCCCGGAATTCACAGTGCGTCAACACGATGCCGGACACATCCTCGGCTCAGCCAGCCTGGAGCTGACCATCCAAGAGGGTGCCAAAAAAACGGTGGTGCTTTTTTCGGGGGACATTGGGCGGTACGGCCAGCCTATTTTGAAAAGTCCCGAGCCGCCGGTCCAGGCCGACGTGCTGTTGTGCGAAACCACATACGGAGATCGCGACCATCCCAGCACGTCGCCCTACGATGAAATGGCGGACGTTGTGAACCGGGTGGTAAAGCGCGGCGGCGTGATCGTGATTCCGGCGTTCGCCGTGGACCGCTCGCAACTGATCATGTACGTGCTGCGCAAGCTGGAAGACACAGGACGCATTCCGCATGTGCCGGCATATCTGGACAGCCCCATGGCCATCAGCGCGACGGATCTTTATTTGAAGCACCATGAAGACCACGGCATACAATTTGACCAGGAAGAAAATTGCGGTGATCCGCTTGACGCGCACGAAATCCATATGACGCGGACTGCGGATGATTCCAAGAAGATTAACGACGTGAAGGATCCGTGCATCATTATTTCAGCGAGCGGCATGGCCACCGGCGGCAGGGTGCTTCACCATCTGGTACAAAGATTGCCCGACGCGAGGAACGCCGTGCTCCTCTGCGGGTTTCAGGCGGAAGGCACGGGGGGGCGCGCGCTGGAAGACGGCGTAAAGACGCTGCGAATCATGGGTCAAACCGTTCCAGTGGTGGCTGAAATCGTGGACATGAAACAATTTTCGGCACACGCGGGACAAAGCGAGCTGGTGCGATGGATTTCGGGCTTCCCTGCCCCGCCGAAGCAAACATTCCTGGTGCATGGAGAGCCGGCGGCGGCCAGCGCGTTCCAGAAAGTGTTAAACGCGCGGCCGGGATGGCGATCCAATGTGGCGGAATATTTGCAGACCGTGGATCTTACCCAGGTTTGATTCGGATCGCCCCTCAAGAAACAAAGTCTATTTTACGCCAGAGGCCAATAGCAGACAGAGACTGCACGAGAACGTCAACTTGAAGTGTGCGGCGGGAAAATTGGATATAGGATAGAAGACATTTATTCGTGTTATACTCCAGCTAACTTCAGGAGAAATTCGTGCATAAAGTTGCACGCCTCGCGTTCGCTTTCCCGGCAATATTTGTTTTTGCTTCAGTATGCATTGGGCAGAGAACCCCCGGTACTACCGGTGTTCGATTCCGGGTTATAGGCAATGTCACTAACGATGCAGACCACACCCCTATCGAAGGCGCGCACGCCAGGCTGAGCACCGCGCAAGGCGAGGTGGTTTCGACATCCATGTCCAGGCAAGATGGCGACTTTAGTTTCGAGAACCTGTCGGGCGGGGAGTACACCATTTTATTTTCAGCCGATGGCTATGAATCGCATCAGGAATCTTTACTACTTCGGTTTATACCTGAGGTAAAGGTGGATATTTCGCTCCGCAAGACTATGGTGGCAAAGAGCGATGCCCTTGGCGCGGATAACGCCGTGTCCACCCGCGAACTAAGCTTGCCTGCGAAAGCCAAAGATGCGTTGGCGAAAGGCCGGGAGCGCCTTTACCGCAAGCACGATTATGCAGGAGGTTTGGCATCCTTTCGCAGAGTACTGGAGATATCACCGGGGTTTTATGAGGCGTACTACGATGAAGGCGTCGCCTTCACATTCCTGCTGAAACCCGCCGACGCCGAGGATGCCTTTCGCAAATCCATCGCCGGGAGCGGGGGCCACTATGCGGAACCCTGCTTTGCTTTGGCCTCGTTGCTCACAGATCAGCAACAATTTGCCGAGTCGGAGAAAATCGCGCGAGAAGGATTAAATATCCAACCCGATGCGTGGCGCGGTTACTACGAATTGGCGCGGGCGCTTTTGGGCCAAAAGAATCCATCGGAAGCGGAGAAAAACGGACTCGAGGCACGCAAGAGGAAAACAGATTTTCCGGGACTCTACCTCATTCTGGCAAATATCCATATACAACTGCGGAACAATGAGGCCGTGCTGGACGACGTAAATACATTCCTTAAGCTCGACCCGGATGGGCCCGCGAGCGGTCAGGCTCGCAAGATTAAGGATCAGATGGAACGAACATTAGGGCACTCGCCTTCGCCGCCTGCGTTAGAGAGGTGAAATGCTCCTTGCTTTTCAACAATTCTCGCGATTCGCGTTCATGGGCATGGCCGGCCTCCTGGTAGCGGAGGCAGCACTTGGCCAGGCGCGTGGCCAGATTCTTCCTCTCTCACAGATCACCGGAGTTGTCAGGAATCAAAACAATAACAGGTCTTTGCCTCATCTAAAGATCCAATTGACCGCCAGCGACGGAGAGCCTGTAGACACGCATTACACAAACTCCGATGGAAGTTTCTCGTTTAGTATGCTTCCACAGGGAACATACGTCCTAACCATCAATGACGAGGCCTACATACCTTATCGAGAAGAGGTCGAGGTTCTTGGCTTCCCCGGCGCGAGAGTAAATATTGCCCTCCGGGAAGCTGTCAAGGAAAAGCCGGTGGTGAAAGGCGACGTCGTTTCCTCGAGGGAATTAACTCTGCCGCAAAGGGCCCAGGAAGCCTTGCGGAACGGGTTGGAAGCGCTTTTCCAAAAGCAAAATCCCGCAGCGAGCCTGCCTTTTTTCCAGATTGTCTTGGATGCGTCCGCCGGGTTTTACGAAGCGAGTTACTACCAGGGAGTCGCCTATTTGAAATTGGGGCGTAAAGAGGAAGCAGAATCGGCGTTCCATCGCGCCATTGAATCCAGCCAGGACCATTTCGCGGAGGCCGACTTTGCCTTGGCGTCCATGCTGGCCGACCAGGAACGCTTCTCCGATGCCGAAAAGATCGACAGGAACGGGCTGCAAATCCAACCCGACGCCTGGCGAGGGCATTATGAGCTGGCGCGCATACTGCTTGAGACGAATCGTCCAAGCGAGGCCGAACAAAGCGCATTGGATGCGGGCAAGCATGTGAAGAATTACCCACAGCTTTATCTCCTGCTCGCCAACATTCACTTGCGGCTGCTGAGAAACGAGGCCGCTATCGAGGATCTCAATACGTATTTGAAGCTTGACCCAACAGGGGCATACAGCGACCAGGCTAGAGCATTGAAAGCAAAGACGGAACAGTCCCTGGGACATGCACCGGGCTCACCTCCGCAGCATCCTTAATGATAAATATATGAAAAAATGAAAACCTATTGAAAGTGATTGCTTACATTGAGTCAAAATAGTCGAATTATTTTGGGGGTGGGAGGAAACTTTTGAGGGGTTGCCATCGTCTATATAGGTAAGACCACTCGCGGGGTAGGGAGCTACCTCCATAGGGCAACCGACCGTCAGCTCTCTACCCCTACTCTACTTGCATTTCCGTAGGCCCACCTGGCTGTGGAATCCTGGTAAGGTAATTCACATCCCGTTTGTTTCAGGATTGTCTCAAGAATATTAATGGGCCGTGACTACGGCGGCAGTCGAGCGGGCCGCGGGCATGGCGGGGATCTCAGTGGCTTGCAGGCCAATAACAAACATGGGCAGCGGAGCCACCCGCCCCCAGCGGACAAGTTCCCAGTGCGCTCGTACAAACCTCAATTCGGGCCGCATCGTGAGGTCCAGGATCATGCGCTCGTTGCCACGGTAAAACACTTGCGGGAGCTTGATAATCGGGTGTGTTCCCCAGGCTTGGCCATCCGTCGAACCCCAGACGGAGACGTCCAGAGACTCCTGTTCGATTTGATCGAGTACTTCCAATATGCAGAAAAATGTCCGCGTGGTTGAGCTGGAAATGTCTAAAGTCTCACCGTCGCCATTGGATTCGACGCGAGTGCCGCGCGGAATTAGACTCAACTCCATGGCCATGAACTGTGCCTCCCCAGGAACGCGGAAATTCTAGCATAGTCAGGAAGAAGGTTTGTGCCGCCGAAGTGTTTCCCTACCCCCAACCGAAACGCAGGTGAATCAGCGCCAGCAGCATCAGGCCACCGAAATATGCGAGTGTGATTTAGGCGCGGCGGTCGGCAAAATTCAGCGCATATCCTGCGCGGCTCGGCACAAGGACTGCGGCGCTATCGGGGCCTTCTATCTATCGAAATTCCTCAATTTGGTTCACGTAGATCGAATTGTTGGCTCAAAGCCTTCCCGCACCGCCACCCACCTCCGAAAGGTGAAAATCAAGGGGCAAACTGGATGCGCCTTGCTTCCAGGTCCCGTGTGCGTCATGACCGTTCGCGGAGATTTCTCCGTCATAAGACGCCCCGAATAGATTTATGACCAAGTGCAAGTGACCCTTGTCCGTGGAAATGACGTCCACTTTGATTCCATTGGTTGACTGATCCGGGCTGTCCAGCAGCGCGAATAATTTCCCGTCCGGGGTGCGATAGATTTTCAGAATGAGGTGAAGAGATGAACTTCCCGCCTGAAGGACACCCTGCCAGACTTCCGAGGGAACACTGTTCGCTCCGCCCGGCGGAGTCTGCGGCTTCACGCTGGCATCGGTGAGAAAAGGCGGACGCTTGAAATCGTTCACGCAACTGACGTCCAAGGACTTTGCGGTTCCTGTGTCAAAAAAATTTGTTATCAAACGATCCAAACAGGGACTTGAGGTGGTATGCGCTCCGTAGCGCACCACGACGTGGCGGCTGTTGGGAAGAAACTTCGCGGCTGCATCCGCAATCCATGAGGGCGCAACCGGGTCGGCATCGCCGCTTAAGATCAGAACTGGCGCGGGGGATTTCACAGGCTGCAGGAAATCAGCGGAAATATCGGCGCGGGGCCAGTCCTTGCATGCAGCGCGCCCGGAAAGGACGCGTTCATCTCCCGTGAGACTGCCGGAGGTCTCCTTTTTGAGGTCGGCATCCGAAATCCACGGCAAGTCTTCGGCGCATACAACCGAGAGATACATTCCCCGGCTGATTCCGGCCTCCAGTTGCGGCACTACGCTCGCTACTACAGCCGCATAGGGGCCAAAATCTCCCTGACCCGCGTGATGGATTAGATACGGCAAAAAGCGCGAAGTATCCGGAGAATAGAGAACGCTAACCAGCCGATCCATAAAGGCCCGGCGGGACATTTCGATGGTTTCCAGTTTTTTCGTAGCGGGATTCAGCGCCTGAAATTTGGCAGGCTGTTTTTCCAATTGAACGGCGACAGAAGTCAGGTCGGCTCGAAGAAAAGGGTACGCTTCGCGACAGGCTGGTTCAGCCACGCAATCCTCGATCAGGCGATCCAGCGCGTGATCCACTGCGCGCGCAACTGGAAGAGGCAGCTTGTAATCGGTCGGCGCAACGCCCTCAAGCACTACGGCCCGCACGTGCTCTGGATGTTGACGCATATAAACCAGCGCTGCGCGCGTGCCATAAGAGCCGCCCTGGACGTTGATGCGGTCGTAGCCCAGCGCCGCGCGAACATCGTCCAGGTCATCCATGGCGATGGACGTGGTGTATTGCGTAAGATCGGCGTCCTTGGAAAGCGAATCGCGGCATGCACGAACGATATCTGCAGGGAATAAATCCCCGAAGATCGCTTGCATGCCTGCTTCGCGCGGATACAGGACACACGGGAGAGCGTGAGATCCACCGGTTCCGCGTTGGTCCACGAGAACAACTTCACGATGCGCACGGATGGACGCGACCTGATCCTTCCTGGCGCCGGCAAGATAGACATCGGCCGCGCCCTGGCCGGGGCCGCCAACCAGGATGAACACGGGGTCGGGTTTGGAGTCGCTGCCCAGCGCGGGGAGTACGGCAACGTTCAATGAAATCTGGCGGCCCGTCCTTGCGGAACGGTTTTCAAATACGTTCAGGATTCCGCAACGCGCATCGGGATAAATTCCCGGGTGCGCGCAAGGGCCCAGCCGAATGGCCGGAGTGTCTTGTGTTTGCGGGGGAGCACTCTGTACCAAAACGCCGCTACAAAAAATGTAGTTAGAAACAATCAGCGCGAGGATAAGCAGAAGAAGTCGAATCCAAGTCATGCGCGCAAGCTGCGGGCGCCCCGTTGATTGAACTCTCACGAAATGTAAATCGCGAATCATTTTGCGCCCTTCAACAGACCGGCCAGCTCGTCGCTAACCCAATTGAGAATCTCGGGGCGCGAAAGTCCGGCCAGTGCCAATTCCGTGAGCGCTGTGCGCAGGCGTTTGCGCAATTCACGCTTGCTGGTTTCCGTGGACGTGTTGCTGGCCACCACAGCGCGCTGTCCGTGGCGAATCTGGATGAGCCCTTCCCTTCCGAGTTCGCGGTATGCCGTGGCGATGGTATTCAGATTCACACCGAGGTCGGCGGCAACTTGCCTGACGGGCGGCAATTCGGCGCCTTCTTTCAAAGCGCCGTTGGCAATCAGCGACCTGATACCGCCGGCAACTTGCTCGTAAATTGACCGGCGGTCGTTTTGGTCAATGGTGATGAACATCAATATATCTCGGCCAGATTCATTGTGTATAGTGTCTCTATACACCATACGCAGAGCCCTGGCAAGTGTTTCCTGCACAACGGCATCGGAGCCGCGCTGGAATTCAGCGGTCCCGGGAAACATTTTAACGATGCCGACCACCGGATCAATCTTGATCTCGCTTCCCTGCCGGTTTATTTATGGCAATACCAGGGATAGGCCAATCAAGTTGCAGGAAGTTTTTCCAGAGTTTGTGATGTATGCGCCGCTGTATTAACATTGCCTCCCATGATGAATCCATATGCATCGTTTTTGGGCGACCGCAACCCTCAAGAAGTGATCGGCGCGACGGCTGGAAAACTCAGGCATTACGCCGATGTATTTGGCTCGCGGAGGCTGGGGCAGCCGCCTGCTCCCGGCAAGTGGAGCACGCGCGAAATAATCTGCCATTTGGCGGACTGCGAAATTGTGTTCGCCTACCGGTTGCGCCAGGCGCTGGCGGAAGACCATCACACTATCCAACCATTCGATCAGGATACGTGGGCCAAATCCTATGCGGCGTACGATGGTCAGGCTGCGCTGGCCGTATTTTCATCGGTGCGACAGTGGAATATCGCGTTCATCAAGGCGATTCCTCCGGAGTCGCTAAAAAAGAAAGTGACGCATCCCGAGCGCGGCGAAATGACCATTCAAACAGTAATCGAAACGATGGCGGGTCATGATTTGAATCATTTGGTACAGATTGAAACCATGGCCAAAAAGCTGGCCTAGACGCCCCCATTTCAAAAATTAACCTTCAATGAGTTTTCTGAACTAGTCGGAAATTAACGGGGGCGGAGCTTTCCCAGTTTTGCCGCGGCAGCTTGTAGCGTTTCGTCCTTCTTGCAGAAAGTAAAGCGGACTTGCGAGGCGCCATCCTTAGGATCTTTGTAAAAACTGGAGCCGGGGACAACGGCGACTCCGACGGTCTCAACCAGGTAGCGTGAGAACGCCAAATCATCCGGATAACCGAAGGCCGAAATGTCGGTCATGATGTAATAGGCGCCGAACGGAACGAAGCACCGGAAGCCCGCGCGGGTGAGCATGTCCAAGGTGAAATCCCGCTTGGCGCGATACATGCTCGCGAGACGATGGTAATAACTGTCGGGGAGATCGAGCGCGAGCGCGCCTGCCTCCTGCAAGGGAGCGGCGGCGCCCACCGTGAGGAAATCGTGGACCTTGCGTATGGCGCTGCTCACTTCGGGCGACGCCGTGGCCCACCCGACGCGCCATCCTGTGACGCTATACGTTTTTGACATTCCGTTAATCGTGATGGTGCGGTCGCGCATGCCATCCAGGCTGGCCATGGAAATGTGTTGGGCACCGTCGTAAAGAATGTGTTCGTAGATTTCGTCCGTGATCACGTATGCGTTGGCGCGAATAATGAGATTGCGGATGTATTCCAAATCTTCCCGCGAGAAAACCTTGCCGGTTGGATTGTTGGGCGTGTTGAGGATGAGCGCCTTGGTGCGTGGAGTGAACGCGCGCGCCAATTCGTCGCGATCGAATGTCCAATCCGGCGGCTGGAGCTTGACGAAGCGCGGAGATGCGCCGCTTAAAATCGCATCGGGCCCGTAGTTTTCGTAGAACGGCTCGAAGACGATGACTTC
>Ga0209415_10000778_pt1 | contig 59935 bp, 64 predicted proteins | sample PeaSoiSIISIP2007_FD_187696 | JGI IMG/M metagenome (GOLD analysis project Ga0209415, IMG submission 187696) | Peat soil microbial communities from Weissenstadt, Germany - SII-SIP-2007 (SPAdes) (version 2) | ecosystem: Environmental > Terrestrial > Soil > Wetlands > Peat | place: Germany...
ATGGGCCCGCCTGGACTCGAACCAGGGACCTACCGATTATGAGTCGGCAGCTCTAACCAACTGAGCTACGGGCCCGCCGCACGCTCGGACGCACCGCCGGCGCGCTGGTCCAGACGCTACCAGCGCTCGCGGAGCTGCTATTCCGGGCGTTCGGCTGCGCGAGCGCCCCCGACCGGCTGCGATCGGCTTCGCCCCTTTCCCGATTCCACCGAACAGCAACCTCAGCGTCGCTGTTGCCGCCACGCCAGCAGCGTAACCCGGGTGCGCAGCGCCCGCACCTGCGTGGGGCGACCTCGCGCGAAGATGTGGGATGCTCCCCGCGCCGGCTCGGGCTCGACCGGCCGTGTGACCAGGTCGACCTGAGAGGGGACAGCAGATGTCAGCAGAGCGCGCAGCGATCGTCACGGGGGCTTCCAGCGGGATCGGCCTGGCCATCGCGCGGGTGCTCGGCGAGGAGGGATTCGCCCTCACGCTCGCCTCGCGCCGTGCGGAGAAGTTGGAGGCCGCCGCCGCGGGACTCAAGGCGGACGGGTTCGAGCTGCAGGCGATCGCGGCCAACGTGGCCGACGAGGCGGAGATCCAGAAGGTCGTGGGCGCCCACCGCGAGCGCTACGGAAGGCTCGACGTGCTCGTCAACAACGCCGGCGTCGGCGTCGGCGCGGCCGTCGCGGAGATCGCCACCAAGCGGATCGACATGCAGCTCGACATCAACCTCCGCTCGATCATCCTCTTCTACCGCGAATGCATGGCGATGCTGAGGGAGGCCGCCGGCAAGCACGGGAACGTGCTCGTCGTCAACACCTCCTCGATCTCCGGCAAGCACGGCGAGGCATGGCTGTCGGTCTACTCGGCCACCAAGCACGCCGTGGTCGGTTGGACCGAAGCGATGAACAAGGAGATAGGCGCCGAGGGGATCAAGTCCACGGCACTCTGCCCCGCGTTCGTCGACACGCCGATGACCGACTTCGTCAAGGAGCACGTGCCGGCCGAGGAGATGATCCGCCCGGAGGACATCGCGGAGTCGGTGCGCTTCCTGCTGCGGGTGTCCAAAGCCTGCGTGGTGCCCGAGATCATGTTCGTGCGACCGGGCGAGGCCGTGTAGGCCGCCTCGCGCGCAGGCCGCGGCGAAGGGCTCGCTCAGCCGCGCACTGGTACGGCCCCGGCGCAGGCGCGCGCCGGGGACGGCGTGGGATCGTCTGCCGTCGATCTCCGCCGCCTTCTTCCCAGCAGCCTGCGCGCGCGGATCAGGCCGGTGGGGTCCGCCCGGTCGGGTGGTCGCCGGCCCGGCCGGCGGCTGCGGGAGACGAGCTGACGGTGCTCGGCGATGGCCCGGTCGAGCTCGAGGCCCGAGACGTCCGCGAGGCTCGCTTCGAGCTGCGTGGTCAGGATGCGGACCTCGCGTGGCGTCGCTGTGCGTTTGCGCCCGCCTGCGCGCGCGAAGCGGTCCCAGGACTTGGCGAAGGAGAGAAAGTCGGTGCGACCGCCGCAGCGGTGCGCGGCGAGCATCGGGCAGACGCCGCCGAGCTCGTCCACGTAGGCGCCCACGAGGATACGCTCGTAGCTGCGCAGCCCCTGCAGCATCGCCTCCCGTGTGGCCACAGGCATGCAGTCGATCGCCAGGCGCAGACCCTCGAGGTTGCTGCTGTGGGGGCGACGGTTTCGCATAGGCTGTGGCGGCCGCATGGATCGTTGGCTCGCGGCGGCGCGGCCAAGCGTAGGTCACGCGTCCCCCACCGGCAACGAATCCCTCCCGCTGAAAGGAAACTTGCACATGAAGCTCGGCGTGCACATCGGATACTGGGGTCTCGGCCTCACCTCCGAGGACCAGTTGAAGATCGTCCAGGAGTCCGAGCGGCTCGGCTACGACTCCGTCTGGGCCGCCGAGGCCTACGGCTCAGACACCGCCACCGTGCTCGGCTGGCTCGCCGGTCAGACCACGAAGATCCGCCTCGGCTCAGGGATCTTCCAGATGCCCGGGCGCTCGCCCGCGATGACCGCGATGACCGCTGCCACGATCGACCAGCTCTCCGGCGGGCGCATGATCTGCGGGATCGGCTCCTCCGGGCCGCAGGTGGCCGAGGGCTGGCACGGACAGCGCTTCGCCAGGCAGCTGCAGCGCACGCGCGAGTACGTCGCGGTCGTGCGCATGGCGCTCGCCCGCGAGCGGGTGGAGTTCGAGGGCGAGACGCTTCAGCTTCCCCTGCCCGACGGCCCCGGCAAGGCGCTGAAGCTCACGATCGCGCCCGTTCAGGAGCGGATTCCGATCTACCTCGCGGCGATCGGCCCGAAGAACACGGCACTCGCCGGCGAGATCGCCGACGGCTGGATACCCACGCTGTTCTCCCCCGAGCACGTCTCGGAGCTGCGACCGCTGCTGCAGGAAGGCGCCGAGCGCTCCGGCAAATCGCTGCAGGACTTCGACATCGCGCCGACCGTCAGCCTGTGCATCACCGACGACCTCGAGGGAGCCCGCAACAGCATGCGGCCCTTCATCGCGCTCTACGTGGGCGGCATGGGCTCGCGCAAGCAGAACTTCTACAACCAGCTCGTGCAGCGTTACGGCTACGAGGCCGACGCCCAGAAGATCCAGGACCTCTACCTCGAAGGCAAGCGCGAGGAGGCGATGGCCGCGGTCCCCGACTCGCTGATCGACACGGTCTCGCTGTGCGGACCCGAGGACGTCGTGCGCGAGCGGCTGGCCGTGTATCGCGATGCGGGCGTCGGCACGCTCGGCGTGACCCCCACCGCGTTCACCGCCGATGAGCGCCTCTCGCAGCTGCGGCTGCTCGCCGAGCTCGCCGCCTGAGCGCGCGCACGTGGGGGGCCGCCCCGTCCAGCCCAGGCGCGTGCTGTTGGGCGCCTTCGGCGACCCCGGCCACGCGTTTCCGATGATCGCGCTCGGCCGCGCGCTGGCCGCGCGCGGCCACCACGTCACCCTGCAGACGTGGATGCGCTGGCGCGAGCACGTGCAGGCCGAGGGACTGGCGTTCGCGCCCGCACCCGAGTACGAGGTGTTCCCCTCCGGGCCCGAGCCGCTCGACTTCTACGAGGCGGTCGTCCACGCCACGACCGACACGCTCCCGCTCGTGCGCGAGATGCAGCCCGAGGTGGTCGTCGCGGACATCCTCACGCTCGCCCCGGCGCTCGCCGCCGAGCTCTGCGACGTCCCCTACGCGACGCTCATCCCCCATGTCTACCCCCACGGCGAAGCGCATTTCCCGATCTACTCCCTCGGAGCGCGCATGCCCCGCACGGCCGCCGGCCGCGCCTTCTGGCGCCGTGCCCAGGGGCCCGTGACGCGGGGGCTCGAGCTCGGGCGTCGCGAGCTCAACCACACCCGTGCCCTGCTCGGCCTGCCCGCGCTGCCGCACGTTCACGGCGGCATCAGCCACCAGCTTGCGCTCGTGGCCACCTTCCCCCAGCTCGAGTACCCGCGCGCCTGGCCGGCCCACGTGCACGTCGTCGGCCCGCTCATGTGGGAGCCTCCCGCACGCGAGGTACAGCCGCCGCCCGGCCACGAGCCACTCGTGCTGGTCGCGCCCTCCACCGCACAGGACCCCGAGCACCGGATGCTGCACGCGGCGCTGCGCGGGCTCGCCGGCGCGCCGGTGCGGGTGCTCGCCACCTACAACCGGCGGCTGCCCTCCAAGCCCCTGCGCGTGCCCGCCAACGCCCGCGTGGTCGACTGGGTGTCCTATGCGCGCACGATGCCTCTCTGCGACGTGGTCGTCTGCCACGCCGGCCACGGCACGCTCGCGCGCGCACTTGCCTGCGGCTGCGCCGTGGTCGCCTGCCCCGCGATCGGCGACATGAACGAGAACGCAGCGCGCCTGGACTGGGCCGGCGCCGGCGTGCGCCTGCCGCGGCGGTTCGTCTCGCCGCGCTCGGTCCGACTGGCCGTCGAGCGCGCACTCTCGGATGCCTCCATCCGCGCTCGCGCGCGCGAGCTCGCCGCCTGGTCCCACGGTCACGACGCCGGCGCCAGCGCGGCGCTGCTGCTGGAGCGCTTGGCGGCCGCTGAGCGGCGCACCGGCGGTCCTGCATAATCCGAGCAGTGGACGACGCCGTCACACGCTATTGCGCAGCCTCGCAGGCCGGTGACATGGACGGCCTCGCATCCACGCTGGCCGCCGACGTCCAGCTACCCTCGCCGCTGTTCGGGCGGATGACCTTCAAGGGCCGCGCCGACGTCCACGCGCTGCTCACGATCGTCTACGGGATCCTCCGCGACGTGCGCTGGGAGGAGCCGATCGGCGAAGGCCGGGCTCGGGTAGCCGTCACCCACGCCAGCATCGCTGGCCTTCGCATCGGCGACGCGATGGTCTTCGAGCTCGACCAGGACGGGCTCATCCGCAGCATCCGCCCGCACCTGCGTCCGTTGCTGGCGACCAGCGTCTTTGCGCTCATGGTCGGGCCGCGCGCCGTGCGGCATCCGGGGATGGTGTTGCGGGCGCTGCGCGGCGGCCTATAGCTCTCAGTAGAAGCTCCCCGGGTGGGGTTCGAACCCACAACCTCTCGATTAACAGTCGAGCGCTCGGCCAGTCGAGCTGCCGGGGACCGCAACCTGGATTCTACGTATCGTCGCGACCCGCCGCGCCCTGTAGGACTGCCGCGATACCGGTCTCGACCTCTGCGTGGCAGTTGGAGCACAGCAGCACGCACTTCCTCGCCTCGTCGCGCGCCCTGCCCAGCGAACGCGTCACGCCCTGTTCGCTGACATGGAACGACTTGCTGGCCGGGTCGACGTGACGGAAATGCAGCGCCGCCACACAGCGGTTATAGCCACAAAGGGTGCAGCGGCCGCCTGCCTCCTCGACGAGGATCTGCTTCACCTTGCGTCTCCGCCGGCTGACGGCCTCCCAACGGCACCGCTGGCAGCGGTAGTAACCGCGGCCCTCGAGCCAGAAGTCTGTCAATCCGTGATGGCGGCACATTCGCCTCACCAGCACCTTCCCCGAATCCTTGGCCGCGCGAGGGGATTCCTCCCCCGCCAGCATCCGCTGTGCGCGCGTCTTCAGCCCGTACCGCCGCAACCAATATCTGACGGTGCCAGGTGCGCACCCGAACCATCGTGCAAGCACGGATATCGACGCGCCTTCCGCCACCAGGGTCGCCAGCTCGTCTCGGGGAAGCCCCCCGCGCGGGGCATGCCGCGTCCGTTTGGCGGCCTCAAGCCCGTGCTTCTTCACCCAGTACGCGATTGTCGCTTCGTGCTTGCCGAACCGCTTGCCGATCTCGGCGAGCGATCGGCCCTGCTGCAACAGCAGCTCTAGCGCGGCCTTGTCCATTCACCCTATTGTCCGCGGCGCTTGGGACGAAACCGTGCGAGCGGCCGATGGTCGACACTCGCACGCAGCCTGTCGCCCGCGCCGAACCGGCGCTCGCGTGGTTCGACGCTTCCTACCTCTCCCCCGTCTGCTCGAGCACCTGCTCATAGGCCTGGTCGAACTCGCGCTTGATCTCGCCCCGCCGGGTGGCCAGGCGGCTGATATCGGCATCCTCGCTACCGCGCACGCGCTGGATCTGGCGGTCCAGGCGCGCGAGCTCGAGCTGCAGCCGCTGCACGTCGAGCATCGCCGAAGGTGCGTCCTCACGGCCTGCTTCCACCACCAGCTCGGCCAGCAGCCCGTTGAGCTCGCGATCGTGCTCGAGGCTGGCGCCCCCGCCGGGCCGGTCGGCCATCGGCTCGCGCAGGCTTCCTGCGCGCAGGTGCGCGGCCGCGCGCCGGAGCAGGGGGCTTGAGAAGTACTCCTCCAGGTCGAGGTCCTCCAGGGCCCGGCCGCCCTCGTCCGGGGCGGCGATGCAGAGCGAGAGGAACGCCCGCTCGGTGTCTTCGAGGCCCACTCCCGCGGCACGCCTCGGCGATCCGCCGTTGCCCGTTCCGCCCGCCCCAGCACCTCCGTCGGGACCATCGCGCCGCGCGCCGCTGCGTCCCGGGCCGGGCGCGCGGGTGCCCGAGAGCAGCTGCTCGGTCAGGGTCTCCGGCAGCGCCAGACGGCTGGAGACCATCCGCGTGAGCTCCATCCGCATGGCGCTCGGAGGGAGCGTGGCGAACACCGGCCGCAGCTGCTCGACGGTGCGGTCGCGCCCCTCCGGGCTGGAATCGTCACCCGCGGCGAGCGCCCTTTCCACGCGAAAGCGCACGAACGGCACCGAGGCCTGCACAGCCGCGTTCATCGCCTCTGCCCCACCTCGCTGGATCAGCTCGGCGGGGTCGGTGCCCGTGGGAAGCGGAACGACCCGCAGCTCGAGTCTGCGCTTGACGGCGAGCGTGGATGCACGCAACATCGCCTCCTGCCCCGCGCTGTCGGCATCCAGCGCGAGCAGGACCGTCTGGGCCATGCGCGCGAGCTCGCCCACCTGCTCGCCCGTCAGCGCCGTGCCCATCAACCCCACGGAGTTGCGCATGCCCGCCTGGTGCAACGCGATCGTGTCCGTGTAGCCCTCGCACAGGATCACCTCGCCGGCGCGGGTCGCATGGGGGCGGGCGAGATCGGCGCCGTAGAGATGCAGGCCCTTGTGGTAGAGCTCGTTGTCCGACGTGTTGAGGTACTTCGGGCGCTGTTCGGCGCCGGTCGCGCGAGCCCCGAACCCGAGTACGCGCCCGCGCACGTCGGCGAGCGGGAACATGATCCGCGAGCGGAAGCGGTCGTAGAGCTGCCCGTTCTGCTGCGAGCGCTGCACCAGCCCCGCGTCGTAGATCTCGCGGTTGGAATAGCCGCCTCGCCGCGAGGCCGACAGCACGTGGTCCCATGCGCTAGGCGCATAGCCCACCCGGAACTCCTTGAGGATCTCCTCGCCAAGGCCTCTCTCAGCGAGGTACTCGCGCGATCGCTGCGCCTCCTTGGACTCCCACAGGTAGCGCTCGTAGTAGGCCGCGGTACGGTCGAGCAGCTGTAATAGCCGCTCGCGGCGCTGGCGGCGCTCGGCCTCCCCGGGGTCCTCCTCCTCGCGCTGCAGCTCGATGCCGCAGCGTTCGGCCAGCAGCTCCAGCGCCCCTTTGAAGTCGACCCCCTCGGTCTCCTGGACGAACGTGAACACGTCGCCGGAGGCCTGGCAGCCGAAGCAGTAGTAGACCTTCTGGGTGGGGTCGATGCCGAACGAGGGCGTGCGCTCCTCGTGGAAGGGGCACAGGCCCTCGTAGCGCGATGCGCCGGCCCGTCGCAGCTCGGTGCGCGCGGAGACGAGCTCGAGGAAGTCGACCGCGTCGCGCACACGGTCCTTGGACTCCTTGGTGTAGAGGGCCACGCGGCTACGCTAGCGGGCGAACGCCCGCGGGACCTGCAGCTCGGTGTACTCGCGGATGCAGTAACGATCGGTCATGCCGGCAAGGTAGTCGGTCACCCGCCGCGCGAGGTCCCCCTCGTCGGCGGGACCCGCACCGTCGGCGCCCTGCGGAAGCAGCTCGGGGTGCTCGACGTAGTGCTCGAACAGCCGCCTGAGAACGGCTGAGATCTTTGCGTGCTCGGCTCTGACCGCAGGGCCCAGGTAGATCCGCTCGAACATGAAGTCCCGCAGCGAGCTCATCGCCGAACCCGCCTGCGGGCCCTGGACGATGTCCCCTCCGCGTGCGGAGTGCTCGACCATGTCGTGCACCAGCGCGTCGATCCGTGCCGAGCCGGTGCTGCCGAGCACCGCGATCGGCTCTGCCGGCAGCTCCTGCTCGCGCAGCAGCCCGGCCCTTACCGCGTCGTCGATGTCGTGGTTGATGTATGCCACCCTGTCGATCACGCGCACGATCCGGCCCTCGAGCGTGCTCGGCGGCTCGGTGCGGCTGGAGTGGCGTGCGATCCCGTCGCGCACCTGCTCGGTCAGGTTGAGCCCGGCGCCCTCGCGCTCGAGCTCCTCCACGATCCGCAGCGAGTGCTCGTAGTGGCGGAAGTCCCTGCCGAAGCGGTCTTTCAGGCAACTGTCGAGCACCTCCTCTCCGATGTGCCCGAACGGCGGGTGGCCGAGGTCGTGGCCCAGGCCGATCGCCTCGACGAGGTCCTCGTTCAGGCGCAGCGCCCGCGCGACCGTGCGCGAGATCGTGGTCACCTCGAGCGTGTGCGTGAGCCGCGTGCGGTAGTGGTCTCCGCGCGGCGCCACGAACACCTGCGTCTTGTGGGTCAGGCGCCTGAAGGACTTGCTGTGGACGATCCGGTCGCGGTCACGCTGAAAGGGGGTGCGCAGCGCACAGTCCTCCTCTGCGCGCACGCGCCGCGCCGGATAGGAGCGGGCGGCCAGCGGCGAGAGCAGCTGCTCCTCCTGGTCGCAGATGCGCCGAGCGAACCCGGCGGCGAGAAGATCCTGGTCGGTGGCGGTGCTCACCACTCGATTGTTCCATCGATCGCCGCGAACGCCGGTCAGGGCTCGCGATGCCAATCGCCGCGCATGCCCAGCAGATGCGTCCAGTGGCGCCAGCCCTTCATCTCGCCCGGGTCCTCGTCGTAGACCGGAGCGCCACCGCCCGGTTCGGGCAGGCTCTCGGCCGCAGCCGCGTCGATGCGCAGATCGACCCCGTGCTCGTGCAGGGAAACGACGTCCGCCGCCTCTACGAACCGTCGCCCGTGTCCGGTCGCGGAGATCACCAGGCCGTGGAAGATGTCCTTCTCCGGTGCCGCCACGACATGATGGACAGTGCCCACCTGCACTCCGTCGGAGCTCATCACCGGAATGCCCTTCTCGAGCACCTCATAGGCGATCGGCAGTCCCTCATCCACGGCGTGCACGATACCGGCCGCGTGTGCGCCGGGGGGAAGACCGACGGCGCCGGTGGACGATCGCGTCGCGCCTCAGCGCCGACGCCGGCGGGCCGGTTCAGGCCGACCTTGCCGCCGCCGGCATCAGCCGCACGTGGGCATGGTGCTCGAGCGTGGCCGCGATCGCACGCTCCACCTGGCCGAGGGCCGCCTCGGGAGCCTCGTGCACCTCCGCCAGGCCGCGACCCAGCGCGTGGCTCATGAAGCGGAAGGCATCCTCGCTCAGCGCGAACGAGCCGGCCTCGCAGGCCGAGCACACGACCCCGCCGGCCGCGCCCGAGAAGCCCACCAGGTGCTCGGGCTCGCCGCAGTTCGCGCACGCTGCAAGCTGTGGTGCGAGCCCCGCGGCGAGCAGCAGCTTCATCCGGAACGCCAGCCCGCCCGCCCAGCCGGTCCACGGGCGCCCGGCGCCCGCCTGCTCGTCCAGCAGCGCCAGCTGCCGGCAGAGCAGGTTGAACACGCCCGGGTGCGGCTCAGAGGTCTCGAACAGTCGCCCGACCGCGTCGCACGCGCGCGAGGCGGCGTCGAGCGCCCCGGCATCCGAGCGCAGGCGCGCGTGGCCCTCCACGGTGTGCGCGCCGGTCACCGTGAGCAGCTCGCCACGACCTTCGTGGAGCTCGATCTGCAGGCGGAAGAACGGCTCAAGGCGCCCGCCGAAGCGGCTGCGCGCGCGGCGCACCCCCTTGGCGATCGCGCTCACCCGTCCCCTGTGCGGCGTGTAGAGGTGCAGGATGCGATCCGCCTCGCCGTAGCGCATCGAGCGCAGCACCACCGCCTCGGTCTTCACCGGTCCTGGCATCGCCCGAGAGAGTCTAAGTCGGTGCGCGGCGCGCGTTCGGCGGAGCGCCCCCACGATCGTGGGTGGTAGTGGGTCAGCTTGAGAGGAGGCCCAATGGGAGCCCTTTCGCATGAACGGGTCCGGTGATCTCACGCCGGCCTACGATCCGCTTTTCGGGCGGCACCGTGCCATAAGGAAAATCGATGCCATCGGGGGAAACGGTTATGGTTCCCACGCGTGTTCGAGGGCTTCAAACGGCGACGTGAGCGCCGCCAACAGCAGCACAACGATCTCGAACTGCGACGCGCCTATCTAGAGGGCTACGAGGCCCGCACCAACGGGCAACCCTGCGCGGCCCCGGCGGGGTATGACATCGAGTTCGGCTTCGGCCTCGTTGGCGAGTGGATCGCCGGGTGGACGCGGGCCGACCGGGACCTGGGCGGCGATGACCCAGCCCCCGAGTCGGCCTAGACGCCGTCCTGCTTCGCGGCGAGAAGCCCTCTGCGGCGACGGCTATCGCGCATACGAATCCGCCCCAGTCGCTATACTTTATGAAGTAATGAGGCAGATCGTCGTCTACACCACCGAACCCTGCTCCTTCTGTGCCCGCGTGAAGGGCATCCTCAGCTCCCGCGGGGCGCAGTTCGCAGAGATCAACCTCGCCAAGGACCCCGCCGGCAGGGTTGAGCTCGCGCAGCGAACCGGGATGATGACCTTCCCCCAGGTGCTCATCGACGGCGAGCTGCTCGGCGGCTTCAAAGAGGTGCAGGACGCCTCTGAGAACGGGCGCCTGGACGACCTGCTGGCCGCCTGACGCTTGGGGGCCCTCGCGCCGCGCAGTTAGGTCCGCGGCCGCCTGCGCGCCCGCGGCGGCCTTTGACAGCTCTCGCAAAGATAGGTGCCGCGGCCGGCGACGACCGTCTTTACGATGCTGCGGCCGCACACCGGGCAGGGCTCGCCCTCTCGCAGGTGCACCAGGAAGCGATCCTGGAAGGAGCCCTTGACCCCGTCCACGTGGCGGAAGTCGTCGATCGAGGCCCCGCGCGCGTCGATCCCTGCTGAGAGCGCGTCGATCACAGCCTCGCGCAGGCGCGCGAGCTGCACGCCGGACAGGGCTCCGGCAGCGCGCCGCGGATGTATCCGGGCCCGGAAGAGAGCCTCGTCGGCGTAGATGTTGCCCACCCCCGCGATCCTGCGCTGGTCGAGCAACAGCGCCTTGATCGGCGCCGTGCGGCCTCGGGTGAGGGCTCGCAGGTGCGCGACCGTGAAGCGCTCGTCGAACGGCTCCAGCCCGAGCCGCGCGGCGAAGAACTCATCGACCGCGTCGCGGCCGAGCAGCAGCTCTCCGGTGCCGAAGCGCCGCGGATCGACGATCACGAGCCGGCGCGTGTCTCCGCTGCCGGCGCGCCGCGCGCCGCGGTCGCCTGCCGCGCGGGGCGCGCCCAAGCGCAGGCGCACCCGGGTGTGAGCGGGCTCCGGGTCGGGATCGGCCAGCACCGAACCGGTCATGCGCAGGTGCTGGGCCAGATGCACGTCCCCCTGGAAGCTCCAGAGCAGGTACTTGCCGCGCCTGCCCAGCCGCTCCACGCGACGGCCTTCGAGCGCGTGCTGCAGCTCCTCTGGCGCGAGCGGCCGCGGCCAGCGCGGGTCGAGTATCTCGATGCTCAGCAGCCTGCGCCCCTCCACGAGCGGCGCGAGCTGTCGCCTGATCGTCTCGACCTCCGGCAGCTCGGGCATCCCGCCTAGCTTATGCGCGAGCGTCCCGGGGCCGGGAGGCACGCCAAGAAGTCCTCGCCCGGGATCTCCTGGCTGCCACGCGCGGCGAGCCAGCGCAGCACGGTTGCCCCCACGTCGGCCAGCGGGCCGTCGTGGCGTGCGCCGTCCGCGGAGCGGCCCGCCTCGCGTGAGCGGACCATCTCCCCCGTGATCGCGAGCAGGGGCGCGTGCTCGCGCGTGTGGTCGGTGCCGGGGTGCGCCGGGTCGACGCCGTGGTCGGCGGTCACGATCAGCAGGTCGCCGTCGCGCATGCGCGCGAGCATCCACGCGAGGTGGCGGTCGACCTCGTGCAGTGCCGCCGCAAAGCCGCGGATGTCCTTGCGGTGGCCGTAGACCTGGTCGGTCTCGATCAGGTTCGCGAACACGAGGCCTCGGTCGAGCTCGGCGAGCAGGCTATCCACGCTCTGCAGGGCGAGCGCGTTGGTCGCGCCCGCGTAGCGGCGGTCGATTCCGACCCCGGCGAACAGGTCGCCGATCTTGCCCACGCCGAGCACCGCCACGCCCGCGTCCTGGAGCTCCTGCAGGTAGCTGCGGGCTGGCGGCGCGACCGCGAAGTCGCGCCGTCCGGCGGTGCGCGCGAACGCCCCCGGCGGTCCGCTGAACGGCCGTGCGATCACCCGCCCGACCGCGTGCTCGCCGGTCATCGCCTCGCGCGCACGCGCGCAGGAGCGATAGAGCTCCTCTTCGGGCACCCGCTCCACGTGGGCGGCCAGCTGCAACACCGAGTCCGCAGAGGTGTAGAGGATCAGCGCCCCCGTGCGCAGGTGCTCCTCGCCGAAGTCCTCGATCGCCGCCAGCCCGTTGTCCGGGCGGTTGCAGATCACATCGTGGCCCATCGCCGCCACCAGCCGCGCGACCACCTCCGCGGGAAAGCCGCCCGGGTAGGTGGGCAGCGCGCGGTCGAGCACCACCCCCATCAGCTCCCAATGGCCGGTGACCGAGTCCTTGCCAGGCCCCAACGGGTGCAGTCGACCGTGGACGGCGGGATGCTCGGCCGGGGGCACGCCGACCAGCTTCGTGATCGACCCCAGGCCGAGCGCGCCGAGCGTGGGCAGCCGCAGACCGCCGGCCGCGGCTGCCACGTGTGCAAGCGTGTTGGTGCCCTCGTCGCCGTAGTCGGCGGCGTCCGGCAGGGCGCCCACGCCGCACGCGTCGAGCACGAGCACGATCGCTCGCCGGCCGGGCATCTCGCTCATCGCGGGATGTCTACCGCAGCGCCCGGATCAGCGCGAGGCTCGTGGATGCGCGTTGAAGTAGGCGTCCTTCAGCCGCTCGGCCGAGAGGTGCGTGTAGACCTGGGTGGTGGACAGGTCTGCGTGGCCGAGCATCTCCTGCAGCGAGCGCAGGTCGCAGCCCCCGGCGAGCAGGTGGGTGGCGAACGTGTGGCGCAGCGTGTGCGGGCTCATCTTCTCGGCCAGGCCCGCGCGGCGCGCGTGGCCCTGGACGATCTTGTAGAGGCCCTGGCGGGTCAGGCCGGAGCCGCGACGGTTCAGGAACAGCCGCGAGGCGCTGCGCTCGCCGAGCAGCGAGGGCCGGGCTCCGCGGCAGTAGCCGCGCAGGGCCGCGAGCGCGGTGCGCCCGATCGGCACGAGCCGCTCCTTGGAGCCCTTGCCGCGGGCGCGCAGCAGCCCCTCCTCGAGATCGACGTCGGCGAGCTCGAGGCCGACCGCCTCGGAGGCGCGCAGGCCGCAGGCGTACATCACCTCCAGCAGCGCCCGATCGCGCATCGCCAGCGGACCGGCCCCGCGCGGTTGGTCGAGCAGGCGGTTGACCTCGTCGCGGGAGAGCACCCGGGGCAGGCGCTGGGGCTTGGGCGGCCCGCGCAGCTCGGCGGTGGGATCGTGCTCGAGCGCGCCCTCGCGGCGCAGGTGGCGGTAGAAGGAGCGCAGGCAGGCCACCTTCCGGCCGAGCGTGGTGGCCGCGACCGGAGCACGCCCGTCGTAGCCCTCGGCCAGCTCGGAAAGGAACGCGGCGATCTCGCCGTGACTCGCCTGCAGGGCGCCCAGCCGCCGCCGATCAAGGAACTCGCCGAACTGCAGCAGGTCCGAGCGGTATGCCTCGAGCGTGTTCCTGGAGAGGCCGCGCTCGAGCTCGAGGTAGGCCAGGAAGTCCAGGATCAGCGGCTCGATCGCCGGCGCGGCGCGCGGCGGTGCGATCTGAGCTGCGGTCATGCCTCCGAGCTTCGCTCACCGCGGCAGGGCTCCCTGCCGGTGCAATCACCCGTTCAGGCGCCGGGCGAGCCACAGCAGCCCGATCAGCGTCTTGGCGTCGCGGCACTCCCCAATCGCCTGCTCGAGACGGCGAAGCGACCAGGTGACGACCTCGATGCGCTCGTTCTCCTCGCTCTCGGCGCTGCGCGGAAACAGATCGGTCGCGTGGAAGAGGTGCACGCGCTCGTCGCTGAAGCCCGCGCTCGAGTAGTAGCTGAGAATCGGCTGCCAGCTGCGCGCCCCCAGCCCGACCTCCTCCGCGAGCTCGCGTTCGGCCGTGCGCAGCGGCTGCTCCCCCTCGACGTCCAGGCGACCGGCGGGCAGCTCGAGCAGCTCGGGCTCGGCGACCGCCTCGCGCGGTTGGCGCACGAGCCACACGTGCTCGCCGTCATGCGCGACGACCGCCACCGCGCCCTGGTGGTGGACGATCTCGCGCGTGACCTCTTCGCCGTCGCGGTGGCGGTAGGCCGCGATGCTCACGTCCACCAGGCGCCCGCTGTAGACCGTGTCCGCGCGAAGCCGCTCGAAGGCCGGGCCCTCTCCGTGCTCGGGCGCGCCCTGCGGGCGCTCCCGGGCGCCCTGGCCCTCGCCGCTGGCCCCGCCCGCGCTCATGCGTCCTCGCGCTCGCCGGCGCCCACCGCGCGCTCGCCTTCTTGCTCCTGCGGCTGGGCCGCGCCGAGCAGCTGCGCGAGCGCGCTCCCGCCTGCGAGTGCGGCACCGAAGAACAGGGGGTCCTCGGCAGGTCCGCGCGCGATCGTCTCCGCCGACAGGCCGCTTGCGGCATAGGCAGGAAGGTCCACCGCCGCCCGCCGCCAATCGTGGCGGGTGATCCGCGCGGGCCGCGCCACGTCCAAGCCGACGATCGGAGCGCGGTCGGAGTCGCCAGCGCCGAAGATCGCGCCCAGGCCCGCCCGCAGGTCGGTCCCAACCGGCGAGCGCATTCCCGCGGGGAGCGCCACCGTGACGGGCTCGAGCAGCAGGTCGAGCACCGTGAGTGTGTGGTGGGAGATCGCGCGGTGGCGCGGTCGCTCCTCGCTCGAGGACATTCGCGCGACCAGCAGCGTGGGGCAACCCAGTGCGAGCGACACGTGGGCCGAGTCGAGCGCGGCCATGCCTCCGTGGCCGAGCGAGGAACCCGAGCCGATGATCCCCGGGCCCGGCCCGCAGACGGCGGCGTCCCATCCGAGCGTACGCAGCCCGTGATGGAGAGCTCCTGCGGTGGTGACCGCCTCGGCCTCGCCCCCGAACGCCGGCCCGGCGGTGATCTGGCCGGCGAGCAGCTCGCGCTCGCGCAGCCGGGCCACCGTCTGCGAATGGCCTCCCGGAAGCGCTCCGCCGGCCGTCTGCACGTATCCCAGGCGCCCGGCGGGGTGGCGCTGGGCGAACGCCCACGCCACCGCGGCGAGCTGGCCGTGCAGCGCCAGCACCGCCACGGGCCGCCCCAGCGGCACGTCCAGATCCTGGTCGTCGACGGGCTCCACGGCGTGCTGGAGGCTCGTGTAGTTGAGCTTCATCACGTGCGCTCCCGGCACGCCGTCGCCGCTGAGGCCGCGCGTGAGGTTGACGTGGACGACGTCGAACCCGCCCGAGCCCAGGCCTAGGTCGAGCGCCTGGACGTTTACGATCACCTCATCGCCGACCTCGGCGCGACCCACCAGCGTGACGTCCGCGATCGCCGCGCGAGGCTCCTGCTCCCGCCCTGCGCCGGTGAGCCCGACGAGAAGCCTCTGCTCGCGCCCGGCGGCCGCGCGCGCCGTCAGGGCGTCGCTGTCCCCGGGCGCGGGGACGTCGCTCTCGAGCACGATCGCCGGTCGCAGCTTCAGCATCGGCGCAGCAAGCTACAGGGCCGCATCCGCGGGCAGCGCCGCCGCCCGGTCAAGCAGCGCGAGCGCCACGTCGAGCATCCCCTCGAGCGCCGCCACGCTCACGCGCTCGCCGGGCTCGTGGTTGCGCTCGGTCCCGTTCGCCAGGTTCACCGTCGGGAAGCCCTTGGCGATCAGCGCGTTGGCGTCAGAGCCACCGCCGCTGCGAACGCGGGCCGGCTCGTACCCGCAGCTGCGCAGCGCGTCCTCGGCCACCGCGAGCGCCGGATCGCCCGGGGCCAGCCGGTATCCGGAGAAGGTGCGCTGGACGCTCACATCCACGTCGCAGTCGCAGTCGGGCAGGTTGGCCGCCTCGTGAACGCGGTCGACGATCTCCGCCACCAGCGCCTCGCCGCTGCGGTCCTCGAGCGAGCGCACCTCCGCCACCAGCGTGCAGCGCTCGGGCACCACGTTCAGCGCGGTGCCACCCGCGATCGTGCCCACGTTGACCGTGGTGTTCTCGTCAAGGCGACCCAAGCGCATCGAGGCTATCGCCCGCGCGGCCGCGAGGATCGCGCTGCGGCCCTGCTCGGGGCGGATGCCGGCGTGAGCGGCCGCGCCTGCGAAGGCGATGTCCAGGCGGAAGTGCGAGGGCGAGCCCACGATCACCTCCCCGATCGGCGAGGCATGGTCGAAGACGTAGCCGAAATCGCTCGACAGGCGCGAAACCTCCAGCGCTCGCGCGCCGGCCAGCGCGACCTCCTCGCCCACCGTGAACAGCAGCTCGAGGTCGACCGGCGCGCCGGCACTGTGGACGTGGCGGGCGAGCGCGAGCAGCACCACCACGGCCGCCTTGTTGTCGGCCCCGAGGATGCCCGCGTTGGCGTTCTCAAAGAAGCCGTCCACGAGCACTGGCTCGACAGCAGCGAGCAGCGGGACGGTGTCAAGATGCGCGCACAGCAGGATCGAGCGCCTGTGCGTGCCCGTCGCAGGCGCGCCCTCGCCAGGTAGCGCGGGCACCCTGGCGAGCAGGTTGCCGCAGTCCGAGCCGGCGGCCGCGGCCGCGCCGTCCTCCTGCACGCTCACGCCCAGCGCTCCCAACTCGGCTACCACGCGCTCGCCGCACGCGCGCTCGCGCCCGGATGGGCTCGCGATTCGGCACAGCTCCGCGAACGTGGCGCTCAGGTAGCGACGCTCGAGCGCGGACACGCGCGACACCGTCGCGCCTGCGCTCACGAAAGGCCGGCGCGCCGGCCGCCGGTGCGGCCGTTCGCCGCGCGGGCGTCCTGCACCCGCAGGTCATCCTCCTCGACCGCGGCTGCATCCTCGGCGTCCTGCGCCGCCTGCTGTGCCCAGCCCTCGCGCTCGCCGGCGCGCGCCAGCGCCGCGGCGATGAAGCCGCGGAACAGCGGTGCCGGGCGCTCCGGGCGCGACTTGAACTCCGGGTGGAACTGCGAGGCCACGAAGAACGGGTGCTCTTCCAGCTCGATCACCTCCACGAGCCGCTCGTCGGGGCTCGTGCCGGAGATCACGAGGCCCTCCCCGCCACCGCCCGCGTTCGTCAGTCGCTTGCGCAGCAGGTTGTTCACCTCGTAGCGGTGGCGGTGGCGCTCATAGATGACCGCCTCGCCGTACATCTCCCGCGTGCACGTCCCCTCATGCAGCTTGATCGGGTCGGCGCCGAGGCGCATCGTGCCACCGAGGTCGGCGACCTCCTTCTGCTCGGGCAGCAGGTCGATCACCGGGTTGGGCGTCTCGGGGTCCATCTCGGTGGAGTTCGCGCCCTCCAGTCCGGCGACGTTGCGGGCAAACTCGCTGACCGCCACGTGCATGCCCAGGCAGATGCCCAGGTAGGGGATCCGCTGCTCGCGCGCGACTCGCGCGGCGAGGATCTTTCCCTCCCAGCCGCGACCGCCGAAGCCCCCGGGGATGAGGATTCCGTCCATCCCCCCCAGGCGCTCCTGCGCGCCCGCAAGGTCGTGCAGCGTCTCCGAGTCGATCCATTCGATCGCCACGCGGCTGTCCTGCAGCGAGGCTGCATGCCGCAGCGCTTCGGAGACGGACAGGTAGGCGTCCTCCAGCTGCACGTACTTGCCCACCAGCCCGATCCGCACGGTCCTCGTGGCGCGCGCCGAGCGTTCGATCGGCTCCTTCCAGCGCTCGAGCTCGGGGGCGGGCGCCTCGACGCCGAAGTGATCGAGGATGAAGTCGTCCACGCCCTGGTCGTGGAAGGTGAGCGGCACCTTGTAGATGTTGTCCACGTCGCAAGCCGAGACGATCGCCTCGACGGGAAGGCTCGCGAACAGGGCGATCTTCTTGCGTATCTCCCCTGAGAGCGAGGACTCCGAGCGGCACATGAGCATGTCCGGCGCGATCCCGATGCGGCGCAGCTCGTTGACCGAGTGTTGGGTGGGCTTGGTCTTGAGCTCGCCCGCGTGGCCGATGTAGGGGACGAGCGTGAGGTGGATGAACATGCAGCGTCGGCGCCCCACGTCCACCGGGAACTGGCGGATCGCCTCGAGGAACGGGAGCGACTCGATGTCGCCGACGGTGCCGCCGATCTCGGTGATCACGAAGTCCACGTCGCTGGACTCGGCGATCAGCGAGATCCGCTGCTTGATCTCGTCGGTGATGTGCGGCACGACCTGCACCGTGCCGCCGAGGTAGTCGCCCCGGCGCTCGCGCCGGATGACCGTGTCGTAGATGCCGCCGGCGGTGACGTTGGACGCACGGCTTGTGTTGGCGTCGGTGAAGCGCTCGTAGTGGCCGAGGTCCAGATCGGTCTCCGCGCCGTCCTCGGTGACGAACACCTCGCCGTGCTGGTAGGGCGACATCGTGCCGGGATCGACGTTGATGTACGGGTCGAACTTCTGCAGGCCGACGCTCAACCCCCGCGCGACGAGCAGCCGCCCGATCGAGGCCGCGGCAATGCCCTTGCCGAGCGAGGACACCACACCGCCGGTCACGAAGATGAACCGGGTCTTGGTCGGGGCCTGCGCGTGGCGGTCGGAATGGTGCAAGGTCATGAGGGCCTGCCCCAAGAGTCTAGTTCGCGCAGCCCCGGAGTTCGCTCGATCAGCGCGGAGATCGAACGCAGCGCGCCGTCGAGCGTGATCGCGACCAGCAGCACGAGCGCCGCGGCGGCAGCCGGCGCGATCAGGAAGGACAGGGCGCGCATGGCTGGAAGCTATCGGCGCAAGCGGACGCGCTCAGGGTGCCTGGTGGCGCCTCTCAGGCGGCGCGGCGCAGCTCACGCGCGTGGCGGCGCGCGGTCGTGTCGTCGGAGTCGGCGCCGAGCATGCGCACGAGCTCGCTGACGACCTCGCTCTCGGCGAGCTGCACCACCTCGGTGCGCGTGGTCTCGGCGCTCGTGTCCTTGACGATCGAGAAGTGCCTCTCGGCCAGCGACGCGATCTGTGGGAGGTGGGTGATGCACAGGACCTGTCGGTGTTCGCCCAGCTCCCGTAGCCGCGCCCCTACCGCACGCGCGGTCTGGCCACCGATGCCCGCGTCCACCTCGTCGAACACCAGCGTCTGCTCGCCCAAGCCGGCGTTAGCCACGCCCATGATCGCGAGCATGATCCGCGAGAGCTCTCCGCCGGAGGCGATCTCCCGCAGGGGAGCCGCGGGCACCCCGGGGTTGGGGGCGATCAGGAACTCGACCCCGTCAGCGCCGGCCGGTCCGGCCTCGCGCGCGCCGAAGCTCACCTCGAAGCTCGCATCGCCCATCGCGAGCTCGGACAGCTGCTCGCGCACCGCGGGCCCGAAGCGCTCGGCCGCGGCCATGCGCGCATCGCGCAGCGCGGTCACGCACGCGTCGAGCTCCGCGTCCGCCTGCTGGCGCTGTGTGTCCGTCTGCGCCAGCGCGTCCTCGGCGCCGGCGAGCTTCGCGCGGCGCGCACGGGCCGCTTGGGCGAACTCGAGCACCGCGCCGATGCTGCCGCCGTGCTTGCGCGCGAGGCGCTCCAGCGCGGCCAGGCGCTCTTCCACGCGCTCGAGCGACACGGCCTCGCCATCGCCGTCGGCGAGCGACTGCGAGCCCTGGCCAGCCGCGCGCTCCCGGTAGTCGCGCAGCTCGCCGGCGAGATCCCGCGCCTCGATCACGAGGCCCCGCATCCGCTCGGCGAGCGCGTCGAGCTCCGGGTCGACCCCGTTGAGCGCCTCCAGCTGCACGACGGCGTCCGCCAGCTTCTGCGAGGCGCCGGGCGCCTGCCGCGATTCGCCTGCGAGGGCCTCCTCCCCTGCGCCGGCGGCCGCGCACAGCGCGTCGAGCTTGCGCAGGCGCTCGCGCGCCGCCACCAGGCGCTCGTGCTCGTGCTCGTCGGGCGCCAGCGCGTCCACCTCGCCGAGCTCGAAGTCGAGCAGGTCCAGCTCGCGCTCGCGTTGGGCCGATAGCTCCAGCAGCGCAGCCCGGCGCTCCTGCAGGCTGCGCGTGCGTTCGAAGGCCCGCGCGCAGGCGCGCAAGCGCTCCGGCTGCTGCGCGCCGCAGAGGCCGTCGATGATCTGCAGCTGGGACGCCGAGAGCGTCAGCCGGCGGTGCTCGTGCTGCCCGTAGAACGCCAGCAGCGCGCCGCCGGCCTCGCGCAGGTCGCCCACGCTGGCCGAGCGGCCGCCGAGGTACGCGCGCGTACGGCCGTCCGCGCCCACGCGCCGCGCCAGCACGATCTCCTGTGCGTCCGCGCTCAGCAGGTCGCCGAGACGTTCGCGCAGCGGCTGGGGCAGGTCGAAGACGCCCTCCACGTAGGCCTCGCCGGCCCCTGGGCGCACGATCCCCGGGCGCGCCCGGCCGCCGAGCAACAGGTCGAGCGCGTGGGCCAGCACGGTCTTGCCCGCGCCGGTCTCACCTGTGAGCACGTTCAGCCCCGGCGCGAGACGCAGGTCGGCCCGCTCGATGAGCAGCAGGTTCTCGACGTGGAGCTCGTGCAGCATCGGGCAGGTGTAGCAGCGCACCCCGACGGATCAGCCCACGCGGCAGGGCCCGGCGGAACGCGCGGCTGCCCCCCGACACGCTTCCCGCACCCCTTCCCAGATACGTCCGGAAGGCGTACTGTGTGTGGTCGTTCCAAGGATGGACACCGAAGCGCCGCGTACACTTGTCCGCTACACGGCATGGCTGCCAGAGACCCAAATCCGCGCGCTCAGCCGCTTCCCGCAAGCGGCCCTGAACCTCTCTCGGAATCCGCGCTGCTGGACAGGCTCGAGGAGGAGATCGGCAGGGCCGAACGTCACGGCACCAAGCTCAGCTGCCTGCTCGTGGTGCTCGACAACGTCGAGGAGCTGGTCCGCGAGCACGGCAGCGAGCTGCCGGGCCAGACGCTCGCCTACGTGGCGCGCGCGCTGCGGCGCGAACTGCGCCGCTTCGACCGCATCGGCAGGCCGAGCGCCGGCGAGCTGCTGATCGTGCTGCCCGGCGCGGACGGGCCGCTGGGCGAGATCGTGGCGCGTCGCGTGCTCGAGCGGCTGCAGACGATCAAGGTCGAAGCAGACGGCACGCGCCGGCCGCTGCAGATCTCTCTCGGCCTGGCGGCCTGGCGCGCCGACATGTCACCCGTGGACCTGCTCGCCCGCGCCCGCGCCGCCGCGCGCCGGCGCAACGGCGACGATCCTGCGCCCCCTCAGCCGCATCGCGGCGCCGCGGCCGCGGCGGGCGCCCACCTTGCCCGCCCTCCTCTGTGGCCCTCGTCGACGGTCGAAGGCGCCGCGCCTTCATAATCGGCAACGGTGCTTTCCGGATCAGAGCTGTGGCTGCTGCGCCTGATGGCCGATCGAGGCCTCGCGCTGCTCGACGCGAGCACGCTGCTTGTGGTCATCGAGGAGCGTGGCGAGCTGCGCGTGGCGGCCGCCAGCGGCGTAGGGAGCGTGCGGCTGCGGATCATGCCGGTGCAGGGCAGCGCGCTGGGCGAGGTCTACCTGGCGGGCAAGCCGATCTCGATGGACCGCCCCCGCGGGCCTGAGGCGGCCTGGCTGCACGAACTGGGCCTGGAGGCGCGCGCCGTGCTGATCGAGCCGCTCAGCATGGAGGCACACGGCAGCGGGCTGATCATCGCGCTGCGACGCGACGGTGGCTTTCGCGAGCCCGACCGGCAGGCGCTCGCGGCGTTCGCCGCCAGCGTCGCGCAGCGGCTGGCGGCGGAGCGCTCGGTGGAGATCGAACGTCTGCGCTACGGGATGGAGGCGCGCGAGCGCGAGCGCACGCGCTGGGCGCGGGAGATCCACGATGAGAGCATCCAGGGGATCGGCGCGCTGCGCCTGCAGCTCGCCAACGCGCGCGACCTCCGCGACAAGGACGCTCTGAGCGCGGCCGTCGACGCCGTGCTCGAGGGCCTCGGCACGGAGATCGACGGGCTGCGTCACCTGATCACCGAGCTCCGGCCCGCCGCGCTCGACGATCTCGGCCTGGCGGCGGCGCTGGAGGCGCTTGCGCGGCGGGCGCAGGCGATCGACGGCCTGGAGGTCAAGACCGAGATAGAGCTTGGCGGGAGCGAGCTTCACGGGGGCGACGGCGCGGCCGAGCAGAACAGCCGAGGGCGCCTGGATGCGGAGCTCGAGAGCACGATCTACCGCGTGATCCAGGAGGCGCTGACCAACGTCAGTCGCCATGCCCAGGCCACCCATGCGTTGGTGAGCGTGGTGGAGCGCGACGGGGTGGTGCGGGCCGCGGTCACCGACGACGGCCGCGGGCTGCCGGACAGCGGCAGGCTCGGGCCGCGCGGAGACGGGCTGGAGGGCGGCTTCGGGATGGGCGGCATGCGCGAGCGCGCCGAGCTCGTGGGCGGTGAGCTCGAGTTCGCGCCGGCGCCAGGGAAAGGCACGACCGTGCGCCTGACGGTGCCGCTTGCCGGCCGGCCCGCGCCGACCGGCAGCCCGCAGCTGCTGTGACGGCCACGGTGGGCTTCTAGCACTCCCTAGTCGGCGAGCCCGATCCGCCGCACGTAGGCGGTGATCTCCGCGCGCGAGGAGAAGCCGAGCTTCTCGATCGCGCGAGCGCGATAGGTCTTGACAGTGCGCTCGGCGACGTTCAGGCGCGCGGCAATCTCCGGGTTGGTGTAGCCGTTGGCGATCAGGCGCACGACCTCGCGCTCGCGCTCGCTCAGCGCGACGCCGTCGCCGGCCCCTTCCTCGCCGGTGGCCATCAGCGCTCCGAGCCTCGGATGCAGGTAGTTGCCCCCCGCGACGGCCAGGCGGAAGGCCTGCAGGAGCTCGGCAGGCTCGGCCTCCTTGAGCACGTAGCTGCGCGCTCCGGCGCGCAGGGCCTGACGGGCGTACTCGGGGTCCTCGCGCATCGTCAGGATCGCCACGGCGAGCGTGGGATGGGCGATGAAGCACGAAGGAAGCGCGCCGAGGCTCGAGCCGCCTGGCATCGTTAGGTCGAGCGTGAGCAGGTCGGGCTTGTGCTCGCGCACCTCGCGAACCATCGAGGGGATGTCCGCGGCTTCTGCGACCACGCGGAACTCGCCGGCCTCGCGCTGGAGCACGGCGCGGATGCCGTCGCGGACGACCGTGTGATCGTCGGCGATGATCACGTCGATCGGTCTGGTGACGCCTGGGGTGCCGCCCTCCATCTGAGAAACACCGTAGCGGCTCGCGAGGACCGATCCAACGCGGCTAAGCCGACATCCGAGGCCCGGACGGGCCGACGCGCACCGGCGTGACCGGTCCGACCCACGCCTCGACGCCATCACGCGCAGTCGCTAGCGTGGCGGCGGTGACCTCCGCGCTCAGCTCGCCGCGCCTGCGCCGGGTCATCGTCGCCTACACGGTCAACCGGCTGGGAACCTGGTTCGGCACGATCGCGCTGTCGCTCGCGGTGTTTGACCACACGCACAGCTCGCTCGCGGTGGCGGCCGTGCTCATCGCCAGCCAGGTGGTGCCGGCGTTCGTGGTTCCGGCGGTTGTGGCCCGAGCCGAGGCCTCCAAACGCGGCCGCGAGTTGAGCGGCCTCTACTTCTTCGAGGGGGCGGTGACGGCCGTGCTTCCCCTGCTGCTGTGGAACTTCTGGCTCCCGGGGCTGCTCTTTCTCGTGGCTCTCGACGGCACGGCCGCGCTCGCTGCGAGCGCGCTGCTGCGCACCGAGGCTGCCAAGATCGCACGCGCGGAGCTCGACGGCGACGGCGACCCCGGCGCCGCGGAACAGAAGGCCAACGCGGCCCTCAACATCGCCTTCTCCGGCACGTTCGTGATCGGCCCGGTGCTCGCCGGAGCGATCGTCGCGAGCGCCGGCGCGGCCACGGCGCTGTTCATCGACGCGGGCACGTTCCTGATATGCGGAGTGCTGCTCGTCGACCTGCACCCGCGCGTGGAGGAGGCCGGCGGAGACACTGTGGGCGCGCGCCTGAGGGCCGCCTGGCGACACATCAAGAGCGTCCCCGCGCTGCGCGCGCTGCTGCTCGCCCAGGCGATCGGGCTCGTCTTCTTCGAGTCGGCCGCGCCGATCGAGGTCGCCTACGCGAAGCGGTCGCTGCTGGCCGGCGACCGCGGCTACGGCCTGCTGGTGACGGCCTGGGGGGTGGGCGTGGTGGCGGGAAGCATCGTCTTCGCCCGCGCCGGCAGGCGGCTCGGCTTGATGCTCACCGCCGGGACGTTCGCGATCGGCGCCGCCTACCTGGGCTTCGCCGCCGCACCCACGCTGCTGATCGCGGCGGGCGTGGCCGTCGTGGGAGGCGTGGGAAACGGCGTGCAGTTCGCGCCGGTGATCAGCGGCGTGCAGCGGCTCACGCCGCAACCGCTGCAAGGCCGCGTGATGGGAGCGCTGGAATCACTCAGCGCCGTGTCTCCGGCCGTGGGCCTCGCACTGGGGGGAGCGCTCGTGGCGCTGAGCTCGCCGCGCACGGCTTTCGCAGTCGTGGGAGCCGGTGCGGCGCTCACCACGCTGCTGTTCGCCCGCGTGCATCTCGATCGAGTCGCGCCGCCGCAGGCCACGGAGGGAGGCGACGCGCCGCCGGCGCCACCGGCCGAGCGTCGGAGCGCGCGCGAGCCTTCCGTCGGCGCCCCCCCTCAGCGCTGAAAGCACACATGCGCGGCCCACGCGGCCGGCACTGCCCCTTTAGGACGGCGCCCCATCGGTCGTTAAGAACGACAGGGCCGTCTGATGTCACGTCCGCAAATCACGACACGCTTGTTCTGGCTGGCCGAGGTCGCGATGCTCGCCGGTTGCGTGAACGCGGCCGTGCGGCTGTCGACCGCCGACCAATGGCATCCGCTGTTCCTGGTGGCTCTGTTGCTCGCCCTGGCGCTGATCGGAGACCGACTCAGTTCTGCTCTCGGCAACGGCGTGCTGTCGACCGCACACACGTCGATGGTCCTGGCGATCTGCCTGTTGGGAACCACGCCCGCGATCTTCTTCGGGGTCTCGGCGGCGGTCGTGACCTCGGCGCTGCGGCGTCTCCCGCTCGCGGGCTGGCTCAGCAACCTCGCCGCCCTGTCGTTCTACCCGCTGGCGGGCGGGCTGCTCGTCGTGGCTCTGATCGGCGACGTGCACAGCCCACGCAACCATCAGCTCGTGCAGAGCATCAGCTTCGGCCTCGTCGTGGTCGCGGTCTCGCTGATGACGATCGCGGTCAACTTCGCCATCGTGGCCATCGGCATCTGGGTCGAAGAAGGCCGCTCGCTGACCCGCCAGTTCCGCGAGGCCTTCATCCCCGTGCTTCCCGGGCACCTCGCCGCGGGCCTGCTCGCGGCGACGCTCGCCGTCGCCTACACCAACCTCGGTCTGCCGGTGCTCGCCGGCGCCGTCCTCGTGCTCGCCACCTTCCACTACCTGACGGTCGCCCTGCTCCGCTCGGAGGACCGCGCCGATCAGCTGGAAGCCCGCTCCATCCACCTCGCGAACCTGCAGCTCGGCGTCCTGACGGTGTTGATGGACGCACTCGCGCTGCGTGATCGCTCAACGAGCCGGCACGCAGCGGCGGTGGCGCGCTACGCCAAGGCCCTCGCTGTCGAGGTCGGCTGCGACGAGGAGGAGCAGGAGGTGATCCACACCGCGGGCCTGCTGCACGACATCGGCAAGTTCACGTGGTCGGACCGGGTGCTGCATCCCGAGCAGCTCACCGACGATGACTGGGCTGTGATCAGGCGCCATCCCCAGGATGGCGCCGCGCTCGTCGGCAAGCTCGACGGATACGGTCCGGTGGCCGACGCGATTCTCTACCACCACGAGCGCGTGGACGGCGGCGGCTATCCGGCCGGGCTGATCGGGAACGAGATACCGCTGGCGTCACGCATCGTGGCCGTCTGCTCGACCTACGACGCGATGACCGCGCCGAGCACCGACCGGACGCCGATGACCCAGCGGGACGCGACCGCCGAGCTTCGCAAACTCGCGGGCGGTCAGCTCGACGGCGACCTGATCGAGGCGTTCATCGCGATGCTCGAACGCGAAGGCTCGCCGGTACCCGAGCGCCAGGACGTGGACTACGCGGCCGAGCTGGCTCTCGACCAGCGGGCCCGCCGGATGGCGCAGCCCACAGCGGGCCGCCGCTCCGCGTAGCCGCCTGCAACGGGACCCACAGGCAAAAGGGCACCGCACGCATGCAACCCACGCGCGGTGCCCTCTCAAGACTTTGTGGCGATTACAACTATCTGGTGTAGTGTTCCATAACCACTCTCCTGTTGCGACGGCCGGAAAGCCGATCCAGAGGGTCGGTAACCGTCTGTCTCCATCCAAGAGAAGGCGCCTACCGATGAGTAGGTTCGCATAGGATAGTACTGGATTGGACAGAAATGTCCAGTTTGCGTCCCTTTTGTGCATGCTTGCTTGCAGAAGGGAGCATTGGGAGGAGTTGGGCGGTCGCTGGCGTGTGTGCTGCGAATCGCCCGGAACGTCCCCAAACCTCAGCGCCGCTCAAGTTCTCGGCCTTTTCTGACGAAAGATGAACATGAGCGTCTCCACACCCCCACTGCCCCGCAACGGGCGGCAGCTCGTCTTCACGAGCTCCCAGGCGGCCACCTACCTCGGCGTCTCCCTGGCGACGATCCGTCGCTGGACGGACGCCGGGCACGTCAGCTGCTATCGCACGCCCGGCGGCCAGCGGCGCTTCTCCCGCGAGCAGCTCGACGGGTTCATCGCCTCGATGCAGCAGGGTGGCGAGGTCGAGCAGCCCGAGATCGACATCCACGCGCGGCCGGCCGTGCCGCCCGTTTGAGCGTCCGAGCCGGGCTCAGCGCGCCAGCCGGCCGAACTTCTCGCGCAGCCGCCGGTAGAAGGAGCTGCCGGGCAGCTGGGCGAGCGTGCCGACCTCTTTGACGAAGCGCGCCTTGATCATCTCCCCCGGTGGGATCTCGCCGGCGGGACGCCCGTCGACCGCCACGTCGAGCGGCTCGGGAGAGCGGTTGAAGATCGTCAGGCCGTCGTCGGGCGCGACGACGAGCGCGCGCGCGGTCATCGAGTGCGGCGCGATGAACGACACCACGAACCCCTCCACACCCCAGGCCATCACCGGCCCTCCGTTGGCCAGGTTGTAGCCCGTCGAGCCGGCGGGCGTGGCCACGACCAGCCCGTCACAGCGCACGCTGCCGGCGACCTCGCCGTCGAGCGCGTAGGCGAGCTGGGCGACGCGCTCACCGACCTTGCGGTGGATGGCAACGTCGTTGATCGCCGTGTGCGTGCCGCCCGCCAGCTCGAGCACCATGCCGGGCAGGTGCAACAGCTCGAAGGCCCCGCCCAGCGCGCGCTCGATGCCGTCGCCGATGTCCTGGGGCTCAACCGTCGCCAGGAAGCCGATCTCGCCGAAGTTGATGGCGAACACCGGGACGCCCGTGCCCGCGTAGCTCTGCAGCGCGCGCAGGATCGTGCCGTCGCCGCCGAGCACCATGCACAGCTCGACGTCCGGCTTTATCTCGGCGTCCAGCGCGACGCCCGGAACGCCCTCGAGCCGATGCTTGGCCGTCTCCTCGGGGTCCAGCCGCAGCGTCACGCCCGCCTCGTGGGCGCTGCGCGCAAGCAGCTCCAGGGCCTCGCGCGTGTCCTCGGTGCGGCGGTGGGTGAACACCGCGAACTCCCTCACGGCTCGACCCTCCGCGCGAGCGACTCGAGCTCGCGCTCCTCGCGAGTGCCCGCCTCTCCCCCGTCGGTCAGCCAGATGAACGTCTCGCGGTTGCCCTTTGGGCCCGGAAGTCCGGAGGAGTGGTATCCGCGCACCGTAACGTCCATCTGCAGGGCAGAGCGGCCCACGTCGATCAGCGCCGCGCGGCGGTCCTCGGGGTCGCGCACCACGCCACCCTTGCCCACGCGACCGCGCCCGAGCTCGAACTGGGGCTTGACCAGCGCGAGCACGTCGAAGCCGCTCGCCAGGCAGCCGAGCACCGGGCCGAGCACCTTGGCAAGCGAGATGAACGACACGTCGATCGTCGCGAGGTCCGGCAAACCGGGCCCGCCGGCGCTGTCCGGCGGCAGCAGCTCGGGTGAGAGAGCGCGCGCGTTGGTGCGCTCGAGCACCCGCACGCGCGGATCGGTCCGCAAGCGGTAGTCGAGCGTGCCATAGCCCACGTCCACCGCGATCACCTCGCGCGCTCCTCGTTGCAGCAGGCAGTCGGTGAAGCCTCCCGTCGAGGCGCCCACGTCGAGCGCACTGCGGTCGCGCACCTGCAGGCCGGATTCGCCAAGCGCGTTGGCCAGCTTGGTCCCGCCGCGCGAGACGAAATCCGGCCGCTCATCGACCAGCAGCTGGGTCTCGACGTCAACGAGCTCACCCGGCTTGGCGGCCCGGCGCCCACCGGCGCCCACGCGAACCTCGCCCGCCATCACCGAGGCGGCCGCCCGCGTGCGCGAGGGGAACAGGCCGCGCTCGGCCAGCAGGGTGTCCAGGCGGCGCTTCTGCATCGACGGCGAACCCTTACACACAAGTGCGGCGCTTGCACCGCTGTCGCGCCGCGCATCGCGCGCCGCCGCTCCCGGCCGCGGCGTCGGAGCGGATCGGCAATAGGCTTGCGAGGAGCACCCGCTCGGAGCCAGCGAAGAGGAGGTCATGGACATGGCGCTCGACCAAGCCACGATCGGCCAGGTTGTGACCGGCCAGATGGAAGCCCTGGAACGGGACTACGGTGACGACGAGGGGGTCGAGATCGGCGCAGTCATCACGATCGTCGAGGTGCTCAAACAGGACGGCGAGCGGGTCTCTTCGAATGTCCGGATGCGCCACAACGTCGGCGACCCATACCGCGCCCTGGGGATCGTGAGGGCCGCCGAACAGACCGTGCTCGAGGGGTTCGGCGAGGGTTAGCGCTCCGCGAGTCGCGCGGCCAGGAGGGGCGCCGCGCGCAGGCCAAGCCTCCCGCGCAGCCTACCCGCCGGGCGCTGCTCGTGAGCGATCGGCCGTGCCGGCCGCCTCGCCGGTACGGAACCCGGGAAGTAGGTCATCGGGGACGGATTGGGACGGGCAGGTCCGCCGACCCCCGATGACCTTTCGAGCACGATAAAGGCATGCTCTAAACACCTTCTAAGTCCGTGAATCCCGACGTGCTGCGCAACGGTACCCGCGCGCTAAAGGACTATATGTGATCCATATCACACACCCTGTGTCCGCCGCCGCCCATGATGTAGGAGATTCAGAGAGCTGCAGCATCATCTCTCCTGACTCCCTCCTCCCCGAAACGGCCCGCTCTCCCCGGCGGGTCGTTTCCTTTAACGGCGCCCGACGAGGAGCCGCTCAGGCGTCGATGATTGCGGAGTCGCTGGGCTCTGTGGTATGCCCGCGATCGAGGATCGCAGCGGCCACCCGCTCGGCGATGCGCTCGCCGGTAAAGCCGACCTCCTCGTGGAGCAGGGCCGGCTTGCCGTGCGTGACGTAGCGATCGGGCAGCCCCACGCGCAGGATGCGCACGCCGCCGGCCGCCGTGCCGGTCTCGTTGAGGGTCTCCCAGACCGCCGAGCCGAACCCACCCGCCAACACGCCCTCCTCGATCGTGACGAGCAGGTCGTGCTCCGCGGCGAGCTGGGCCATCAGCCCGGCATCGATCGGCTTGGCGAAGCGCGCGTCGGCGACCGTCACGGCGAGGTCTCGCCTGCCGAGCTCGGCGGCGGCCTCCAGCGCCTTGCCCACGCCGCTGCCGTAGCCGATCAGCGCCACCCGGCCGCCCGGTCGAGCCGGCCCGGCCTCCTGCAGGATCTCGCCGGTGCCGATGCCGATCGGCTTGCCGACCAAGGGGAGCTTCACGCCGGTGCCCTCGCCGCGCGGGTAGCGCAGCGCGATCGGGCCCCCGTCGTACTCGATCGCGGTGCGCAGCATGTGCACGAGCATCGCCTCGTCCCGCGGCGCCATCAACACGATGTTGGGCAGGCAGCGCAGATAGGCGATGTCGAAGGCGCCGTGGTGGGTGGGCCCGTCGTCGCCCACCAGCCCCGCGCGGTCCATCGCGAACACCACGCCCAGCTTCTGCAGGCAGACATCGTGGACGATCTGGTCGTAGGCACGCTGCAGGAACGTCGAGTAGATCGCCGCCACCGGCTTGACACCCTCGAGCGCCAGCCCGGCGGCGAACAGGATCGCCTGCTGCTCGGCGATGCCCACATCGAAGTAGCGCTCCGGCATCGCCTTCTGCAGGGTGCTCAGACCGGTGCCGGAGTTCATCGCCGCCGTGATCCCCACCACGCGCTCGTCGCGTTCGCATTCGCGCACGAGAGCGTCGCCGAACACCTTCGTGTACTGCGGCGGAGGGCTCGCCGGGGCGTACCTGGCGTTCTTGGGCGCAGGCGCCGTGCGCGTGGGCGATCCGTTGAGGATCGACTTGGGCTTGGCCGCGTGCCACTGCTCCATTCCCTCCAGGCCGCCCTCCTCGGCCGGTGCGAAGCCCTTGCCCTTGACCGTCGCGATGTGCACCACCACCGGCCGTTCGGCGGCCAGGGCCTCGCGCAGGGCCTCGCGCAGGGCGTGCACGTCGTGCCCGTCGATCACGCCGGTGTAGGCCCAGTCGAGCTCCTCCCACCACAGTCCGGGCGCCCAGAAGGCCTTGATCGACTCCTTCAGATGCGGGCCCAAACGCTCGAACGCCGCGCCGATCCCGCCCGGCAGGCGGGTCAGGCCGCCCTCCACGCCCGAGCGCGCGTGCCACAGCTTGGGGTTGAGCCGCACGCGGTTGAAGTAGCGCGACAGCGCACCCACGTTGGGCGCGATCGACATGCCGTTGTCGTTGAGCACGACCACGATCGGCGTGCCGAGGCCACCGGCCTGGCTGATCGCCTCGAACGCCACGCCGCCGGTCATCGCGCCGTCGCCGATGACCGCGACGACCTTACCGCCGGCGTCCGCGCCGATGTGGCGCATGCCCTCCTTGATGCCGACCGCGTAGCCGATCGAGGTCGACGCGTGCCCGGCGCCCATGATGTCGTGCGGGGACTCCTGAATCGAGCAGAACGGCGCGAGCCCGCCGTACTGGCGGATCGTGCTCAGCTGGTCGCGCCGGCCGGTGAGGACCTTGTGGGGGTAGGCCTGGTGGCCAACGTCCCAGAGGATCTTGTCGCGCGGCGAGTCCAGCAGCGAGTGCAGCGCCACCGCCAGCTCGCACGTGCCGAGGTTGGCGCCGAAGTGCCCGCCGATCTCGCCGACCGTGTCGATGATGTGCTCGCGTACCTCCTGGGCGAGCTGGGCGAGCTCCTGCTCGGAGAGGCCGCGCAGGTCCTCGGGCCCGTTGACTGTCTGCAGCAGGCTCACGAGCTGCGGGTGTAGATGAAGTCGGCGATCTCCTGAAGCTCGGCGGTCGCGCGTCCGCCGATAGGTGCGCCCGGCCCGTTCGCCTGAGCCTCGGCGCCCAGCGAGGAGCGGTCGGCGGCGTCGGCGAGGGCCGCCCGCGCGGTGCGATGGGACTCCGCCGCGAGCTCCCGCGCGCGAGCCATGCCGAATTCGCTCACGTAAGTGCGCTTTCCGTGGCGTGCATCGCTGCCTCGTGGCTTTCCAAGTTCATCGTCGGTGCCGGTTACGTCGAGAATGTCGTCGATTATCTGGAAGAGAACGCCGAGCTCCGCTGCGAAACGGCGAAGGGGATTGCCCGGCCCGTCTTCTACACCTGTCAACAGTAGTACGCAGAGCACCGACGCGCCGATCAGACGACCGGTCTTCAGCTCGTGCAAGCGGCGCAGGGTGTCCGGCCCCGCGGGGGTGTCCGGGCTGACGTCCGCGTACTGGCCTCCGACCATGCCCTCCACGCCGGTCGCAGCGGCCAGCTCGGCGGCCGCGCGCAGCAGCCGCTCGGGCGCCGCGTGCTGGTGGGTGAGCAGGTGGTGGAAGGCCTCCGCATACAGCCCGTCGCCGGCGAGGATCGCGACGTCCTCGCCGTACTTGACGTGGCACGTCGGCTGGCCACGGCGCAGCGCGTCGTCGTCCATCGCGGGCAGGTCGTCGTGGATCAGCGAGTAGGTGTGGATCAGCTCGATCGCGCCCGCCAGCGGGAGCACCTCATGCTGGGGCAGCCCCACGGCCCGCGCCGTGGCCAGCGCGAGCACCGGCCGTATGCGCTTGCCCCCCGCGAGCAGCGAGTAGCGCATCGCCTCGTCGAGCCCCGCCGTCAGCGGCTCCTGCGAGAAGCGCATCTCGCGCAGATAGCGCTCGACCTCCTCGCGCAGGTGGTCCGGGTAGCTGACGCTCACGACCGGGGGGGCGGATCGGCGCGCACGGGCAGGCCAGCCGCCGCTGGTCCTCAGAGGAGCGAGTCCTGGCCGGGCGCCGGGGTGGAGACCTCCGCACGCGTGAGCTGCTCCAGCTCCGCGGCCGCCTGCGTGGCCAGCGAGGCGCAGTCCTCGACCATCGTGGCGGCTGCGTCCGGCGAGAGCTCGCCGGAGCGCAGCTGCTCGGCCGCCCGCTCGAGGCGGGTGATCAGATCCTCCAGATGCTCGACGCTGCTCATGGGATCCCCGCATTCTCTCGCACCTGGCGCAAGACTGCCCCGAGCACCCCGTTGACAAACCCCGGTGCGTCAGGCCCGCAGAAGGTCTTCGCGCTCTCGACCGCTTCCTCGATCGCTCCCTCGGCCGGGATCGGAACCTCGGCGGGCGCCGCGTCCGGGTGGAGCATCTCGATCAGCGCCACACGCATGATGCTGCGCTCCAAAGGCTGAATTCGCTGTACCGACCAGCCGTGTGCATGACGGTCGATCAGCTCGTCGAGCTCCTCCGCCCGGTCCACCGCGGCATGCGCGAGCGCGCGCACGAACAGCGAGGCGTCGCGGCCGAGCGTCTCCGCGAGCGGGCGACCGGTGAGATCGTGCTGGTAGACCGCGACCACCGCCGCGCGGCGCTGATCGGCCCGCCGCATTCAGGCTCGCGCGAGGTAGTCGCCCGAGCGCGTGTCCACCCGGATCCGTTGGCCCGGCTCCACGAACAGCGGAACCTGGAGCACCGCGCCGGTCTCCAGCGTCGCCGGCTTGGTGCCCCCTCCCGATACGGAATCACCCCGCAGCCCGGGGTCGGTGTCGGTGACCTCCAGGTCCACCGCGCTGGGGAGCTGCAGGTCGGCCGGCTCGCCGTCGATGAACAGCACGTCGACCTCGCTGCTCGGGGTCAGCCAGCGAAGTGCGTCTCGCACGGTGCCTTCGGACACCGCGATCTGCTCGAAGGACTCGGTGTCCATGAAGTGCGCGTCGCTGCCGTCCGCGTAGAGGAACTGCATCTTGCGCGACTCGGTGTGCACCGAGCGGAACTTCTCTCCCGCGCGGAAGGTCCTGTCGATCACGGCCCCGTCGGCGACCCTGCGCAGTTTCGTGCGCACGAACGCCCCGCCCTTGCCGGGCTTGACGTGCTGGAACTCGACGATCTTGAAGACCGTTCCGTCGACCTCAATGTGGTTGCCGTTCTTGAATTGGTTGGTCGAGAGCACGTCGAGAGCTTAGCTGCGCGCCCCGAAGAAGCACGGGCCCCCACGACTCCTTTTCGTCCAGAGCAGGAGCCGGGACCGCGTGCGCCGGTGCTCTCGCATCCGCACAAAAGCACTCGTGTCGGGCGTTCGCCGATCGCGGCCTCACACCGGACACCGGCGCCTGACCCCTACTCGCGCCTCGCCGTGATCGAAGTGGGAGCGGAGGGCGAAGGCGACCCTCTTTGGTCAGGCTCAGCGGGTATAGGATCGCCTCCAGTCAAGCGAGTGGAGGCGGAAGATGCCGAAGGTATCGAAGGCAAGCGCAGGGCGCGTCGAGGACAATCCAATGGTCGAGGTTCGGGGCGAGGAACTCGACGGTTACAGGACCGAATTCGTCTCAATCCGCCAGGGTCACGACCTAGCCCCGATGCTGAAGGGGCTACCCGATGATCGCTGCCAGTGCCCGCATTGGGGATATGTCTTCAAGGGCAAGCTCACATGGCGGTTTGGCGACCATGAGGAGGTCTTCCAGGCAGGGGATGCCTACTACGCTCCACCCGGCCACGCACCCGAAGCCGAGGCGGGCACCGACTTCGTGCAATTTAGCCCCGCCGAGCAGCTCCGTGTGGTCGAGGAGACGATCATGAGGAACATGAAGGCGATGCAGGACGGCTGAGCGCCGAGCCTGTTTGAGCCGACTGGTCTTGGACGGGCTTGCAGCCGCCTGACCAACTCCACGTTCTCCTGCGACATCACCTACCCCGCCGAGAGCAGCACGGAAACGCGCCCTCGCGCAGCGCCGCGGCGACCCGTAGGGCGACCTCGCGGATCAGCTCGAAGCTCGCATCGACGTCGCCTTCGCCGGTGCGGTCATGCGGGCGGTCGAGCTCGACGACCTGGGTGCGGACCGGCAACCCGCCGGCGGCGAGGGCCTCCCTCGCGCCCGCCGTGAGCAGCTGCTCGGGTCCGCGCCCGACACCTTCCCGCAGCCGCCCCAGCTCATGCGGGACGACGATCAGGCGGAACTCATCCACGCGCCCAGCCTATTTGGTGGCCGGCGGCCGTGCGGCGGAGAATGATCGTCCGCCGAGGCCCCGAGTGCCGCCGGCGGCGTTATGGTTGGGTACAAACGGGTTCGAGCGGAGGAGCGGGGGATGACCATCACGGGAAGGTTCGGCCTATCGATCGCGGCGGCGGGGGCGGCGCTGGCGCTGTCGGCCTCGGCCGCGGGCGCCACGGCGCGCTTTGCCAGCCCGACCGGCACGAGTGTGGCCCCGTGCACCCAGGTCGCACCGTGCGACATCGTGACGGCGATCAAAGGGTCCGCGACCAACGACGACATCACGATCGAGCCGGGCACCTACAGCGTGTCCATGGTGCTCTACGACGAAAAAAAGATCCTCACGATCCACGGCCTGGGCGGCCAGCCGCGGCCCGTGATCATCAGCTCCGTCAACCCGGCGATCGCGCTCGGTGGGTTCGGCACCAGCCTCAGCTACGTCGAGCTCGACTTCGCGGGCTCCCCCGCGCAGGGCATCATCGCGTTCGGCGGGAGCAACAGCATCGACCGCGTGATCAGCCACGGCCTCGCCAGCAGCGACGAACCCTGCGTGCTCGAATTCACGACGACGTTGACGAACAGCGTCTGCGTCGCCGACGCGCCCAAATCCGTCGCGCTGAAGCTCAGGGGGAACGGCAGCATGACGGCGCGAAACGACACGCTCGAGGCCCCCGGCGGCGAAGGCGCCGCCGGCGGGATCGCGGTGCAGGCATCCGCTTTCAACGGCAACAAAGTGACAGCCTCGCTGAGCAACGCGATCGCGCACGGCGCCAACGTGGACCTGATGGCGCAGACCGACGGCATCGCTGGCAGCGAAGCGGCGATCGTCGCTGACCACTCCAACTACAAGACAGAAGCGAAGAAATCCGAAGGCGGTACCGTTGCGTCGGTCACGCCGCCCGGCACGGGCACTAACCAGACCACCGCGCCGGCCTTCGTCAACGCCGGCAACGACGACTTCCACGAGCTCACCGGGTCGCCGACGATCGGCGCCGGCTTCAACTCCCCGCTCAACGGCACGCTCGACCTCGACGGCAACCCGCGGCAGTTCGGCGGCACCGCCGACATGGGTGCCTACCAATTCATCCCGGGGCCGACCTGCCAGGCGGTGATCGCGACCACGCCGTTCGGCCAGGCCGTATCCGTCCAGCTGCAGTGCACCGACGCGCTCGGCGAGCCGGTGACCTCCTACGCGATCGTCGCCGCTCCCGCGCACGGGACCGCCGGCGTGAACGCCGCCGCGGGCGCCCTCACCTACACACCCGCAGCGGGCTACTCGGGACCCGATGGCTTCACGTTCGACGCGACCAGCAGCCACGGCACCGGCGTCCCCGCTACGGGCACGATCACGGTCGGCGCGCCCCCGCCGAGCGGCGGAGCCGCCGCGGCGGCTCCGGCCGACTCGCAGCCGGTGATCTCCCCGACGACGTTCGCCGGGCTGACGCGCGGCGCGTCGGTTATCGCGCGCGCCGCCAAGGGCACCACGATCAGCTACACCGACACGCAGGCGGCGAAGACCAGCTTCCTCGTCCGCCAGGCGCTCGGCAAAGGCGTCCTGTCGCGCGGCAAGTGCCTGAAGCCGCCGTTGAAAGGCCACGCGCACGGCAGGAGCTGCACGCGCTTCAAGAGCCTGGGCTCGTTCAGCCACGCAGACGCCGCGGGAGCCAACCGCTTCCGCTTCAGCGGCCGTGTAGCCGGACACACGCTGAAACCCGGCTCATACCAGCTCCTGTCGGCACCGACGAACGCGTCCGGCAAGACCGGAGCCACGCACGCCAACAACTTCAAGATCGTCAGCCACTGACGCACCGTCGGCTTTTCGAAGAAGGAGGTCTCATGGGTGTGCACAGGGGCTGGTTTTGGGGTCTCCGGGCCTCTACGGCGTTTCCGCAAACCGAGGCCGCGCCACGAGGGCATATACGAGGGCAGAGCCATTTCCAGCCGGGCGCAATCGGACCCCAGGAACGCAAAAGGCACCGCTCTAGCAGGGCCTTTTGTAGGTGGACCTTAGTGGACACCACTCCAACCCTCCAGCACCACTGGAGTCTTTGATCAGGGATGCATCCTGCGATGCCGGCAGAGCGCCCGCCGACGCGCGAATTCGTTCCCGAGGCAGCCATCGCAGCAGCGCATTCGCCCGGGACGAATCATCAACGCCATCGCACGGGTGCTAGGCGATGCGGGCGAGCCGATGCACGCTAGAGACATCCCTGGCCAGGTCGAGATGCTTCTGCGCGAGCACGTGCGATGGGCGTCGGTCAAGGCCACACTCGAGCAGCGCGGTGAGCGCCACAACGATTGTCTCGAACCCCGCGTCGCAGTCCTCGCACGCGCGCGACGCGATCGACGCTGCGACCGGCGCCGGTCCCTCGGCGGCCGTACTGGCGCTGTCGCGGTTCCCCTGGCTTGGCGCCAGCCGGCGCGCACAGCGTCAAGTCGCGGCGAGCCTCGGTACGAACCGCTGGATCGCCTCGTATGCGTGGTCCTGGATCTCAGGGTCGCGGAAGTCGGGAACGATCTCGGCCTGGTCGATGACCGGTCCGGTGATCGTGCGGGCGGCGCTTGCGTAGAAGACGCCGCTCTGCAGTGACGCGTCCGTGACGGCTTTGACGAATCGCTCGGCCCCAACGTCCAGCTTGTGCCCGATGCGAAGGGCAGGCGCGACGTATGGGAGCAGGATCCGGCTGGCGATGATCCGCACGGGCGCGGACTGGTCGCGCAGCACGTCGGTTCCCGCGGTGTTTCCCGGCGACATCGTGATGAGCCTGAGCTCGGGGTGCATGCGGGCCATCGCGCCCATCCACAGCGCGCCGAGGTACTTGATCTGGCTGTAGGAGAGCATCACGTCGAACTTGCCGCCTTGGAAGAACGAGCCGTCGATCACCGACGCGAACTCCTGTGAGCTGTGATCGGTGAACGTTGGTCGGGCGATCCGCAGCTTCGGGATTCCGCGAGCTCCCTCGCTGCCTGCGAGGACCGCGACATCGGTGAGCAGCCCGGCTGCCAGCAGATTCTCGAGCAGAACCACGTGACCGAGCAGGTTCTGGGCGAATAGCTCAGTCACCCCGTCTTGCGTCAACGATGCGGGCGTGGGGCCGCCGATGCCGCCGGCGATCATTGCGAGCGCGTTCAACGGAGCGGCGATCGCGGCCACCGCAGCACCTACCGACGCAAGGTCTTCCAGGTCGATGATCACTAGCTCGAAGATCTTGTGCCCGGTGACCTTCTCCAGGTCCTGCTTTGCCCGCTCCGCCTTCTCCGGGTTGCGGCAGCCGAGATAGATCCGCTCGAAATCCTCGCGCAACGCCAGCTGCCTCGCCATCTCCTTACCGAGGCCGGTGTTGGCGCCCGTGATAAGGATTGTCTTTCCCTGGTTTTGTGTCATAGCTTCACGACCTCCTCTTGGAGTGTTAGGGCGGAGCGCGACGAGCTGCCGGCAGTGGTGATGGGAATCACGTTCATGCCTCCTGCGCGGTGAGGATGTCGGGTTCAGTCGGCGCTCACACGGCGACGCGGCCACCGTCAGCGGGCAGGATCGCACCGTAGATGTAGCTCGCCTGCTCCGAAGCGAGGAAGCTGACGGCGTTGGCGATCTCGTCAGGCGTTGCGCCGCGACCGGACGGTGTGCTCGACGCGAACGCATCGAACCTCTCACCCATAGCGGCGGCTACGGGGGTGCGTGTCGGGCCGGGTGCAACCGTGTTGATACGGACGCCTTGGGCCGCGTACTCGGCGGTCCACGCCTTGGTGAGTGACTCGAGTGCAGCCTTGGACGCGCCGTAGGCTGCCAATCCGTTCATGCCGATGGTCGCGGCCATCGATGAGATGTTGATGATCGAGCCACCGCCCTTGGCCGCCATGCGCGGCGCGATCGCAGCCGTCAGGAAGAACGGAGCCTTCACGTTGACGTCGAACGTGACGTCGAACGCCTCCTCCGCCGTCTGCTCGGGACCGCCGCGAGAGACACCCGCGTTGTTCACCAGCACGTTGACCTCGCTCGTGGCCTCGGCGAGGCGTCTCACATCCTCGAAGCTCGCTAGGTCAGCGGCGATGAACCGTGCCTTGCCCCCAGCGGCCTCGACCGCCTCTACGACCTCGCGGCCGCGAGCATGATCGCGGCCGGTGATGATCACCTCGGCGCCCTCGCTGGCGAAGCGTTCTGCGACCGCCCGGCCGATGCCTGATGTGCCGCCGGTGATAAGGGCCGTCTTGCCTTGAAGTGCCATATCGTCGCGTGCTCCCCTCGAGTGGTTGGCGTGAACGCAGAGAAATGGATTGCGCGCTCCACTCTAGCACAGAATGGATAGAGCGATCCATTCTGTTGGTAAAATCTGCGATATGAACACGACTAGCCCCTCCTCTCGCCCGTTGACGCGCAAGGGCCAGGAGACCCGTCAGCGCATCATCGACGCGGCGGCCGGGTTGATCTTCCGGCAAGGCGTCGCCCACACGACGATCGAGGACGTACGCGCGGCAGCGGACGTCTCGAGCTCGCAGCTCTACCACTACTTCGAGGACAAGACGGCTTTGGTCCGCGCCGTGGTCGACCACCAGATCGACACAATGGTCGGCGGGCAGGAGATGTTCGATTTCAGCACGCTGGATGGCCTCCGAGCCTGGCGCAACTTCGTGATCGCGGGCCAGCGCGAGCACCACTGCAGCGGCGGCTGCCCAATCGGCTCTCTCGGAGGCCAGCTCGCCGAGACCGATCCCGACGCAAGAGCCCACGTCGCCGGCGGCTTCAAACGATGGGAAGCCACTATCCAGAGCGGTCTACGAGAGATGCACGCACGAGGCGAGCTCACGCCCGACACCGACCCCGACACCCTCGCCCTCGCGCTGCTGGCCGCCCTGCAGGGCGGCCTGCTCCTCACTCAGGTCAAACGCGACACCAAGCCGCTAGAGGCCGCGCTTGACGCAATGCTCGAACTGGTCGCCCGACTCTGCGGCAGCAGCTCGTAGCGTCCTCGCGCATACGCTCGAGACCCCACCGCGCCGCAAGCCCCGGCACCCGATCCGCTCGCGCGACCATCCCTTCGGTGGCGCCCGCACCGAAGTCGAGCGACCGGACATCAGAACATGGCCGTTTGCAGCAGGTTCGTTGTGATAACGACAACGAATGGACCTTAGTGGACACCACTCCAACCCTCCAGCACCACTGGAGGTTCTGCTGACCAGGCCAGCCAGAGATGCCGAAGCCCGTTGCGAGCAGGGCCGAACGTGCGCTCCCCTGGATCCCGGCTCGGCGCTCGATGCCGCGCATCCACGGCAAGGACGGATCATCGACGCAATCTCCCAGGCGCTCGCCGACGAGCGCGGCCCGATGCGGGCGCGCGACGTGCACGCCAGCGTAGAAGCGCTTTTGGGCGAACCCGTGCGCTGGTCGTCCGTCAAGGCAACTCTCGCCGGCAACCTCAAGGGCCCAGCCCCCAGATTCGTCCGCGTAGCTCGCGGGGTCTACGGCATCCCCTCCTCCGCGCAAACTAGCGCGAGCCGCTCGGCCACGCGCGAGCCGTCCGCTTCGCCACGATAGGGAAGATCTCGCCCCCGCCGATACTGCCGCTCCGTCCGAAGCGGCGTTGTCGCGCGCGAGGAGCCAACGTGAAGGCCTTCAGTTGTCGTGCTCGGTCCGCGCGAGCTTCTCCATAAGGCGTGGGACCAACGCCTGGGCGTGCGCGCTCTCGATGCGCGTGCGGGTCGGGGCGCCAAACATGTCTAGTGCTGGCGCGGGATCGCCCTCTGGCAACGCCGCGTAGGGCCAGTCGGTGCCAAACACGACATGCTCGATCTGGGTGACCTCCTTGATGGCGGCGAGCCCCTCCGGACTGTTGCTCAGCCCCGTGTCGTAATACAGGTCGGACAGGTACGTCCGGGCGCCCCTGGGAGCCTTGTGAGCGAGTCGCGGTTCGCGCTCGGCGAGCGACGCGATGCGTCCGGCGAGGAATGGTGCCGCGCCCCCGAGATGAGCGAGCTGGAGGCGCAGACGTCCGCAGCGCTCGAGCGTTCCGCTGTAGATCAGGTTGATCGCGGCGCGTGTGGTCTCGAAGGGGAACTCCGCAAGCCACACGGGGAACTGACCGAGCGGCGCTGCGTAGGGGGGCACCTGGGGGTGCAGGAAGACGTAGGCGCCCCTTCGGTCGAGCTCGTCGAACACTGGATCGAACGCGGGGTCACCGACATACGTCCCGCCGACGTTCGTGAGCAGCGCAACACCGTCGAGCCCAAGCTCGTCGAAGGCGTGATCGATCTCCGCCAACGAAGCCTCAACGTCCGGCAGCGGTAGGGCTGCAAGGGCCCCGAAGCGCGCGGGATGCTCTGCGACCAGGGCGGCGACGTCGTCATTGACCTCCCGTGCGAGCCGGGCCGCCAGCGCGAGGTCACCGAAGAACACGCCCGGCGGCGGAAGGGAGAGGACGGCGGCACGGATGCCACGACTGTCCATCATCTCCAGTTGTGCCGCAACGCTCCAGTCCGGCACTGGCGACGCGGCGCCAAGAAGATCATCAAGGAATGCGCAGTACCGGCCGGGGAACGCGTGACCATGGAGATCCACGCGTAGGGAGGTCACAGCCATCTCCTAACTTCTACGACAATCCCGCGTCCAGTGCCGCCCGACCATCCGCCTGGCCGGCGCTGCCGCCTCGCGAGAGTGATGCTGGGGCCGTTGTGTCAGCTCGCGGTTTCCCCGGAAGCGCCGTAGATGTCGGTCACGGCCCGCCACGACGGGATCGTGCCTAGGCCGGTGGGTGTGCGGATCATCTTTGTGTAAGTGAACTCGCGGAGCGTCTCGATCGCGTGTTCTCGACCGTAGCCGCTGTGCTTGACGCCGCCGAAGGGCGTGCCGAGAACGCCGCGGAAGTAGTTGTTCACCAGCACCATGCCGACCTCAACCGAGCGAGCTACGCGGTAGGCGCGGGCACCGTCGGCGCAGTAGACGCCGCACATGAGCCCATACTCGGATTCGTTGACGATCCCAATCGCCTGCTCCTCGGTGTCAAAGACGGTCACCGTCACCACCGGGCCGAACATCTCCTCGCGCGCGATGCGCATGTCGGGCGTGACCGCCGTGAAGAGCGTAGGCGGTACGTAGTAGCCGCCTGCGAGCGCGGGATCTTGGGGCAATGGGGCCTGTGCTGCGATCACCGCGCCTTCCCGCTCGCCGCTGCTGAGATAGTCGAGGACCTTCTGCTGCTGCGCCTTGGTGACCAGCGGGCCGACATGGGTGTCAGGGTCGGCGCCGTCGCCCACCTTCAGCGCACGCACGCCTGCGGACAGGCGCTCGAGGAAGGCGTCGTGGATACCGCGCTGGACGAGGACACGCGACGCGGCCGTACAGGCCTCGCCCTTGTTGAAGTAGCCCGCCTCGAGAGCGTCGCCCACCGCGTGATCGAGGTCGGCGTCCTCGAAGACGACAAGCGCGTTCTTGCCGCCGAGCTCGAGCGTCACCGGTGTGACATTCTCGGCCGCCGCCTTAGCTACCGCGATCCCCGTGCCAGTCGACCCCGTGAACGACACCATCCGCACGAGTGGGTGACTTACAAGGGCCTGCCCAGTGCTCGGCCCGAACCCGGCCACCACGTGCAGCACGTCAGGCGGTAGTACGGTGTTGAGCAGCTCCACAATCCGCATGATCGTAAGCGGCGCCTGCTCGCTCGGCTTGAGCACCACGGTGTTGCCGGCCGCGAGCGCCGGCGCGACCTTCCCGCCGGTGTGAATAGGCGGCCAGTTGAACGGGATAATCCCGCCGACAACCCCGAAGGGCTCCTGGACGACCGCCGTGTGGATGACGCCCTGGTCGTAGAACTCGCCGGGTAGCTTGTCGGCCAAGCCGCCGAAGAAGCGCAAGACGCCTATCAAAAAGGCTACGTCAAGCCACGCGTCCACGACCGGCTTGCCGTTCTCCAGCGACTCGAGCGCAGCCAGCTCCTCGCCGTGCGCCTGCAGCACGTCGGCACCCTCGAGCAACAGGCGACCGCGATCCTGTGCCGTACGCATCCGCCAGTCCTCTTTGAACGCGTTGTCGGCAGCGCTGACGGCACCGTCGATCTCAGCGGCGCCGCCGCCCTGCACCACGGTGATGACCTGCCCCGTAGCCGGGTTCTCAACCGGGAAGCGGTCGTCCTCGCGCGCGGACGACCAGCGCAAGAGCGTCGTTGGGCTTGGGTGCATATCCGTCATCGCTCCTCCGGTGACTCGGCACTACGGGCTGAGTTGCGCGACACCCCGCTCGCTCCTCGGATGCGGGCTGTCGATGCGTACGGTAGGTCATCGATCAGCCAGGTGCTTCAACCCGCATCACGTGAGCGCGAGCCGCCGCGGCGAGATAGGCACGCGCGATGCAACTGGAGTACCTCAACGATACCGATCGCCCGACCGCGCCAATCCTGCTCGCGTACGCCGATGAGCCGCACAACGCCGTGGTCCTTCGTGGCGCAGCTGACGACCTCGCGGTAGAAGAGACTGGCACCAGGCGCACGCCCACCGTCTCACCGGCTTCCGCGCCACTGCGGCGCCCCCGTTAGCCCTCATAGCACGCGTCGCCCACGTATCGCAGCTGCGACTCCGCGAAAGTGATCTACGACCTCTGAAAAGGTATGACCAATGGGCGATACTGGGCTCGAACCACGTCCCGGGCCTGCTCTGAGGTCACCTGAGGCGTGTGACGGGCGTTGAGGTGCGCTCAGGTGCTCTGAGACGCTTTCACTCAGGGACCACGGGCGGGACCACGGGCCTCCGGTGCCGACGGCACCTGCTTCGCTTCGGCTGCGGGAGTGAGCTGGGAGCCGCGGAGCACTGCCGATACTCGTCCATCTCAGCAGTCACGGTGGTCCTCACCGACACGCTCGCATCCCATGACGAAGCGCTCGTGTCGGGCATTCGCCGACGTCGCCCTCTCACGGGGCACCTGCTCCTGACCGTTACTCCTCCAGCCTTACGGCTTTGAGGGCCTCCTGACGGTCGAGGAAGATGCGAACGTGGCTGATCTTGCCGTCGATCAGGTCGTACATGTTGGTGAGAGTCAATGCCAAGCGAATGCCGCTGGCTCGGCCCGTGGAGCTTGTGCGCAGGAACGCGAGCACCCGCTTGCTGTCGACCTCTTCCACGCCGTCAAGCTCGATCCGGAAATCGGGTCCGGCATCCTCGATGTCCGTAAAGAAACGCCCGATGCCGTCGATTCCTTCGTACACCCCTCCAACGGCGGCCACTGGCGTCTCCAACTTGACGTCCTCGGTGCAGCAGGCGCGATAGCCCTCGATGTCCCTTGCGTTGATCGCCGCGATCGCACGCTCAACCAACCTCACGTTCTCCTGTGACATCGCCTACTCCTCTAGTCCCGCTGCTTCAAGGGCCTCAACTGGATTGTTGAACCACGCGAAGCGGATGACCTTCCCATTGCGAAGGTCGAAGACATATCCTCGCTCGGCGTCGATGGGTATGTCGTTACCCTTGCTACGCGCCGCTACCCTTGCTCTGACCGCGACTCGGTCTCCGGTGTCGTAAGCCTGGATCGCAGACACCCGATAGTCGCCGTAGACGTTGAGCACCGCCTGAGCGGCGGCGGCGAACTCGTCGTAGCCGTGCCGGGTACCAGGCTCGACCGCATATGGCGGGTTCACCCACTCGATATCCGGGTCCATCAGCTCCGGTACTACCCCGAAGCCATCTCGCTGCCAGGCCTCGTAGAGGCTCCTCACGATCTCTACGTTCTCCTGCGACATCGTCTAACCCCGTTGTTCGGCGAGGCGTTCGGCGGCAGCACGGGCCTCGTCGATGTCGAGGTAAGTCGTTGCGTGCGTGACCATGCCCTGTTCCCACACGCCGATCAAAGCTTCTCGCCGTTGCATGTAACCACCGCTGCTGCTGCTGCTGCCAGCCGGGCGGGCTCTTTGGTTGACCACGGTCAAGGTGACGCCATTGCCGAGATCGAGAATCTCCTCAAGCTCGAACTCAAGCTCGTCAAAAGCGCCGAGCCACTCCTCCAAGCGTTCGCGTATCGCCGCCGAACCGTCGAGGGTGACCAGCGTCGTCTCCCACACGGCGTCCGGCGCGTAGAACTGCATCAGCGCGTCGACGTCGCCGCTGCTGGCGGCATCAAACAGCTGGCGCGTCAGCGCCACCAGGTCGGGGGTCGTGGACTCCTCAGCCATCGCCCCGTTCCTCGGCGAGGCGTTCGGCGGCAGCACGGGCCTCGTCGATGTCGAGATAGGACATCTGCCGCACAATCCTGGCTTGGACCCACACACCGACAGATGCGTAGCGCATCTGAACGTGATCACCGTGACCACTGCTGCCAACTGGACGACCGCTGAGGCGGATCACGGCGAACGTCACGCCGCTGCCCAGGTTGAGGATTTCCTCAGCCTCGATCTCAAACTCATCGAAAGCGCCGATCATGGCTTCATAACCTCCACGAATCGCCGCGACACCCTGGTAAATGCTGCCCAGCCCCTCCGTCTTCCAGACTGCATCAGGGCCGAAGACGCTCATCGCCGCATCAAGGTCATGGCGATTCGCAGCATCAAACGCCTGCCGCGAAAGCTCTACCAGGTCGGGGGTCGTGGACTCCTCGGGCATCGTTCATTGAGTATCCCCGACCGCTGCTTTCGGCAGCCAAAGGAGCGCGCGGGGAGCCTGGCTCAGTGCTGTCGCTCAGGACGACACGGAGGTGTCAGCGCGGACGACGCCTCACGACTGCTTACGCGGCGCAATGCGGCAGTGTCTGGGCTGATGCGCGTCAGTGCTCGTGCTCGTCCCGAGCGGCGGTCTCGTCCAGCGATGATCGGACTGCCGCTTGCCCCGGCTGAGCACGAGTCCCGGCGCGGCGAGGCCGCGAGCCGTCGGGATTGCTCAGGAGCGAGAGAGCCAGGACCGACTCTCCCGCCGTCGTCCGGCGAGGGGGTGAGAGGGCGCCTGTGGCGGCACGGCTATCCGGTGCGATTCTCAAGGCCCTCCAGGTTCCTCAGTATGCGCTTCGCGTCGTGGGTGAAGATCGGCTTGCCGACGAGTCTGAACAGGGTCTCGAAGATCTTGCCGCGAGCGTCGCGCTTGAAGTTGCGCACCCAGATCATCTCTACTTGGCTTCCGCGCGCGGCTGGGGTCGCGCGCAGCTCCCAGCTGCTGTCGGGCTGGTAGACGTTCGAGTCTGTGACCGTGGCCTTCACCGAGCTGGGCTGCGACCAGTCGTAGCGACAGCGCTCCCAGTTCACGCCGATGCCGGCCCGCGTGCCCTCGGTCACATCGGCCGAAGTCTGATCCAACTCGTGAATCTCGAGGTACTTAGTCGAGACGGCCGGAAAGATCTCCGGGCGCCGATCGGAGAAGTCGTGGCCCGCTGCGAGCACGCGCTCGGGCGACAACAGACTCTCGACGATCACGTGGATAGTCGACAATTTTGTTCCTCCTTCTGGTCGTGCCGGCATTGCTCCTCTCAGCGCGCGAGCTGACGCTCGAAGAACTCGATCGTCGTCCAGAACACTCGAGCAACGGATAGCTGGTCGCGATAACCATGTCTCCCCCTCCCACGATTGCCTGTCGAAGCAACGTCCTTCCGCTGCGTGACCGTCGAGTCTACACCCCGCCTGTCCGTGCCACTCGCGTCGTTGTCGAGTGTCATCGCGCAATACTGGGCGGGCGATGTCGTCTGAGAACGTGGACTTGATGCGCCTGATGCTCGAAGCGGTTGGACGCAGGGACTATCAGGCCGTCCTAGCCGTTCTCGACCCTGAGGTCGAGATCGACGACACCGATATCCCTGAGTCAACGGGTACGGATTCCTTTCTCGAGTGGCTCGCCCGCTGGGATGAGGCCTGGGAGAGTTGGCGCGTGGAGGATGTTGAGGTTCGCGCGGCGGGTGACGATCAGGCAATCGCCCTGTTCCGGATGGTGACCACGGGTAAGGGAAGCGGCATCGAGCTCACTCGCCCCGATGCCCTGGTTGCGTCTTTTCGTGGCGGCAAGGTCGTAAAGCTGGGGTACTACAACGACCAAGCACTGGCCCTCCAAGCCGTGGGGCTGCGCGCCTAGCGCACGGTTAACGCTGCTGCTTCGGTGGGATTGCAGGCCTGTCGTTCGGCGACCACGAGACGCCTGCTCAGGACGAAATGCAGCAGTCCAGGGCAGGCCAACCGCGGGCACTCTAGGGGATGTGGTTAAGCGCGCAATCTTAAATTGGTTGGTTGAGAGCACGGGCGTTAGGTTAGCTGCGTGGCACCGGGCGACTGGACTCTGCCCGCTGCGCGTCGGCGCCGGACGTCGGTGGACGAGGCCAGTTCTCGCCCCTGGGGCTCCCGTGTCGTCGTCCCAGGCGAAGTCGTAGTCGGCGTCTGGGTCGCAGAGGGACGGCCCGGGGAAGCAATCTACAGCGACGGCCGGTGGCTCTTCCACGTCAGCTGAGTGTCTTGCCAACGGGCACGGAGCTCGGCGAGCAGAAAGTCGGAAAGGGTCATTCTCGTCGTTCGCATGCTTTCTGCCTGAGGCTGGCCAGCGCCGCAGTTCACCTGGCGAACCTCGACGCTAGCCGACCCCGCTACCGGCCGAGCAGTGCAGGACGAGCGACGTCGTATGCCGTCCGCGCACCCGCACCGAGTGCCGGCCGCAGTGGGGCGCGCTGATCGTGTACCTCCCAGCCATCGCCCGGAAGCCGAAGCCGCCGGCAACTGTCTCTTCCCCGGCCGGCAAGCTGAGCGTCGTTTCCCTGTGATGCCCGCGCGCCGAGAGGGTGACCGGCCAGCCGATGCGGACCGGGCTCAGGCGCCCCGCGATGTAACCCTCTTCGCGGCTCAGCCTCACGCTCGCGACGGCGTGCCTTGCCGCCGCCACCACAGCACCCGCCACCGCCGGCGCGGTCGCGCTCACGCTCGGCCCGAGCGACGCCAGGTTCGGGGCGTCGGGGCCCACGTACTCTTCTTTGACGAAGCCGGTGTGCGCGTCAGCCACCACGACCATCACGCTTCCGGCCGGGCCCTTGCGCCCGCGCGGTAGCGGGCTGATCGGCGAGAAGGAGCCGCCCGCCGGCGCGGTCAACAGCGTGACCCAGACCGGGCTGCGCATCTCTTCGGCGCGTTCGGCGGGGCCGACTTCTTCGGCCTGCGCGGGCGCGGAGCCCATCAGCAGCGAGTGTGCCTGGGCGAACGTCGAATGCACCGTTGTAAGCGCCAGCTTTCCGTTCTGCCCGGCGATTCGCGCACGCTGCACCGCGGCGGTCTGGGCCTGTGCCGGCGCTAGTTCGGGGCCGGCGGGCGCGACGTAGCTGGTGAATCGTTCGCCCTGCGTTGCCGCCGCTCCCGCGCGTACCCGTCCTCCCGTCGAGAGCGCCGCGCCTGCGGCGATCACCGCTACGGCGGCCGCGACCATTCTCAGCATGATCCCACCTTCCATTCGATGTTCCCTTCCGCCGGCAGCCCCTGGTTGAGATGCCTGCAGAACGCCCCGGGCGGCACGGTCTGGTAGGTGGCGCCGTTCCACGGGTACCAGGGGGTCGAGCCGTTCAGCCAGCGCGCCACCTCGTCGCGGCCGTTGTCGATCGGCCTCGTTTCGGCACCGACCTCGGTGCCCGCTTCCTGTTCGCCGAAGCGGACCGTGCCCCAGCCGCCGTAGCGTTCCTCTTCGGTCCATTCGCCCCAGTACATGCGCCAGATGCCGTTCTGTTCGGTGTCGTAGATGAGGTAGTGCGCGTAGGTGTTCAGCCCCGAGCCTTCGGCGATGCGCTCGTGCCAGACGCCCTGCTGGGTCATCTCCGCGAAGAACGGGTGCACCGTGCAGCAGTCGATACCGCTGCCCTCGAGCTGACCCATCTCGATCCAGCCCGCTTTCTGCGGAAACGCGATCCACTGCTCCTCGCTCGCGAAGGCGCCGCTCGCCCAGTCATAGACGTCGGCGGATTCGGTGTCCGCGAACACGATCGAGCCGAGATCGTTGGCGGTGCGTTCGGAGAGCGTGTAGCAGTGTTCGTTGACCGGTTCGGCTTTGATGGCGCATTTCGCGTTCGGGCCCCAGCGGGCCTGCGCGACGCCGGGCACGAGCGCGCCGATCAACGCGCATACGAAGCACGCGATGGGGACCAAGCCCCGCAAGCCACGAGTCACAGCCAACCTCCTGTCGTCGTCTCGCGGACCCTGCCGTGCGGCCGGACCCGCGGAACGGATTGCAGACGTTTGTCTGAGCTTAGGCGGCGAGCCTAGCAGGTTCAGACGATCGTCTGCAAGTCCAGTTTCCGTACTTGTTCACATCATCCGAATCCGACGGACGCGTGCGCGCGGGACGCATCGCCCGGGCGTGGGCGCGGGCGGCTGAAAGCCGGCGCGTATGCGGCCGCTCGCGCGCGCCGGCTCGCCCGGTCGTGCTCTTCGGCGAGCGTGCTGGCGGACCGTCGCTAGGCGGCCGCGGCGAGGCTCGCGAGGTCGATCCCGATCACCTTCAAGCGCCTGTGCAGGGCGTTGAAGGCGAACGTGTTGGTGTCCTCCATCGAGTAGTCGAGAATCGCGTAGTCGTTCGGATTTGCGCCCGGCGGCACGAGCACGGCTGAGGCCAGCGGGATCAGCTCGGCCAGGCGCTCGGCGATGCGCCGCTTGAGCGCTGGGTCGGCGGCCTTCTCGCGCAGGAACCAGGTGCCGTAGGCGACGTGCCTGTGCTCGTCCTGGGAGATGAGCTTGAAGCCCTCCACCCAGCCCGGCAGGATCTGCTTGCGCTCCATGTAGTCGGTCAGGAACCACTGGCCGGTGAGCGCGAGCGTGCCCTCGATGATCATGTGGTAGAGGGTCACGAAGTCGACCTTCGCCTCGATGTCGGACGGATCGTCCACCAGGCGCCTACCCCAGTCCACGAGCACGCCGTCGAACATCTCCACGAACGCCGGGTTGAGGTCGGCCCGCGCGCGGGCGAGGCGATCCTCGAAGCTGCCGTCTATGCCCAGAACCTGCTCGTAGAAGCGGTTGAAGTGCTGGGCATGGCGGGCCTCGTCGACCTGCTGGGTGGTCAGGAAGGCCTCCTCGCCCTGGCTCTCGTAGGCCATCACCAGACCCGAGAACTGGGTGGTCACGCGCTCCTCGCCGATGAAGAAGGAGGACAGGTTCCAGGACAGCTGCCGGCGCAGGTCATCATCCATCGCTTCCCAGTCACGGCGGTCCTGCGCCAGGTCGATCGTGTGCGACTGCCACTGCTGGCGCTCCCACAGCTCGTACAGCTGCTGGGGTGTCATCAGCGTGACCGACGCGAGCTTCGATTCGTCGGTGATGGTGCCGACGTCTCCCTGACTGGTCAGGTCTAGCAGCGAGGGCATGGCGAACGGTTACCTCCCGGGGTTTGGCGCTTGGACGTCCGGATGCGGCGTGTGCGCCGCCGACGATACTCCGATGGCGCCCCCCGCGGACGCGCCCGCCGGCGGGGCCGCGCCGCGGAGCGCGGTGCGGCGAAGCCCTCCCGGCGCCGCTCAGGAGATCACTGTCAACGCCTTGGGCAGGCCCGTGAGCACCTCGCCGCCGTCGTCGCGTACGACCACCAGGTCCTCGATCCTGACACCGAGCTCGCCGGGCAGGTAGACGCCCGGCTCGACCGTGACCACGTTGCCGCAGCGCAGCGGCTGCTCGCCCGCGGTGCGCGACAGGCGCGGACCCTCGTGGATCTCAAGCCCGACGCCGTGGCCGAGGCCGTGGCCGAAGTGCTCGCCCTCGCCCGCCGCCTCGATCACCGCGCGCGCGATCGCGTCCACCTCGCGCCCGCTCGGCCCTTCCCGCACGGCCTGCAGGCCGCGTTCCTGGGCGGCGAGCACGAGCTCATAGACCTCCCGCGCGCGCGCCGATATGCCCTCGCCGGTCGCGTAGGTGCGCGTGCAGTCCGAGCAGTACCCGTCCAGCAGTGCGCCCCAGTCGATCGTCACGAGCACGTCCTTCGGGATCTCCTGCAACCGCGGCTCGGCGTGCGGCAGAGCGCCGTGAGCGCCGGCGGCGACGATCGAGGGGAAGCTCGGGCCCTCGGCGCCCAGGCGGCGCATGCGCAGCTCCAGCTCGATCGCCACCTCGCGCTCGGTGCGGCCGGCCAGGCCTCCTTCCAGGACGCCTTGGAGCGCCTCGTCAGCCAGCCGCGCGGCGGCGCGCATGCGCGCGATCTCGCCCTCGTCCTTGACCAGCCGCTGCGTCGCCACCAGCCCTGCGCAGGGCACCAGCTGCCAGCCGTTGGGGAGCACCTCGACCAGGTGCCCGTGGCGCGCCACGCTGAGGGCCGTCTCGTCGAAGGCCAGCCGCCCGCCCGAGCCCTGCAGCGACGCCGCGGCCGCATCGAGCAGCTCGCCCACGACGATCTCGCGCGCGAATGTCGCGGGCACCTGTTCGCTCGCTTGGGTCCTGTAGCGGAAGTCCGTCAGAAACAGGTGCGCCCCCCGCGCGCCACCCGCGCCAGCGCGTGTCTCGGCGGCGTCCGCGCCAGCCGCACCCGCTGCGTCGTCGGAGGTGCCCGCGGCCTCCTCCGCGCTGGGGTCCGCGCGCACGAGCGCCAGGCCGTGGCTGCCGGTGAACTCGGTCAGGTAGCGCAGGTCGGCGGGGGACTCCACGAGCAGCGCGTCGAGGTCCCGCTCGCGCAGCTCGAGCGCGAGGCGCAGGGCGCGGTCGGGCGTCGCCTCGGCGATCGCCGTGCTCAAGCGGCACCGCTTCGATCGAGATGCTCGCGCAGCAGCGGCAGCGCCTCGGCGTAGCCGTCGGGCCCGTGTCCGGCGATCGTCGCGAAGCACAGCTCGGCGATGACCGACACGCGCCGCCATGTCTCGCGTCGCTGCACGTCGGAGAGGTGGATCTCGATCGCCGGCAGACCGGCGATCTCCAGCGCGTCGCGGATCGCATAGGCATAGTGCGTCCAGGACCCGGGGTTGAGCAGGATCGCGTCGGCCTCCCCGCGCAGGCCGTGGAGGTGCTCGACGAAGTCGCCCTCGTGGTTGGTGTGGAAGAAGCGCGTGTCCATGTCGAGCTCGCGCGCCTGCTGCTCGATCCTGTGCTCGAGCTCGGTGAGCGTGAGCGTGCCATAGAGCAGCGGGTCGCGGCGCCCGAGCTGATCGAGGTTCACGCCGTGCATCACCTCGATGCGGTAGCGCGGCCGGCTCACGCGAGCAGCTCCGCCACCGCCGCGCGTACCGTCTCGCCCGGCACCTCGCGGCCGACCACGACCTCACCGGGGGCGTTCACGAGCACGAACGGCACACTACCCCGCAGGCGCTTCTTGTCGTGAGCCAGCGCCTCGAGGACCGCGTCGGTCGAGACGCCGCTGAGCGTCACGGGAAGCGAGCGAGCCAGCAGCAGCTCATGCACCTGCGCGCGCAGCTCCTGCTGCCCCGACAGCCGCAGGGCCGCCAGCAGGCCCAGCCCGACGGCTTCTCCATGCCGGTAGCGGGCGTAGCCGCCGGCCGTCTCGATCGCGTGCCCGACCGTGTGGCCGAGGTTGAGTACCTGCCGGCGGCCCGCGTCGCGCTCGTCCTCGGCGACGACCGCCAGCTTCGTGCGCGCGCACTGCAGGATCGTGCCCTCGTCGACCTCTGCGCCGGTGGCCACCGCCTGCCACAGCGGCCCGCCGGCGATCAGGGCGGTCTTCAGCACCTCAACCCATCCGGCGTTCAGCTCCGCGGCCGCAAGCGTGCCCAGCACGTCCGGGTCCACGATCACGCCCGCCGGCTGGTGGTAGACGCCGACGTAGTTCTTAGCCTGCGGCAGGTCCACGCCGGTCTTGCCCCCGTAGGCCGAGTCGACCTGGGCAACGAGCGTGGTAGGGACCTGGACGACCGGCACACCGCGCTGGTAGGTGGCGGCGCAGAAGCCCGCGAGGTCTCCCACCACCCCGCCGCCGAGAGCCACGACATGGTCGGCGCGGGTCATGCCGGCGGCGAGCAGCGCCTGCCACACCGTTTCGGCGCTCGAGAGCGTCTTGTGGCTCTCGCCGGGCTCGATCGGCGTGCGCGCCGCGACATCGCCGAGGCGCGCACCGTAGAGGGCAAGGACCGTCACGTCGCTCACCAGGAAGGGGCGCGAGCGCTCCGGGTCCAGCGGCCACACCGACCACGGCGCTCGGTCGTCAGCGCCGGCGAGCAGGCCGCGACCCACGAACACCGGGTAGTCGCCGCCGTCGGCGTGCGCCCACAGCAGTCGCGTGCCGGCAGGCGCCGCGGCGAGCGCGCGCACGGCGTCGAGCGCCGCGGCGGCGCGCCCGAGCGGCAGCTCGGGCAGGCGCGCGTCGGCGAGGGCGTCGTAGATCTCGCGGCGCGCGGCCAGCAGCTCGTCGAATGAGTCACGGTCGCGCGCCAACGGCCGCAGCTCGCCGCCGGCGCCGGCCCGCACCCGCTCCCAGGCGGTGTCCGGGGAGACCTCCAGCAGCACCGTCACGTGCTCGGCCAGCTGCTCGCGCACCCGCTGCGAGGTCACACTGCCGCCGCCGAGCGCGATCACCTGCTCTGGTGCGGCGTGCGCCAGCAGCTCGCATACGAGCTCCTCCTCGCGCGCGCGGAACGCGGCCTCGCCGGCCTGCTCGAACTCCTCCGCGAGCGTGTGGCCGAGGCGCTGCTCGAGCAGGGTGTCGCTGTCGAGCGGCGAGGACCCCAGCGCTTCGGCGAGTTCGCGAGCGACGGTCGACTTGCCCGCGCCCATGAAGCCGATCAGGACGAATGCCATCCGATCCGCTCTTCGTAGGCGGCGACCGCCCCAAGCACGTCGTCGATGTGATCGCCGCCGAACTTGCGCAGGTAGGCGTCCGCGAGCACGAGCGCGACCATCGCCTCCCCCACCACGCCGGCGGCCGGCACCGTGCACGAGTCGGTGCGCTCGCGCAGCGCCTGCGCGGGCTCGTGGGTGGCGGTGTCGACCGAGCGCAGCGGCTTGGTGAGGGTGGGCAGCGGCTTCATCGCGCCGCGCACGATCAGCGGCGAGCCGTTGGTCATGCCGCCCTCGAGCCCGCCGGCGTGGTTGGTCTCGCGGTAGTAGCCGCGTTCCTGCGAGAAGAAGATCTCGTCGTGGGCCTCCGAGCCCGGCAGGCCGGCGATCGTGAACGCGTCGCCGATCGCCACGCCCTTCAGCGCCTGGATCGAGCAGATCGCCATCGCCAGCCGGCCGTCCAGGCGCTCTTCCCAGGAGATGTGCGAGCCGAGGCCGGGCACCAGCCCAAAGGCCTGCACCTCAAAGACGCCGCCCAGCGACTCGTTGGCCCTGCGCAGCCGGTCGATCTCCTTGACCATCGCGCGAGACGCCGCTGCGTCCAGGCAGCGCACCGGCGATGCGTCGACCTCGTCGAAGTCCCGCGCGCTCAGCGCCCCTGCTGGCTGGGGGGCGCGCACCGAGGCGATCTGGACGACGTGCGAGTGGACGCTCACGCCGAGCGCGCGCAGGAACGCCTTGAACAGCGCGCCGCCTGCCACGCGCGCGGCCGTCTCGCGCGCGGAGGCACGCTCGAGGATGTTGCGGACGTCGGACTGCTTGTACTTCCAGGTGCCCACCAGATCGGCGTGGCCGGGTCGCGGCAGGTGCACCTCGGCGACGCTCTCGGCCACCGGCCACGGGCTCATCCGCTCCTCCCAGTTGGCGTAGTCGCGATTGGCCACCTGCAGCGCTATCGGACCGCCCAGCGTGCGCCCGTGGCGCACGCCGCCGGTGACCTCGGCGCTGTCGCGCTCGATCTTCATCCGCCCGCCCCGTCCGTGGCCGAGCTGCCGGCGCGCGAGATCGGCGCCCAGCTCCCGCTCGGAGAGCTCGAGGCCGGCCGGCAGCCCCTCGACGATGCACGTCAGGCCGGGACCGTGCGACTCGCCGGCGGTTATGAGACGGAGCGCCACGGCCCCTAGCTTATTTGCTGGGGGGTCGGGCTCAGCGGCGCGGGCGGCGCTGCGAGGCGCGTGCGCTCGCTCCAAAGGTGCCGTGGCCGTCGAAGACGAGCACGCCTGCCTGCGAGGAGAAGCGCAGGCCCGCGACCCTCAGCGGCCCGTCGCTGCCCTGCAGTCTGTTGGCGGTCCGCGCCTGGGAGCGCAGCACGCTGCTGACGCTCGCCGAGGACGCGTTGCTCGATTCGATGCTCACGACGCGCAGCACGTAGACCGTCACCTGACCGGATTCCGAGAGGTATTCGAGCTGCTCGCTCTTGCCCGCCTTGAGGTCGATCATGCGGCACTGCGTAGCGCTCGGCAGGCACGCCCCTTCGCCGTGCAGGATCACTTCGCCGGAGAGCAGGAAGGTGGCGCTCTTGTTCGACCCGGTCACGGTCACACCGAGGAATTCGATCAGCTTGTCCTTGGAGGAGGGCAGCGGGGTCGGCTTGGACAGCGCCAGGTAGGAGTGCAGTTCGGCGTTCGCGGGCAGGACGCCGGCGGGCAGCGGGCCGAACTGAACGGCGACCTGGTAGATCGTCTTGTGCTTGGCCGGCGAGGACGGTTTGGAGGAGCTCGTCGGTGTCGATTCCCCGCCCGAGGTGGATACGCCGGATTTGGAGCTCGATGCGGCCGAGCTGCTCGAGGACGAGCTGGCGCTGCTCGCCGCGGTTTTCGCGGCGGCGGCCGCGGCTTCCTTGGCGGCGGCGGGCAGCAGCGCGAAGGGGTTGTGCACCACTCCGTGACGCTGCACGGTGGCGCCGTTGGTGGTCTCCGCGATCGCCTGGTTGGGGCCGCCCTCGGCCTGGACCACGGCGAGCCCGCCGGCGGCGGAGGTGCTCGGCGTGACCGTGGCGGTGGTGGGCGAGCTCGAGCTGGAGCCGCCGCTGAGCGTGGCGTAGGCGACGGCGCCGACGAGCACCACGAGCACGAGCGCCACGATCGGAAGCAGCCGCCGGTCGGTGAGATCGGCCTTCAGGGACTTCAGGAAGTCGGTCATGGGGTCACCCTCGCGATTGCCGGCGCCGTCGGGGAGCTGGGGGCTCCGCTGGCCGAGGCCGCCGAGGTGGACGATGCGGCGGGGGACGCGGCGGTCGCCCCGGCGGTGAGGCCCTGGCTGGCCGGCAGGACGTAGGCGGTGGCCGTGATCGTGCCCGTCAGTTCGGGCGTGCCGCTCTTGGGCGCCTGCGAGGAGCTCGACAGCGGAGAGAGCTTGACGCCCTGGATCGTGAGCAGTCGGCCGCTGACCTGCAGGCCGCCGGAGGTGGTCCGCACGGTGAAGCGGTTGAGTTCCCCAAAGAGGTGTTCGAGGTCGAAGAAGCTGCCGTTGAAGACGAACGTGAAGGGCATCTGTGTGAAGGCGGCAGGGGTGGCGGCGGCAGCGGCCGTAGCGGAGGAGGAGCTCGAGGTCGTCGAGGCAGCCGAGCCCCCCGCTCCGGCGACGATCGAGACGAATTCGACCTTCTTGCCACCTGCGGCCTGGGCGAGCTGGTAGATCAGCGACGGCACTTCCTCGCTGGCGGGGACCGCTTTGCCGAGGCTGACAATCGAGGCGTACGCCGCGGCGTACTGCGTCTGCGCCGAGCGCGCGCTGGCCAGCTGGCTTTCCGCGCTGGATAGCTGCGTCTGCGCTTCGGAGACCTGCCCGGCGAGCTTGCTGGCCTTTTCGCGCTCGGGCGAGACGAGCAGGATCCAGGCACCGGCGAGCACCGCGAGCATGGCCACGACGATGGCGACGATACGGTCGCGGCCGGTCATCGAGCCGTCCCCGCACTCTTGCTGGCGCTGGCCGCGGAGCCTGCGCTGGTCGCGGCGACCGTCGCCGTGGTGGCGACCGGGGTGGTGGCCGTGGGCAGCGGCTGGAAGATCACGGTGAGGTTGTAGGCCGGCGAGTTGTTCGGACATGCACCCGAGCCCCCGACCGCGCCTGCGCTTGAGCCGCTGGAGGACGCCTTGGTCGAGCTCTGCAGCGTCACGCTGCTCACGCCGTCGATCAGACGCAGGCGGTTGAGCGTTTCCGCGACCGCCGCCTGGCTCGTCGCGCAGCCGCTGATCGCGAACGTCGGCACGCTGCCCGGGGGCGTCGCCGAGGCGACCGTCGCGCTGGCGTTGGCCGCAGAGGAGGAGCTGCTGCTCGAGGAGGAGCCGCTCGGGGAGCCCGTCCCGATCGTCCCCGTCAGGCTCGTGATCGACGCGCTCGCCGGGAGCACGCGCCCGAGCTCATGGAAGGCGTGGGCCCAGTCGAAGCGCGAGTCCACGAGCTGGGCGACGGCCTGCGTGCGCGCCTGGCGCATCGCGATGAAGCTCGTGTAGGGCGCCAGCTGGGCGGCGGCGGCCTGCGCGCTCTGCGCCTTGGCGGTCAGCGATGCAGCCTGCGCGCGCCGGCTGGAGATCTGGTGGTCGGCCAGGCCGTAGAGGACTGCCATGATCGCCACCCCGGCGCACAGCGCGAGCACCGCGTAGGCCGCGCCGCCCGAGCGGCCGAGGCCGACGGGGGCGCCCCCGCGCTGCTCGGCGGGGATCAGGTTGACGGCTCTCATTCCGGTGCCTCCGCCGTGGCGAGCCCGGCCGCGACGGCCAGGCGATGACGGGAGACGGTCTGGGCGATGCCCTCGTCGGCGAAGCGCACGGCCTCGCTGTGGACGTCCACGCCGAGCGCGAGCTGCAGCGCCTGCGCGAAGCCGGGGATCTCCTCGGCCGCGCCGCTGAGCACGACGTGGGAGACCTCGCCGCCGCCCTCCTGGGAGCGGTGGAAGTCAAGTGAGTTGCGCACCTCGCCGGAGATCTCGCGGATGCCGTTCTCGAGCACGTTCCAGACGTCCTGGTCGGGGACCGCCACGGTCGCTTCGCCGGGCTGTTCTTCGAAGCCCTGCCCGATCTCGTAGCCGTTGTCGAGGTCCTCGGAGGCCGCCTGGGCCTCGCCGTCGGGCTGCGCCTCCGCGGCGGCCTCGGCGTGCGCACCCTGCTCCGCGTGCCCGGCCTCCTCTGCGGGCACGGCCTGCGGCGCCGGCGCCTCGGCTTCCACGACGGCAGCCTGCGCGGAGGGGACCGGTGCGGTGAGGTCGACCGCGGCCAGCAGCGCGCGGGCGTCGCTGAGCGCGATCCCGCGACGCTCGGCGAGCTCCACGGCCATGCCCTCGAGGCCGCTGCCGACGACGCGCGTGAAGCGGCACACCTTGCCCTCGGCGATCGCGAGGTTGGTCAGCCCGTCCACGTTGAGGTAGAGCACGCGCCCGTCCTGATCGGGTTCGTGACGGTACAGCGAGCGGATCAGGGCGAAGGCGGACAGATCCACGCCCTCGGGGTTCAGGCCGGCGCCGCGCACGGCAGCGATCAGCCGCTCGACCATGTCGCGCTGCGCGGCCACGAGCACCACGCGCTGGCGCGGTCCTGACGGCGTGTCGACGATGCCGAGCGGGTGGAAGTCCAGCACCGCGTTGTTGAGGGGCATCGGCACCTGGTCCTGCGCCTGGAAGGTGACGGCGGCAGCGAGTTCCTTCTGGTCGGTCACCGGCGGCAGCTCGAGCGTACGCAACACGGTGCGCTGGTTGGCCACGCCGATGCGGACGTTCTTGCCGAGGCCGCTCGCGCCGAACAGCTCGCGCAGGACCTCGCCGAGGGCGGCGTCGTCGACGACTTCGCCGTCGCGCATCGTGTCCGCGCCGAGGGCGCGCAGCTCGGCTCGCTCGACGACCACCGAGCCGTTGACGCGCGCCTGCACGGCGGCCACGAACCCCGGCTGGATGTCGAGTCCGACGAGGTTCCCGCCGCCGCCACGGCGTCCGAGGCCGCGGCCGAGCTTTACGTTCAGTTGCGGGAGGCGGTTGGGAAGTCTCATGGGCGATAACGCGCTTCGGATCGGAGGCCGATCGGCCGCACGGGGGGTATCGGCCACAACCTCATGGCGCTTTAGCGAACGAGGTGGTTGATGTAGACATCGACGAGTTGCTGCCCGGCGAACACCGCCACGAGCGCGCCCAGGGCGAGAAACGGCCCGAACGGAACGGCCGTCTTGCGCCCTTGCTGGACGCCCTTGCGCAGCATGATCGCCGCGCCGACCGCGACCCCGGCGAGCAGCGCGATCATCAGCGCAGGGGCCACCGCCGCGCCCAGGCACAGCCCCATCACGGCGGCAAGCTTGACGTCGCCCATGCCCATGCCTCCGGGGTAGGCCAGCGCGGCGAGCAGCAGCAGCCCGCCGGCCGCGGCCGCCGCGATCAGCCGCGCCGGCTCGCCGGCCGGGTCGAGCGCCAGCCCGATCGCGAGCGCGAGCGCCGCTCCGGGCACCGTGATGCGGTTGGGGATGATGCGGTACTCGAGATCAATCAGGGCCGCCGGGACGACCAGCAGGATCAACAGGATCGACAGCGCGATCGCCGAGGCCGAGCTGTGCGCGAGCACCGCGCCCACGCACAGCGCCGCCGTCAACGCCTCGACGAGCGGGTAGCGCGGGGAGATCGGCTCGCCGCAGCTGCGGCAGTGGCCGCGCAGCAGCAGCCAGGAGAGAATCGGGATGTTGTCGTAGGGCTTGACTGGCGTGCCGCAGCGCGGGCAGTGCGAGGCCGGGGTGATGAGCGACTCGTGGCGCGGCAGCCGGTAGGCGACCACGTTCAGGAACGAGCCCACGATGGCGCCGAGCACACCAGCGAAAGTGGCGGCCTGCATGCAGCTGTGATCGACCGTCGCGGCGGGGGACTTGAGCCCCCCGCCGCTACCGGCGCGCGCGACTACCAGCTTCCGCTGGGCGGGCACGCGCCGTTGCCGACCGGTTTGCAGCTACGCGTGACTTTGCCTTCGGTGTCCCGCTTGATGAGGAATTCGTCTTTGGTCGAAGCCTGTGTCGACTTCACTTCGTATTCATGGGCTTCCGCCTTGACGATCGCGGGCGTCGCCTGGGAGTGGTCGCCCAGGGACGGCTCGATCTGTTCGAGGCGTTTGAGTTCGATGCCTTTGTATTCGCCTTCCTGGTCGGTCGAGACGCTCTCCACGGCCGTCTCCATCGTGCGCGCCTGCACCTTCGCCGACGCATCCTGTGCCTTGGTGCGCTGACCGATGAACGACGGGATCGCGATCGCGGCGAGGATGCCGATGATCAGGATCACGACGAGCAGCTCGATCAACGTGAACCCCTCCTCGCTACGTCTGGCTTGAATGAATCCGACGTGCATGGCTGTCTCTCATCGTCGCTGGGCTCGCGAGCTGGACGGCTGCAGTGGGGCATGCAGGCGCCCTCAACATGGCGGAGGCGGCCACTGGGGCCGCCTCACAACCACGCTGTCTGTCACTCGGGCGAACCCGGGCGACCTACTACCATTTGCCGAGGGGCGGGCATCCACCCGTCTTTTCGGTGGTGCAGGTGCGTTCGAAGGTGCCTCCGGCCGAGCGTTTGATTTTGAACACGTTGCCCGTCGCTTTCTCAGTAGACGAGACTTCGTATTCGTTGGTTGCCGCTGAGACAACCGCCGGCGTGGCCTGGCTGTGGTCCTTCAGCGTCGGCTCGATTTCTTCGAGCCGTGCGATCGTGACGCCTTTACCACCTTCTTCGTACGTACCGTTGTTGTCGGTGGCGGCGGTCTCCATGGCGGTCTCAGTGGTGCGCGCCTGCACCTTGGCCTGCGCGTCCTGAGCCTTGGTCCGCTGACCGATGAACGACGGAATGGCGATCGCGGCGAGGATGCCGATGATCAGGATGACGACCAGGAGCTCGATCAGGGTAAAACCACCCTCATCCGTCGAGCGCTGGCGCAGTCGATACAACATGTGAGTCCTCCTGTTGCTTTCGTGGGGCGCCAGCCCTCGGTAGTCGCCTCTGGCGGCGATGCGTTCCCCTCGCGAGGTCCGCCGGCTTTGCTACGCATCCATCGGGATGCCTGCCTTGGCCTCGGCACTGGCTTTTCAGCCGGTGCATCGGAGGTGGCTCATGCGAGCTTTACGGCTGCACAAAAGCTTGGACACATGGCGCGCCG